>WNFU01000024.1_pt1 | contig 173395 bp, 194 predicted proteins | sample 5400121 | NCBI WGS metagenome assembly WNFU01 (sample SAMN13153360, study PRJNA577476) | soil metagenome | isolation source: 100 cm soil or saprolite under grassland replicate 1 | place: USA:California | collected 2016-06-15
CATAGACCTCTTGCGCGTACGCCTTCAGCTCCCCGGAGCTGTCAGGCGTTCCGCTTGTCTCTTCCATGACGACGGCAAGGGCCTGTTGAAATGACGAGGCGTTTGCAGGGGTCAGGACAAACAGATCGAGACTCACGGCCTGATCGTGCCAGACGCCTTACCGTCGTGGCGGCAGCGGTCTTGCCTGCGCGAGCATGCTCTCACTCGACTCGGCCAGACACGGTCGACTTACGCTCGGTGTCATCCGTGCACAACCGCCTGCGTCGCTTGTGACGGTAAGCGATTCGCTGGCGTCGACTGTCCCGCGGACTGACCCATGGCCTGCGACAAGCCGCAGAGTCCGTTCAACCATGCGGGTTTTGTCGCACCCCGACTCCTCTTCAAAACCAAGTCGGAGAATCGAGAAGAGGACGCTCGCGCAGGCGGCCCTACTCGCGGGCGTGCATATGAGACAGCGTGGGCGAGATGAATGACCTCGTTCGGCAGTTGGCCACTGACTCCGGGGTTCTCCGCCACGTCTCTGGCCGGCGGTCGCCCGCCGGTTACGAGTTGCTTGAGTTGGGTTTCGATCGAGGGACTCTTCGTCCCACCTGCGACGCCGACACCGACGAGATCGTTGTTGAGGCGATCGGGCAAGAGGCAAGCGAAGTCGGGGAGATTCCCGACGACGGCGCCCTCGCATCCCTCCTCGGCAAGGCGATCGAACAGGCCTGGACGATGGTCAACGATCGTGGCTACAAAGACGCCTTCCAGATTCGCTGCCTCGACCTCGCGACTCGATCACAGAGCTGCGTCCAGTTTTGCAATCACAGTTGCTCGCGTCAGCGCCTGATCGCTCGGTCGTGTCTGCAGACGCAGCGACCTCGCCCGTCGATCCACCGCGGCTGGTACACGAGGTGCTGCACGGCGTCTGGATCGCCGAACCCGCCGGATCCGATCCGAGACATTCAGCCAACACCCGCCGGCCAGAGCATCGCCTTGCGCTGCTCGAACATGCCCGGCGTCCTGCGGATCTCGGACGAGGTTGTGTACCGCGGCATCGAGAGGCATGACCGTGCCTTCGCGAACTCGCGCGAGTACAGGTCGAGCGAGAGAGTGCCACTGGGTCTGTTGGGTGGTTTTGCGCCCGACGAATGCGTTCCCTGGCCGTCACCGACCCGGCCGAACCCGCCGTACCCGCAGAACCAGCCCTTCCCGACGGGGGTGCCCGCCTTGCTGCTCAATGGTGATCTCGACGTCGTTTCGCTCGAGGACGCGAAGGCCGCGCTGCCGCTGTTCCCGTCCGGAACCCCGTTCGTCCAGGTTGCCAGCGCGGGCCGCATCACCGGCCTCTGGAACGACTGCGCGCAAGGGATTGTCCTGCACTTCATCGACACGTTCCAGACCGGCGACACGAGCTGCGCTAGCGATCCGACCACGCCCATGCACCAGCCGTTCGGAGCTGCCACCGGAACGCTTCAACTCCAGGGCGTTGGCCGGTTCCCGCGTCACGCGCAACGGGCGATTCCCGCGCTGGTCGACCCAGGTGGAAGCGACAACACCACGCCGGATCGCCGCCTCGGCGTCGACGAGCGGGGCGCCCGCCCCGGAGCTCGGCGATCACGACGGCGACAGGGCGATGGTGACGCCAAGGCTCGTCTACCGGATCGTGGAGGTCCAGCCGGCGCAGACGGCCGACGAATCCGGAACGTGGGTCGTCCGACCGATCTGAGTACGTGATCGTTCCGATGCCCGAGCCGTCAACCGTCGCAACGTCCGCCCTTAAGGCCGCAGGCGCCGTTGCCAAGTTCAGGCCGTGGGCAACGGTTCGCCGTCACAACCAGCTGATTCTCGAGGAGTACGAAGATCTCCATACCTGGATCCGTGACGCGGTTCAGTGAGAACTCGTTTCACAATGAGGCGGCAGGACCGTTCGGAAGGTCAGTTGTCCCCCAGCGGCCCTTGCTTCAGCATCGGCCCAAGAGTGTTCTGGATGTCCAGACCTCCTGGATGTCCAGACCTTACGGAGAGAGGAGACGTATGCGGCGCTTGCTTCTTGTTCTCGTTGCGCTTGTCGCAGCGGCTGTCGTGGCGGCGGGGTTTGCCTCGTCCGCGGGTGCATATGGCGGTGGGGCTGGTCACGATATGTGGCAGGTTGGGATCTCGTTCAACTGCAACAACCCCGACTTCTGCGGTGACGAGCTCGGCGGCTTCTGGGGCTGGGTCGAATTTGATCGTTCCGCCGATGGAACTCAGACCTGGGGCGATGCCGAATTGGCCTTCTGCACCCACACCGTCGGCGGCGGAGGCTTTGCCGGGGCGGGCCACGGGTCGATCGAGATCGAGAGCTGGACGATCGCGCCGGGCTCGGCTGGGCCGCAGACTTTCTACGCGAGCGGCGAGGAGACGGACTCCTTCCGTGGAGTGAAGGAGACCTTCGACTTCACGAACATGGACACCGGAATCCCGGCGGTGCCAGGCCACTACAGCACTGACGAAATCCTGGGCTTCGAGGCGCCGCCCGGGGTGGCGATCCAGATCCAAGTCGCTTTCCGGCCAGCGAAATAAGCAAGTTCCACTAATAATAAGGAGAGGAACCTTTGCGGCTACTCGTACTAACGCTGCTCGTACTAACGGGCCTGATCAGCTTGGTCGCAATCGCGGGCGTTGCGGCCGCCGATCCGAACCTGACGCTGACCACGACCCCGCACCGCCACTTCATCCGGACGGACAACGGACTGGTCGAGGTTGGACCGCGCCTCTGCGACAACCCTGACCTCCTAAGCGCGTTCACCCAGTTCCACGCGAACACCCACACCCACAATGGCGTGACGGGCGAGATCGGGCCAGTTGCCCCTGGCCTCCATAACGGCGTCGGCGGCGAGATCGTTTCCGGCCCCTGCTAGGAACCCTCGACCTCGCGAGCCCGCGTCTTCTCCCGGGCTCGCGAGGTCGCCCCTCCTACCGCCAATTTCTTCTCTGACGCGAAGCTGACCCCCGCGCACCGCGCCGCGCAAAAAACGGAGGTCGAGCCCTCGGTGACTAGAAGAGCGAGATGTCTGTGTCCAGCACCCGGCGCACGAGACCGTCTGCAGCTTTGATCATCTCGTCGCCCAGGCGTACATATGCCGCACCGCAACGCTCATGGTTTTCTACGCCGAGCAGGAGCTCACCGCCGACCGCGAGGAGTTCTACGAAATGGTCTTCCACACGCTCGACGACCAGTACGAAGGCATCGGTGCGCATCTCCGCTTCGTGCTCCAGAGCGCCCGCGAGGCGGCAGCGCAGATGCTCGACGAGCCGCCTGGATAGTCCTGCCGAGAAACGAGCGCTTTGACACCGCGGCGGTGCGCCATGCCGCCGCGCACACAGCCCTGCACCTTACGTTCGCAGGCCGCCACTCAGCGCGATCCGACAAGGACGGGACTGATGATTACACTCGCCGTAGTGTTTACAGCTGATCCACGGAACGATGCGGTTTCCGCTTCGCTCCGTGGGTTCAGATGGGCGGTACTGGCTCGTTTGCCTGCCGCTTGAGCTTGACGCAGGCTTGACGCACGAATCGCGATGCGGCTTGGCATGGGGCTCGAGCTGAGACCACTTCACGAGCTATGAGGTGCGCCCGACAAGTGCGGCAATCATCTGCTCCTGGTTGAAGTCGCTGTTGATGCTGCACCTTGCATGGCGGCTGCTCAGTCACTGCCTTGCTCGGACTCCGAGGCGCCCTTCCGATGCGGAATTCTGCCGCCGCTTGTGGGGTTGTCGGCTGTTCTAGCTCTTTCGCGAGTCGCCAACCTCCCCTCCACCTACGGCAGCCAAGACGCCTACGAGGGCGCCGAACCCCCGGTGATGCCCGTTCAGCGGCGTGATCCCCTGGCTGCCGACGAGCTTGACCCGACCCGGCGAGCTTGCACAGATCGAGGCGGCACCGCTGGAGACGTCGACCGCGCGGAGCGCGCGATGCGCGCGAGCGGCTGTGCTGAGGCAGCTAGGGGTCGTCGTGGTGGACTGCGCAGTAGGCGTCGCGCGGCCCGCTGCCCTGGGAGAGCGGCGAGTAGCTCGTCGCCGCCGAGATCGCACGCGCTTCCGTTGCGGCGTCGTCCTCGATTGCCGCCACGACCTGCTCCCGTGCCTCCGGCGTCGGGGCCGCCGCGAGCTCCTCGGCGTTGCGCCACGCCTTCTCGCGCCATGCCACGAGCGTCTGGAAGAGCGCGGCATCATCGAGGCTCGTCGGCAGGTCGGCGTCGTCGATCGTCGGGTCGAAGCGGCGTGCGATCTCGGCGAGGACGTCGTCCGCGACGCGGTTGAGGATGACGTTGACCCGATCGTGGTCGGGCTTTCGGCTGGTGTCGTCGGGGCCGAGGAGGCCGATCGAATAGAGCACGAGCGGGAGGTCGCGCTGGACGTGCGCGTTGATCCCGAGGAGCAGGTCTCCCGATGCCGAGACGGCATGGTTCGACGCCGCGTCGAACGCAACGCGCCACGCCGGCGGGACCTCGGCGATTCGCCCCGCGGCCCACGCGTCGAACGCCGAGAAGTAGTAGTGGGCGAAGACCGTGTCTTCGTGGTTGACGAACGGCGTGTCGTCGAAGAACGGCTCGTCGATCGTCCGCCGGTACTCCTCCGTGACACGGAGGTAGACGAGGGAGAAGATCGCGTTGTGATCGCACGAGGAGGCGAGTGGGTCGAAGCGGCGGGTCATCTCGCGGATCGTCTTGTCGACGCACTGGCTGCGACCCGCGATGCAGTCGTCGGGGCTGGTCGGATCGTAGGGAAGCGAGAGCCCGGGCAGAAGCCCGCTCCAGCCGACGAACGGCGCGTCCTCCCCGGCCGCCGCCGCAGGCAACGCGAGCGCGACGATCAGCGCGACCAGCGCCGCCAGCCATTTCGCCTTCATGTCACAACAACGCAGGCGGGCGCTCTGGAGTTTCGCTTTCAGCACGATCGGCGATAGCTGCTACGAAGGCTGGCGTCGTCATCGCTCATGACGCCTGCGGCAAATGGTTCCGGCAGCCACACCCGACATCTGCAACCGCGTGGCTGGCTCGGCGACGGCGGCCGGGACGCGTGCGTGCGCAGACGCCGTCGAAGGCGCGATCCGAGCGCTCGGCCGGGACGCGGGGCTCGTCCTGATCTTTCCCGCGGGCGACGTGGATCCCGCTGCCGCCGCCGGCGAGGCGCAGGCGGCGGCCGGCCGCGCGTGCGTCGCCGGGATGACAGGGACGGGGGCGATCGGCGCGGACGGCCTCGTTGCCAGCGGCTGCTCGGCGATCGCGTTCTCATCCTCGCTGCCCTTCGGAGTCGGCGCAGTGGAAGCGGGAAACGCCCGGCCGGCCGGTCGCGATGCCGCCGCGAGCGCCATTGCGGCGATCGACGATGCTCCGCACAGCGTCCTGCTGCTGTTCGTCGACTCCGAGTCCGGCGACCAGGCGGAGTTCGTCGCCGGCGCCTACGCGGTCGCTGGCGGGCGGATTCCGCTCGCGGGCGGAGCGGCCGGAGGCGCCGCGCGCGCCCGGTTCGCCGACGGCCGCGCCCTCTCGCATGGGGTGGTGGCCGTCGCGATGGGCAGCAGCACGCCGATCGGGGTCGGGGTCGCGCATGGCTGCGTCCAGCGCGGTGCTCCTTCGATCGTGACCCGCTCCGACGGGCCGACCGTCGTCCAGCTCGACGGCCGGCCGGCGCAAGACGTCTACTTCGAGAAGCTCGGTGTCGATGGCGTCGACCTGGACGACGAGGAGTTCGAGGTGCTGGCGATGGTTCATCCGCTCGGCGAGCCGGAGCTGAGCGGCGCGGTGCGGCCGCGGTACGTGCGCGCGCGCGCCCCCGGCGGAGCCCTCGTCTGCGCGACGGATATCGAACGCAACGCCGCCGTCGTGATCTGCGATCAGACTCCCGACACCATCGTCGAGAGCGCGTGCGCAGCCGTCGAGGATGCCGCAGGCCAGCTGGAGGGCCCTGCCAAGGCCGCTCTCGTCTTCGACTGCGCGGCACGCAGCGCATGGTTTAAAGGTCCATTGGCCGCTGCCCTCGCCGAGCGCGAGCTGGAGTCGCTCGCCGCGGCGTTCGGCGAACCGGCGCCGTGCCTCGCCGGCGTCTACACACGCGGAGAGATCGGCAGGGCTCGCGGCGCAAAGGGAGACCGCAACCACAGTGTCGTCGTTGCTGCGTTCAGCGCCGCCGACTGACCGTCGCGACGAGCTGCTGCGGCGGTTCGTGGAGGCGGCGCGGCGCGCCCAGATCGTCACGATCGTCAACCGCGCGCAGACCGAGGCGGAGCTGGGCGAGCTCGTGACCGCCGAGCTGTGCGAGGCGTTCGAGGCCGAGGTCGCCTTTGTGCTCGCTGGTGGGGACGACGGACGCGCCGGCGTCGTCGGCTCCTACGGGCTGCGGCCGGAAGAGGCAGCGCGCCTCCTCGAGCACGATCTCCTCGACCCCGGGCTCGCGGCGCCGCAGCGTGCGGAGGGGTTCGATCTGCTCTCTCTCGGGGCACGGGCGCTGGTCTGCGCGCGGTTCGGCGGCGGGCCGCTGCGCGGCGTGGTCGGCGTCGCCCGGCTCCACGACCAGAGCTTCGACGAGGCAGAGGCGGCGCTGCTCGAGGCCGTTGCAACGAACGTCGAGCACGCGCTCGAGCGCCTTCGCTTGGCCGAGGAGCGTGACCGGCTCTACCGCGAGGCACACGAGCGCGGGAAGGCCGCGCGCGTGCTCGGATCGATCGCCGACGGCGTGCTCCTCGTCGACGATGCCGGGATCGTCCAGCTCTGGAATCGTGCCGCAGAGGCGATCACAGGGATAACCCGGGACGTCGTGCTCGGGCGCCGGCTCGAGGAGGCAATCCCGGGATGGTCAGCCATCCCGGCTTCGCTCGTCGTCGCGACCGACCCTTCGTCGGGCGGACGGGCGACCAGCGTCCCGGTCGACATCGCCGGGCGCGAGCTCTGGCTCTCGATCACGGGCGTCAGCTTCGCCGACGGAACCGTCTACGCATTCCACGACCTGACCGAGGAGCGCCGCCTCGAGCAGCTGAAGGCCGACTTCATCGCGACGGTGTCGCACGAGCTGCGTACGCCGCTCGCGGCGGTCCACGGCGCCGCCAAGACCCTGCAGCGCGAGGACATCGTCGCCGGAGGCGAGACGTTTCGGCTCCTGCTCAACTTGATCTCAGACCAGTCCGAGCGACTTGCGGAGATGGTCAACGACATCCTGCTCGCGAGCAGGGTCGACTCGCCGGAGCTGGAGATCGCGACCGAGCAGGTGGACGTCGGAGCGCTCGCGGCGGAGGTGATCGCCGCCGTCCGCATGCAGGCGAGCGAACGGATCACGCTCGAGCTGGTTGCGCCGCCGTCGCTGCCGCCGGCGGCGACCGATCGCGACAAGCTCCGGCAGGTCCTCACGAACCTCGTCGCCAACGCCGTCAAGTACTCACCGGCCGGAGGTCGTATCGAGGTCGACCTGCACGCGGACGACGGGCACATCGAGATCGTCGTTCGCGACGAAAGGCTGGGGATCGCGACGGCCGAGCAGAGCTTGATCTTCGAGAAGTTCTATCGGGCCGACGCGAACATGACCCGCGGCGTCAGCGGCAGCGGGCTCGGCCTCTACATCGCACGTGCGCTCGTCCACCGGATGGGCGGGACCATCTCCGTCGAGTCCGAGCTCGGCGACGGCTCGACCTTCGTCGTCACGCTGCCGGTCGCAGCCGAAAGCTCGCGGGGCGGCGACACCGCGGCGACCGCTCGCCCGCCGAACCCTCGGCCCTGAGCCGCGCCGGCTATGTTGACAGCAGCTCCCCGAGGAGTCGCGCGATCGGCCACGCTCCGTCGGCCGAGCGCCCGAACATCCCGCGCGATGGGGACCCGCGCCGCGCGGGAGGTACCGGGGCTGGGGGTCGGCATTGTCCTCCATGCAGCACGGCCTCGTGTGCGAGGCGACGGCCAGGGGCGTCGAGGGTGGCCCATCAGAGTCTCCGCGACGAGCGCTTAGCTCACGCCGCCCCGAGACCGACTAACGACCCAATGGCAGACGAGACCCGGATGCATCATTGATGGGAGGGCGTACGGGACGGTTACGTGGCGGAGGGAACGACTCGTGAGGTCATCGTCCTCGCGAGGGCTCGTCGCAGCCTCGAGCATCGAAGGATGCATCTGTGTCTCGCGCGGTGTCGCGGCTTGTCACTCGGGTGCGCTGGGATCTACGCCGTTGTTACGGCAAGGATCGCGTCGACGACATCCGGATCGAACTGGGTGCCGCGGTTCTGCTTGAGTTCTGCCCGCGCCTCTGTAGGCGACATCGCCGCGCGGTATGACCGCGTCGTCGTCATCGCATTGAAGGCGTCGCAGCAGCAGACGATGCGGGCAACGATCGGGATCTCGCCGCCGGCGAGGCCATCGGGATACCCCCGGCCGTCGTACTGTTCGTGGCAGGAGCGGACGATCTTCCCCACCTCTGTCAGCAGTCCCCCGACCTGAGACAGAAGCCGCTCGCCTTCGATCGTGTGCATTCTGATGATCGCCCACTCCTGATCCCTGAGCGGCCCCTTCTTGTTGATGATCGTCTTCGGGATCCCGATCTTGCCCACATCGTGGAGGAGGGCCGTCAGTTCCGTAAGGTGCCGTGACCGAGCGTCGAGACCGACGTGGTCAGCAACCGCGACGGCGAGATCGACGACGCTGCGGCTGTGCGCCCCGGTATACGCGTCGTCTGCTTCGATGACGTCCCCCAGCAGGAACGCTGTGCCGCGGTAGGCGGTGGAGAGTTCGAGAGTGTGGCTAAGTCGCTTGGCGCGCTCTTGCGCGAACAGTCTCGTCAGCAGCAAGAGTGGAAGCGGGAGGAGGTAGGCGGGCGGCCATAGCGATCCCGCGACGCCTGCCGCGAACCCAACAGGCGCAAGGCACGCGTCCACGAAGAAGATCCAGGCGAGCGGCTTGATGAGAGAGCGGGGCTTGACGCCAACGGCGAAGTACTCGCGCGCGGTTGAGATCGCAGCGTCACCGATGAACTGCGCGCAAACGGCGGCGGCCGTGACAGCTGCCCATTCGCTGGCCCCTGCGCTCCGGTCAAAGTACAGCACGAATACGATCGCCAGGGGGAGCGTGTACGACGCATTACCGACTGCGACGACGATTCGTTCGGTCGGAACTCTTCCACGGGCATAGCTCGGGAGCTGGCCGAATACAAGACCGAGCGCTACTGCCGCCGGAACCTGTCCAGCCGGTAGGGCGAGCAGCATTGGGATTGCCACGAGCTCGACGGGCGACGCGAACCCGCTTCCGACTTCCAGCTCGACACGCGAGGCGAGTGCAATGGCGGCGACGAACAGCGGGGCCAGTAGCCATGCGCCATGGCCTGACGGCGCGTCACGCACCGCAAGGCTGGCTGCAACAATCACGAACAAGAAGGCGCTCGAGCCGTGGGTCAGCAGCTCGCGCTGAGACAACCGCGAAGCGACACGCTCGCGCGAGGCCGCCACCAATTCCGTCTGGAGATCAACTGCCGCTGATGAGGTGCTCACGACGATCGGTATCGGCAGTTTTCGCCGCGCGGTGAAGCGACGCGATCAACGCGGGAGGGGCTGGTTGCGCCCGCCCCTCCCGCCTCGATGTCCATTGCGTGCCGGCTGCTAGCGGCTGCTGAACGGGTCAACGTAGAGGCTCGAGATCGAGAGGGCCTCGTCCTTCTGGAGCCCCTCAGCCTTGAACCGGAACGCAACGGCGGTCAGGCCGTTAGGAGCTGCGAGTGCGAGCATGTTCATGTACATCGGCAGGATCACGGAGGGCTGCCATTCGCCCCCAGCCTTCAGCTTCGCAATCGCCAGGTGCTTGACGTGGCCGCCGAAGTCCTCGTAGAGCACGTCGACCTTGAGGCGGGACTTTTCGTTACCACCGATATCCCTGACGAAGAAGCGGATCGTCGGGTTGTCAAGGTTCACGCACATGGCAGGCGTAGCCGCCTCCGCACCCTTGGCCAACTGCAGCGACTGCACAGCGCCGCTGAACGGATCAGCCACTCCGACAACGGTCGCCTGCTTGTTCAGCGTCCAGCCTTCGGTCGTCGAGAGATCGCCCTCGGGGGCCAGCGCGTACCTGGCGGTGTCACCCCAGGCCGCAAAGAATGGCGAAGGATCGCCGTACCAGCAGTCGGCGCCCGAAAGAAGCTTTCCGGCCCTCGCCCACTGCCCATGAGCAAGCAGGTCGTTCATCTTTTTCTCGATCCCCGCCACTTGCTTGGAGACATCGAGAAGCTGTGCATCATCACCGGCCGTTCCATCGTCAGCGATGGCCGTCGTCGCCGCAGTCGCCGCGAGCACCAGCACGCACGCACCGACGGCGAAGACCCGCATCAACATCTTGTACAAGGCCGCACCCCTTTATCCGCAGTTACAACGCCGCCGCTCGCGAAAACGAGCGTGGTCTCACGAAGCGCGACATCCGCATGTATCTCATCCCCTCTTGGGGGGATCACGCGTCAAACCCTCGGATGAGGGATCAGGCGCCGGCGTCGTGGTTCGCCGCCGGCCGGCGCTACGCGCCGGCGGATTCGACGTTCTCGACCAGTTGACCACCATCGACTGTCCGACGCTGGTCTGCGTTGGCGAACTCCCTGGAAGGACGCCCCCGATCGCTACTGGCCGCTCCTCGTCGAGTTCATCACACGTGAGCGAGTACGAGATCGAGCGGCCGGGGCACTCTGGTGAGATCAAGCGCGTCGACAAGCAGACGCGCGTAGCGGATCTTCCGATTCCACATGAACCCATGAAGCTGCTGCTCCTTCGTCCGTCGTTGGTGCGCAGGCTGCTTCTGGTAGGTGCGGAACGATCGAAGCTCGCGCTGATCGTCAAGGATCTGCTCGACGGCAGCGGCGCCGAGGGCGCGGATCAGCTCGTCCTCCAGGTCTGCGACGCACACGTAGAAGCCGAGGCGTTCCATTTCGGTGCGCGTGACGGGGGACCCGAGGCCGGCACGCTCGAGACCGCGGCGGAAGTCGCGCTCCTCGCCCGCGTCGCAGAGGCCGGCCAGCCTCAGGTTGCGCCCCTGAGGGCCGAGCTCGCTCAGGAAGCGTCCGACGGCCTGCGCGCCGCCGATCGGGACGACGGAGATGCCCTCGGCCTCGAGGTCCCGGCCACGCCGCTGGGCGAGCGTCTCTAGCGCGACCCGGTCGCTGATCCCTTCGACGAGTACGACGGCACGCGTCTGCTCGTTCACGGCTTGCAGGCTAGTGCGCGATCTCCCAGATGTGGCCGCCGGGATCGCTGAAGCTGTGACGAACAGCGTGATCGCACCGATACCGGTCGGCCACGAAGCCACTAGACCGAAAGTTCGTCGAATTGCGGCAAGTCGTCGGTGATGTCAAACCACGCCGCTTTGGAGCCGACAAATATGTGCTCTGTCGGTCGGATGGTGGGAGCATCCACCAGCGACCCCATGGCGACGTGCACGAACATGCCGTCGCGCACCACGGAGAAGAGCAAGGAGCCACACGCCGCGCAGCGTGTGTCGTTCGCGTCGTCGTCTCCGATGACGAAGAGGTCGTCGAGCCCGTCCGTGATCTCGAGCTTCTCTCGCTCGATGCCGGCAAAGGCCTTGAAGGCCGATCCGGTCGCCGCTCGGCATCCCGAGCAGTGGCAGTTCGCCGCGTAGCGGAACGCATCTAGGACCGCGTAGCGAACTGCGCCGCACTGACATTTCCCGGCGAGCGTCCGGTCGCCCTCCCGTGCCTGTGTCACCGAACCGCCTCCTTGGTTATTGAGATGTGTTCGAATTTAGACTCGCGGAAGCCCAGGAACTCATCGCCGCTGAGCCGGAGGATCAGTCCACGGCTAGCAGATCGACCACGAATACCAGCGGCTCGTGCGGCTTGATCACGCCGCCTGCGCCACGTGGGCCGTAGGCCATCGCCGACGGGATCGTGAGCTTTCGGCGCCCGCCGACCTTCATGCCCTCCACGCCGAGATCCCAGCCGGGGATGACCTGGCCCTTGCCGAGCTTGAACTCGAAGGGCTGACCGCGATTCCACGACGCGTCGAACTCCTCGCCCGTGGAAAACGCCACTCCGACGTAGTGCACCGTCACTTTCTTGCCCTTCGTCGCTTCGGCTCCGTCGCCGACGACCATGTCTTCGACGCCCAACTCGAAGGGGATGTCGCCCTCGGGCTTCTCGATCTGCGGCCGTTCCGGTGCCACGGACCGGCGCACTCTAGATCATGTGCGCATGCAGCAGATCGTCTTCCTGCGTGGTGTAAATGTGGGTTCTCACAATCGGATAGCGATGCCCGCACTGCGCGGGCTGCTCAGCGCTAAGGGGTTCGGCGAGGTGCGCACGTACGTACAGAGCGGCAACGTGATGCTCTCGTCCGACCTGTCGCCTGACGAGCTTGCGCGTCAGTGCGGGCGGCTCGTCGCCGACGGGTTCGGGCTCGAGGTCGCCGTCGTCGTTCGCACGCGCGACGAGCTCGCTGAGGTCGTCGAGCGGAACCCGCTCGGCGACGTTGCGGTCGATCCGAAGCGGTACCAAGTGAGCTTCCTGTCAGAGGAGCTCGGCGAGGACAGGCTGCGCGAGCTCGCTGAGCTCGCCGTCGAGCCCGAGCGGCTGGTCGCCGTCGGACGGGAGCTCTACGCGTGGCACCCCGCGGGCGTGGCGCGATCGCGGCTGTGGGCGCGACTGGCGGGGCGGGGTCTCGGAGTGACCGCGACGGCTCGGAACTGGACGACGGTTACGAAGCTGCTGGCGATGGCCGATGAGTAAGTGTCGAGGATCGAGTCCTTGAGTCACGAACCAACGACTGATCCCGACACGCCCAAGGACCTCCGCAGCGACTCCGCAGCGACAGAGAGTCAGATCGAGTTGCTCCTCGAGGGCGTGCGGGACGTCTTGCGGGACAACCTCGTGGGCGCGTACCTGCACGGTTCTGCACTGCTCGGCGGCTTCAGGCCGGACAGCGACATCGATGTCCTCGTCGTTTCCAGGCGACGAACCACCGCCGACGAGAAGCTGAGCCTGATCGACCTTCTCCTGTCTCTCTCGGGAAGGCGAGCGTCGCTCCGACCCCGCCGGCCGATCGAGCTCGACATCGTCATGGAGTCGGAGATTCGGCCGTGGCGGTATCCACCAACGTTCGACTTCCATTACAGCGAGTTGTGGCGGGAGCGATTCGAGAGCGGAGAGCTGGAGCCGTGGACCAACACCACGAACCGGGACCTCGCTTCTGCCGTGACGATGGTGCTGCTCGGCGACAAGCCGTTGGCCGGGCCGCCGCCGACGCAGGTCTTCGATCCGGTTCCGCGCAGCGACTACATCGACGCGATCCTGAGAGACGTCGGAACGGTCGACGAGTTCCTCCCCTGGGACACACGGAACGTCGTTCTCACTCTGCCGCGTATCTGGAGCGCAATCGCGACCGAAGCGGTGTACTCGAAAGAAGATGCCGCCGACTGGGCGCTGCCGCGACTTCCCGAGGAACACCGAGCGGTACTGGAGCTCGCTCGCGCGGCGTACCGCGGCGATGTAAAGGACTCCTGGGACGACATTCGTCCTCAGGTTCGCGCGTACGCCGACCATGTCGTGTCCGAGATCGAGCGAGCGCTAGTCACAAAAGGCTGTGACCGCCGCTCGGCGAAGTGCGACGTCGGCGGTAGGGGGTAGCGGATACGCGTTCGCCACGACGACGGCCTGCCGGCTGCCGTCGCGAGTGCTCCTGATCTCCGTCCGGCAGCCGCCCGGCAACCAGCGGGCGACCGGGTCGTCGATCCGGAGGCGCCCCTCAGCGGCGAGCTGAAGGACGAACGTCGCGACGAACGTCTTCGTGACGCTGCCGACTCGGAAGCGGTCGCCTGCACGAAGTTTCACGCCTGCATCGATGTCTGTGAGCCCGGCCGCGGCCGTCCGCGTGCGGTCGCCCTCGCGGACGAGCGCAAGCGCGCCCGGCACTCCGGCCGAGACGACCTCCGCGACGGCGGTCGTGAGGCTCGGGCCCTGGTCGCCGCCGCAGCCTCCGACGAGCAGCGGCGCGAGGACGAACCGCCAATGCACCGACGAGTTTCGTCTCTCCCGCGCATCGTGCACGCCCGGCTTGACTTTGGGACACGCGGTGGGAACGTCTTGGGCCAGAAACGTTCCCGGGAGAACCCGTGGCAAAGCAAGCAAGCGCCTAGGTCTGCGAGGGCGCGCCACCTGACCTGCTCGCCGAGGGGACCGTCGGCTCCTGACGGCAGCAGACCGCGGAGACAGAGTTGCCGAAAGGAGCTTGAAATTTCAGCGGTAGCCATCAACGTGAGTCGAGCGCGGTCGCCCCCTACTGACCGCGCTCGGCTCGTCAGCTCTCGCCGACGCCGAGGGCCGTCAGCAGGACCAGCACGAGCGTGGTCGTGGCGAGGAGGCCGTGAAGCCCCACGATCGGCACCGGGAAATGCTGCTCGGCCGGCGTGTCGGCTGTTGCCACCTCGGCCGTTCCCGCACGTGCCTGGCGCTGACGCAGCCAGACGCCGAACATCGTGAACCCGAGCACGGCGACGACGAGCAACGCCCCAAACGCGATCCACGCCAACGTGTCGTTGTCGTTGGCGAGATAGACGATCCAGACGGCGAGGCCCGCGGCTGCGAGCAGGAAGTGGCTAATGATCAGCGGCGGCCGGATCCTCTCGCCGCTTGCGCGCTGCTGGCGCATACCCCCTCGCGCGATCCAGATCGAGAGCAAGACGAAGCCGCCGCCTGCCGTGATGATCCAACTGATCAGTGCCGCCCACTTCATGGCGGGTTCCTTCCTCTAGATGACCTCTCCGGGCCGGGATTCTATAAACAAGAAAGTTGCCTCTAAAAACCACTGCCGTGTACCGTGGCCGCGCGATGGACCGGTTCGACGCCCTCGGCGATCCGCCGCTGCGCGCGGCGCTGCTCTTCGTCCGTGGCCGGCCTGATGCTCCGACGGCCGGCGAAGTGGCTGCAGGCCTCCAGATCGCTCACAGCGTCGCGCGCTGGCGTCTCGAGCGCCTGGTCGAGGCAGGGCTGCTCGTGCCCGTGTTCGTGCGGCGCAGCGCTCGCACGGGGCCGGGCGCCGGCCGGCCGGCGAAGACGTATGCAGCCGCCGCCGAAAGCGCGGCGATCGAGTTCCCGCGGCGCCGCTACGAACAGCTCCTGCGCCTGCTCATCGACGCGCTCCCCCGCCGTGGCCGGACGGCACGCCTCGCCGATGTCGGTGTCGCCTTCGGCGGCGAGCTGGCGCATGCTGCACGCCTTCGGCCTGCAGTACGGATGGAGACGGCGTTCGAGCGCATCTGCCGCGCGCTCGGAGCCCTCGGCTTCCAGGCCGCCCTCGAGTCGTTATCTGCAGATGGAGCGGTGATCGTCACTGCCACGTGTCCGCTGCGGCCGCTTGTGATCGAAGAGCATGCGGCGCGCGAGATCGATCAGGGCATGTGGCGCGGCCTTGCTTCGCACGCCCTCGAGCGTGTGAAGGCTGCGGACGTGCGTTGCGGAACCCACGACTGTCTCACGAGCGACGCGCCGTGCCGCATCGTGATCGCGCTCCGACCGGCGCCCGGGACAGCAGACGGATAGCGACTGATACGCTGTGCTTGCGCGGAGGTCCGGACGCGGAAGCCGCTGAGCTCCCAAGTTCCTCTCCGACTGTCACATCTGGTCTTGCGTGCACTCAGGCGAACTCGATTCGAGTTCCGCGCCTTCCCGAGCGATCGGAGACTGCATGCACGCGTTACCGCTCACTGCAGAGATCGACGACACGCCCGACGAGGAGCGTGCTGTGCTCACGGACGCGGAGCTCGTACAGTTCCGCTGCGCTCGCTGCGGCTATGGAATCTCGTTGGCCGGCACGCTCCCCGCGTGTCCCATGTGCCGCTCACACCTCTGGGAGTGCGTTGACGGAGAGGGTTCGAGGGCGCAGCAACGGTGATCGACGACACCGCGGACCAGGGTCTTGCTCTCGCGAACTGGGAGGACGAGGGTGGCCCTCCGTCCGTAGAAACGCGACGATCGAGAAGCTCAGCGTCGTGGGAGGCTGTCCCCGGTCTTGACTGGAGCGCGTTTTCCGCACTGCTTTTCCCGGACGCGCGTCGCCATGACGGCGAGCCCATCAAAGCGTACGAGGCATATCTGAGTAGGGCCCTCGCAGCCTAGGACGTCGTTTCGAAGCCGATCGTCCGGTGGGTGCCGTCGCAGAAAGGTTTGTTCCCCGAGGCGCCGCAGCGGCAGAGCGCCGCGCGTGTGTCTTCGCGGAGCAGGTTGCTGTCCTTGTCGACGATTCGGACGCGTCCTCGAACGAGGAGCGGCCCATTGGGGCGCGGGTCGATCGTCGTCGGCTCGTTCGGCTCTTCTTGGGCGCCGCCGTCGAGGCGGCGGAAGTGGAGCGCACCCGTCGGGCAGGTGAGGATGGTCTCGGCGATGCGGTCGGCGTCCGGCGTCGACGTCGACCCACGGACGGCGTTCCGCATCGAAGACCTCGCCGAGGCCGCGCCAGCAGTTGCCGGCATGGATGCAGAGGCGCGGCTCCCAATGCACTTCGATCGCGTTGTTGGCGTAGACGCGGCGCGGGCCGCGCTGCTCGCGCGGTGAAGGCAACGACGTCACGCGACGAGGTCCGCGGCTTCGGGGTGGCGGCGAAGATAGGCGGCGACGAAGGGGCACAGCGGCACGAGCCGCAGGCCGCGGGCTCGGATCTCCTCGAGCGTTCCCGCGACGAGTCGCGCGCCCAGGCCCTTGCCTTCGAGCTCCGGCGAGACTTCCGTGTGGACGAGGACTACGGCGCCGGCCCTCAAGCGGTAGACGATCTCGCCGACCACCTCGTCGTCGACCACGAGCTCGTACCGCTCCGCTTCGGGATTGTCTCGGACCGTGACCGTCGCTTCAGCCACGGTCCGAGAGTAGCGCTTCCTACCTCAGCTGCAGCACCGCGATCTTGTTCGCGCTCAGCTCCGCGTACCAGGGATTGCCGTCCGGGGCGACCGTGACGCCGACGGGCTCGCTGCCCTTGACGCTTCGCCCTTCGGTGATCACGCCGGCGGCCGTGATCCGGGCGACGTTGCCCGCGACCGACTGGGCGAACCAGACCGAGCCGTCAGGCGCTGCGGCGATGCCTTCGGGCCCCGTACTCGTGGCCAGCGGGAACTCCGTCACCTGGTTCGTCCCCGGATCGCGCCGAACTCGGTGAACCAGACCGTCCCGTCCGCCCCGACCGCGACGTCGTACGGGATCGACGACGGCGTCGGGATCGCGAACTCGGTGAACACGCCGGTGGCGCGTTGTAGCGCCAGATGCTGTTCGTGTTGAATGCCGCGAAGAAGACGTCGTTGCCTCGCGCGGCGATGCCGTTCCCGTTCGCGAGCGAGTTCGGCACGACGAGGTCCGGCAGGACCTCGCCCGACGTCGTGATTCGCCCGAGCGCCGGGTCGGACTTCGTGAAGTAGAGGACGTTGCCCGGCCCGTGCACGATGTCGTTCGGGAAACAGAACTGGCAGACCATGAACTCCGTGATGTCGCCGGCGGGTCTGGAGGCAGTACGGGCGGTGGGGCGGATTCGGTTTCGGAGAAGGGTCCCGAAGATGCGGTAGGAACGCGGTCAACCCGCCGCCTTGACTGCGCGGCCGCCCGCGCCGGATACTGCGCTCGTGCGCCGGGACTCCGCGGGCCTCGAGGTGATCGTCACCGCCCTCGTCGGGTGGGGCGTGAACATCGTCGCCCTGCTCGTTGTCGACTCGCTCTTCGACAGCGTGACCATCGGCCGCTGGGGGTCGATCCTCCTGGGTGCAGCGGTACTCGGCCTTGCCAACGCGTTCGTCAAGCCGGTGCTCGCGCTCCTGACGCTGCCCCTCATCCTCATCACCTTCGGCCTCGCCTACTTCGCGATCAACGTCGGCATGCTCGCGCTCGCTGAATGGATCGCCCCGGACTTCTCGATCGACGGCTTCTGGACCTATGTCGGCGCGACGATCGTCGTCTGGCTCGTCAACTGGATCGTCGGGGCGATCGTCGGCTCGGTGCTCGGCGGCCGCCCCGGCGGCGCGGTCGTTCGCGTCTAGCGAATCCGTTCACTCGACGTCTACCGTCAGAGTGGCGCGCGTGGACGAGCTGCTGCGGGAACTCGTCGCCGAGGCGGAACGCGACGCCGGCTGCTTCGGGCTGGTCTTGATCGGCTCGCACGCGCGGGGGACGCCCGACGCGGAGTCGGACGTCGACATCCTCTACGTCCTCCGCGACGAGAAGCGGGAGCGCGAACGGCGGGGGAAGCTCGAGCTGATCCCCGTCACGCTCGCGGATTTCCGCGAGCCGCCGGAGTGGTTCGAGCCCGCCCTGGCCCACGCGCGCGTCGTGCTCGACAAGGCGGGCGAGCTCGCACCGGTCGTCGAGCAGGCGCGTCGCGTTAGCCGCGAGGAAGCCGAGGAGGCGTACGCGGCTACCTCAACGACTTCTACCGCTCGCTCAAGGCCTGGCGCCGCGGCAACGAGCTGGCCGGCTGCGTCGAAGGGGTGGAGTCGATCAAGTACCTCGTCCAGTTTCTGTACGCGCTCGACGGCCGCCGCGCGCCGTACTCGAACGCATGGGCGGGCACGCTCGGGGAGCTCGAGCCGCTGATCGTCCAGGTCGCGCGCACCGCGGACCCGCGACGGCAGCAGGAGCTCCAGGCGCGCGTCGCCGAGCTCGCCGACGCGCACGGGTTTCGCGGCGTACGCGACACGTGGGAAGGCGACATCGAGCACGCGATGGAATTCCGCTTCGAGTGAAGCCGGCGCTTGCGCGCGTCGTGCGCCTTCCGCTCTGCTGCCGCGGGCGCCCTCACCGCCCGTATCATGCCGCGCGGTGCGCGGGATGAGGGCTGAGGACGTCTACGCGCTCAGGGGGGTCTCCGACCCGCGCCTGAGTCCCGACGGCAAGACCGTCGCCTACGCCGTCTGGTCGATCGACGAGGAGGAGAGCGAGTACCGCGGCAACATCTGGTTCGCGGCCGTCGACGGCTCCTCGCCGCCGCGCCGCTTCACGACGGGCGAGAAGCGCGACGGCCAGCCGCGCTGGTCGCCCGACGGCTCGCGGCTGGCGTTTACGTCGAGTCGCGCCGAGAAGGAGCCCGGCCAGCTCTTCGTGCTGCCCGTTGCCGGCGGCGGCGAGGCGCTTCGCCTGACGAAGCTGAAGGAGGACGTCCAGGACGTGGCGTGGTCTCCGGACGGAACGCGAATCGCGTTCAGCGCGCGTGTGCGCGACGACGCGTACGAGGAGGAAGAGGAACGGAAGCGCGCGCCCCGCCGAATCACGCGCCTGCATTACAAGCTCGACAACGTCGGGTGGACGACCGACCGGCGGCAGCAAGTCTTCGTCGTTCCGGCGGACGGCAGCGCGGAGCCAGAGCGGCTCACCGACGGCGAGTGGGAGAACGCACAGCCCTCGTGGTCCCCGGACGGCACGCAGCTCGTCTTCGTCTCCGCGCGCGGCGAGGGGTGGGACGTCGACCTCGTCACCGACCTGTTCCTCATGCCCGCCGACGGCGGCGAGCCGGAGAAGCTGACCGGCAGCGACGCGACCAGCGCCGCACCCGCATGGTCCCCCGACGGGACGCGGATCGCATACCTCTACACGCCGGGCCCGTACGACTGGCCGCGGCACACGCAGATCGCGGTGCTCGATCTTGCGACCGGTGAGCGCCGGCTGCTGACCGAGAGCCTCGACCGCCAGTGCGACCCGTATCCGACGATGCGCGAGCCCGCCTGGGACGGAGAGCGAATCGTCTTCGGCGTCGAGGACCGCGGCAACGTGCACGTGTACACCGTCCCCGCTGACGGTTCGGGCCCGCCCGAGCGCCTCGTCGGCGGCGAGCTCGGGGTGCGCGGCTTCGACGTCCGCTACGGGACGCTCGTGCACGCCGCGACGACGCCGACGACGTTCGCGGAGCTCTACTCCGGCGACGCGAAGCTGACGAACGTCACCGACGGCTTCCCCGCGGAACTGATCGATCCTGAGCGGTTCACTGCTGTCTCCAAGGACGGGACCGAGGTGGACGTGTGGGTCATGCGTCCGGCGGGGTTCGAGGAAGGAAAGCGCTACCCCGTGCTGCTGAACATCCACGGAGGCCCGTTTACGCAGTACGGCACCGGGTTCTTCGACGAGTTCCAGGTCTACGCCGGCGCCGGCTACGCGGTCGTGTTCTCGAACCCGCGCGGGTCTTCCGGTTTCACCGAGGAGTGGGGGAGAGCGATTCGCGGACCTGCCAACGGCGAAGGGCCGGGTTGGGGGACCGTCGACTACGAGGACCTTACCGCCGCGCTCGACACGGCGCTCGAGCGCTACGACTTCCTCGACGGCAACCGGGTCGGCGTCCTCGGCGGCTCGTACGGTGGGTACATGACGTCCTGGATCGTCGGTCACACGAACCGCTTCAAGGCGGCGATCTCGGAGCGCGCGGTCAACAACCTCCTGAGCGCGTACGGCTCGAGCGACCTCTTCTGGGCGTTCCGCGGGCACTTCGGCGCCTTCGCGTACGACGCCGTCGACGACTACCTGAAGCACTCGCCGATCTCGTACGCCGACGACATCGAGACGCCGCTCCTGATCATGCATTCCGAGAACGACCTGCGCTGCGACGTCGAGCAGGCCGAGCAGCTCTTCATCACGCTGCGACTGAAGGGCAAGGAAACCGAGCTCATTCGCTTCCCGGGCGAGGGCCACGAGCTGTCGCGGTCCGGGTCGCCGCGCCACCGTCTGCAGCGCTTCGAGATCGTGCTCGACTGGTTCGACCGCCACCTGAAGACTTAGTCGCCGGCGAGCTGCTCCGCGAGCACCGCGGCCGCGTATGCGCGCCACGCGGTCTCGGGCGCGTCGATCAGGGCCTTCACCGCCTCGCTCACGTGCGGAAGGCCGATCGCGTCGTCGCGGAGGCGTACGAGGCCGACGGCGAGCGCCGAGCGCCGCGCGGGCTCGTCGAGCTCGTCCGCCACTCGCTCGACCGCCGGACCGTTCAGGTCGAGGCCGCGCGAGGGATCGCCGCCCGCGGCGAGCACGAGCAGCGCGCGACGGCCCGCCCCGCGCGCCTCCTCGTCTTCGAGCGGAACCTCGCGTCCGGCCACCGACGCCACGGTCACCAACGCGGTGGCGAGGTCCGCCTCCGCGGCGAGCCGCTCGAGCTCCACGAGCCAGCGCTCCATCTGTGCGACGCTAGCGCGCGTGGTGGCTTCGGGGCCGTGGCGGCGGATGTGCGGCTGGCTGCTCGACGGCTTCGTCGCGCTCCTCGTCCTCTCGGTCGGCTTGCTGATCGGCGTGGCGTTCGGCTCCTTCTTTGCGGTCGTCTTCGTCGTCGTCTCGCTCTGGCTGTACTTCGCGCTGCTGGAGAGCTCGCCGCGCCAGGGCACGCTGACGAAGATGCTCCTGCACGAGCGGGTGACCGACTTGCACGGAGACCGGATCACCTTCGAGCGTGCGTCGGCGCGGCACTTCGCCATGTACCTGAGCGCCCTCAGCCCGTTCTTCATCGGTTTCCTGATGGCGTTCTGGACGAAGCGCAGACAGGCGCTGCACGACTACATCTCGGGCACGCTCGTCACGTACGCGCGTCAGACGCAAAGCGCGGGCCCGTAGGCCCGCGCTTTACGCACCGGGGGGTGACCTACGGAGTGGGCTCGTGCGCCCCGCCCGCGAATGCTGCCCGGCACGGCGCCGTCGCGGGAGAAGGCGTACATCATCCGCGAGGCCGAGGTGACCGAAGCGGTGAGGCAGAACATCTGCGCGACCACCGCGATCAAGAGCAGGAACTCTGCCCAGCGCCGGCTCATCGAGGTCTCCCAGATGTAGGTGACCGCATAGCCGCCCGCGTCGATCACGCCCTTCGTGTCGGGGATCGCGAAGGTGACCGCGAGCAGGAGCAGGAACCCGAAGACGACCGAGACGACGACCGACATGACCATGCCGATCGCGGCCATCCGCGACGCCTGGTTCGTCTCTTCGGCCAGGTGCGCGGACGCGTCGAAGCCCGTGATCGTGTACTGCGCCATCAGCAGGCCGATCCCGAACACGTAGAAGAACATCAGGTCTCCGAAGTTCTGTCCGGAGAAGCCGGAGTTGTTGATCGTCTCGCCGAACACGTAGCCGAGCGACTGGTGGTTGTCGGGCACGATGATCAGGATCCCGACGATCACGAGTACGCCGGCCATGTGCCACCACGCCGAGAAGGTGTTGAGCGCGGCGGTGATGCTTACACGGAACATGTTGATCAGCACCGCGATCGCCATCACGACGGTGTACGTGACGAAGATCCACTTGCTCGTGTTCGGGTAGTTGAAGAGCAAGTCGAGCAGCGAGGTCGCGAGGATCGCAAGTCCGTACCCGATCGCGGCCGTGACCGCGACTTGCCCGACGAGGTTGAACCAGCTGTGAACCAGCCCCAGGCCGGGCTGCCGAGCTTCGACGCCCAGTAATAGAGGCCGCCCGCGGTTGGGAAGGTCGACGCCACCTCGCCCATCGCGAGCGAGACGATGATGCAGAAGATCCCGACTAGCAGCCAGCCCCCAGGTCACCGCGACCGGGCCGCCCCACTGGAACGCGATGTAGTAGGACGTCAGGCAGCCGGCGAGGATCGAGATGATCGTGAACGAGATCGCGAAGTTTTGGAAGCCTCCCATGGCGCGGAAGAGCTCCTGCGCGTAGCCGAGCCGGTGCAGGAGTCGTTCGTCGTCGTGGTAGGCGGCGCGATCCTCTGTCGTTGGGCCGCTAGTCGTTCATCCTCCTGGTAGGGGTGCCTGCAGCGCTATTTACGCCTGGCCGTCAGGACCGGACGGCTAGAGACGGATCCGCGCTCCGGCCGGGTCGTATAACGGCTCGGCCGCGACCTCGCCGGCGACCCATTCGCCGAAGATCTCGACCTCGACGGGGCGGCTCGGCTCGGCGCGCTCAGCCGGAACGTAGGCATAGGCGATCGAGCGTTCCACGGTGTAGCCGTAGCCGCCGCTCGTTACGCGGCCGACGGTCTCGCCGTCGATCCGGACCGGCTCTGAGCCGAGGGCGACGGCGCGCGGGTCGGCGAGTGCGAGGCACGCGAGCTTTCGCTCCGGATTCGCGTCGACCAGCGACGCGCGGCCGAGGAAGTCGCCCTTGTCGAGCTTGACCGCGAAGCCGAGCCCGGCCTCGTATGGCGTATCGTCCGGCGTGATGTCGGCGCCCCAGACGCGGTAGCCCTTCTCGAGCCGGCACGAGTCGATCGCCTTGTACCCGCCGGCGACGAGGTCGTATTCGCCGCCCGCCTCCCAGATCGTGTCCCAGAGGCGCAGGCCGAACTCCGTCGGGCAGTAGAGCTCCCAGCCGAGCTCGCCCACGTACGTGACGCGGAGCGCGAGGCACGGCACCGGGCCGACGTCGAGCTCGCGCGCGCGCATGTATGGGAACGCCTTGTTGGAGAGGTCGGCGGTCGTGAGCGGTTGGACGATGTCGCGTGCGAATGGCCCCCAGATGCCGAGGCACGCGTAGCGTGAGGTGACGTCCTCGACGCCGACCGAACCGTCGTCCGGCGCGTGCTGCCGGATCCACGAGAGGTCGTGCTGCCCGAATGCCGTGCCCGTGACGATCCGGAAACGGTCCTCGGCGAGCCGCGTGACCGTGAAGTCGCACTCGATCCCGCCGCGGCTGTTCAGCATCGACGTGTACGTGATCGCGCCGACGTCGCGTGCGACCGTGTTTGCGCACAGGCGCTCGAGAAAGTCCGCGGCACCTTCGCCCGACACCTCGATCTTCGCGAAGCTCGTCTCGTCGAACAGCGCTGCGGTCTCGCGTGTCGCGCGGTGCTCGGCGGCGATCGCCGGCGACCACAACCGGCCCGCCCAGCCGCGCGGGCGTAACACCTCGTCACCGTCGCGCGCGTTCGGCATGAACCAGTTCGGGCGCTCCCAGCCGGATTTCTCGCCGAACGCGGCGCCGAGCTCCTGCAGGCGCGGATACGTGGGGGAGGTCCGGAGCGGGCGTCCGGCCTGCCGCTCGTGCCCCGGATATCTGACGTCGTAGTACGTCGCGTAGACCTCGACCGTACGCGCAAGCGTGTACGCACGGCTGCGGTACGCACTGCCGAAGCGGCGCGAGTCCATCTCCCAGACGTCGAGGCTCGGGACGCCCTCGACGATCCACTCTGCGACGAGCTTGCCCATCCCGCCGGCGCCAGCGAGGCCGTGCGCGCAGAAGCCCGCCGCGACCCAGAAGCCCCGCACGTCTGTCGGGCCGAGGATGAACTCGTTGTCCGGGGTGAACGCTTCCGGGCCGTTGATCAAGCGCACGACCTCCAGGTCAGAGAGGCCCGGGACGCGCTGGATCGCGTTCTCGAGCAGCGGCTCGAAGCGCGCCCAGTCCTCGGCGAGAAGCTTGCCGTTGAAGTCTGATGGGATGCCGTCGAGCGACCACGGCGCCGGGTCGCGCTCATAGCCGCCCATGACGAGCCCGCCCGACTCGGGGCGGAAGTAGACGAGCAGCGACGGGTCGCGAACCGTCGGCATCTCGAGCGGGAGGCCCGACGGCTTCGTGACGAGGTACTCGTGTGCCATCGGGACGATCGGGACGTTCACGCCCGCGAGCGCGCCGAGCTCCTTCGCGAACATCCCGCCCGCGTTGACGACGATCTCGGCCTCGATGTCGCCCTTGTCCGTCTCGACACCCGTCACCCGTCCGCGTTCGGTTTTGATCCCGGTTACGCGCGTGTTCGTCGCGAGCTCTGCTCCGCCGCGCCGCGCGCCCTCGGCGAGCGCGTACGTCAGCTGGCTCGGGTCGATGTAGCCGTCGGTGGGGAGGAAGGCCGCGCCGAGCACGCCCTCGGTCGTCATCGGCGGGAAGAGGCGTTGCGCCTCCTCGGCGGAGACGAGCTCGAGCGGGAGCCCGAAGGTCTTCGCCCACCCGGCCTGGCGCGCCAGCTCCTCCATGCGCTCCTGCGACGAGGCGAGCCGCAGCGAGCCGACTTCGCGCCAACCGGTCGCGAGCTCGACCTCGGCTTCGAGCGAGCGGTAGAGCTCGACGGAGCTCATCATCATCTTCGTTAGGCTGAGCGAGCCTCGTAGCTGCCCGACGAGCCCCGCGGAGTGGAACGTCGAGCCGCTCGTCAGGTCCGCGCGTTCGAGCAGGAGCACGTCGCGTTCGCCGAGCTTCGTCAGCCAGTACGCGATCGAGCAGCCGCCGACGCCGCCGCCGACGACGACGATGCGCGCGCGGTCTCTCACGCGCGCAATACTGGTCGAAGTGATCGTCGACTGCGCCGTCTATGAAAGGGGCCGGCGGAGAGCCGGGGAGCTGCCGCTCGAAGACGCGTGTGAGGCGAGCAGGCGACGGGACGCCTTCGTCTGGCTCGGTCTCTACGAGCCGTCGGAGCAGGAGTTCGACGCCGTGCGACGCGAGTTCGACCTGCACGAGCTCGCCGTCGAGGACGCGATCAACGCGCACCAGCGGCCGAAGCTCGAGGCGTACGACGACTCGCTCTTCGTCGTGCTCAAGCCCGCGCGCTATCTCGAGGCGGAGCGGGACGTCGAGTTCGGCGAGATCCTGATCTTCCTCGGCAACGGGTTCATCATCACAGTGAGGCACGGCGAGGCGGCGCTGCACGAGGCCCGCCTACACGTCGAGGAGCGGCCCGAGCTGCTCGAGTGCGGCCCTGGCGCGGCGCTCTACGCGATCGTCGACCGGATCGTCGACGACTACCAGCCGGTCATCGCCGCGCTCGACCACGAGATCGACGCGCTCGAGCGGGAGGTCTTCTCGCACTCGCCGACGAATCCCGCGGAGGCGATCTACAAGCTCAAGCGCGACGTCCTGGAGCTCCACGCCGCGATCGCCCCGCTCGCCGAGCCGCTCGACCGTCTCGCGCGCGGGCGGCACGAGCTGATCCACGAGGACATCCGGACCTACTTCCGCGACGTCCACGACCACCTGCTCCGCATCATCGGCCAGGTCGAGAGCTATCGCGACCTGCTGACGAGCGTGCTCGCGGCGAACCTCTCGCAGGTCACGGTGCGCCAGAACGAGGACATGCGCCGGATCTCCGCGTGGGCCGCGATCATCGCCGTGCCCACGCTGATCGCCGGCATCTACGGGATGAACTTCGCGCACATGCCGGAGCTCCATTGGACGTTCGGTTATCCAATCGCGCTCGTCACGATCGCCGTGGCCGCGCTCGTCCTCTACCGCTACTTCCACCGCATCGGCTGGCTCTAGGTCAGCGCGGACGCGAACTCGGGGTCGGCAGCGGTGCGCTGCAGGCGCTCGAAGTGCTCGGCTGCGTAGGCGGCGAAGTCGAAGTCGAGCTCCGAGATCGCCTGCTGGACGACGCCCCACATCGCCTCGCGGAAGTCGGACATGAAGCGCATCAGGCGGAGTGCGCGCCGGTCCTCCTCGCGGACCTCGCCGAAGTACGCGCGCAGCAGCCGCTCGTTCGCGTCGTCGTCGAGCTCGTGGTTGATCGAGAGGTTCGCGAGGTCGAAGAAGCGGTCGCCCATGCCGGCGTACTCCCAGTCGACGATCCAGAGCCGCCGGCCGTCGTGGATGAAGTTCGCGTTCAGGAGGTCGTTGTGGCAGGGGCAGGGAGTGGGCCCGCCGCGCGCCCGCTCGATCCGGTCGGCTGTGCTCTTCGCCTCGCCGAACGCGGGAGGTGGGACGACGCCGCACATGGTCGCGGTGGCCGCGTACGCCTCGACGACGCGGAAGGAATCGAAGCGCCCCGGGATCGGCGGACCGTCGTGGAAGCGGCGCAGCGATCCCGCGACGCTCTCGAGCTCCAGCTCGGTAGGCGGCGCGCCCTCGACAAAACGCGTGACGAGATAGCCCTCGGGCTCGACGAAGGCCACGACCTCGGGCGCAAGGCCGAGCGCGGCGGCCGCCCGCGTGGCCGCATGCTCGACGTCGCGGTCGATGCCGAGCAGCGCCGTGTCCTTGCCGCCGATGCGCAGCACCACCGTTCCCTCGCCGTCGAGCTCGACCTTGAAGTTCCGGTTCGTGATTCCGCCGCCGAGCGGCTCGAGGCTGCGGACGCGGCCGGGCCACAGCCGCTCCGCGATCTCCCGTGCGTCCACCGGGGGCGATCCTATTAGTGTCTCCGGCGTGCTGAGCCTGGACGAGCTGCGGGGCGACGTCGAGTCGGGCGCGATCGACACGGTCGTCGTCGCTTTCACCGACATGCAGGGCCGCCTGATGGGCAAGCGCATGCACGCGGAGTTCTTCCTCGAGGACTCGGTCGACCACGGGATCGAGGGCTGCAACTACCTGCTCGCGCTCGAGATGGAGATGGATCCGATCCCGGGCTACGAGATCGCGAGCTGGGAGCGCGGCTACGGCGACTTCCGCATCGACCCCGACTTCGCGACGCTGCGCCGCATCCCATGGCTTGAGGGCACGGCGCTCGTGCTCGGCGACGTCGTTTGGGAGGACGGCCAGCCGGTGCGTCCGTCCCCGCGCCAAATGCTGAAGGCGCAGGTCGAGCGCGCGAACGCCGCGGGCTATACCCCGATGTTCGGCTCCGAGCTCGAGTTCTTCCTACTCAAAGAGACCTACGCGGACGTGCACGCGAAGCACTACCGCCACCTGACGCCGTCGGTGCCGTACATCCTCGACTACCACGTGCTCGCGACGACCTACGAGGAGCCGTTCATCCGCCAGATCCGGAACGGGATGCAAGGCGCGGGGATGAAAGTCGAGAACTCCAAAGGTGAGGCATGGCCGGGTCAGCAGGAGATCAACTTCCGCTTCGCCGACGCGGTCACGATGGCCGACAACCACGTCATCTACAAGAACGGCGCGAAAGAGCTCGCCCATCTGAACGGCTGCTCGATCACCTTCATGGCGAAGCCGGACCACACGTGGATCGGCAACTCGTGCCACATCCACGGCTCGCTCTGGTGCGACGGCGAGGCCGCGTTCACGGACGAGGGCGTGTTCGGAGCGTGGCTCGCGGGCTGGATCGCGCACGCGAAGGAGCTGGCGATCTTTCTCGCGCCGAACGTGAACTCGTACAAGCGCTACGCAGCGGGCTCTTGGGCGCCGACGACGCTCGCCTGGGGCGAGGACAATCGCACCTGCGGCTTCCGCGTCGTCGGCCACGGCAGCTCGCGCCGCGTCGAGACGCGGATCCCCGGCGGCGACGTGAACCCATACCTCGCGTTCGCCGCGCTGATCGCCGCCGGTCTCGACGGCGTCGAGCGCGGGGCGGAGCCACCGCCGAAGCTCGAGGGCAACGCCTACGAGTCGGACGCCGAACGCTTCCCGCACACGCTGCGCGAGGGGATCGCGGCGCTCGAGGAAGGGACGTTCGCGCGCGGCGCGTTCGGCGACGACGTCGTCGATCACTACCTGAACTACGCGCGCACCGAGCAGCGCCTGTTCGACGAGGTGGTCACGTGTTACGAGCGCGAAAGGCTGTTCGAGCGTGGCTAGGCCCCTGATCGGGATCACGGCCTACGTCGAGCCCGCGAAATGGGGCGCGTGGGAGCTTCCGTCCGCACTCGTGCCGCAGATGTACGTCCAGGCGATCGAGCGCGCGGGCGGCCGTGCGCTGCTCGTGCCGCCCTCGACGGAGGGGGTCGAGGAGACGCTGGACGCGCTCGACGGGCTGCTCTTCTCCGGCGGCGCCGATCTCGACCCGTCGACGTACGGGCAGGAAACGCATCCCCAGACGGACGGGACGCGGCCCGACCGCGACCGCGGCGAGCTCGCGCTGGTGACCGCGGCGCTCGAGCGGGATATGCCGGTTCTCGCCGTCTGCCGCGGCTCGCAGGTGCTGAACGTGGCGCGCGGCGGTGACCTCGTCCAGCACCTCCCGGACGTGATCGGGGACGAGCGGCACAAGCACACGCCCGGCGTCTTTGCCGACCACGACGTGCGCGTCGAGCCCGGCTCGCAGGTCGGTGAGCTCCTGGGCGACCGCGCGCCGGTGAAATCGCACCACCACCAGGGCTACGGGAAGGTCGGCGAGGGCTTGCGCGAGGTCGCGTGGGCGGACGACGGAACGGTCGAGGCGCTCGAGGACCCGGAGAAGCGCTTCGCGGTCGGCGTGCTCTGGCACCCGGAAGCCGGCGAGGACGCCGCGCTCTTCGACGCGCTCGTCGAGCAGGCGCACGCGTACCGCCGCGAGCGGCGCTCCTCCTAGGCCTGGAACCGCTCGACGAGCCACGCGTGCACGTCCGGCACGCGCGTCACGAGCGAGACGTGGCCGTGATCGGGCTCGAAGCGCGCGTCCACGCCGGGGATCCGCTCCGCGAGCCAGCGCCCATGCGCGATCGGCACGAAGAGATCCTGCTCACCGTGCCAGAGCAGCACCGGAACGCGGATCGCGTCGAGCTCGAAGCCCCACGGCGCGAGGAGCGCGAAGTCGTCGTCGATCCAGCCCTCGACGCTACGGCTGATCGCCTCGCGGATCGATCGCAGCATGTGCTCGCCGAGCTTGCCGCTGAGCGCGGCCGCGTCGGGCGGGGAGACCAGAGACCGGATCGCGTCGACCATCACCCCGGGGTCGGCGGCGATCATCTCGTCGCGCTCCTTCGTCGTGAACCGCTCCAGCGCCTCGCGTCCCTCCTTCGCGGCGGCGATCTCGTCGACGTTCGACTGTCCGGCGCCGGCCAACCAGTCGAGGCCCTCGGCGTCGAACGGCGCGACGCTTGCGATCGCCACCGCGCCGACGACGCGTTCGGGTAGCAGCGCTGCGCAGGCGAGGACATGCGCGCCGCCGCCGGACGCGCCGTACGTCCCGAAGCGCTCGAAGCCGCGCGTATCGGCGATCGCAGCGACGTCGGCCGCCGCATCTGCCACGTTGCGCCCCCGCTGGGGACCGGACCCGCCGTAGCCCGGCCGCTCGTAGGAGATCAGCCGCACACCGCGCTCCACGGCGTCCGCCTCGTCGGGCGCATACAGCAGTGCGCTCCCCGGCGTGCCGTGGTGAACGACGACCGGAACGCCGGCCGGGTCGCCACCCTCGACGACGCGAAGCGCCCGTCCGTTCCTCTTGACGACGTGGGTCCGGCCGGCCACGTGCGCGTCCTATCAGGTTGAATCCGCTCCCGTGACGCTGACCGTTCTCAACCCCGCGACCGAACAGCCGATCGCGCAGCTCGAGCAGGCGGGCGTCGAGGAGACGAACGCAGCGGTCGCGCGCGCGAAGGCGGCCTTTCCGGCGTGGCGCAGCGTGGCGCCGACCGACCGCGCACGCCTCCTGCGACGGCTTGCGACGCTCGTCGAGGAGCACACCGAGGAGCTCGCGCGCATCGAGTCGCAGAACGTCGGCAAGCCGATCAGCGGGGCGCGCGGCGAGGTCGAGATGGTCGCGAACGTCTTTCACTTCTACGCGGGCGCCGTCGACAAGCACTACGGCGAGACGATCCCCGTCGCAGGCGGCGTCGACCTGACCTTTCGCGAGCCGCTCGGCGTCGTCGGCCTGATCGTGCCGTGGAACTTCCCGCTGAACATCTCGTCGTGGAAGCTCGGGCCGGCGCTCGCGTGCGGGAACACGGTCGTGCTGAAGCCCGCGGAGCTGACGCCGCTGTCAGCGCTGCGCCTCGCCGAGCTCGCGCTCGACGCAGGGATCCCCGAGGGGGTCGTCAACGTTCTCGTCGGCAAGGGCTCGGTCGTCGGAGCGCGGCTCGTCGAGCACCCGGACGTGGCGAAGATCGGCTTCACCGGCTCGACCGAGGTCGGGCGCGAGATCATGCGCGGCGCAGCGAACACGATCAAACGCGTGACGCTCGAGCTCGGCGGCAAGTCGGCGAACGTCGTCTTCGACGATGCGGACCTCGAAAAGGCAGCGGCGGGAGCACCGTACGCCGTTTTCGACAACGCAGGGCAGGACTGCTGCGCGCGGTCTCGCATCTTCGTCCAGAAATCCGTCTACGACGAATTTCTGACCGCGCTTATCGAATCAACAGCCGCCGTGAAGGTCGGAGATCCCCTCGACGAGGCGACCGAGATGGGGCCGTTGATCTCGGCGCAACACCGCGAGGCGGTGGCGTCGTTCGTCGACGGTAGCGTGCTCTTCCGCGGGAACGTTCCCGAGGGTCCAGGCTTTTGGTACCCATGCACGCTTGTCGAGGCAACGAACGAGGACCGGATCGCGCGCGAGGAGGTCTTCGGCCCAGTCGCCGCGCTGATCCCGTTCGAGAACGAAGCCGAGGCGATCCGGCTCGCGAACGACACGCCGTACGGCCTCTCCGGCTCGATCTGGACGCGCGACGGCGCGCGGGCGCTGCGCGTCGCGCGCGCGATCGAGACCGGCGTGCTCTCGGTCAACTCGAACTCGTCGGTGCGCCACTCGACCCCGTTCGGCGGCTTCAAGCAGTCGGGCTTCGGCCGCGAGCTCGGGATGCACGCGCTCGAGGGTTACTCCGAGGTCAAGAACGTGTACATCGCGACCTGATGGGGCGGCTCGACGGCAAGGTTGCTGTGATCACGGGCGCCGGCGGCGGGATGGGACGCGAAGCAGCGATCCTCTTCACCGAGGAAGGCGCCGACATCTGCGTGGCCGACGTCGACCTCGACGCCGCCGCGGAGACCGTGCGCGGGTGCCAGCACGGAAAGGCGTTCGAGCTCCGGGTCGACGTCTCCGACGAAGAGCAGGTCGCCGCGATGATGCGGGAGACCGCCGAGCGCTTCGGCGGGATCGACGTCCTCTACAACAACGCGGGCATCTCGCCCGACGACGACGGCTCGGTGCTCGACACGTCGGTCGACGCCTGGGAGCGCGTGCAGGCCGTGAACACGAAGGGCGTCTTCCTCTGCTGCAAGCACGGCATTCCGTACCTGCGCGAGCGCGGGGGCGGGTCGGTGATCAACGTCGCGTCGTTTGTAGCGATCCTCGGCGCGGCGACCTCGCAGATCTCGTACACGGCCTCGAAGGGCGCGGTCCTCTCGATGAGCCGGGAACTCGCGGCGCAGTTCGCGCGCGAGAACATCCGCGTGAACGCCCTTTGCCCGGGCCCCGTCGAGACGCCGTTGCTTCTGAACATCTTCGGAAGCGATCCCGCCGCGCTCGAGCGGCGCCGCGTGCACTGGCCCACCGGCCGCCTCGGGAAGCCGCGCGAGATCGTGAACGGCGCGCTCTTCCTCGCGAGCGACGAGTCGTCCTTCGTGACGGGCGCGACGTTCCTCGTCGACGGCGGGCTCACGGCGGCCTACGTCACGCCGGAATGATCCGCGCCGCCCGGATCGCCGCAGAGGGGGCGCCGCCCGAGCTCGTCGAGATCGAGGGTCCCGTCGGCGACGGTGACGTGGTTGTCGGCGTCAGCGGTTTTGCGCTGAACCCGATCGACGTGAACGTCGCGTCGGGCCGGTTCTACGGCGGGATGCCGCCGCTCCCCTACGTCGCCGGGGTCGAAGCCGTCGGTCGGGACGAGAGCGGTCGACGCGTCTACCTCAACGGCCCCGGGATCGGCATCGCCCGCGACGGCGTCTGGGCCGAGCGCGTCGCGGTCCCGAGCGCGGCCGTCCACGAGATCGGCGCCGACGTACCGGACGAGGTCGCGCTGGCATGCGGCACCTCCGGCCTCGCGGGATGGATCCCCGTCACGTGGCGTGCCCGCGTTCGGCCTGCGGATCGCGTGCTCGTGCTGGGTGCGACTGGAAGCGTCGGGCGCGTCGCGGTTCAGGCCGCGAAGCTGTGCGGTGCGTCGCGCATCGTCGCGGCCGGACGTCGGCGCGAGGCGCTCGAAACGGCGCGCGGGCTCGGCGCGGACGCGATCCTCGAGCTCGACGACGGCGACGTAACCGAGCGCATTCGAACGTGCTTCGGCGGCGAGGGGCCGACGGTGGTGATCGACCCGCTGTGGGGCCCGCCTGCGGCAGCCGCGCTGACGGCGGGTGCACCGGGAGTGCGGCTCGTGCAGGTCGGACAGTCGGCCGGCGCGGAGGCGGCGATCACGTCGAACTCCGTCCGCGGCAAGCAGGCGGAGATCTACGGCTACTCGAACTACCGCATCCCGGCTGACGTCTTCGAGAGCTCATACCGAGAGCTGGTCGAGCACGCCGCCGCCGACCGCGTCAAGCTCGACCCGATCGAGACGTACCCGTTCGACCGGCTGCACGAGGCGTGGGAGCGCGAGGCCGCAGGACCCGGCGCAAAGCTCGTCGTCCGGTTCTAGGTGCCGACGACCTGGACGACCCAGCGCCGGTCGCGCTCGCGATCAAGCTCCAGGAAGAGCACGCGCTGCCACGTGCCGAGCTGCAGCTGCGAGTCGACGACCGGAATAGCCTCGCCGGCCGACCCGAGCAGCATCGACATGCAATGCGAGTGCCCGTTGCCGAACTCAGCGTCCTCCTCGCAGATGTTCTCCGTCCGCTTGTCCCAGTCGTCGTGGGCGTAATACTCGTTCCGCGGCACGAGCCGTTTCAGCAGCGTCGCGAAGTCCTCGAGGAAGCCCTTCTCGAACTCGTTCACACGCACGCAGCAGGTCGTGTGTGGCGAGTAGACGCAGGCGATCCCCTGCGTGATCCCGCTCTCGCGGACAGCTTCGTTGACCTCGTCGGTGATGTCCCGGACCTGGAGACCCCCGGCCGTCCGAAACTGCGACTCCCGCTGGAAGACCTTCACCGCGCGGCATCCTAGCGAGGCCCTTTGAGGGTTGTTTGAAGTACCCGCCGCCCCCGCTACGCTCCCCTCGGGCCCGTAGCTCAGCGGTTAGAGCAGCGGACTCATAATCCGTTGGTCCCTGGTTCGAATCCAGGCGGGCCCATAGGAGCCAAGCGGGATTGCGGGGCGCTGTCTCCCTAGGGATACGCGTCGTGCGTACCAGGTGCGTACGAAGCCCCAGTAACGTCCATACCAAACACGCGATGCATTGGTCAACGGCGTTGACCAATGCAGTCCGAAGCCGTAGTCAGAATGATCGGTTCGCCGCGGGGAGCGCGGCTCGAGGCCGAGACGACGGCCGCAATCACGAACAGGGAGACAGGGACAGGTGGGGAAGAGGGATGACCAGGGGTTTTTGCTCGACCCGTTCGAGCCGCTGAGGGAGCGCGGCGTTGCGCAAGAGGTCTGGGAGGCGCGGGGGTACGTCCCGTATTACGGGCGTCACCATCCTTTACACGATCCCGACACGGTGAAGATGGGGCTTGCGCTCTATGAGCTCACCCCCGGCCAGAAAGCGACTTACACGCGATTCACGAACGGGGCTAGGGACGCCCAAGGACGTGATGGCTACGGCGACGGACTCGTCATGCCGAAGTACCCGGTTCCCGGTGCGCCTCCGATCCTGCCGCAGTTGCGACCCAGCTTCGCGGTGCGGACCGGCAGCAAGACTCGCCATCGGCACGACCAGCCGTTTTCTGATGTGCGGGATCTCGAGCGTCATTTGGACGACGAACACGATGGCTTGGATTGCGATGGGTGGCACGAGCATGAGAATTTCGCGAAGTACCTTCTCGCGCCGCGAGCGAAGGAAGATGTCTGGCATGACCACGCGACCGACGCTGCGTTCGAGGGGCCGAAGGGCAGCGAGAAGCTGCGGGCTCATCTGAGATCGGCCCACCGAGGCAATGACAGTCTCGGCGAGCACAAGCACCGTCGCCACGTTCCGGAACAGCACATCGCGAACCGGCTCGATATGCACTGGCGGGCACTCGAACGGCTCGCCACGGCTCGCATCATCTACTTCGCGTTCGAGGGCACACCGAAGGCCGACGCAATCCTTTCGTACATCATCTCGCACGGCCTTCTGGCGTCAGCCTTTGACGTGCCCTCCGTAACGCTTTGGCACGCGCCGGAGCTCGCGAGTTTCGCTAAATGGGCGCTGAGCGGCTGGTTGCAGGAAGCAAGCGGTGGCAGCAAGCCGCTTGTTGTCATCGTTTGCGACGCCGACCACCACGAGAACGACCGCGTTGTGAGGCAGGCGTTGTTCTGCCGCGAACGGCTTCGCGCGCTCGACGTGACGTGCTGCATCGCGGCACCGCCAGACTCGCGTGACGTTGCATCGGGGAAGCTGCTCTACAAAGGGGTAGATGACTTCCTCGCGGCCGGCGGCAAACTTGACGACCTGGTCGTCCTAGACCGCGAGGCCCCGTTCGAGCTCGGTCTGCACACCACACCCGATGGCACGATCTGTGGCACAACGACGGGCTTCGCGAAGTTGTTGCACAAACGCAAGGACGCCGAGGTCGTACTCGACACGTTGCAGAACCATATTTCGCTCGGGCTGCTCACAACAGATCGCGTGCCAGAACTTGAGCGCGACGAGTGGACTGGACATCTTCGGTGGAAGGGCAAGCGCGATGAATGGCCGACGTTCACCGTCCACGCGGACTGGCGTTACACGCAGCAATTCGTTCAGCTTGGGGACTATGAACCGCAGAACACCCAACCCTTCTATGACATCTTCGATGAGGAAGTCGCGAAGGCGTATGTCGAACTTGGATTTCGCGACACGAAGACATGGGATGAAGCGCTGGCCATCCACCGTAAGGCATCAACGGTCGCGGCGAGAGAAACCGCACGACGCATTGGACAAAACGACAGAAGCGTCCGCCGGAGGGTCCAAACCATCGCGGCTCGGAACAATGCGTTTCGGCAATTGCTCATAGTCCCCGCGACCGCAAAGGAGCAAAGCATGGGCTCAGTTACACCGATTCGGCCACTCCCGTCCGACAACGTGCTGGCGTCCGACGCCGACCGACTCCGCGCGATCACAGAGGAACTCGCCGGCATCGCTGTACGACTACAGTCACGTTTCCCCGGCGCCGCTGAAGGGCTGGGCGTCCGTTTCCTCGCCACCGTCGCCGAAAGCGGACAGCGGGGACGGATGAAGACGGCTGTTTGATCTAGCCGCCTAGAAACTCAAAGACCCGCCCCCGGTTCCACCCGGACCTTTGCCGGGGGCGGCAGGGCGCATCCCCGCCCGCCACCAGAGGTAGGCGCCGAGGTTCTCTTCGTCCCTGTGGGGAGCCTCGGCCGCCGCCTCATTCAAGGTTGAGAAACAGAACCGCCTGGCCCGGGCCTCCTCCTCCGAGGGTTCGGTGCATCTGGCGCGGGAGCGGGTTCCCCCACGGGGCCCGCTCCCACCCCACTTCGGAGGAAATGGGCAACTTAAGTTGCCGATTTGCCGCGACCCTGTAAACGCGAGACGGGCGCTTTGGGACGCCCGCCATCGCAGAACTACTTATCGGAGGAAGCATGGTACTGCAACACGGATACGCGCCGTGACGCTCGCGGCTGTTGAGGGGCGCATTTCGGCCGCGGCAGGGCGCCTAGCACCCGACCTCACCGCTTACGAAGCCCTCATCGCCGGGCTCAGCGTTCCCCGGCGCAAACTCAGCCCGGACGTGCTCGCGATGATTGACGAGCCGGTCGACGGCCCCGCGCTCGCACTGTCCGACGAACTCGCGCTACGCGTAGAGGTCGCATACCCGACGCGGCGGCCTGGCGAACTTGCTGAGAGTTCCGCCCCACCGGAACTCTCGAATGGCAACGGGAACCGTCCCGAAGCATCCCAGGGGAAGGGTACGAACAGGCTTACTGCAAGGCCGCTCGACGAGTTCGAGATGCGCTCGATCGAATTCTTAGAACGGCCGCTCTGGCAAGTGGCTGCGTTCCAGCTGCTCGTCGGGGTGAAGGGCGCCGGGAAGGGCACGTACCTGGCCGGGCTCGCGGCCCGTGTCACTCGGGCCGGGCAGAACGTTGTGTTCGTCGCGACCGAGGACTCGACGGAGATCGACCTGAAGCCGCGGCTCGTCGCGGCCGGCGCCGTGATCGAACGCTGCTACGTGGTCCGGCAGCACGTCTGTTTACCGAACGACGTGGACGACCTGCGGGCGCTCGCTGAAGGGATCGGGAACGTTGGCTTGCTCTCGATCGACCCGGTCGCGAACCACATCGGGGACAGCAACTCGAACAGCGAGGCCGAGGTTCGCCACGCGATTGCGCCCCTCAACGAGCTCGCCAACGAGATCAGTTGCCTAATCATCGGGGTGCGGCACCCGGGCAAGGACCGCAGCCGCGGCGCCGTCGCCAGCATTCTCGGTTCGACTGCGTGGACGGACACGCCGCGTGCGGTCGTGATGATCGCGGTCGACGACGAAGACCCGCGCGTACGTCACGTGCAAGTCGTCGCCGGCAACCGATCGTTGAACGGTGCGGCGCAAGCGTTCCGCATTGACGCGGTCCCGGTCGAAGGGCTGAAAGAGCCGATCACGCTCGCGGTTGAGCTTGGCGAGTCCGAGAAGTCTGTGGACGAGTTAATTGCAGCGGCGGGCAACGAGTCGAAGTCGGGGCAGGCGCGCGAACTCATCCTCGACATCCTCGAGAAAGAAGATGTCCAAGAGTCGGACGCGCTCGACGCTCGCGTAGCCCAAGCAGTTGGGCTCGCGGCGCGCACTGTCCTGAACGTCCGCACGGAACTGCGGGAGGCCGGGCTCATCAAAGCGGTCCCGGACAAGGACGAGTTCGGCACGGTTAAACGGTGGCTCGTGGCGAGAACGGCGGCCCCAAGGTGACGCACCCAGAATCCCATAGGGGAACCACTCGCCCCTTACACACTCTCTATAGGAGAGTGGACTATATAAGCCAAAAGAGAAGGGACTCTGGTTACCCAGAATCCTGTGTGTGGGAGTACGGGGGCGACTGGGCGACTGGCGGTGCCGTTGTGGGCCGCGGAGCGGTTGCCTCATGAGCCCGTCGCCTTACTTGCTCGTTGAGGACGTTGCTGTGCGTCTCGGCTGCGCACCGCGCACTGTGCATGAGCGGACGCGTCTCGGCGAGATTCCGCACTTGAAACCGGAGGGGACGCGTCGTTGCTTGTTCCGCGTCGATTGGTTGGACGCGTGGGAGCAGGGCGCGAAGCTCGAGGTACGGGAGTTGCCGCGCGGCGGTCGCGTCGTTCGGCCTATCGCCGCGTAAACACAAAGTTTCGGCACTATCACGGTGCGGCCGACCGCTCAAGCTCGGCTGCGCTCGTCACGGTGCCGGAAAAGCGCTCCCTAATTGCTGCCGACGGAGCGAGCACCGTTGGCGCAAGCCCCGCCCGGTTCGCCGCGCAGCGCAGCGCTGGGCGGGGAGGGAGCGAACACGAACTGGCGTTGACGCGAGAACTAACCAAGCTCGCCAAGTCGACGCCCGTCACGCCGCCCAGGGCGACGCGGACGGCTCGGCCCACCAATGGTCTCACTTTCGCCATTGCGGACAACCGAGTTCGGTTCGCGTCGCTCGTGGGCGGCACCAACCCAAAGCTAAGGAGACAGAACGAAGGTGAGTAAGAAGCAGCCGAAAAGTTCTGGCGGCTGGAAGACGAGCTCGGGATACGTCCCGCAGATCGAGGTCGAGGTCGTCCATGACGACTATGGGAACCCGATCCCGCCGGGAAGCAGAGAGGCGTCGGGGGCGGCAGCGAACGCGCCGAGCTGGCCAGGGAAGAGCTTTTCTCATGACCCAAGGAGCTTGAGTAAACGGAAGGGGCAGCCTAAATGAGTGACAAGATCGACGCGAAGACCGGGCTTCCGCCCGTCCCGAAAGTGGACAGGCGGGCTGGTCCGAAAGAGCGGGACGCGAGCATCGGCGCGAAACCCGGAAAGAAGATCCCGCCGCACCGGCGGCTGAGGGGCTGATGATGAGCGAGTGGCAGTTCGAGGACGTGCCCGCGGAGGAGAAGCCCCGGCCGAGTCTCGGACCGAACGTGTTCGAACGTGTGCCCGCGAGATTCATCGCGCGTAAACGCTTCGACAACGGCACCGTGCTTGTGGTCGAAGCCCCGTCCGCGGAGTTGCGTGACGCGCAGATCCGGGAGCGGGACGCGCACGTCGCGGCTCGCGCACCTCGAGCCGAGAAGCCCGCGCCGAGGCCACGTCCTAAGCCGCTCGTCCCGATCGACGGGATGACGCAGAAACGCGCGGAGGCGTTGGGCTGGAAGTTCTTCCCCGTCGCCGAGCCGCGCCAGGAGATGGTCGCCCCAGGCTTGTACGCGAAGTCGAAGGCGAAGGCGAGCGCGGAGAAACGCCGCCAGGACGGTTTCATGGCCCGGAACACGGGTGCCGGCGAGACGGTCGAGGCCGCGAAGGAGCGCCTATTGGGCTTCATTCTCCGCGATGAGCAGAACTGGCAGGCGGGGGACTACCGGCCGCTCGAGGTCAAGGTCGGCGTTTTAAGCGACCAAGGGGGGAAGGTGAAATGAGTGAAAACTCTGCCGCGGCCGATCGGTTCGCGGACTCGATCGTCGAAGCATCAGCGGACGCGGGCAAGTCGACGGACGTGCCGGAGCCGAGGCGCGAGAGCGCGTCCGACGCGTTCGGTAGCTCGATCGTCGCGGCTTCCGATTCGCTGCAGCAGCCGGAGCCGGAGCCGCCGGCCGATAACGACATCTCGGACGAGCAGGTGTACGACGCGCTGGGCTCTGATCGGCGCGAGCTCATCGAGTTCGTGGACCACCATCCGGCCGCGCGTCTCCTACCGACTGAGCAGCCGCAGACTTCGGGGGAGCTCGCCCGCAACATCAGGCTCGTGGAGACGCTCAAGGAGGGCGTGGAGTCTCGCGAGGAGTTGGGGTGGGCGAATTACGAGCGGCAGCAGGAGCAGGCGCTCGAGCACGCGCAAAGCGTCTACGAAGAAACGGGGAGTGCACTCGACGCGTTGAACGCGGCGGTTGAGGCGGGCGTGGACTATTCGGGTCGCAACGAGGATTTCGCTGAGTTCGTCGGCGATGTCGCCGCCGAAGACCCCGGCGACGTGATGATCTGGCAAGCGAACGTCGAACAATGCGCGCAACAGGAAGCGTCCGAGTTGTACTTGGCGCAGCGGATCGCGGCGCGACGCGCCGACGAAGCTCAAGCCGCCGTGATCGCCGATGATTTCTTCGACCGCAACCCCGACTTCCGGGAGATTGACCCGCTGACCGCGTCAATGCTGATGGATTCCGGCTCACGGTCCTTCACGGACCTGGCTCAGGCTCTCCCCGCAGCCCATGCGGCTGCGCAGGCGCTTCGCGGACAGACCGCGTCGGCCGCGTTTGCCGACAGCATCATCTCCGCCGGCGGGAGCGTGTTCGGCGTCGACCCCTACGGCGGCTACGGCTCGAAGGCGGCGTTCGAGGAGGCAAGGCAGGAGGCGAACTGGAGGGCCTTGGATCCCAAGGACAACCCGGAGCTTCAGCGCAGGCTAGACCCGCCGATGACGATCCAGGAGCGCAACGAGATGATCACGTCCGGCATCGTTGCCGCGGCGAACGACGATCCGGTTTCGCAGATGTTCTCTGAGCACGAACGCCGCGGTGTCGAGCGTGAGCGTAAACGCCGGGCGTTGGAGGGCCGCTGACATGGATGTCCGCGACGACTTCAACGGTGGGTTCGTCGGCGAGGTCGAGTTCGCGGCCGACGGGTTGGCTGACGGCGTAGACGAATACAAGCGGCTCGGCGACAAGGCACACGAGCTCGCGAAGCTGAAAGAACTCGAGGGCTGGGCGATCCTCCAGGAGCTCGTCAAGGCTCGCGAAACGCAGAGCCTCAACCTGTTCACAAGAACCGCCGTCAACGCGGGCCAGGCTGTCGACCAGCGCGAAGTGGACAAGCTGCGCGGCTTCATCGAGGGCGCGAAGTTCGTCCTCGCCCTCCCCGACATTGTGCGACGCCGCTATGAGCGCAAGTCGAAGGCGGTGGCCTAAATTGGATGAGCTTCTCAAACGCGACGTCACACAAGAGATGCGCCGCTTCGCCACGTGGGGCGAAATCACGGAGGCCAGAGTGGTGGACGGCAAGCTCATGGCGAAAATGCGGATCGGCTTCAGCGAACAGCCCGCCGAGCTCGAGCTCACGATCACGCACTTGAAGGTCGAGAGGCCCGCCTGGGCGGCCGCGAAATGAACGCGCTGATCCAACTTGACAACGTGAGGCTCAAGCTGCTGATCAGGTTCCACCTGTGGCGGCTACATCGAAAGGAAACGTGAATTGAGGCGCACCAATAAACACAAACGACTCCCGACTGTTGGCGACCTGAACGCGTGGGGCGAGCCGTGCCCTCACACGCCCGAAGAACGCGCCGAAGAGAACGCAAAGGCGCGCGATCCGGGAGCCGAGAACTGCGGCCTCTGTATGAGCCGCACCAGCGCACCTGTTGAACCGAGCGACATTCGCGCGAAAGTGATCGAAACGTGGGATCTCCCCGATCGCCAGGCGGCTGCCCTGACGGGCATCCCGCGGAGAGCTATCCAACGCGAACGCCAGAAGCTCGACGACGAGCAGAAGGCCATACGAGTCGCCCTGACCCGATGAGCGACGTCAGAGGAAGACTCCGGACCGACGCCGGCGAGCACTACGACAGGGTCCTCGCGGCGCTCTTAGACGCGACGGAAGCCACGCGCATTGTGAAGGCGACGTGCCCGCATTGCAAGAAACGCCACGAGGTCGAGACGCGCGACCACGCGGTCGCCGTCAAAGCCGCCGAGGCACTGGTCCAGTTGGGGCACGGGAAGCAGCCGCCGAAGGTCGAGGAAGAGATCGACTACGACGTCGACGTCAGCAAGATGGACGCGGAGCTGCGCGCCGCTTTCAGGCAGCGACTCCTGCGCGACAACCCGAAGCTCCAAGAGTGGCTCAAGAACGTGGAGGCCGCGGCCGAGGCGGACCTGCGCCCCACGATCCCCCAGCCGAAGTACACCAAGAAACGCAAAGCCCGCTGATGGCAACCGACATCGACGCGACCAAAGCGCTCCTCCAGGTGATCGACCGCGAAGCCGGCAACCCCAACCGCGTAAACGTGTTTGATGCGGCGCGCAACCTGATGCTCGAACGTCACGACGAGCCCGACATCGACGCTGCGTTTACAGCCCTACGCGTTGGCCTCGCCTTCAACCTACGCCAAGTAAACGGAGGCCGCTGATGCCCCCCCTGTACGACTGGGACGACAAAGGGCCAAAGGGAGACCAAGGCATCGCACGGGAGAAGCAACTTTGGCGCGCCAATCAGCAAGGGTTGCTAGCCATCCGCTCAACCCCCGGCCAGCGCATAACCGTCACCGAGGCCAAGCAGGCGGTAGAAGACGCGCTCTCACGCGCGACACGAGCTAGCCGCGCGTGAGTGAGTTCGCACCCGACTACCTTGGTAAGAGCCCGGTGGGTGAGCAGTCCACGAGCCTCGCGCAACTAGCGGACGTCTCGGACCGGGACTTCGAGTTGGCGTTACGAGTGTTCAGCGCCGCCGCGCAGAGCCCGCAGCGGATCACGCAACTCGTCATGCCTTACATCGTGAGCGCGATCGAGGTTTCAAACCTGCTGATCCCGATCTCGCAGATCTTCGGGTTCACCGGATACACGGCCAACCTCGCCGAGGTGACGACACTCGAAACGACGACGAGTACGGCGTACACGGACTTGGCGACCACGGGGCCGACGCTCACACTCGGCCCGGGCATGTACGTCGTCCTCGTAAACGCAGCGATGAACAACAACACCGGAACAGAACAATCGTTCATGTCGCACTCCGCGAACGGTGCCGCCGCGGCGGACGCCAACGCCGCCCGCGTAGGCCTCTCCGCAGGCGTGACCGTCGCGAGTATGGCCGTGTCTCTCGTCACGCTCACTGGCGGCACGAACACGATCACCGCGAAGTACCGGAGTACGAACGCTGCCGCCACAGCCACGTTCCTGAACCGGCGCATCGCCGCGATCAAGTACGCGAACGCCTAGGAGGACGCAAAAATGTCTGACGAACCGCACGACCCATTCGAGCCAGAGTTCCCCCCAGGATTCGAAAACCTCGAAAAGGACCAGCAGAAGTTCATACGCATGCTCGCCAGAAGCGAGGACACCATCAAGGCGCTCAAGGACCAGTCGGACTTCGCCGCGCTGATGAGGGCGATACTCGCGCTCCGAGAAACAGAGGCCCGAGCCGCGCTCGCAAGGCTCCTAGTCGACACAAAGCGCGTAGAACTCGGGCCCGCGTTCGCCGCGTGGTTTAAGCCCTAGCCAAAGCACCACGCCGTACGCGACGCCGACCGGGCGCTCCAGTGCTCTCCGTGTTGGCTGGGCCTTCAAGCTCCGCCGAGTAAACGAAGGCCGCCGATGACCGGCTGGGACTGGGACGACATCCCAAAAGGCAAAGAGGCGCTATCTCGCCAGTACACCTTCGCGCCGCGCCCGTGCGCGTATAGCAAGCGTGGTATCCCAGCCGTGCGCGCGAACGGTGCGCACCAGTTCGTGTGACTGATGCTTAATAGCCGATATCTATGGAGGGGCGTGCGGCGTCTTATGCCCGTACGCATCCGGTACGCAGGGGCTCGCTACCCCGCATGGTTACGTGGCTTCCAGGGGGGCTAGCGGATTCGCTGTCCGCTGCTCCGAACCCGCAATCCCGAAAACCGCGAACCCGGAACCCGCATCCCGCCCAGAACAAGGCATGCCACCCCCCGCGAGCTCGAGCGCTTCCGGGTCCCTCCCGGGGACTGCTTGTCCCATCACCGCGAGGTGTTTTTCTTGGCGCGGGTCCCTTCTGTACCCGCCCTTTGTGTGGGCCGGTCCCTTCTATGTGTTGAGGAGTGAGTGTTGTTGCCGCGTCGTCCTGAGAAGCCTCGTGTTTATGCGGGCTGTCTTCGTTGTGGTCGGAAGATGATCGGGTACGCGTCGTTGGAGGCTGCGAACGAGTGGGTGTTCCGGCATGGGCTGAGTCCGGGGCATCGGGCGCATGTTGAGCGTGTGATGGCGGCGTCTGTGGGGGGTGTCTCATTCGGGGCTGAGGGCCCCTCGGGGGCAGCGTGAGGCGTCCAAAATGGCTTGTCCGGGGAATCCCCCTTCTCGTCCGAATAGCCCCGCTAAACTCGGAACCACTTATGGCTAACGCTCACGACGTTGCGGCTTACATTCTCCAGCGGATGGGGGAGATGACGACCTGGAAGCTCCAGAAGCTCGTCTACTACGCGCAGGCGTGGCACCTGGCCTGGACGGGCCAGACCCTCTTTCCTGAGCGGATCGAGGCCTGGGCGAACGGCCCGGTGATCCGGGACCTGTACCGCGAACACCGCGGCGAGTTCCGCCGCCACTCATGGGAGGTCGGCGATCCTGCACGGCTCTCCGCCGAGGAGCGGGCGAACGTAGACGCGGTGCTGCACTTCTACGGCGACAAGTCCGGTCAGTGGCTCAGCGATCTCACACACGCGGAAGAGCCCTGGAGGCACGCGCGGGAGGGACTTGCCCCCTCCGAACGAGGTAACCGAGAGATCGAGCCCGCCGTGATGGCCGGGTACTACGGCGCTCTCGCCGCGGCGAACAGCTAGTTGCCGAAGGCAAAGGGCCGGTCCCTCTTCCGAGGGAAGAAGAAGGCCAAGCGCCAGCCGACAACTGGCGGCCGCGAACCCGAGCCCGAAGAGCAACGACTTCTCGCCTGGCGCATGGCGCGAGTCGACCTCGACGAGGAGTGGGGTTGGCGGAAGCTCGACGCCGCCGACCTCGAGCAGCTCCACAGGCTCCTCACGGAGTACGAGACGACGCCCCTGCACAAGCTTCGTCACGACGAGCGGATCAGGGAGATCCCTGTCGAGGACATCTGCCCGGAGGCCCAAGAACGTCTCGCGCGCCTTGAGCAGGAGGACATCGAGGCCCTGCACGAGCTGCGCCTCGGGCACCACAACTGGCGTGCGTGGGGGATCCTCGACCGATCGACGTTCTACTTCCTCTGGTGGGACCCCGAGCACACGGTCTGCACGGGCCGGGATCGCGCCCGCTCCCGCTCTCGCTAATTCGGCTTCTCGACGACGAGGACGCCATTCAGTTCCGGGTCCTCGGGGTCGAGCGTTTCGAGCACGCGGAACTGCTTTCCCGGCGCGAAGGTCATTACGTCGCCGGGTCCCCAGTTCGGGACGCCACTGACGAGCGTCGGCGGGTCGGCGGGTGTGCCGTCGGGGTGTTGAAGCTTGAAGGTGAACACGTGCGGCCCCCTTTCCGTTGTCGGATGGGGCCGAACGGCAGGCGCATCCTAACGTGGCATCACCAGGCTGGCCACTCGCCTGCCTCGAGCGGGGGCGTGTGCCAAGTGTTGTCCAAGTAGTCGGGTAACTCGCGGTCCTGCGTGATTCGTTGCCATTCGCGGTCGCCGAGAACGCGGCGTCCGTATTCGGCGTAAGTCTCGTCTTCGCGAGGGTCGCCGAAGGCGGGGCGATACATGTCCATGATCCTTGACCACGAGTTCGGGTTGTCGTCTTCGAGCCGCCAAGAAAAGTGCTTCTTGGCGCGACGCGGACGCCAGTACAGCCACACCGTGAGGAACACACACACCACCCACGCAAAGGCGCCGGCCGCAGCGACGGCGATTACGACTCCGTCCTTGCCATTCGGGTTCCAACCGACCGCGACTAGGAACTGGCCGATGAAGCCGAGCACGAGGAGGAACGCTCCGGCCTTGGCGTCCACGATCTGATGCGCGAGGGCGATGTCGAGCTGGGCGTTGAAGCCTCTGTGAGCCATGGCTTCTTCGCTTGCTTCCTTGACGCGCTTGCGCACAATGCCGCCGACGAGGAGCACGGCGCCGAACACGTCGAGCACTAATCCTGCGGCCGCGAGCGGAGAGGTCACGCGGCCGGACTCTACGGCCAGATGTCGCTGGCCGGGTTCAGGTCGAGCGCCGAACCGTCAACGCAATCAAAACGGTAGTAGGCCGACTCTTTTCTCGGGTAGACCCACGTCCAGTAGATCACGGCGAGCTCGTGGGCGAGCGCGGGCGTGGCGCCGAAGTGTTCGGCGACTTCCGCGAAGTGCTGCACCGCGTAGCACTCGGTGATCCCCTCGTCGATGACCCCCCCGATGTGGATTGCTTCGTGGGCGGGGACGCTGAGCGCTACGAGTGTGCCCCAGAGCTGCGGGCACGCGCCGTACACGGGGACGGGGCCGTACTCGACCACTTGTTCCGTCACCCACACTTTTCGCTTAACCCACTTCCCGTGGACTTTGACGCGCTTGGTGATCCGGACGCGTTCGGTCTTCAGGTAGTAGTCGTCGCGGGTCCCTGTCTGACAATGCGTTGTGACGGCGGCTTTGTCCGGGGCGCTCCAGAACGCTTCGAGCGCTTGGCAAACGTCGGGCGCGAATTCAGTAGTGGCCGTGACCGGGCGGGCGAATCCAATCGCGTTCGACGGCAAGCCCAATTGTTGCAACCTGACCGGCCACTCGTCGGGCGAGTCGCACACACACACACACACACAACGGGTTCACCATTCAGCTCACCGCCCGATCGGAGCGAACGGCTTGCCGTGGACTTCGCGTACGAGCTTGGCGACCCCCGCGGCCCCGTGTTGGCGCCGGACGACGGCGAGGATCGCGTCGGGATCTCGTACACCTTCGTCGACCACTTTGGTCACGGTCGCCCAGATGTCGCTGCGTAGGGTTGAGTCGCGCCAGCCCGGCCTAGGCGGCATCGTCGTCCTCCTCCTCCCGTTCCAGTTGTTCTTTGTCGAGGATCTCGATCACGGTCTTCAACTCGCGCTCGACCGCGAGAAGCGCGGCCTTGATTGCGCCCGTGGCCGCCGGGGGCAACGTCTTAACCGCCATGCCGGTCCCTCCTTCTGGTAGTGGAAAACCCTTGCAGCGGATGTAAGCACTATTGCCAGAGAGAGTCAAGAATGATAAGCTTCATAGCCAACATTGATGGGCATGGGAGGACAGGCCGAGCGAAGCCCGAACCCGGGGCGTGTGGCGCAGCGCGACCTAAAAAGAGTCGCCGAGGAGAAGGCGAAACTCGACCGCGCGAAGGAAGCTTTCGAGGAAGCCGTCCTACGGGCCCGGGCGAGCGGCGAGACGTTCCGCGATATCGGTGACGCGGCGGGCCTTTCGCACGCGCGTATTCAGCAGATCGTCAAGAAAGGGGCTAGGTGAGGTTGCGTGGCAAGCATCAGGGCGAGACACGAGAAGAAGTGCAAGGGCTTCCCCGGCAAGGAAACGCGGTTCGAGTTCGGCGAGGGCTGCACCTGTAGCCCGTCGTACTCCGCGGCGATCCGCGACGGCCGGAAGAAGCGCGTCGAACGGCTGGGGAAGAACCGCAAGCAAGCGGAGCGCGCGGCGAACAAGCTCGAGGTAGAAGTCGACGAGGGCAGCTACCGGCCGACGCTGAACATCACGTTCGAGGCGTTCGGTCCGAAGTGGCTCGCGTCGCTCGAGTGCAAAGAGAACACGCGCGTCTCGTACGTGCCGACGATCGCGTACGCCGTCGAGGCGTTCGGGTCGAAGCCGGCCAGGCGCGTCACCGCGACCGACGTGGCCCGGTTCAACCAACTGCTCAAAACAAAGTGCGTCCGCCGAATCGTTCGGGAGGACGGAACGCGGAAGGTGACGATGGTCCCGCTCGCGGACTCAACCCGCGCCAAACACCTTCGCGTCTTGCACGCGTGCTTCGAGTCCGCGGTCCAGCACGGTTACGTGGCGCGGAACCCGGTGGCGGATCTCCCGAAAGCGGAGCGGCCGAAGACGCGGCGAACGGAGTCGGCGTACTTCGAAAACGACGAGCTCGCCATCCTCTTCAACGCGACGCCCGAGGGTGTTTACCGCAACCTGTTCGAGACGGCTTATCGGACGGGGATGCGCGCGGGCGAGTTGGCTGCGTTGACGTGGAACGACGTTGACCTGCTCGGCGGCGTGGTCCATGTTCGCCGGAACTACACGCGCGGGATGCTCGGCACGCCGAAGGGCCATGAGATCGGCGATGTTGATCTGATGCCGCGGACGGTGGAGATGTTGGGCGCGTGGTGGGGCGAACTCGGGTCGCCCGGGGCGGACAAGCTCGTGTTCCCCGGCCCGACGAAGAACGGGTACCTCACGGCGCACTGCGTGCTGAACCAGCTTTACAGGGCGATGGAACGCGCTGGCGTGCCGCGTGAGGGCTCGACGGGCGAGAAGCGGACGTTCCACTCGTTCCGGCACACGTTCGCGAAACTGACGCTCGAGGACGGCCGGCCGCTCGCCTGGCTGTCGAGCCATTTGCGGCATAAGGACATTGCGACGACGGACAAGCATTACGGGCATTTCGGGCGGTCGGAGCAGAAGCGCCATGTTGAACTGCTAGAAGGTGCCTTCAGTGTCTGACGACCTGACACAAGACGAACGGTTCGCCACCGCGCAAGCGCTGGACATGCACATCTGGCAGCTACGGCTCAAGCGAAAGCGACGCGCACTCTGGGATTCGCCGAGAAGTTCATCGACGGCCCGAAGGCGTAAGGTCACGACGGACATCTACGGGCATTGGGAGGCCGCCGAGCGGAAGAAGCAGGCCGGGATGCTCGAGGGCGCCTTTGGCGTATAGGCTCGCAGGAGGGCGGGGTTCCGTCTCGAAAGCCGGGGCGAGCGCGTGAGTGAGCCACCACAACGACAGGCAGAGTTTGAGATTGTCGTCCCGTCCGAGCTGGAGGCCGGGGTATACGCCAACTTCCTGGGCGTCTGGCACACGGTCTACGAGTTCACGCTGGATTTCGCAACAACTCAGCCGCCTCAAGAAACCGACCCCGAGGATCCCTCGTCCCCCGTCAGGGTGCCATGCCGGGTGGTCGCGCGGGTTAAAATCCCACCCACGGTGCTTTTCGACATCCTCCGCGCCCTGAACGAGAACATGACGCGCTATGAGGCTACGTTCGGAGAAATCCAGCGCCCCCAGCCCCCACAGGAGAACGAAACATGAGCAGCCTCCCCGTTACCTCGTCGGCCACCTACCTAGACGCGACCGTCGTGGTGCCGCAGGGGAAGTACCATTCGCCCGCCGCCGTCGGCGTGTCCTACCGGGCAGAGGCCTTGTTTCGCCTCGAGCTCGAGCATGGCCCGAACTACTTGACCGTCCGCGACCCAAAGACGGGGATCTTCGGCCAGGGGGAAGATGTGCTAGCGGCTTTGCAGGACTTCATGCGGGCAGCAGCGGAGCACAGGGACGTTCTAGAACGCCAGCCCACGCTCTCCGAAGACCTAGCGGCGCAACTCAAGTACCTTCGCGCTCGCGTCCCGTAACGTCCTGGTGGCAACTCGGCCTGCGGGAGATGTAAGCCGGGCGCTGCTTGAGAAAGGCATGGAGGCCGACGAAAAGCACCATCACATGTTCCGGAAGTCGGTCGAAGGCGTGACCCACCTAGTCACGCGAATCTCCCACAGCGCACGCGAGATTGACGATCACAACGGCGGCCTGATGGCAAAGCAACTCGCGTTGCGGCTGGGCGAGTTTTGGCAGCTCGTTGACTGCCCACTCACGTCGGAGCAATGGGAGGCATTGGTCAAAGAGCGGTGCCAAGGTGGCCACAACCCCTTCCTAGGCCGGTAACCGCGTACCGATTTGCGTACGGGGTCGGCTCTACACGCCGCAACCTGTAGCAACGGACTGCGGTACGTAATGGCCTAACTAAGCGGTAAACGCCACTCAGCGAAGGACGCTGCTACCTACCTTTCCGGACTCATAATCCGTTGGTCCCTGGTTCGAATCCAGGCGGGCCCATCCGAACTAGCGAGCCTGGTCGAGGAGCGCCTGGTCGAAGAAGCCGACCACGCGGCGCTCGTACTCGGCGGGGCGGGCCTCGATCCCGCCCATGTGCTTCGAGTCCGGCACCTTCCAGATCGCCTTCGGGCCTCGCGCCGCGGCGTAGAAGGCCTCGTTGGCGGGCTTCTCGGCCGGCTGGCCGCGCTCTCCGTAGATGAAGAACACCGAGCGAGGTGCGATCTTCGGCACGAGGCTCTTCAGGCTGGCGGGCGGCAGGTTGCTGGTGAAGACCGCAGTCGCCGCGGTCGCGACGCCGGTGCCGATCACCTCTTGCCACGGAGTCCCCGGGTTCGCGAGCTCGTCGCGGACGGAGCGCGCGCTCCCGCCCTCGGACACGATCGCCTTCAGCGCGGTGGACTCCGCGGCCGCCTCGATCATCATCTCGCCGCCCACGGACAGGCCGATGCCGCCGATCCGCTGCGAGTCGACGTCGGGAAGACGCTGCAGGAACGCAACGGCCGCGTGGATGTCACGCTCTCCTTGCCAGCCGAGGAGGTTCGGGTCGCCGTCGCTCTCGCCTTCGCCCCGACGGTCGAAGAGCAGGACGCCGTACCCGTGGCGCGCGAGCATCTTCGCCCGCTTCTGCGAAGCCGCGCGGCCGGGAAAGGAGATCACCGCCGCGCCGTTCTGCGAGCGGATGTACCACCCCTTGAGGAGCAGTCCATCGCTCGTCGTGAATTCCACGTTCTTGTACGGGGCGCCGAGATCGGCGGGCGGAACCTCCGCCCGGGACACGTGCGTGACGACGTACGTGACGACGAGCGGGAGTACGACGACCGAAGCCGCGAGCGCCACCATGCCGGAGACCAGCAGCCGCCGGCCGTAGCGCCGCCACAGCCGTCGGTCGCGACGTCGTGACCTCCACAGCGTCACGGCGCCGAGGCCGATCAGGATCAACCCGGCCGGAATCGCGAGCAGCCCGGTCCAGTCGTCGCCGGACGGGCCGACGTGCTTCGCGTAGTAGATCGCCTCGCTGCTCGAGAGCAGCGCCAGAAAGCCGAAGACGAGCGCGAGCGCAGCACGGAAGCCGGCGCGCAGTCGCGGGTAGCCCCAGGCCGTCGCAAGCAGCAGTCCGGTCGGGATCAGACCGCCGGCGAGATGGTCGACGGCCGAGGTGCCCGGCTCCGGCTGCAGAAACGCGTCGTCGACGACGTGCATCGCGGCCGCAGCGAGGGCCAGACGGGCGAGGGCGGTCTCGGTTCTCTGTGTCCACTGCATGTGCAGCTCACGCTTGCAGGAGCGAGCGGACACGGGAAGGTGGGTGGCAGGCGTCCCGAGGGTGGGGCAGGCCGAACTACGCGTCCGTCGCAGAAGCCCCGGCCGTGCGCAGCCCGAACTCGCGTTCCGCGCACGTCGGGCAGTAGGTTGCGAGCATCTGCTCGGCGTCGGGCTCGTCGGGATCAGGCGCCAGGTATGTCCGCCAGCCGCGGGCGGCTCTGACAGAGAGCCGAGCGCACTCCTCGCAGCGCAACCGCTTCACCGTGGCGTCCATTTCGACGGTCCTCGGCAAAGGCCTTGCGGCGCTTGAGGAACTCTGTACGGACGTCTAGGAAGCCGCGAGCTCGCGCTCGATCCAGCGCCAGATCACGTTGACGACGTAATCGCGTTCGCCGGCCGTCAGCTCCCGGCCCTTCGGGATCTCGTGCGCGCGGAAGACACACGAGCGGCAGCACGTCGCCGTCGCGTGCTGCGCGACGAAGACGGGATGGCCCCGGTACGGCGTCTGCTTGCCGTCCTTGTACGGCGCGGCCGGCGCGAGCCGCTTGCGGATCAAGTCCGCGGCGAGCGCGCGAATCGCCGCCTGGCCGCGGAGCTCGACCAGCGCCCGCTCTCGCCCGTAGAGATGGAACTTCGCGCGAAAGCGCTGTTCGGCGAGCGCGTCCAGGCGCTGGTCGATCAGATCCGCGGCCAACTAGGCAGCGGCGAGAACGTCCGTGTCGTCGTCCTCGGTGATACCCGCGAGCGTCGCCTCCAGCACGCGGAATGCATGCTGCTCGAGCTGGCGGATGCGCTCGCGCGTGAGGCCGAGCTCCTTGCCGATCGCCTCGAGCGACTGCGGCTCGCCGTCGAGCCCGAAGCGGAGCTCGATGATCCGGCGCTCGCGCTCCGGCAGATTCTCGATCGCGCGACGCACGGTCTGGCTCCGGTACGACGCGGCCGCCTCCTCGACCGGATCGCTCGCGGTCGGGTCGTCGAACAGATCGCCGAGCTCTCCGTCGTCCTCGTTGCCGACCCGCTGGTTCAGCGAGACGTTCGCCTCGGCCGCGTCGAGCGCCTCGTGCACGTGCAGGAGCGAGAGGCCGGTTGCCTCGGCGAGCTCCTCGCGTGTCGCGTCGCGGCCAAGCTGCGCCTGCAGCTTGTTCCGCTCGCGCGAGATCTTCACGCGCCGCTCGTGCACATGGCTTGGGACGCGGATCGTCGTGGACTGGCCAGAGATCGCGCGCTGGCACGCCTGGCGGATCCACCACGTCGCGTAGGTCGAGAACTTGAAGCCGCGCCGCCAGTCGAACTTCTCGACCGCGCGGTTCAGGCCGATGACGCCGTCCTGCACGAGGTCGAGCAGCGACAGGCCGTGGCCCTGGTAGCGCTTCGCGATCGAGATCACGAGGCGCAGGTTCGAGTTGATCATCAGTTCCTTCGCAGCACGATCGCCGCGCTCGATCCGCTTCGCGAGCGCGACCTCCTCGGCCGCCGTAAGCAGCCGGTAGCGGCCGGCCCGGTTCATGAACAGGGTCAGCGCGTCGGTGGTGCCGTGGGCGAGCTCTTCGGGCGTCGGGGCAGGAGCCGGCGGCACGATCTCGACCTCGCGCGCGCTCAGCTCTGCGCGCAGCAGCTCGAGCTCGTCCTCCTCGAGGTCATGCTCCGCCGCGACGGCCTCCAGGGCCGCCTCGTCGATCGAGCCCCGGTCCTCGGTCTCCTCGAGGAACGTCTCGAAGGCATCAAGCAGGGTGGTAGTCAGTTGTCGTCACGTCCTTTCGTGGGATGAATACGGGGCGGCGCTCGGTACGAGGCCGCACTCCACATCAAGAAGAACGACTGCGGCCCCGGGGGTATTCCCCTCAGGTACCGATTCCACGCGGATACGGAAAGGCTCCCGGAGCCGCTTCTGGAGCCAGATGACGCCGCACGGCGGTGTCGCAGATCGCGTAGCCCCAGTTGACCAGCCGCTCCTGGAGGGGCTCCGGGAGCGCCGCCATGCGGGTGCGGACGGCCGCCAGCTCGGCGGCGTCCTCGGGCGGGCACGGCAGGGGATCGGACAGGCCGAAATCGGCCACTTCGCTCCGGATGCCCCAGTAAGCCCCGTCGCGGAGGCCGGAGCGGAAGCCGTTCACGACCTGCCGCTTGCGGAGCGACCGCACCTGGTTGTCGATCACGTGTGCGACGCGGTACCCCTGGCCGAGCCACTCGGCCGCCGGCCTGCCCTCCGGCTTCATCCTCCCGCCGCCGTCGCTCACGAGGATCGTCCGCGCCCGCTTCCAGGCCGTCTCCAGCCCGAGGTTGTCGTAGACGCCGCCGTCGGTGAGTACGACGCGACGCGTGAAGGGCTCGCGCTGCAGGTCCTGGCCGGTCTCCGGGGCGAACGTGCCGGCCGGGAAGCGCAGCACCGCCGGCGAGAGATAGGGCGGGAGCGCGGCAGAGGCCGCGACCGCCTCGGCGAGGGAGAGTTGTGGCGACAGGACCTGGCCGACGCGATAGTCCCAGAGGAACGGCTTCGAGAAGCGGAAGAGGGCTCCCGACTGGAGGCTCGTGGCGTTGACGACGACGCGCGGGTGGTCGGGGAGGTCCTGCAGGGTCGCGTCGCCGAGCAGGTGGCGGCGCAACGCGCGGGCGACGCGCCCATTGACCGTCGAGCCCGGCAGGAGCGTGCCGATGACGATCGCCGGGAGATCGATCGTCTTCGACGCGAGCGTCCGCAGCGGACGAACCACGTCGTCTTCCAGGGAGCGCGGGGGCCAATGCAGCCCGAGCAGAGCAGCCGCGATCGATCCGCCCGAGACGCTGGAGATGCGGTCGAGCCGCTCGAGATATCCGAGCTCGTGCAGGCGCCAGAGCGCGCCGGCGTGAAAGAGCATCGCGCGGTACCCGCCGCCCGAGAGGCAGAGCGCAAGGCCGTCGCGCGGCTCCTGCGGCGGGGGCTCGCGCGCGTCGACCGGCTCCGAATGGACCGGCTCGAGCGCGTTACTCGTCACGCGGCGGGCGCGTCGTGAACGTCAGGCGCCACTCGTCGCTCGTCTCGCCGTCGATCGAGAGGCGCCACTCGAAGCGTCGCCCCGGCGGCAGAAGTAAGGGCCCGAGGTTGACCGCGAACGCCGCGTCGAGCGGGGAGCCGGGCTTGACGCCCTCTGCCGGGTCACCCGTCTGGAACTGCGCGTCGACAAAGAGCGGCTGCTCGCCCTCGGGCGTGGGGAGCAGGACCGGAGCGCCGTCGGCGTCGAGCAGCTCGAGCCGCGCCTCGTGCGCGAGGTTCCGCTGGTCCCACGGCACCTTGATGTCGATCGCGATCGCGCAGGTGAAAGGCTCGGGCCCCGTGATCGACCACCCGCCGCCGCTGATGTAGAGCTTGCCGCCGACGGCGTCGGCGTGGTCGGCCAGGAGCATGGTCACCTTCACCGCGCACGAACCTTACGCGCCGGCAACCGACCCTTTTAGGGACGACAACTCCAGGCGCCGACGACGAGAGAGGGGAGCGTCTCGGCCTCGGCCTTGCAGCGGTGTACGGCGTCGTCCACCAGAGCGGCGGCTCGATCGGCGTCGAGAGCGAGCCCGGTCTCGGGACGACCGTACGGATCTACCTGCCCGCCGCGGCCGTCGCGGCAGCCGTCTAGCCGCGCTCGGCCGAACGGAGTCCTGTCACTGCCCACAGGGCGAACACGCCGGCGAGCGGAACCGCGACCCCGAACGCCAGCGCGACGTGCTCCGTCGAGCCGGCGAGCAGACTGCGCGCGCCCTCGAGGAAGGCCGTGAACGGGTTCACGCTCGCGACCGCGTGGATCCAGCCGGTCAGGAGATCGAGCGGCACGAAGACCGGCGCCAGGAAGATGAGCAGGAAGATCGGCAGCTGCATGATCGGCCCGGCCTGCAGCGAGCGCAGCCGCAGCGCCACGCCCGCCGCCCAGAGACCCCCCACGAGGTTGACGGCGAGCCCGAGCACGAGCAGGCCGAAGAGGTCGATGCCGTTCCCCAGCACCTGCATGCCAAGGATCAGCCCCAAGACGAAGACAACCGAGATGTTGAAGAGCCAGCGCACCAGCGTCGAGAGCGTGTAGCCGAGGAGAATCCCGCCGCGGTGAGGCGCGGCGATGAGCAGGCGCCGCGCGAAGCCGCGCTCGAAGTCCTGCGCAATGCCGAAGCCGGTGAAGACGCCGCCCATCGCTGCTGACTGCAGCAGGACGAACGCGAACTGGAACGTCTCGTAGCCCGGGCTGTAGTCGAACCCGGGCAGCTGGTCGACGCGCGACAGCCCGCCGGCGAAGCCGAGAAAGAAGATCATCGGGAACAGCAGCGACGGGAGCAGGAAGCTGAGGTTCGTGAACGCCTTCTTCAGCGTGCGGTACGCGACTGCGAGCCCGACGGAAATCACGTGCGCGTCAACCTCGACGTGAACGCGAGGGCCGAGAGCGACAGCGCCACGGTGATCGCGGCGAGCGCGCCGAAGAACCCGAGCGCGAGCGCCTCTCCGTTCCAGCCGTCGACGACGAGGCTGCGGAGGCCTTCGATCAGGTACGAGACCGGGTTCAGCGTCGCCACCCAGCGGAACCAGTCTGCCTCGATCAGGTTGCGCGGGATGTTCATCGACGAGAGGAAGAGCAGGACGAAGAAGAGCGGGAAGAAGCCCTGCACGGCCTCGGCGGAGCCGCTTCGCAGCGCGAACGTCATGCCGACGGCGCCGATCGCGATCGCGCCGAGCGCGGCGAGTGCGAAGAGCACGGGAACGCCGAGAGGGCCGGCCGCGAAGTGCGCCCCAAGCGCGAGTCCGCCCGCGAAGTAGATCGAGAACTGGATCACCGCGAGCGCGACCGCGCCTGCGAGATTTCCGAGCATGATCGCGACTCCCCGCGCGGGCGTGAGCGCGAGGCGGTTGAGGAAGCCCGTGTCGATGTCGCGCCCGAGCTCCGTCGCGGAGTTCAGCGCCGTGAAGAGCGCGCCGTGCACGAACGGGATCGCGAACATGAAGTCGATGTAGGAGTCGGCGGGGAAGCCGGGGAGCGAAGCGGCGCGGTTGAGCCCGCTCGCGATCACCAGCAGGAAGAACAGCGGAAAGACCAGCGCGAAGAAGATCTGGCCGGGCTGGCGGATCGAGCGCAGGAACGCCCGCCTGCCGAGCTGGTAGATCTGGACGAGCGTCGTCACGCGGGGACGGGTGCCTGGGCCGGCTCGCCTTCACCTTCGAGCCGGTGCCCCGTCTTCGCGAGGAAGACGTCGTCGAGCGACGGAGCGTGCAGGTGCAGGTGCTCGTGCCGGATCCCGTCGGCGTCCAGCGCGCGCACGATGTCGACGAGGTCGTACTCGGGCTCGAGCCGCACGGCCGCCCCGTTCGGAGGCCCGTTGACCAGCTCGCCGAAGCGGGCCAGCACAGCCGCCACCTGTTCCTGCTCGTCTGGCTGTTCGGGAATCGCCTCGATGGTCGGCCTGCCGATCTCGGCCTTGAGCGCTCCGGGCGTGCCCTCCGCGACGATGCGGCCGTAGTCGATGATCCCGACGCGGTCCGCGAGCACGTCGGCCTCCTCGAGGTACTGCGTGGTCAGGAAGACCGTGACGCCGTCCTCGCGTGCGAGACGCGCGACCTCGATCCAGAGCGCGTTCCTGCTCTGCGGATCGAGTCCCGTCGTCGGCTCGTCGAGAAAGAGGATCGAGGGACCGTGCAGGAGCGCGAGGGCCAGGTCGAGCCGGCGCTTCATCCCACCCGAGTACGTGCGGACCTTGCGATCGGCGGCGTCCGTCAGACCGACGCGCTCGAGCAGCTCGTCGCCGCGCTGCCGCCGCTGCGCACGCGACATGCCGTGCAGGGACGCCTGCAGGCGGATGTGGTCGCGCCCGGTCAGGAACGGGTCGAGTGCGGCCTCTTGCAGCGCCGCGCCGATCGTCTCGCGCACCTTCGGGCCCTCGCGGAGGACGTCGAAGCCGCCGACGACCGCACGCCCCTCGGTCGGCGGCAGCAGCGTGGTCAGCATGTGCACGGTCGTCGACTTGCCGGCGCCGTTCGGGCCGAGGAAGCCGTAGATCTCCCCCTCGGCGACCTCGAGGTCGATCCCGTCGACCGCGCGTATCGCTTTGAACTGCCGGACCAGCCCTTCGGCGAGGATTGCGCTCATCCCTCGAACGGTAGCCGCGCGCGCGCCGACCACGCGTACCATGTAGGCGAGATGAGCGCACGGATTTCGCCCCAGCTCGAACTTGCGTCGTGGACGCGATTTCTCCGCGCGCACGCGGCCGTGACGCGAGAACTCTCCGCGGATCTGGTCTCGGAGCACGGGCTGACGATCAACGACTACGAGGTGCTGCTGCGGCTCTCCCGGGAGCCCGAAGGGCTGAAGCGGGTCGAGCTCGCCCAGCAGGTCCTGCTCACTCCCTCCGGGATCACGCGGCTCCTTGCCGGGCTCGAGCGCGCCGGATACGTGGAGCGTGCCGAGTGCGAGACCGACGCGCGCGTCAGCTACGCCCGGCTCACCGACGAGGGCCTCGACAAGCTTCGCGCCGCGGCGAGGACGCACCTCGCGGGAGTCGAGCGCGTCTACCTCGAGCGCTTCTCCGAGGAGGAACGGGGAACGCTCGCTGAGCTCCTCGGGCGGCTTGCAGGCGACGACGGCCTCCCCTGCGAGCCCGACTAGACTTCGCGCGATGCTCGAGCTCGGGACCATGCGCGTGAAGACCGGCCTCGCCGAGATGCTGAAGGGCGGCGTGATCATGGACGTCGTCGACGCCGAGCAGGCGCGGATCGCCGAGGAGGCGGGCGCGGTCGCAGTGATGGCGCTCGAGCGCGTACCCGCAGACATCCGCGTCGAGGGCGGCGTCGCGCGCATGAGCGACCCCGAGAAGATCCGCGAGATCCAGGAGGCCGTGACGATCCCCGTGATGGCGAAGTGCCGGATCGGCCACTTCGTCGAGGCGCAGATTCTCGAGGCGCTCGAGATCGACTACATCGACGAGTCAGAAGTGCTGACACCCGCCGATCTCGAACACCACGTCGACAAGTGGCGGTTCACCGTCCCGTTCGTCTGTGGGTGCACGAACCTCGGCGAGGCGCTGCGGCGGATCGCGGAGGGCGCGGCGATGATCCGCACGAAGGGCGAAGCCGGCACCGGCGACGTCGTGAACGCGGTCACGCACATGCGCGCGGTCTTCGGCGGCATCCGCAGGCTCGGCTCGTTGCGCGACGACGAGCTCTACGCCGAGGCGAAGACGCTCCAGGCGCCCTACGAGCTCGTGCGCTGGGTCGCCGAGAACGGGCGGCTGCCTGTCGTGACGTTCACCGCCGGCGGAATCGCGACGCCCGCCGACGCCGCCCTGTGCATGCAGCTCGGCGCGGACGGCGTCTTCGTCGGGTCGGGGATCTTCAAGTCGGGCGATCCGGAGAAGCGCGCGAAGGCAATCGTCGAGGCCACGACCCACTTCGAGGACCCGAAGATCCTCGCGGAAGTCTCCGCCGGGCTCGGCGAGCCGATGGTCGGGATCTCGACTGCGTCCCTCGCCCCGGAAGAGCTGCTCGAGACTAGAGGCTGGTAGAAGCGCCGGGCTCTCGTGGCGCAGGCTCAGGCGGGCTGCGGATGCGTTGGCTCCTCGTTGCCGTCGTCGTTCTCTGTGGATCGGCGGTCTTCCTTCTCGCTTCCGCTTTTCTACGGCTCGACCGCCGAGACACCCGAGCAGATGACGGCGGTCGAGTACGGGTGGCCGATCGCCTTTGCGGAGTCCGACGCAACGCGGGGCGTTTCGCTGCGGGAGTTGCGCAGCGGGGGAATCCCGTTTCCGGCTGAGGTGCCGTTCAATCCGTGGGAGAACCCGACGACGTTCGACGGTGTCGCCTACGCGGCGTCGTTCGCGCTCGTGAGTGGATTTCTTTTCGCGGCGATCGGCATCGTCTTGCTGCTTCGCCCACTCGTGCAGGCCGGTGCGGGGCGCGGCACGCGGCGGCCTGTGGATGGTTCGTGATGGTTCCCGAACAGTGCCTGGCACCGTTAGCTAACAGTGCCAGGCACTGTTAGGACGAGAGCCAGGGCCACTCCGGCCACGTACGCGGTTGAAAACCCCGGCGTGCTCTTCGTAAAGCTCTACGCGCCGGTGTCGGCCCTGCGCTGACGATGCTCGTGATGGCGCGCAGCGTCACCCACTAAGCCGAATCTAGACTTGATTCCGATGAGAATCGGGGTATTGGCGCTTCAGGGGAACTTTCGCGAGCACGTAGCGATGCTGCGGCGGCTCGGCGTGGACGCGGTCGAGGTTCGGCTTCCGGAGCAGCTCGAGGGGCTCGACGGGCTCGTGATCCCGGGCGGCGAGTCGACGACGTTCATGCGCCTGATGCGGCTCTACGGGCTCGACGAGGCGATCCGGCGCTTCCCGGGGCCGATGTTCGGCACGTGCGCGGGCATGATCGTCCTCGACCGCGGGCATCTGGGCCTCGTGGACGTCGCGGTCGACCGCAACGCCTACGGGCGGCAGGTGGCGAGCTTCGAGGCGGATCTCGCGCTCGCCGGCGACGCCGAGACGCTGCGCGGCGTGTTCATTCGCGCCCCGCGCGTCCGCGAGACCGGGCCGGACGTCGAGGTGCTCGCGGAGCACGGAGCCGAGCCCGTGCTCCTGCGTCAGGGGCGCTTCCTCGTCGCCTCGTTCCATCCCGAGCTGACCGACGACACGCGGGTTCACGAACGGTTTCTCGATCTGGTACGAGAGGAGAGCGGTGTCCGGGCATAGCAAGTGGTCGTCGATCAAGCACAAGAAGGGCGCCGCGGACGCGAAGCGCGGCAAGCTCTTCTCGAAGCTCTCGCGCGCGATCATCGTCGCCGCGAAGGAGGGTGGCGCGGACCCGGCGGGGAACCTCGCGCTGCAGAATGCGATCGAGAAGGCGCGCTCGTACTCGATGCCGAAGGACAACATCGAGCGGGCGATCGCGCGGGGCTCGGGCCAGGACGCGGACGCGTCGGCGTTCGAGACGATCGTGTACGAGGGTTACGGACCGGGCGGCGTCGCGGTGATCGTCGAGGCGCTGACCGACAACCGGAACCGGACCGCTTCAGAGGTGCGCCACGTCTTCGCGAAGAACGACGGCAATCTGGGCGAGTCCGGGTCGGTCGCGTGGCTGTTCGAGCGGCGCGGCGTCGTGCTCGTCGAGGGTTCCGCCGACGAGGACGAGCTCACGCTCGCCGCGGCGGAGGGGGGCGCCGATGACGTGCAGCGCGACGGCTCGAGCTGGGAGGTCACGAGCGCGCCGGAGAACCTGAGCGCAGTCCGCCAAGCGATCGAGAACGCCGGCTACAGCGTGGAGAACGCCGAGCTGACGATGGTTCCGAAGACGACGATCCAGATCGACGAAGAGTCGCAGGCGAAGAAAATCCTCCGCCTCATCGACGCACTCGAAGAGAACGACGACGTGCAAGAGGTTCACGCCAACTTCGACATCCCGGAACGGGTCCTCGAAGAGGTCGCGTCCTAGAGTCGCTCTCGCGCCGCCGGCTCGGGCTGCGTCACGTTCGGCGGCTGTTGCTCGGTCGCGGTCACGGGTTGAGATGAGCTAGGGGAGGGGCTCGGCGCCCCTCCCCGGACGTAAGCGTGCGTCAGTTGCTCTGGTCGATGTCTACCGACTGCACGGCGTTCGCGTAGGCGATCGAGTTGTCCGAGAGGACGTTGGCGGCAACAGGCGCGTTGACCGGAACGGCGAGGTTCGCGTTGATCAGCGACATCGCGGCCCGCTCGGGAAGCGGCTCGCCTGCGAGCTCGTCGAGCTCCTCGCGGGTCAGCTTCCGGTACTCGACAACCTCTTGCTTGTCACCCATTTCGACCCCCCTTAGTCTGGTCGATGTTCGCGGTCTGCACCGCGTTCGCGTAGGCGACCGAGTTGTCTCTCGCCACGTTCAGTGCAACGGCCGCGTTTTGGGCGGTGTCTTGCTGCTTGATTGCACGCGTTGCTGGCTAGAGACGTGCGTAACGGAGGAGTCGCGGCCGACACTCGTTGCGACGACCGCATTCACGTCGGCCGCTAGATCAACGCCGTCGGCCCCATTCGCGGATAGGGCGCCGCACGATCTTGGCGTGATTCATACTCAATAGACCCCCTTCTTGCTAGGACAACTGGGCCGCCCCAGGTCCCTACCCGGGAAGGAGTCGTCCGACACCCCGCCTAATGTCTCGCCGTGAAGGTCGTCGGAATCGACCCAGGTACGGCTGCTTGCGGGTACGGGATCGTCCACGAAAGCGGAGGCCGCCTCACCGCGGTGGCCCACGGCTGGTGGAGCACGCCGGCCGGGGAGCGCACCGAGCTGCGGCTGAAGACGATCTTCGAGGGCGTCGCCGGGCTCATCGCGGAGCACGAGCCGGCTGCAGTCGTCCTCGAGGAGTCCTACGTCGGCGCCGACGCCCGCATCGCGCTCTCGGTGGGGCAGGCGCGCGGAGCCGTGCTCGTCGCGTGCGCCGTCGCCGGCGTTGAGTGCGCCGAATACGCGCCGGCCCGGATCAAGCAGGCGGTCTGCGGCTACGGACGCGCGGAGAAGGTCCAGGTGCAGCGGATGGTGAAGACGATCCTCGGTCTCTCCGAGCCGCCGCGGCCGAGCCACGCCGCCGACGCGCTCGCCGTCGCGATCTGCCACGCGCTCGCGTCGCCGCTCTTGAGGATCACCGGGTGATCGCGCGACTGCGTGGACGTCCGGTCGCGCGCACGCCCGACGGGCTCGTGCTCGACGTGAACGGCGTCGGCTACCTTGTGCAGGCGACGCCGTCGGCCACGGCGAAGACGGGCGACGAGATCACGGTCGAGACCTACCTGCACGTGCGCGAGGACGCGCTGCAGCTGTACGGCTTCGCGGACGCTGCCGAGCGCGAGCTCTTCGTACAGTTGCTCGCCGTGAACGGCGTGGGGCCGAAGGTCGCGCTCGCGATCGTGTCGGGCTCACGGCCGGGCGAGCTGCGCCGCGCGATCGTGCGTGAGGACATCGCACGGTTCCAGGTAATCCCGGGAATCGGCCGCAAGACGGCCGAGCGCATCGTGCTCGAGCTCAAAGAGAAGATGGTCGCCACGGTGGAACCCGGCGGCGACGCCGACTTCACGGCACGTGACGCGCTGGTCGAGCTCGGCTACTCCCTCGTCGAGGCCGAGCAGGCACTCGCCGGGCTCGATCCCGATCTGCCGCCGGAGGAGCAGGTGCGCCGCGTGTTGAAGAGAGCGGCGTGACGGCGACGCAATTCCTCGACCCGACGCTGCGCCCGGAGGAGGACGACCTCGATCGCTCGCTGCGTCCGCGCCGCCTCGCGGACTTCGTCGGGCAGGAGCGCGTCAAGGAGCAGCTCGCGATCTCGCTCGAGGCAGCCAAGGCGCGCGGCGAGGCGCTCGACCACGTGCTGCTCGTCGGGCCGCCCGGCCTCGGGAAGACGTCGCTCGCGTTCATCGTGCGCGAGGAGCTCGGCGTCGGGATTCGCACCGTCGCCGGCCCCGCGCTCGAGCGCAAGGGGGACATGGCTGCGATCCTCACCGGCCTCGAGGAGCGCGACGTGCTCTTCGTCGACGAGATCCACCGCCTGAACCGCGCGGTCGAGGAGATCCTCTACCCGGCGCTCGAGGACTTCCGGCTGGACATCGTCGTCGGCCAGGGGCCCTCGGCACGAACGCTCACGCTCGACCTGCCGCCGTTCACCCTCATCGGTGCGACGACGCGCACCGGACTGCTGACGACGCCGTTGCGCGACCGCTTCGGAATGACCTTCCGGCTCGACTACTACGAGCGCGACGACCTGACGACGATCGTCAGGCGCTCCGCACGCATCCTCGGCGTCCAGATCGACGACGAGGCGGCCGACAAGATCGCGGGCCGCTCGCGCGGCACCCCCCGCGTCGCAAACCGGATCCTCCGCCGCGTCCGCGACGTCGCAGAGGTGCGCCACGAGGGCGTGGTCACGACAGCGGTCGCGGGAGAGGCCCTCGCGCTGCTCGAGGTCGACGGGGTGGGGCTCGAGCGCACCGACCGCGAGCTGCTGCGCGCGATTACGGAGAAGTTCGGTGGGGGCCCGGTCGGCCTGTCGACGCTCGCGGTCGCGCTCGGCGAGGAGCCCGACACGATCGAGGACGTCTACGAGCCGTACCTGCTCCAGCTCGGCTTCATCCAGCGCACGCCGCGCGGGCGGATCGTCACCGAGCTCGGGCGCGCACACGTCGGTCGCGCGCGCGACGAGGAGAAGCTCTTCTAGCAAAGGCGAAGGGGGCCGGGTCGGCCGGCCCCCTCGCAGCCGCCCCCCCGCAGTCGACTCAGCCGAGGTGGTTGCGAACCGCGCCCGCGGGCTTGTCGGTCGTGTGCACGTTGACGTAGAAGTTCGAGGGCGTGGCGAGGATCTCGTCGATCAGCGCCGCCGTCGCGCTCGCGCACCCACGCGAAACGCCGTCCGCGCCGGGATTCGGTGGCATGGGGACGACAATCGCCCCTGCCGACGTCCGGGCACCGCGGTGGATGTGCTGCCCGACCGCCGGGAGCAGAATGTTCTGCACGCGCACGAGCCAGCAGATCTGTCCCGCGTCCCGGCGGAAGCGGATCGCCGCGGTCCCCGCGCCGTCCGGGTCGCCCAGGTTGCAGGTGCCCGAGGCGTTGCACTCGTTCGCGCCGTTCATCTGCACCGTGATCGTCCGGCCGAGCGAGGCCTCGGACGTCCCTTCGAGCTGCCCGCGTACCGCTCCGCCCGGGAACTCGGTCGTGTGGACGTTGGCGTAGAAGTTCGCCGCGTTCGCCAGGATCTGATTGACGACGGTGCGCGACGCCGCCACACACCCGCTCGACGCTCCGGACGAGTCCGGCGCACGGAGCGGCACGACGATCGGCCCAGACGAACCGGCTGCGCCGCTGTGGATGTGCGCACCGGCGGACGGCAGCGTGATGGCCTGGACCTGCATCGAGAAGCAGACCTGACCCTGGTTTCGCCTCAGGTGGAAGTTCCCCGTGCCGGTTCCGGCGGGCTCACCGGCCGGCGTTTCCGCCTCACCGGTCATCGCAACGCTGAACGCCGTGCCGCCGGACGTGGGCGTCAGGATGGTGCGCGGACAGGCGCCGCTCGGCGCCGGGATGATGTCGGCCGCGTGCCGCACGTGCCCTCTGAGCTGCTTTGCCGACACGAGGATCTTCACGTAGGGCCGCGTCGTGGAAGACGTGCGATGGCAGACGGCGGTCTTCTTCGCGTCAGGTGAGTCTGTTCTCGCCTCCGCTGTCGCCAGCGGGATGGTCACGGCCAGCGCCGGGACCAAGAGGACAAGCAGGCGCTTCACGTCGATTCCCCCTCTCGAGTCTGTTTTCCGGGGTACGGCCGGCCCCTACGGCCGGATTCGCTACCTCCGGAACTGGAGCTCGTGCCAGCTCGGCACGGGCGCGAGCTCGAGGAGTGCGCGGCCGCCGTGCGGATCGCGATAGCCGAAGTCCGCGGCCTCGTCGTCCCAGGCGACCTCGAGCAGGCCCTCCTTGACGCGGTGATCGAGCCACGCCCCGCGGAAGACGAGCTTCCGCAGCCAGTAGACGAGCGACTCCCCCTCGACGAGCGCGATCCGTTCCCAGTGGCGCATCAGGTAGCGCCCGAGCCCGGAGCGCGGGTCCTGGATCAGCCCGTCTGCGGTAAGCTCAACGAGGTCGGCCGTCTCGTCTTCGTCCAGCTCGTTTCCGCCGAGCAGGCCGAGCTTCACGGCAGCGCTCGTGACGCGCTGCTCGAAGTCGTCGCCGTTGAAGCTGAACCGGTAGCCGAGGAACTCGACGACGTACTCGTCCCCGGAGGAATAGTTCGGTTCCGCCACGGTCGGAGGATAGCCCGGGCTACGCTGGGCCCGTGACCGCGCGCGCCCTCGCCGTGTCGGCGCTGCTCTGCGCCCTGCTGGTCGTCGGCGGGCACGAGCTCTTCGACCTGTCGTGGGAGAGCGCGCTCGTGCTCGCGCCGGTCTTCGTCCTCAGCGCGGGCGGCTTCGCCTTCCTGCTCGTGCTCTGGGGGAAGGTGATCTACGACTCGGTCAAGACCCGTTCGAGCGCGGTCACGAGCCAGTCGAGATCCGACTCGTCGTTGTAGGGCGCGAACGAGGCGCGGAGCAGCGGCTCCGTCTTCCGCGCGAAGACGGGGATCTCGATCCGGAACTCGTCGAGCAAGCGTGCCTGCGTTGCTTCGGCGTCGTCCACCGGGACGCGAACGCTGACCATGCGCCCGATCCGAGCGGGATCGGAGATCGGGGCGAAGCCGGTCAGGTCGGCGAGGCGTTGTTGCGCTTCGACGGCGAGCGCGTGGCCTTCCGCTCGCGTGTTGTGCGCCGCTTCCCACTCCAACGCAGCCGGCACCGTCAGATACGCGGAGGGATCGCGCGTCCCCTGCAGCTCGTGACGCGTCACGAACGTCGACTCCGGCTCGAAGCCCCAGCCGGTGATGAACGGCCGGACGCGCTCCTGCAGCGCCGCGTGCACGTGCAGGAAGCCGGCGCCCTTCGGCGCGCAGAGCCACTTGTGGCAGTTCCCGGCGTAGACGTCGGCGCCGAGCTCCTCGACGTCGAGCGGGACGTGGCCGGGTACGTGCGCGCCGTCGATCAGCGTCAGGATCCCGAGTGAGCGCGCGCGCTCGCAGATCGCGCGCACGGGGAGGATCACCGCGGTCTCGCTCGTCACGTGGCTGACGAAGAGGACGCGTGTGCGCTCGGTCGCTTCCGCGAACACCAGGTCGACGAGCTCGTCGTTCGGCGGAAGAGGCAGCGGAATCTCGGCGCGCACGTAGCGTGAAGGCAAGTGCGAGAACAACAGATCGTTCGCGCCGTACTCGAGGTTCGTCGAGAGCACCTCGTCGTCGGCACCGAGCTCGAGCGACCGTATCGCGGCGTTCACGCCGGACGTTGCGTTCGGGACGAACACGAGATCGTCCGGACGTGCGCCTACGAAGGCTGCGAGTGCCGCCCGTGCGTCAGCAAGCAGCCCGCGAAGCCTGCGCCCGATGAAGTCGACCGGCTGCCGCTCGAGCTCGCGTTGCCACTCCTGGTAGCGCTCGAACACCGGGCGTGGGCAGGCGCCGAAGGAACCGTGGTTCAGGAAGACGACGTCCGGGTCGAGCAGGAATTCGTCAGCGCGCACGGGCAACGTGCGCGCCTGACAGCTCGCCCGGATTCGTGCAACCGAGAAGACCGAGCGCGAGCGTGAGTTCGTCGCGAAGCAGCTCGAGCACCCGGCGAGCACCTGCCGCGCCGTCGACCGCCAGGCCCCAGAGCACGGGGCGGCCGACGAGGACCGCCCGCGCGCCAAGCGAGAGTGCGATCGCCACGTCGACGCCTCGCCGGATACCGCCGTCGATGAGCACCTCGACCTGCGTCCCGACCGCGTCGACGACTTCCGGAAGCGTGTCGATCGTCGCCGCGACGCCGTCCAGCTGCCGGCCCCCATGATTTGAGACGACGATCCCCGCAGCTCCGTGCTCGACCGCGAGCAGCGCGTCCTCGGCGGTGTGGATTCCTTTCACCAGCAGCGGCAGACCTGAATCGGCGGCAAGGCGCTCGATGTCCTTCCAGCTCAGTGACGGCGCGATCAGTTCGAAGTGGTGCGTCACGGAGGTCTCGCGCATCGAGCCCAGCGCCGCCGCGAGCGCGGGCACGACGGGATCGTCCGGGATCAGCCAACCGGTCCGGATGTCGCGCTCCCGACGTCCGAAGTATGGGGCGTCCACGGTCAGGACGAGCGCCTGGAAACCTGCCTCGACGGCCTGTTCGACGATGCTGCGCGTCACGCCCGCGTCGCGGAAGACGTAGAGCTGGTACCACCGCGGCGCGTCGGGAGCGGTGGCGCAGACCTCAGCCGGCGAGGACGTCGCGAACGTCGACAAGCACATGATCGTGCCGGCCTCGGCTGCGCCCTGTGCCATCGCGCATTCGCCCTCTGGGTGCGCGTGTCGCTGGTACGCCATCGGCGCGACGAGGATCGGGAACGCAATGTCGGTCCCGAGCACGGTCGTCGCCGTGGACACTTCCGTCACGTCGCGGAGGATCCGCGGGCGCAGCGTCCACCGCCGGTACGCGGCCACGTTCTCGCGCAGCGTCCACTCGTCACCGGCGCCTGCAGCGAAGTACGCGTGCGGTCCGGCGGGTAGTTTCTCCTCCGCGGCGCGCTCGTAGTCCCAGACGTTCAACAGGTCCACGGCGTCGAAGCGTACGTCGTCCGACGGCCTCCTTACCGTGAAGCGGGCGATGCAACAGGGCAGTTGGACCCTCCACTCCTGCCCGCACCGAGACGTGAGCGGCCTCGCGGAGGCTCTCGGGATCAGCTGGATCACCGCCAGCGTCCTCGTCCGGCGCGGGCTCGACGATCCCGAGGCGGCGCGGGTCTTCCTCGCTGCGGAACCGCCGCGCCACGACGCTTCGCTGCTCGGCGACACGGCCGCGGCGTGCGACCGGCTCCGCGCCGCGATCGCCGCCGGCGAGCGCATCTGCGTCCACGGCGACTACGACGTCGACGGGATCTGCGCGACCGCGCTCGCGGTGCTCGCCCTGCGCGAACTCGGCGCGCACATCGAGTGGCACCTGCCGTCGCGCTTCGACGAGGGCTACGGAGTATCCGGACAAACCCTCGCGCGTTTGTCCGGGGAAGGAGTGGGCCTCGTTCTCACCGTCGATTGTGGGATCACCGCCGTCGCCGAGATCGCGGAGGCGAGGCGCATCGGGCTCGACGTGATCGTCACCGACCATCACCGGCCCGGCGAGGTGCTGCCCCAGTGTCCGATCGTCGCCACGCGTCCGTCGCGTTATCCATTCCCCGAGCTCTGCGGCACGGGAGTCGTTTACAAGCTGCTTGGCGCCCTCGGCGCGGACGTCGACCGGCACCTCGACCTCGTCGCTCTCGCGACGATCGCCGACGTCGTGCCGCTGCTCGACGAGAACCGCGCGCTCGCGCACGGGGGCCTGCGCGCGCTCGCGCGCACGCAGAGGGCAGGTCTGCAGGCGCTGATGCGCGCGGCGCGCGTCGACCCAGCCGTCGTCGACACGGGCGCCGTCGGCTTCCGGCTCGCCCCGCGGATCAACGCGGCCGGGCGTCTCGGCCATCCCGGCGCCGCGCTCGAGCTGTTGCTCACCGAAGACCGCGAGGAGGCGCTGCGCCTCGCGTCGCGACTCGAGGAGCTCAACCGCGAGCGCCAGCAGGTCGAGGATCGGATCCTGCGCGCCGCCGTCGCGAAGGTCGAGGAATGGGACGAGACGAAGCGCCGCCGGCGCGCGTACGTGCTCGCCGACGCCGACTGGCACGAGGGCGTGATCGGGATCGTCGCGTCTCGGCTCGTCGAGCGCTTCAACCGTCCCGTCGTCTTGATCGCGGGCGGAGACGACGAGTTCTGGAAGGGCTCCGGCCGTTCATTGCCCGCCTTCGACCTGCACGGCGGTCTCGCCGCCTGCGCGGAGCACCTCGAGCGCTTCGGCGGCCACCGCGCCGCGGCAGGCCTCTCGATCCGCCCGGCGAACGTCGAGGCGTTCGCGGCCGCGTTCGCGGCACACGCCGACGCGCACCTCGTCGACGAGGATCTGCGGCCGGTCACGCGCGTCGACGCAGTGCTGCCGCCGAAGACGATGCCGACGCTCGAGCTCTGCGGGGAGCTCGCGAAGCTCGCGCCGTTCGGACTCGGCAACCCGGAAGTGACGCTGCTCGCCGAGAGCTGCGAGCTGCGCGACCTCGCGCAGGTCGGCGACGGCAAGCATCTTCGCTTCCGCGTCAGGCAGGGCGGGGCGATCGCGTTCGGGCTCGGCGGCCAGCTCGACCGCTTCCGCGCCGAGGGCCGCTTCGACGTCGCGTTCCGCCTGGAGGCAAACCAGTGGAACGGAACCGTCGCGCCGCAGCTCGTCGTGCGCCGCATCTTCGTCGCGCCCGACAGCTACGACGGCCTGCGCGCGTGGCTCGTCGAGGAGTTCCGCAAGGACGCGCCGGACCCGCGCGCGCAGGAGATCTTCGACGAACTCGGTCTCGTCGCGGGCGGCCCTCAACGCAGCCTGCTCGAGTCGGCGCGTTTCCGCGAGCTGCTCGCCGAGCCCGCACTCGCCCGCGCGGCGTAGTCCGCAACCGACGGCGTCGCGCTCCACGATTCGTTAACAGTGCCTGGCACCGTGAGTTAACAGTGCCTGGCACTGTGAGTTAACAGTGTCTGGCACGGCGGCGCCGCTCGCGGTGCGCCCCGACATCGGCTTCCGCCGCGCCTCCGAGCTCGGGCCGGAGCGGCCCCACGAGCAGATTCCAGAGATCGCGTTCCAGGCGCTGCCGCTCGGCGCGTACGACCCCGGACTCCGCGGGAGAGCCGTCTATCCGCCGCCGTTCGAGAGCGTGACATAACGGCGCCGCGTGAGCGGAAGCGGTCCGCCCGCGGCCTGGTCCAGCGCGACGAGCAGCCTCGCCAGCTGCCGCTTCTGCCTGCGGGTCTTCAGAAATCGGCGCACGGGCATCTCTTGTTCAAGACCGAAACGGCCGATCCTTTGTCCGAGATACCCGGGAGTACACTGGATCCATGGCAGTTGTCGATCGTGAGCAGCAGCATCAGGACCTCGTCGACGAGCTGCTTGCGGCGGTCTCGCAGTACAACCCTGAGGTCGACAAGGAGCTCGTCGCGCGCGCGTTCCGCTACGCCGCCGAGCACCACGAGGGGCAGAAGCGCCGCTCCGGTGAGGAATTCGTCCGCCACCCCTGGGAAGTCGCCAAGATCTGCGCCGAGCTCCACCTCGACGAGCAGACCGTCGCGGCTGCGCTCCTTCACGACGTCGTCGAGGACACCGGCGCCGAGCTCGGGGACCTGCGCGCCGAGTTCGGCGACGAGATCGCGCAGCTCGTCGAGGGCGTCACGAAGCTGACCCGGATCCAGTTCCAGACCCGCGAACAGGCGCAGGCCGAGAACTACCGCAAGATGATCGTCGCGATGGCCGACGACCCGCGCGTGATCCCGATCAAGCTCGCGGACCGGCTGCACAACATGCGCACGATCGAGCACCTGCCGAAGCAGAAGCAGATCCAGACCTCGAAGGAGACACTCGAGGTCTTCGCGCCGCTTGCGCATCGCCTCGGCATCCACGCGATCAAATGGGAGCTCGAGGACCTCGCTTTCGAGACCCTCCACCCCCGCAAGTACGAGGAGATCAAGACACTCGTCAGCGAGCGCCGCGCCGACCGCGAGTCGCACGTCACCGAAGCCGCAACGCTCCTCCATGTGGAGCTCGAGAAGGTCGACATTCCGGCGCAGATCTCCGCGCGCGCGAAGCACTTCTACTCGATCTACGAGAAGATGGCCAAGAAGGGCCGCGAGTTCAACGAGATCCACGACCTGACCGCGATGCGCGTGGTCGTCGAGCGCGCGGGGGAAGAAGGGACTCGCGACTGCTACGGCGCCCTCGGCCTGATCCATTCGCTCTGGAAGCCGATGCCCGGCCGCTTCAAGGACTTTCTCGCGATGCCGAAGTTCAACGGCTACCGCTCGCTGCACACGACGGTGATCGGGCCCGAGGGCCGCCCGCTCGAGATCCAGATCCGCACGCGCGACATGCACGAGACGGCCGAGCTGGGGATCGCGGCGCACTGGGCGTACAAGCACGGCCGGGCGCCGGACGAGCAGTGGCTCGCGTGGGTGAAGCAGCTGATGGACTGGCAGGCCGACGAGGCCGACCCGCGCGAGTTCATGCGCAACTTCCGCACCGACCTCTTCGACGACGAGGTGTTCGTCTTCACCCCCAAAGGTGAAGTGAAGACGCTGCCGGCCAACGCAACCCCGATCGACTTCGCCTACGCCGTGCACACGGACGTCGGCCACCGCACGGTCGGCGCGAAGGTCAACGGGCGCATCGTCCCGCTCCACTACCGCCTGAAGAGCGGCGACTTCGTCGAGATCCTGACCGCGAAGACGGGCCGCGGCCCCTCGCGGGACTGGATGTCGCTCGCAGCCTCCTCGCGCGCGCGCAACAAGATCCGCCAGTGGTTCTCGCGCGAGACGAAAGAGGAGACCGAGCAGAAGGGACGCGAGTCGCTCGAGGACGCGCTCAAGCGACAGAACCTCCCGTACCGGAAGCTCGCCGGCTCGGCGGTGCTCGCGCAGGTGATCCGCGACTCGGGCTACAAGAAGGCCGAGGACTTCTACCTCGCGCTCGGCTCGGGGAAGCTGCAGTCGAGCCAGATCGTCAAGAAGGTCCTTCAGCGCCTCAAGACCGAAGAGGTCCCCGAGGAGGAGACGCTCCCGAAGAAGCAGACGCGCGCCAAGCCCGTTGCCGGCGACGAGATGGGGGTCGTCGTGAAGGGCGCCGACGGGGTCCTCGTCCGGCTCGCGAAGTGCTGCACGCCAGTGCCCGGCGACGAGATCGCCGGCTATATCTCGCTCGGAAAGGGCGTCACGATCCACCGCCTCGACTGCCCGAACGTGAAGGCGCTGATGCGCAACCCGGAGCGCTTCACCGACGTCGAGTGGGCGGAGGGACAGAGCACGTCGTTCCGCGTGCACATCGCGGTCGACTCGTGGGACCGCCCGCGCCTGCTCGAGGACGTCGCCCGAACCTTCGCCGAGCACGGCGCGAACATCGTCTCGTACGGCGGCGTGGTCGAAGACCAGCTCGCGAAGAACTGGTACGTGGCCGAGGTCGGCGACATCAAGGCGCTCCGCAGCCTGCTCGGCGCGCTCCGAAACGTCGACGCCGTCTTCGACGCCTACCGCGTGACCCCGTCCTAGGGGGCAAAGAGAGCACTACCGGTGGCCTTCGAATCCCTCGACCGAGGGACTCATCCCCCGAATGTGCGGGGTACTCAGATCGAGGGATAGACGACCCCGCGAACCTGAGTACAACGTGATGACAGGGGGAGGGGGCGCCGAAAGAGCTGCGGCGCCCGAGCTACGAGGACGGGCTCTGGCGCGCGGCACCTCATGGGTGAGGTGGGCGGTAGGCGCCGGGCGGGGCGTCTACCGCCGCATCTTCACACCTAAGGCTCCCAGGCCTCTCCGGCGGTGTCCCAGCCGACCATCGCGTGGGCGGAGATCAGCGTCGCGACGCGCTCGAGGAAGGCGCGATCGGCCTCGCCGAAGGCGGCGGGCACGTCGCTGTCGATGTCGATCTCGCCGACGACCTGCCCCTGGAAGGCGATCGGGACGACGATCTCCGAGCGGGTCGACGCGAAGCAGGCGAGGTAGCGCGGGTCGGCGTTCACGTCGTCAACCACTTCCGTGCGGCCGGTCGCCGCCGCGGCGCCGCAGATGCCCTGACCGATGGGTATGCGGACGTGCTCGGTCGCCTCGGGGCCGCGCCACGGCCCGAGCACGAGATCCTTGCCCTCGACGAGGTAGATCCCCACCCACGAGTAGTGCGGCAGGCGGTCCTGCAGCAGGTCGACGACCGCGCGCAGCACGTCGTCGGCCTCGCCGCTGCGGTTGATGATCCGGTCGATCGCCTCGAGCGCGCCGCGATAGGTGTCGGCGCTGGCGCTCACCGCTCGAGGTCCTCCCCCTCGAACTCGCGCACAGCCTCGACGAACGAGTCCGGGATCGCGCACGCTTTCCGGTCGTCCAGGTCGATGAGCACGAGTGTCTGCGTCGCGGTGACCATGAGCACGTCGTCCTCGGAGCGGTAGGCAGCGAACTCGTACGTCGCGCTCGTGCGGCCGATGCGCGCCAGACGCACGAAGACCTCGATCAGGTCGTCGAACATCGCCGGCGCGTGATACTCGACGCTCAGCGCGCGCATCACGAACTCGTTGCCGCCGAGCCGGTCGGTCGTGAGCCCGAGATGCCGGTGGTACTCGACGCGTGCGAGGTCGAAGTACGGGAAGTAACGGCCGTAGTAAACGATGCCCTGCGCATCCGTGTCCGAGAAGCCCACGCGCGTCCGCGCCGCATACTTGAACGGCGGCTTCTCGCCCGTGACGAAGCCGAGCTCGAGCGTCATCGGCCGTAGCGTCGCATGACGTCGCCGAGCGCGTCCGGGTCGAGCGCGTGCACGGTCGCGCCGCGAAAGCCCGACATCGTTTCCGCCTGGAGCAACGCGTTCACGATCGCCTCCTCGGTCGCCTCGATCGTCGCGTAGAAGAGCGGGTCGATCGCCTCGTTCGCGACGAGGCGCGCGCTCTCCGCCGGGAGCGAGTTCCCGGTCGCGAACGCGAGCACGAGGTCGCCGCTCGAGTTTTCGCCCGCGCCGCCGGTGCGCGCGACGCCGAGCGCGGCGCGCTGCGCCAGACGCTCGCACTGATGCGGGAGGAGCGGCGCGTCCGTGCCGACGACGACGATGATCGAGCCGTCCGGGCGGCTCGGACCCGGAACGACGTCCGGGCCGAGCTCGCGGCCGACCGGGACGCCGTCGATCGAGAGTCGCGAGCGGCGGCCGTGGTTCGCCTGCACGAGGACGCCGACCACCCAGTCGCCCGCGCGGCGCGAGGCGGTCCCGATCCCGCCCTTGAACCCGTGGCAGACCATCCCGGTGCCGCCGCCGACGTTGCCCTCCGCGACCTCGGACGATGCCGACGCGAGCGCGGCGTGCACGTGCTCCGCGCGGACGTGGAAGCCGTTGATGTCGTTCAGGTAGCCGTCCCAGGTCTCCGCGACGACCGGCAGGCTCCAGTCGGGCGCGTCGGGTTTCGCGAGCGACGCCTCGACGAGCGCGTCTCGGACGACGCCGACGCTGTGCGTGTTCGTGATCCCGATCGGCGTCGTCAGGATGCCCGACTCGCGGACCCATTCGAGGCCGGTCATCTCGCCGTTGCCGTTCAGCCGGTGCGACGCGGCGAACACGTCGCGGGGCGGGACGACGACCGTCACGCCCGTGCGCACGTCCGAGCCCTCGATCAGCGTCGTGTGGCCGACGTGCACGCCGGCGACGTCGCTGATTGCGTTCCGGGGCCCGGGCTCGAGCTCGCCGAGAACGATCCCGAGCGAGCGCGCTCTCACGAGCGGATGACGGAGAGCACCTCGTCGCGCTTGCGCTCCATCAGATCGCGCGAGCGCGCCTCGAGGTTGAGCCGGAGCAGCGGCTCGGTGTTCGACGGCCGCACGTTGAAGTGCCAGTCGTCCGAGTCGACGGAGACGCCGTCGAGGTGCGAGATCTTGCCTTCCGCGCCGAAGCGCTCCTTCAGCTCCTGCAGCTTCAGCGGCACGTCCGCGACCGGGGTGTTCAGCTCGCCCGTGAGGAAGTAGCGCTCGCGATAGGGCGCGAGGATCTCCGAGAGCTTCTGGCCGCGCTTGGAGATCAGCTCGAGCACGAGCAGAAACGGGATGACCCCCGAGTCCGCCTGCGAGAAGTCGCGGAAGTAGTAGTGCCCCGACACCTCGCCGCCGAAAGCAGCGTGTTCCTTGCGCATCCGCTGCTTGATGAACGCGTGCCCGACGCGGTTCATCAGCGGCACGCCGCCCGCGCGCCCGATCGTATCGGGGACCGCCCAGCTCGCGCGCACGTCGTAGATGATCTTCGCGCCCGGCTCTTTCTCGAGCAGCGACTCCGCGAACAGCGCCGTCATGAAGTCACCCGGCACGAACTCACCGGTGTCGTCGACGAAGAAGCAGCGGTCGGCGTCGCCGTCGAAGGCCACGCCGAGATCGGCGCCCTCCTCGAGCGTCTTCGCGATGATGAACTCGCGATTCTCGGGCAGGAGCGGGTTCGGCTCGTGGTTCGGGAACGTCCCGTCCGGCTCGAAGAAATAGGCGCGCGCTTCGATCGGCAGCCGCTCGAGGATCGGCGGCAGCATCACGCCTGCCATCCCGTTCGCGGCGTCGATCACGACGCGGAGCGGCTTGATCGCGTCGACGTCGACGAACGAGAGCACGCGCTCGACGTACGCGGGCCAGATGTCGTACGGCTCGACGCTGCCGCGGCGCTCGACCTCGCCGAAGCCCGCGAGCGCGCGGTCCCGGATCTCGAGCAGGCCCGACTCGCCACCGACGGGAAGCGCCCCGCGGCGAACGATCTTCATCCCGGTGTACTCCTTGGGATTGTGCGAGGCCGTGACCGCGATGCCGCCGTCCAGCTCGAGCTCGCCGACCGCGAAATAGACCATCTCGGTGCCGACGAGCCCGAGGTCGAGGACATCCGCGCCCCCGTCGGCGGCACCCTCGATTACGGCCTTCGCCATCGACGGCGACGAGGTGCGCATGTCGTGTCCGACGGCGATCTTCCGCGGCTCGAACTGCTCCACGTACGCGCGTCCGATCGCATACGCGCCTTCCTCGTCCAGCTCCTGCCCGTAGATGCCGCGGACGTCGTACGCCTTGAAGACCTTGGGGTCGAGCATGGGGCGGATGCTAACTCGGCACCTCGCGCTCGCCCGCGGTGTAACCGAAGATGCAGGCCCATCTTCGTCTTCGGAACGCTGCGGCCGCGCTCATCTCCGCGCCGGGGAAGTACGGCTCTTGCCGGCGGGTCCTACTGGGCCCCTGCCCGGATTGAGGGAAGATTCCGGGCCTCTGAGCCGTCTAGAGGGTCGAATGGGCGCAGCCTGCGCGGAAGGCGACACGACGAGCCAGCGTTTCTAGACTTATGGGCGTGGAGCGGAAGCTTGCGACGGTGGTCTTCGTGGACCTGGTCGACTCGACCGCCCTCATTACGCGGACCGATCCAGAGATCGTTCGCCGGCGGGTGAACCGCTTCTTCGATGACGTCTCGCGCTGCATCGAGCGCTACGGAGGCCTGGTCGAGAAGTTCGCCGGCGACGCCGTCATGGCCGCCTTCGGGGTCCCGCAGGCGCACGAGGACGACGCCGAGCGCGCCGTCCGCGCCGCGCTCGCGATCCTCGCGGCAACCCATGAGCTCGACCTCGAGGCGCGCGTCGGCGTCGAGGCCGGGGAAGTCGTCGTCGAGGACGGCGACGCGACGTTCGCGACCGGAGAGGCGGTCAACATCGCGGCTCGGCTCCAACAGAGCGCAGAGCCGGGCCAGATCCTGATCGGGCCGAACGCCTACCGGCTCACGCTCGACCGGATCGAGGTCGAGGACGTCGGCCCCGTGCAGGTGCGCGGGCGCGAGGAGCCCACCTGGGCGTGGGGCGCAGTGAGCGCGCTCGAGGGCTCGAGGCGCACGACGAACCTCTACGCACCGCTCGTGGGGCGCGACCTCGAGCTCGCGCTGCTCGAGGGCACCTACTCGCGCGCGGTCCGCAACCGCCGCGCACATCTCGTGACGATCTTCGGCGAGCCCGGAGTGGGGAAGAGCCGCCTCGCCCACGAGTTCACGGAAGCGCTCGACGGCGCGACGGTTCTCCGCGGCCGCAGCCTTCCGTACGGCGAGGGCATCACCTACTGGCCGCTCGCCGAGATGGTGAAGACAGCTGCGGGGATCCACGACGACGAGCCCGTGCGCGAAGCGTTCGAGAAGCTGCGCGCGTGCTGCGAGGACGAGGCGGTCGCCGACCTGCTCGGCCTGGCCGCAGGCGTGCTCGAGCTCGTCGAGGCCGAGCGTGCGCAGCAGGAGATCGCCTGGGCCGCGCGCGAGTTCGTATCGAAGCTCGCAGACCCGCAGCCGCTCGTGCTCGTCTTCGAAGACATCCACTGGGCCGAGGACCCGCTCCTCGAGCTCGTCGAGCACCTGGCCGAGCACGTCCGCGACGCCCCACTCTTGATCCTCTGCCTCGCGCGCCCCGAGCTGCTCGAGGTCCGCCCGTCCTGGGGCGGAGGGCGGCTACGCGCGGCCGCGATCGAGCTCGAGCCGCTCGACGATCCCGAGAGCGAGGAGCTGATCGACGCGCTGCTCGCGGGGACGACGCTCGAGCCAGAGTGCCGCGGCGAGATCCTCGACGTCACCGAGGGCAATCCGCTCTTCGTCGAGGAGACGATCCGAATGCTCGTCGAGCAAGACGGTAAATGGGACATCGCGGGGTCGATCCCCAACACGCTGCAAGCGCTGATCGCCGCGCGCATCGACCGCCTCCCGGCGCCCGAGAAGCGGGTCCTCCAGCGCGCCGCGCTCGTCGGCCGAGTCTTCTGGGAGGGCTCTCTCGCACACCTCTCACCCGAGCTCGACGATCTCGCGCCGCTGACCGAGAGCCTTTCGATGCGCGACCTGATCGTCCCGGAGGCGCGCTCCTCGATCACCGGCGAGCGGGCGTACAAGTTCAAGCACGTCCTCATCCGCGAGGTCGCGTACCAGGGGCTCTCGAAGTCCTCGCGTGCGGCGTTGCACGCGCGCTTCGCTGGCTGGCTGAAGGAGCGCGCGGGTGACGAGCTGCTCGAGATCCGCGCCTTCCACCTCGATCGCGCCGCGTACCTGCTCGCGGAGCTCGACGGCACGGCGCCGCGCGAGCTCGCGGCCGAGGCCGCGACCGCGCTCGAGCACGCCGGCCGGCGCGCGATGGGGCGCGAGTCATTCCGGACGGCGCGCAAGCTGCTCGTCCGCGCGACGGAGCTCGAGCCGACGCTCGAGCGCCGCTGGCTCGCCGCGCGCGCAGCTCAGCGGCTCGGCGACATGCTGGCGGTGTCGGCCGAGATGGAGGCTGTGCGCCACGCGGCCGTCGAGGAGGGAAACAAGAAGCTGGAGGCGACCGCGCTCGCCGCGCTCGCGGAGGTCGCACTCTTCACGCAGGCCGATCTCGGGAGGGCCAAGGAGCTCGCGACGCGCGCGCTCGAGACGTTGCCCGAAGACGCGCACGTCGGCTCGAAGGTCGAGGCGTTGAACGTGCGCGTCCAGATCGCGAGCTGGGTCGGCGATCACGAGACGGCGGAGAAGTACCTGCGCAAGGTGATCGAGGCCGCACATGACGCCGGTCGCAAGGATCTCGAGGCGAGCGGCGTGCAGAGCCTCGGCTCGATCTACCTCACGAAGCTCGAGCTCGGCCAGGCGCGGGAGCTCCTCGCTCGCGGCCTCGAGCTCGCCCAGGAGAGCGGCGGTGTGCTCGTGCGCGCCGTGGCGCTCGAGCGCTGCGGGACGCTGAACCTGATCGAGGGCAACCTCGAGGATGCCGAGAAGGCGTTCACGAGCTCGAACGAGCTCTACAAGGAGGTCGGCTTCCAGTCTGGCATCGCCTGGACGCTCAAGCATCTCGGTTCGCTCGCCTGGAAGCGCGGCGACCTCGACGAGGCCGAGGAGCACCTTCGGGAATCGGTGAAGATCCTCAAGCGGCTCGGCGACCGCGCGTATCTCTGCGAGACGCAGCGCGCGCTCGCGGAGCTGCTCGTCGCGCAGGGCCGCGTCGAGGAAGCCGAGCGCTGGGCGCTCGAGGCGCGCGAGACCGTCGGCCCACAGGACGCGCTCTCGCAGATCACGACGACCTTCGCGCTCGCGATCGTCCGCGCGGCCCAGGGCAAGGACGTCGAGGCGGAAGAGCTCTTCCGCTCTGCGCTCGAGAGCGCGGAGGCGACCCCGTTCAAGCTGACGGAGCGCGAGACGCTCGAGCGCTACGCGCGCTTCCTGCGCGAGCGCGGGCGGGAGGACGAGGCGGCCCCGCTGGAGGACCGCCTCGCCCAGGGACCGCTGGCAGCGGCCGCCTAGCCCGTCCGCTTCAGGATCCAGAGGCCGGTGTTCATGTCGCTCGCGAACACCAGCCCCGAGGCCTCGTCGACGACGACGCCCCAGACCTGCGTAGTGTTGGTCAGCACGCCGCGCTGCGACGGCTTGACCGGGTTGTCGCCCGCCGGCGGTACGAAGTAGGCCACCTCTTTCGGCGCGCGCGGGTTCGACGCGTCGACGACGCGGACGCCGTCCGAGTACCAGGACTCGTACACGGTCGTCCCGACCAAGAAGTTGTTGTGGATGACGAAATCACCCGCGGCCTGGTCGTTCGTGCCGAGAGAGTTCGGTGTGCGGTACTCGCCGATCTGCTTCGGAGCGGACGGCTTCGAGTAGTCGTAGACCCGCATGTAGCCGTAGCCCTTCTCGATTCCGGAGCCGGACGACTTGCAGAAGTCCTCGTCGGCGGTGAAGAGCAGCTTGCGGGCCTCGTCGTACTGCGCCGAGTGGCCGTCGCCGTCGGCATCCGCCGGGTACACGGTGCGCCCGGTGAACTTCGGTGCACTCGGGTTCGTCAGGTCGAGGCGGATGAACCCGCTGTCCCAGTAACTCAGGAAGGCGAGCTGCCCGTCCTCCGATGGCTCAACGCCGTGCCCGTAGTTCGCGTCCGGGTCACAGCCCTGCCCAGCCGAGAACGGCCCGCCGACGTCCTGGATACCCCAGTTCGAGACCTCCCACGGATGCGCCGGGTCGGTGATGTCGATCAGGCGGAAGTCACCGTGGCCCAGGCTGTCGCGGTAGCCGCTCGCCGTCGTCGAGTCCGGATAGCGGCTCGTCGGGACGGTCGCGTATGCGAACGTGCGCTGGAGATCGTCCCGGTTCTCAATCTCGAACTCGTGGACGCCTCGGGCGCAACACGCGTTGTTCCAGTAGCCGATCTGCACTGGGGCACTCGGGTTCGTCACGTCCCAAAGCATTAGCCCCCGCTCGGCATTCGCGTCGTAACGCGAGCCGCCGCAGTACTGGATACCGGCAGCGGCGATGTCGCGTCCGGCGAGCGGGCCGTACTTCGCCGTGTAGACGACAACGTCCTCAGCCGAGCTGCCGACCGGGTTCCAGAGCCGTGAGACCTCGACCGGATTCGACGGGTTGCGCACGTCGATCACAGCCACGCCCGAGTCCGGCGGTGAAGGACAGAAGCGCCCTCGCTCGCGCCCGGCCCAGTCGGCGAAGCCCCAGTGCCCGACGTAGGCGTAGCCCGCGTGGTACCAGACGTCGGCGTTGAAGCCGCGGTCGCCGAGCGAGTTGTGGCCGAGCGCGACCATGTTCCAGGCCGAGCCACCCTTGTTCCCGCCGGTGTAGGTCTTGTTCGACTGCTCGAGGAAGTGCTTTTCGTCCTTGAGCAGCTCGTCGTCGTTTGTCGGGGCTGTTGCCGCGACCGCCGTGAAGGTCAGCGCGGCTGCGGCAAGCAAAAGCCCGACCTGAAGACGTCGCATATTGTCGGTTCCCCTCCGTTCCTCGTTGTGGAAGGGCCATTCTGATGTCGGATTGACCTCTATTCAAGGCCGCATAGGTGTGATACAGAACACCCCCGCTGGATCGAACAACGAGGGGAGTAGCGGAATGAGGAAACTCGTCCTCGCCTGCGCTGCAATCGCGGCGCTCGCATTCAACACAGGCGCGTGGGCGGCCGGCTGGTCGACGACGGTGCCGTTCACGAACCAGGTCGCCGACAACGTGATCACCGGCGGTGGCTATCCCGTACCCGACGGCGCGACAGCGCCGGATCCGGGCACTTGCCGGCTCGGCAAGTACAACGCGAACCGGTCCGAGTCCTGGATCGCGGTCAAGCCCGGGACCGAGGATCTCGTCGGCACCTCGAAGATCTTCTTCGAGAAGTACTCGACGTTCTACGACTTCCATCTCGGTGCGCACACCTTCACGGCGGGCGCGTATGCCGGCAGCTCGATGGTGACGGGCTACGAGTGCGTCTCGACCGGGACGCAGGACATGCCGCCGAGCTGGACGAACAACACCGATCCGAACGTCGATTTCGACACGCAGGGGCGCGCTCATCAGATCACGCTCCCGTTTAACGCGTTCTGGGCCAACATGCAGCCGAACGGCGCGATCGGCGCCTCCTACAGTGACGACCTCGGCAAGACGTGGAAGGTCGGTAACGGCGGGAAATACCTCGACTTCCTGCCGAATTCGTCGAGCTTTGCGTTCGGAGACGTCGTCGACAAGCAGTGGGTGGCGGTGAACAAATCCTCCGTCAGCCCGTACCGCGACCACGTGTACGCGATGTGGTCGACGTTCAACGGCAACTCGGTGAAGATCCGGTTCGCGAAGTCGGTCGACCGCGGGCTCACGTACACGCCGGCGAAGACGATCTCGGAGCCGTCGGACTCGGGACCGTGCACGACGTACGTCTATCCCTCGGTCGACGCGGTCGGGACGCTCTACGTCGCGATCGCGGCGTTCGCGTGCAAGTCGGGCGCGAGCGACGCGCGGATCTTCGTCTCCCGCTCGACTGACGACGGCGCGACGTTCTCGCCGTGGGTCTACACGGGTGCGCTGGCGCGAGGAACGCCGACGTGCTGCCTGCCGAACACGATGTTCCGTGACGGCATCCTCGAGCATATGGTCGCGAGCCCGACCTACGCGGGCCACGTCTACGTTGCGTACGAAGACTTTGACGGCTCGAACTTCGACACGAAGTTCGTCCAGTCGACGGACGGCGGCGTCACCTGGACCGCACCGGTCACCGTGAACGACCCGAGCACCGTCGGCGACGGGACCGACCAGTTCCAGGCCGAGGTCGCAGCGGGGCCGGGCGGCGGAGTCGCGATCGGCTTCTACGACCGGCGTCAGGCCTGCCCGAGCGGTGATTCGAGCATCCGTCCGCAGGACGTGGGCCGGACGAACTTCTGCATCGACACCTCGGTGCAGGCGTACCGCGACTCGGGAGCCGGCGCGGTTCCGGTCGGCAGCAACGTGCGCATCTCCGAGTTCACGTGGGATCCGGAGCAGCCCGATCAGACGATCGACGGCATCGACCAGATGGCATGCGCGTCGCATGAAGACCCATGCGTGAGGCGCGCATTCATCGGTGACTACTTCGGGCTCGCGATGTCGGCGACGAACGTCTACGGGTTCTTCGTCTCGACGCACTATCCGTCGACGGTGAAGGCCGACGGCGGCGGCCCCGTCTACTACCAGCAGCAGGTGCTGTCGACGGTGGCTCGCTTGTCACTGGGGAACTAGGCGCGCTTCGCGGGAGGCCGGGCGCTCGCGCGTCCGGCCTCCAGCGCCTCACGGATCGCGTAGCTCGACTCGAGATCGGGCGCCTCGCTGATTACCGTCGCGGGGCGGTCGAAGCTCGCGAGCGCCTCGCCGAGCGGCTCCGCGCGCAGCGTCCCTTCGCCGTAGGGCAGATGCTTCGTCTCGTTCCGGTTCGCGTACGCGATGTCCGAGAAGTGGATGTGGAACGGCGCGCCGGGCTCGAGCACCGCGTCCGCGCGCTCCAGCACGTCGGCGAAGGGCTCGACGGACGTGAACGCGCCGTCGCTGGTCGCGTGCATGTGCGCGAAGTCGAGCACGGGGCGGACCCAGCCGCAGCGCGCGGAGATCTCGAGTACGTCGTCGACCGAGCCGAGCTCGCGAACGCGCCCCATCACCTCGATCCCGAACGGCACCGCGCGGTCCTTCTTCTCGAGCCGCTCGCGCAGCTCGCCGAGCTGCTCCACGACGGAGTCGAGCGCGTCTTCGCGCGTGCGGCCGAGCAGGAAGCCCGGATGGAACACGACGAGCTCTGCGCCGGCCGCTTTCGCGACGCCGGCCGAGTGGTCGAGCATCCCGACGGCCATGTTCAGCTTCTTGCCCCGCTCGGCATGGCCCATGAAGCCGGCGATCGGCGCGTGGACGGAGAGCACGATCCCATGCTCGCGCGCGAGCTCGCCATAGCGCTCGGCCCACGGGTAGTCCATCCAGAACTTGCCCTCGAAGTCGATCTCGTTCGCCGTGTAGCCGCGCTCCCGCAGGATCGCGATCGCCTCCTCGGGGCTCTCCCGTGAGGGCACCCGGGCGCCCCCGAATCGCAGCTCTTCCATGGAGCAATCATGCCGTCCGACCGCGGTCCTAGGCTTTTCGACATGAACAAGAGCCCGACACGAATCGACCTCCTCGAGCTCGACATCGACCTCCGGCTCGCCGACCTCTGGCGCGAGGCAGGGGAGATTTCCGAGTGGAACCTCGAGGTCGTCGCGGCCTTCATGCGCGCCGCGTACGGCAAGGGGTATTGCGACGCGCTCACCGAGGACCACCCGGGGTCGCTCTGCGCTGACCATGGTTACCGTGTGCCCTCCCGGAAGCCGGCGCCGCTGCCAGAGGTCTGACCGTCGCCCCGGACGCCCGGGGCTAGACTTCCACGCGTGGGCCGGAGGTCGAATCCCGCGCGCCTCGTCCTCGCGCTGTCGGTGGCGGCCGTGCTCGCGATTTTCCTCGTCTACGTCTCGTTCGCCGGCGGCGGGACGCCTGCGCTCCAGCCCTCCGAGCTGAAGGGCCGTACCGAGAAGGTGATGCTGAGCGGCCGCGTGCTGGCGCCGGTCAAGCGCACCGGCGATGTCAGTGCCTTTCGCCTGCGGGATCCGAAGGGCACCGGGACCGTGCGCGTCTCCTACCCGGGCGGGCTTCCCGACCAATTCAAGGTCGGGCGCGACATCCGCGTCGAAGGACGCCTCGTCAACGGCGTCTTCCTCGGCGAGTCGGGCACGATGATCACCAAGTGCCCGTCGAAGTACGCGCCGAAGAGTGGCTGAGCTCGGCCGCGCGGCACTCGTCGTCTGCCTCGGGCTGGCGGGGTACGCATTCGTCGCGGGCGGCTGGGCCGTCTTCGCGAAGCGCCGCCGGCTCGCGCTCTCCGCGCAGAACGCTCTCCTTGCCGCCTTCGCGTGTGCGGGGCTCGCGTCGGCGCTTCTCCTCGTAGCGCTCGTCTCACGCGACTACTCGCTCAGGTACGTCGCGCGCCTGACGAGCGACGAGCTGCCGCTCGGCTACACGCTGTCGGCGTTCTGGGGCGGGATGGAGGGCTCGCTGCTCCTCTGGCTGTTCGTGCTCACGGGCTACGCGGCGCTCGTCGTGGTCTTGAACCGGCGCCGCTCGGATCTCTTGCCTTGGGTCGTCCCGGTCCTCGGGTTCGTCGCGACGTTCTTCGCGTTCCTGCTCGTCGCGGTCGCGTCCCCGTTCGAGACGCAGGTCGCGCCCGCGAACGGCGCGGGCCTGAACCCGAGCCTGCAGAACCCGTACATGCTCGCGCACCCGCCGCTGCTGTACCTCGGCTACGTCGGCCTGACGATCCCGTGGGCGTTCGCGATGGGCGCGCTGCTCGCGCGTCGCGCGGACGAGGCCTGGATCGTCGCAACCCGACGGTGGACGCTCTTCGCCTGGACGGCGCTCGGCGTCGGCCAGCTGCTCGGCGCGCACTGGGCCTACGTGGAGGTCGGGTGGGGCGGCTACTACGCATGGGATCCCGTCGAGAACGCGGCGCTGATGCCGTGGCTCGCGGCGACCGCGTTCCTGCACTCGGTGATGATCCAGGAGAAGCGCGGGATGCTGAAGGTCTGGAACGTGCTGCTCGTGATCCTCGCCTTCTCCCTTTCGCTCTTCGGCACCTTCCTGACGCGCTCGGGCGTGCTGAACTCGATCCACTCGTTCACCGAGAGCACGATCGGGCCGTGGTTCCTCGGCTTCATCTTCGTCGTCGTCGCGATCTCGGTCGCGCTCGTCTTCCTGCGCCTGCCGCTCCTCCGCTCGCGCACGCGGCTCGAGTCGCTCGTCTCACGCGAGGCGACATTCCTCTACAACAACCTGTTGCTCATCGCGCTCTGCCTGACGATCCTCTGGGGCGTGGTCTGGCCGCTGCTCTCGGAAGCGGTCCGCGGCGAGGCGAGCGTCGTCGCGGGCCCCTACTACAACTTTTTCTTGCGCGTCTTCGGCCTGCCGCTGCTGCTGCTGATGGGACTCGCGCCGCTGATCGCGTGGCGCCGAGCGTCGCTCCGTTCGCTCGGCGGCTCGTTCGCGTGGCCGGCGGCGCTCGCGGCGCTCACCGCCGTCGTCCTGCTGACGATGGGCGCGGGCTCCTCGAAGGCGGGACTGATCGCGTACACGTTCTCGGCGTTCGTGCTCGGCTCAATCGGCTACGAGTTCATCCGGGGGACGCGGGCGCGGCACGGGCTGGACGGCGGCACGTGGCTCGGCGCGTTCTCCTCGCTCGTCGGCCGCAACCGCCGCCGCTACGGCGGCTACGTCGTGCACGCGGCGATCGTGATGCTCGCGATCGGGATCGCCGGCTCGAGCGCGTACGACACGACCCGCATCCAGAAGCTGCGTCCCGGCGAGTCGATGCAAGCCGGCGACTACACGCTCACCTACCGCACCACGGTGCAGCGGCAGGCGCAGAACGCGATCGAGCAGCGCGCGCTCGTCGACGTCGAGCGTGACGGAAAGGCCCTGGGCACGATCGAGCCGGGCAAGAACTTCTACCCCGTCGAGCAAGAGACCTCGAACGAGCCGGCGATCCGGAGCGATCGCTCCACGCTCGAGGACCTCTTCGTGATCCTCGACTCCTCGGCCGGAGCGACGGTAACGCTGAAGGTGATCGTGGAGCCGCTCGTGAACCTGATCTGGCTTGCAGGCTTCGTCTTCCTCGCTGGGTCGCTCGTCGCGCTCTGGCCCGACCTCGCCGAGCAGCGCCGCCTCCAGGAGCGCTACGCGCTGCAGCTCGCATGACCCTGGCTCTGATCGTCGGCGCTGCGCTCGCGGTGCTCTGCGTGCTCTACGTCGCGCGCCCGTTCCTGCGCGAGCCGTCGCCGCGCGCCGACCGGCTCGCCGAGCTCGACGAGCTGGAGCGGCGCCGGCTGGCGCTCGTGGAGGAGCGCGACCGCGCCGTCGACGCGCTGCGCGAGGTGGAGTTCGACCACCGCACCGGGAAGCTGTCCGACGATGACTACCGCGCGCTCGTCGCCCCGCTCCGACGGCGCGCAGCTGAGGCGACGCGTGCCCTCGAGCCGCGCGGGGAAGAGAGGCAGCGTGCCCGAGCCACTCGCTAACTGCCCCAGCTGCGGCGCGCGCATCCCGAAGGCCGCCAGCTTCTGCCCCTCGTGCGGAACGCGGCTCGAGAGCGGAGGAACAGCGCGGGCGGAGGTCCCGGTGCACGAGACCGGTCCCGTTCCCGTGACGATCGAGCGCGTCTCGCCGCGCTGGTTCGGGGTGACGCCGCCCACGCTCCTGTTCGGAGTCGCGTGCGGCGTGCTCGTGCTCGCGATCGTGCTGCTCGTAACCGGACACTGGGTCGCGGGATTGCTCGTCATGGGCCTCGCGCTTCTGCTCATTGCGGCGTTCCTCGAGGTGGGGCGGCGGAAGCCCGGCGCGGCGGTCGTGAAGGCCTCGGTCGACGCGGTCGACTCGATGCGGGCCCGCGCCGGCTTCGCCGCGCAGGCGCTGCTCACCAGCTCGGCGGCGCGGCGCGAGATCGGGCGCCGCCGGGCCGAGCTCGCCCGGCTTCAAACCGAGCGGGAAGCCCTCCTGCACGCCCTCGGAGAGGCCGTGTACGCCGGCGACGACGGAGCCGAGCAACGGGCCCGGATCGCCGAGCTCGACGAGCGCGGGGCCGCCCTGGAGGCCGAGGCGGCCGAGATCGCGGAGCAGGCCAGCGCCCGGGTGCGGAGGGCCCAGCTCGAGGTCCAGTCGACCGAGGTGGTCAAGCCGGGCCGGCCGGGCCAGAGCGACTAACCCCAAGATTCGCTACTCTCGCGCAGGTTCACCCCGTTGCGGACGGCAGGGACGACCGTCCCGCCGACGAAAATCGCGTCTCGTGGCCCGTCGCCTTCTCGCAGCACTCGTGCTCGCCCTGCTCGTCGTCACGCCCGCGGCGGCGGTCAACGTCACGACCAAGAAGCAGCGGATCGACCAGAAGATCGAGACGCTGAACGACAAGATCGCGGTTGCGCGCGCGAAGGAGCGCCGTCTCCACACCCAGATCGCTGGCGTGAACGCGAAGATCCGCGCGCTCGAGAGCGAGGTCGGCGGGGTCTCGAACGACCTGGAGCTGCTCGAGCGCGATCTCGCGCTGCAGCAGGAGAAGCTCGATCGGATCACCGAGCTCTGGCGGCTGCAGACCACGAAGCTCACGTTCCTGCGCCAGCAGCACGCCGAGGCCGTCGACCGGCTCAGCGACCGTCTGGTCGCGATCTACGAGAGCGGGAACGTCACGACGGTCGACGTGCTGCTGAACTCGGCGAGCTTCAGCGAGCTCGTCTCGCGCCTCGAGTTCGTTCGCGACCTCGCCGCTCAGGACAAGCGGATCGCCGCGTCGGTCGGAAGCGCAAAGGATCAGATGGCGGTACAGCAGGCGCGGACGACCGTCACCCGCCGAAAGATCCGCGTCGTCACACGCACGGTCGCGGTGCGCACTGCGCAGACGCGGCTCGTGCGCGACCGACTCGTCGCGCGCGAGCACGCACTCGCCGGTGCGAGAAGCCAGAAGCAGGAGACGCTCGCGGCGGTCGAGGAGAGCAAGCAGGACTACCTCGACGAGGTCAACTCGCTGCTCGCCGTCAGCGCGCAACTCGCCTCGCGGATCCAGTCGTCGCAGTCCGGCTCGGTTCCCGTTCAGCCGTCCGGCAGCGGCTTCATCTGGCCGGTCTCGGGGCCGGTCACGAGTCCCTTCGGGTGGCGCTGGGGCCGGATGCACGAGGGGATCGACATCGCCGTCTCGTCGGGCACGCCGGTCCACGCGTCCGCCTCGGGCCGCGTCATCTACGCCGGCTGGATGGGCGGCTACGGCAACCTCGTCGTGATCGACCACGGCGGCGGGATCGCGACTGCCTACGGCCACAACACGTCCATCGTGGTCGGGACCGGCTCGGGGGTCTCCCAGGGCCAGGTGGTTGCCTACTCGGGCTCGACCGGGCACAGCACCGGCCCGCACGTCCACTTCGAGGTGCGCGTGAACGGCTCGCCGGTCGACCCGATGGGCTATCTCGGCTAGCGTCTGCATATCCGTAACCGGACCCGTCCCTAGGCCGTTTACGCCTTGAAAGTCATAAGTCCGGATCCGCCCACAGCCGGGCTTGCCAAGTCGTCTCCCGACGACAGCCGGCCGCCTCCCACCGGGGGCGGCCGGCCGCGTTCCGGGCCGCTCCCTACCGCACGACGTGCAGGTCGGGCAGGTTTCGATACCGCTCGTCGAGGTCGAAGCCGTAGCCGACGAAGAGCTCGTCCGGGACCGTGAAGCCGACGTACCGGATCGGAAGGTCGTCCACGAGTCGACGGTACGGGCGGTCGAGCAGGGTCACGGTCGCCAGCGAGGCTGGGCTGCGCAGGCGGAAGGTCCTGCAGACGAAGTTGAGCGACAGACCGGTATCGACGACGTCCTCGACGATCAGGACGTGGCGCCCCTCGATCTCTGCGTCGAGGTCCTTCAACAGCCGTACGCCGGGCCCGTCGGACTCGTACGCGGCCAGCTCGAGAAAGTCCAGCTCGTGGGCGATCCCGAGCATTCGCGAAAGGTCGGTGAGGAACACGAGGCTCGCCTTCAGCGGCGCGACGAGCAGCGGCGTGAGGCCTTCGTAGTCGGCGGCGATCGCCGCGCCAAGCTCGCGGACCCGCCGGTCGATCTCCTCACGCGTGAGGTAGACCTCGCCGATCCGGCGACTCCCTACGACGCCAGCTCGAGCCGGTATCGCTCCGCCAGGCGCTCGATGTCGCGCTTGTAGAACAGCTTGGCGTTGATCTCGGGGTAGCGCTTCCGCAACCTGCGGAGCTTCCGGTTCTTGCGGGTCACGAGCGACTGCTTCATGACCGTGATCTCGACGTAGAGGTCCTGCTCCGGGAGATAGAAGTCCGGAGTGAACGCCTCGACGACGCGGCCCTCCTCGTCCTCTTCGAGCACGAAGGTGCGCGGCTCGTACTCCCACGGCACGCCGTAGTAGTCGAGGACCTTCGCGCAGGCCGCCTCGGCCTCGTTCGCGAACGCGGGTGGTTCGGACCCGCGATATGCCTGGAAATCCCAGGTTTCGACGGGCATCTTCAGCCAGCGTAGCAACGGTTCCGGACGCCCTACACTTCGCCCATGGTCTCGCGGGACGGGCGTCCGGGTTACACGATCGCGCAGATCTCGGATCTGCACTGCGGAGACCCGCATTTTCAGCCAAATCTGCTCGAACGGGCGATCGCGGAGATCAACGACATCCAGCCGAAGGCCGTCGTGTGCACAGGTGACCTGACGGTGTTCGGATTCAAGGAGGAGTTCCGGCTCGCGCGCACCTATCTCGACCGGATCGAGTGCGAGTCCGTCGTCGTGATCCCGGGCAACCACGACTCCCGGAACGTCGGCTACGTCCACTTCGAGCACCTGTTCGGCGACCGCAACTCCGTGCTGCGGCTCGACGGGCTCACAGTCGTCGCGATCGACTCGACCGAGCCCGACCTCGACAACGGGCACGTGGGGCGTGGCCGCTACCGATGGATCGAGGAGCAGTTCGCCGACGCAGGCGAGGGCCTGCGAGTGTTCGCGCTCCACCACCACCTGCTGCCCGTGCCGGGCACAGGACGCGAGCGCAACGTCGTCTACGACGCCGGCGACGCGCTCGAGTGTCTTCAGCGCTCCCACGTCGACCTCGTCCTCTCGGGTCACAAGCACGTGCCCTACGCCTGGCGGCTCGAGGATCTCTTCGTCGTCAACGCCGGCACGGTCTCGACCCTGCGCCTCCGCGGCGATACGCGGCCCTGTTACAACCTGATCGAGGTCTACGACCGGCACGTCGACGTCTGGCGCAAGTACCCGTTCCACGGCCAGGAGAAGATCATCCAGTTCTCGACCGAGACGCGCGCGTTCGAGAAGTACACGGCGCGGATCGAGGGCGAGGTCACGACACGCAATTGAAGCGGGCACTCGCGGTCATCGACGGCGAGCACTACGCCTCCGTCGTCCGCGACGCGTTGGAGGAGCTGCCGTACGAGTTCGTCGCCGCGTACCTCGTCGGCGGGACCGAGAAGCTGCGCGGAGGCGAGGCCTACGGCGTACCCCTCGTCGGCTCGCTCGCGGCGGCGCTCGAGCACGAGGCGAAGGTCGTCGTCGACCTCTCGGACGAGCCGGTGCTCGACCCGCCGGCCCGGTTCCGGCTCGCGAGCCAGGCGCTCGCGCTTGGGTTGCCGTACGTCGGCGCGGACTTTCGCTTCGACCCGCCCGTGCTCGAGCCGTTTGACCTCCCGTCGATCGGGATCGTCGGCACCGGCAAGCGCGTTGGCAAGACCGCGCTCGCGGGGCACGCGGCGCGCCTCTACGCGGAGCGCTACGAGGTGCTCGTGGTCGCGATGGGCCGCGGCGGGCCGCCTGCGCCCGAGCTCGCCGACACGCCGCCGACCCTCGCCGAGCTGCTTGCACTTTCCCGCTCCGGCCGGCATGCCGCCTCGGACTACCTCGAGGATGCGGCGCTCGCGCACGTGCCGACGATCGGCTGCCGGCGCTGCGGCGGCGGTCTCGCGGGCGCGCCGTTCGTTTCCAACGTCGACGCCGGCGCGGCGCTCGCCGCGGAGCGCTCGCCCGAGCTCGTCATCTTTGAAGGGAGCGGCGCGTCCTTCCCGCCGATCGAGACGCGCAAGCGAGTGCTCGTCGTCGGCGCGCAGCAGGCGCCCGAGATCGTGACGGGTTACCTCAACGCCTATCGGATCTTCGTCTCGGACCTCGTCGTCGTCGTTGGAGAAGACGGCCCTCTTGACGCGATCCGCGAGCTGCATGACGTGCCGGTGCTCGCAGCGCGCCTGCGACCGCGGCCCGTCGAGCCCGTCGTCGGCCGCGCGGCGGTGTTCACGACCGCTCCACCGGACGTCGCGGAGGCGATCGGTCTCGAGTTGCGGGATCAGGGCGTGGACGTCGCACACGTCTCGACCAACCTCGCGCGCCGCGACGAATTGCGGGCCGAGCTCGATCGCATCGACGCCGACACGTTCCTCGTCGAGCTCAAGGCTGCGGCCGTGGACGTCGTCTTCGAGGCGGCCACGTCACGAGGAACGCGCGTTGTCCTTATGGACAACGAAGTGCTCGCGCCGGGGCTCGACGACGAGCTCATGGCATTGGCGGAAGCGGCAGTGGGTGAGAGGGTGAAGGCGTGACCCATCCGCGGCATGCCGAGCCCCTCCCGCTCGGAGGTGACGGGCGTCCCTATTCGAAGGGTCTGATGGCCCGCGCGTTGATTGCCGTCGGCGTCCCGGTCGAGCGCGCGCACGCGCTCGCCCGGCGCGTCGAGGAGGACCTCGCCGAGCGCGGCGAGAGCATCGCGGAGCTCGACCGGATCGAGGAGCTCGCCGGCGACGACGTCGCGATGCGCCGCCTGCGCCGCTACCTCGAGCTGCGCGAGCTCGACGCACCGGTGCTCGTGCTGATCGGCGGTGCGACGGGCACCGGAAAGTCGACGGTCGCGACGGAGCTCGCGTACCGGCTCGGGATCACGCGCGTGACGTCGACCGACTTCATCCGCCAGACGATGCGGGCGTTCTTCTCGCGCGACTTCATGCCCTCGATCCACTACTCGAGCTTCCAGGCCGGGGCCGCGCTTCGCGCGCCGCAGGAAGCCGTCGACCCGGCGATCGCGGGGTTCCTCGACCAGGTGCGCAACGTCCTCGTCGGCGTCCGCGCGTCGCTCGACCGCGCACTCGAGGAGGGCTGGTCGATGGTGCTCGAGGGCGTCCACCTCGTGCCGGGCCTCGTCGAGCTCCCGCCCGCCACGGAGGGGGCAATCGTCGCGCAGTGCGTGCTGCAGATCGAGGACCCCGAGCGCCACGCGGTGCACTTCCACGTCCGCGACGCCGCCTCCGAAGGGATTCGCCCGGTCGCAAAGTACATGGACAGCTTCGACGACATCCGGCGCATCCAGGCCGAGCTCGTCGCACGCGCAGCGCGCTTCGAAATTCCCGTCGTCGAGAGCGGCAACATCGAGCATGCGGTCACGGAGACGATGGAGCTTGTGCTCGCGGCGGCCGAGCAGCTCGAACCCGTGCGGTGAATGAACGGCGACGGCCTTGCCTGTGCGAGTCCTACGCACGGGTGACCGAGCGCGCCGCGCTGGCCGGTGCACGCTGGCTTGGGCGCGCCGACATCGACGGAGCGGAGGAGTCGACGTTCTCCGCGATGCGCGCGGCGCTGGACGACCTGCCGATCGACGGCCGGATCGTGATCGGCGCCCCCGAGGGCGACGATCACCTGCCGATGGGCGCGAGCGCGGGCGCAGGCGGAGAGCAGGTCGACCTCGCGCTCGACCCGCTCGAGGGCCGCGGCGTGGTGGCGCGGGGCGGTCCAGGCGCGATGTCGATGATCGCGGTCGGCGAGCCTGGCTCGCTGCTCACGCTCCCGGACATGTACATGCGCAAGATGGCCGTCGGCCCGCGCGCCCGCGGCGCGATCGACCTGGGCAAGACGGTCGACGAGAACGTCCGCGCAATCGCGACGGCGTTCGGGCGCAACGTGAACGACATCACGACGATCGTCCTCGACCGGCCGCGGCATCACGACCTGATCGAGGAGATTCGCCGTGCGGGCGCTCGCATCAAGCTGATCCAGGACGGCGACGTGACCGCGTCGATCTCAGCCGCGATCCGCGGCACGAACGACCACCTGGCGATCGGGATCGGCGGGACCAGGCAGGCCGTTCTCTCGGCTGCGGCGCTGCGCTGCCTAGGGGGCGAGCTGCAGGCACAGCTCTGGCCGACGGCACGGCGCGAGATCGACGAGGCGGCCGAGCAGGGAATCGACGACGTCTACCGCGTCTTCACCACCGAGGACATGGCACCCGGCGAGGTGATCGTCGTCGCGACCGGCGTCTCGAACGGCGATCTGCTCCGCGGCGTGCGCTTCTACGCGGACAGCGCCCGGACGCACTCGCTCGTCATGTGCACGCGCTGCAACTGGGTCCGCTTCGTGGACGGGATCCACTTCTTCGCGCGGGACCGGCGCGAGGAAGTCCGGCTCCCGGGCTATTAGCGGCGCAACCGAATCGTCCATAGCACCGTTGTAGGGGCGTCCAGTTCTCGGAGAAGGGGGAACTCGTGGAACTGCTGTTGAGCTTGGTCTTTGCGGCGGTGCTCTGGGCGCTCCCGATCTACGTTGCGCACCGGATCGGCGCTCCCAAGGGCCGTATGGGCTGGCTGTGGGGCCTCCTGCTCGGTTGGATCGGCGTGATCATCGTGGCGGTGCTCCCGCCTGCGAGACGCGAGACCACCGCGACCACGACGATGTAAGGCCAGGGTCGGCTCCGCAGGGCCGCCCCGAACGCCTACACTGGCCGCGTGCCGTCACGCGACGAAGTGATCGAGGCGCTGCGGGCCGTCGAGGACCCCGAGCTCGGCATGGACATCGTCGACCTCGGCCTCCTCTACGACGTCGAGATCGAAGGGCCGAAGGTGAAGGTGATCCACAGCCTGACCTCGATGGGCTGCCCGGCCGGCCCGATGATTCAGGAGGACATCCACAACGTCGCGTCGTCGCTCGAGGGAGTCGAGGACGTCGAGATCGAGCTGACCTGGGACCCGCCCTGGACACCCGAGCGGATGTCGGACGACGCCAAGTTCATTCTTGGCTTCGGCTAGACGAATCGTCGTCGTCGGCATCTCCGGCAACGGCAAGACGACACTCGGCAGGCAGCTCGCGGCGAAGCTGGACGTCCCGTTCGTCGAGATGGACTCGCTCTATCACCTGCCTGGCTGGACACAGGAGACCGAGGAGCGCTTCCGCGCAAAGGCCGACGCCGTCACGGCGGGCGACGGATGGGTGCTCGACGGGTTCTACGGGGCGATCGTCGGCGACATCGTGCTGAGCAGGGCCGACACCGTCGTCTGGCTGGACCAGCCGCTGCCGCTCGTGCTCTGGCGGCTCGTGCGGCGGGCCGTGCGCGACATCGTCACGCGCCGCGACATGTTCAACGGCAACCGGCAGACGTGGCGCGAGGCGTTCTTCAGGAAGGAGTCGCTCGTCTCGTTCGCGATCACCTCGCACGTTCGCCGCGAGTCGCTCTATCCGCCGCGCTTCGCGGCGTATCCGCAGCTGAACGTCGTGCGCCTGCGCTCGCCCGGCGCAGTGCGGCGCTGGCTCGCGTCGCAGTAGGGTTCGCGACCGATGGAACGCCCGGGCTTCGGCGAGGGACCTGGCGACTAGGGCGGCGGTGTCCCGGCAACCGCCCAGGCACGGGCGGTCAGCTCGAACGGGCCGTTTCCGACTCCGAGCCGGCGGCGGTAGGCGTCGTGCAGCGCGGCACGCCGTTCGTCGTCCAGGGACTTGCAGAACGCACCGCCCGGGCCGACGCCGCTCGGGAAGGGCGACCACAAGTCCTCGAAGTCCGCGTAGCCCGCGCGCACGACGAACGAGCCCAAGCGGACGTCTCGGAGTCCCGCGTCCGTCCACAGCTCGGCGAGCTCGCCCTCGGCGCACCAGGGCATGTTTCCCTCGTCGGCGCGAGCGCCGCGCTCGGGCTCGACTTCGCGTGCAGCGTCCCAATACGCGCGGAGCAGCGTCATCTCGCCCGCGTAGTCCCACACGCAGGACGCCACGACGCCGCCCGGCCTCGTGACGCGCGCGAGCTCCCGCGCGCCCGCCACGGCGTCGCTCATGAAGTTCACGACGAGCTGCGACAGCGCCGCGTCGAACGCGTCGTCCGCGAACGGCAGTTCCTCGGCGCTCGCGACCTCGACCTGGACGCCGGGAAGGCGCTGCCGGCACGCCTCTGCGAACGGCTCAGAGGGATCGACGGCGCAGACGTTGGGCGCGCCGAGCCGCTCCGCGAGCGCGCCGGTGAGCGCGCCGGGCCCGCAGCCGACATCGAGCGCGCGCATCCCCGGCTCGATGCCCGCGAAGTCGATCAGCGCTGATGCGAGTGCCCGGCCGTAGCGCCCGACGAACCGGTCGTAGACGTCGGCGGAGGCCCGAAACGTCTCTGCGCCCTCCATCAGATCGTGAGGACGATCTTGCCGAGCTGCTCGCCGGCCTCGAGACGCGCGTGCGCGGCGCGGATCTCGGCGAGCGGGTAGACACGGTCGATCACCGGTCGCGCGCGGCCGCTACGTACGAGCTCGTACGCGCCCTCGAAGTCCTCGTGCGTGCCCATCGTCGAGCCGAGGATCGTCAGCTGCTTCCACCAAACGCGGTGCAGCTGCGCGGGCGGGTTCGGGCCGCTCGTCGCGCCGCAGACCGCGATCCGCCCGCCGACGCGCGCGACCTGGAGCGACGTCTTCCACGTCGCCTCGCCCACGTGCTCGACGACGACGTCGATCCCGCGGCCGCCGGTGGCGTCCTTCGCAGCCGCAGCCACGTCGCCGTCCGCGTGGTTGACCGTCGCGTCCGCGCCGAGCTCGCGCGCCCGTGCGAGCTTCTCGTCGCTCGAGGACGTCGCGAGCACACGCGCGCCGAGCGCCTTCGCGATCGTGAGTGCGGCTGTCGCGACGCCGCCGCCGATGCCCCAGGCGAGCACCCACTCGCCCTCGCGCAGCCCCGCGCGCGTGACGAGCATCCGGTAAGCGGTCTCGAACACGAGCGGGAACGCCGCGGCCTCTTCGAATGAGAGGCCTTCGTCGAGCGGATAGACGTTTGTCGCCGGCACGACGATCAGCTCCGCGTTCGTCCCGTCGCCGTGCTCGCCGATCACGCTGATCGCGTCGCCGTCCTCGATGCCGGGATTGATCACGACTCGCTCCCCCGGCTCGAGGCCGTCGACCCCGGCGCCCAGCGCCTCGACGGTGCCGGCGCCGTCGGCGCCCAGGATCCTGGGCTTCGGCACGGATGGCAGCCCCTTGCGCACCCAGAGGTCGAGATGGTTCAGCGACGAGGCTCGGAGCCGGATGAGCACCTCTCCGGGCCGTGGCGGAGCGGGATCCGGCGCGTCTTCGTACGTGAGCACCTCGGGCCCGCCGTCCTCGTAGATCCGCACCGCTTTCATTCGCCGCGAAAAATGCTCCGCATTTTCCGCGGAGAGCGTGGCTTCATACCGGGCACAATTGGCGTCATGAACGCAGCGGAGCTTACTGCCGTGGCAGACGAGCTCGGGCTGGACGTGATCGGGGCCGCGCAGGTCGCCGCCTACGCGGGTACGGAGCGACACATCGCCGAACGCCGGGCGCGCGGGCTGTTCGCCGACATGCAGTTCACGATGGCGCGGCCGGAGGTGTCGTGCCACCCGGAGCGCCTGCTCGACGGCGCGCGCACCGTGATCTCGGCAGCGCTCTGCTACTACGCCGACGCACCGGACCAGAGCGCCGGCACCGGACGACTGCCGCGCTACACGTGGAACGACGCGTATGCCGAGCTCCGCGAGAAGCTCGGTGCGCTCGGCCGGCGGCTCGGCGGCGAGTACCGCGTGCTCGTGGACGAGAACGACCACGTCGATCGCGAAGCTGCGGCGCGCTCTGGCGTCGGTTTCTACGGCAAAAACACGCTGCTGATCACGCGCCGCCACGGTTCCTGGGTGGTACTCGGCACGCTCGTCACCGAGAGGGAGCTCGAGCCGACGTCTCCGCTCACGACGGATTGCGGCGAGTGCCGGCTCTGCATCGACGCGTGCCCGACCGACGCGCTCGACGAGCCGGGCGTGCTCGACGCGACGCGCTGCCTCTCGTACTGGACGCAGTCGCGTGCGCCGATCCCCGTCGAGTTCCGCGCGCCGCTCGAGGACCGCGTCTATGGCTGCGACATCTGCCAGGACGTCTGTCCGTGGAACCGCGGCGTCGAGAAGCGGCGCACCGGCCACGCGCCGCCGGCCGACGCCGAGCCGTTCGTCTCGCTGGTGGACTGGCTCGAGGCCGAGGACGCCGACCTGCGCGTGCGCTACGACAGGCTCTACGTGCCGCGGAATGACCCGCGCTTCCTGCGCCGCAACGCGCTCGTCGCCGCGGGCAACGCGGGCGGCGCGACCGAGCGTGCGGCCGTCGAGCGCTACGCCGCCTCGGACGACCCGCTGCTGCGCGAACACGCCCAGTGGGCGCTCGAGCGCATGGAGGCGCGCGGGTGAGGATCGAGCTCGCCGAGCGCTGGCTCGCCAACGTGCGCCTCGGGGCGGTTGCGTTCGCCGTCCTCGAGGTCGGCGTCTTCACCGAGTACTACCCGAAGGGCTACCAGCTCTGGGCCTGGCTCCTCACTTGCGTCTTCGCGGTCGGCGCGGCGCTGCTCTTCCTCGCCAGTCGCAATGAGCGCCTCGTCGCGACGATGACCTTCGGCTGGCTCTCGCTCGTGTTCGACACCATTGTGATCGGTGCCTTCGCGCTGCTCTACTCGTACGAGTACGGCAGCCCGACGCGCTACGCGCTGATCTTCGCCGTCGTCGAGGCGGCGCTCCGCTTCGGGCTCCGCGGCGGCGTGCTCCTTCCGCTCGCGCTCGCCCCGTACCTCGCCTTCCTCGAGTGGTGGCGTGCCGACCGCTTCGGGCTGCCCGGATTCGTCTGGGACCGCGTCACGTTCCCGGTCGGGATTCTGTTGCTCACAGGTCTGATCATGGGGTGGCTGGTCGGGCGTCTCCGCGAGGAGGCTTCGGCCGCCCGCGAGCAGGCGGCCGAAGCCGAAGGTCTGCGCGACCGGCTTGGACGCCGCGTCGACCTGCTCGAGGCGGCGGGCCGCTGCGCCCGGGCGCTGGGCTCGTCGCTCGAGCTGGACGAGGCCTTCAACGCGTTCATTCGCGAGCTCCGCGGGCTGATTCCGTTCGAGCGGATGGCGATCGTGCTCGCCGACGCGGGCAGCGCGCAGGTGATGGCCACGTCCGGGCGCGCCGCGGACGACGTCTTCCCGCCGGGGACGCACAGGCCCGTCGAGGGCTCGCTGCTCGAGGAGGTGCTCCGCGGTGAGACCGTCTACCGCGAGGACGTTGCGGACCAGCGCTATCCGGAGGAGGCGCAGCTGCTCGAGCTCGGTCTGCGCAGCCGAGTCGCCGCGCCGCTCCTCGCCGGCGCGCGTGCGTTCGGGATGATCTCGCTCGTGCGCGAACGGCCGCGCGCCTTCGCGTCCGACGAGGTGGAACTGCTCTCGCTTCTCGGGCGCTTCGTCGCGACGGCCGTGCTGAACATCCGCGCCTACGAGGCGGAGCGGACGACCGTCGAGGAGCTCCGCCGCCTCTCTGCGCTGCGCGCGGACTTCGTCTCGCTCGTGTCGCACGAGCTGCGCAGCCCGATGGCGACGGTGATCGGCTCGGCGCGCACGCTCCAGCAGCGCTGGCGCGAGCTCACGCCCGAGCAGCGCGACTCCTTCCTCGCGCTGATCGGCGACGAGACGACGCGCCTCGCGACGCTGATCGCGGACGTGCTCGACACCTCGCGCATCGAGGCGGGGACGTTCAGCTTCGCCTTCGACGAGGTCGACCTCGCGGAGCTCCTGCGCGACGTCACTGCCGCCGCCGGGGTTGGACAGGACGAAGTGCGTGTCGAAATGCAGATCGCCGAATCGCTCCCCTACGTCCGTGGCGACCGCGAGCGCCTGCGGCAGGTGCTCGCGAATCTCGTCGACAACGCCGTCAAGTACTCGCCTACGGGCGCGGCCGTCGACGTGCACGCCTCGGCAGTCAACGGGCGTGTGGTCGTGGACGTCCGCGACCGTGGCCCGGGCGTCGCGGTCGAGGACCGATCGTTGATCTTCGAGAAGTTCGGTCGCGCGAAGACGGGCAAGATGCTGCCCGGCACCGGGCTCGGGCTCTTCATCGCGCGCTCGATCGCAGAAGCGCACGGAGGCTCGCTCGAGGTTCGAGGCGCGCCGGACGGCGGCGCGATCTTCACCCTCGCGCTGCCGCTTGCGCGCGACTAGCGACTAGGCGGGGACGCGCAGGCGGGCGACCCCGAGCTCGTTCGCTAGCTCGCGCGCGCGACGGGCGATCACCGGGCGCAGTTCCGCCGGCTCCAGCACGACGGCCTCGCCTCGCTGCCCGAGCACCTCCCAGACGAGCCATTCCTCACTTCCGACGCGAACCTCTCGTAGCGCGCTCCCGTCGCGGAGCAGCGTCGCGCCGCGCTCGAGCTGCCAGCGGGCGATCTCGGGTGAATAGAGGATGCGCGCCACCCGCGCGTCCCGAAACTCGTGGGGGTCGAAGCCCTCACGCGACTCGAACCGGTCCTTCGTCAGCTTCGCGCTCCGCATGCGATCGAGCCGGAAGCTGCGCTCGGCGTCACGCGTGCGGTCCCAGGCGTGAACGAGCCAGTTGGGCAGCTCGCGCTCCAACACGTACGGCTCGATCGTCCGCTGAGACCACGTCTCCTCGCCTTCCTTCTGGTACTCGATCTCGACCAGGCGCCGTTCGCGGATCGCGCGGCTGAGCGTCTTGACGAGGTCCTCTTCCTCGGTCCCGGCGTGCGGCTCGGGTGCCTGGGCGTCGAACTGGCCGAACGTCTCCTGCAGCTTGCGCCGCACGTTCTGGAGTGGGTCGTTCGCTTCGGCGGCGATCATCGGCCCCACGAACTCGAGCGCAAGCGTGATCGCCCGCGCCTCGAGCGGCGTCAGTCGCGGCGCCGAGCGGAACGTGTCGCCGTACAGCTCCTTGTCGACACGCACGGTGTCGCCTTGCAGCTCCGCATAGACCGCGTAGCAGCCGCCGCCGAAGTTGACGAGCGAGAGGAGCGAAAGGTGATCCTGGAGCTGGTCCTCCGGGATGTGGAAGTTCTCGACGATCTCGCTCATCGGAATCTGCGCCGACGGCTGCTCGCCGCAGCGCGCGAGCAGGTAGGCGAGCAGCGCCTGCAGCAGCGCGAAGCGCTCCGGAACGACCGGGCCGGCATGGCGATCGTCGTCCTCGTCGCGAGCGCGTCCCGGCTTCGCGGTGGCCGGCTCGGGCGCGGCGCCTTCGTGCGTCTCCCGCACCTTGCGCAGCGAAGCGGCGATGACCCGGCGCAGCTCGTCGGGCTCGACCGGTCTCGCGCGTCCGTCTTGTCGCAGGACCCACGAGGCGAGCAGCTCGAGCGACGAATACGGCGTCACGAACACGTCGTCCTCGAACCGTCCGTGGTCGCCGTACTCGCGCTCGACCCACCACGCGGTGTTCGTCGCCATCTCGACGCGCGCCTCGCCGACCAGGTCGCCGATCTGCCAGTTCGGGCGACCCCGGTGGTCGTCGATGTCGAAGTCGGCAGGCGTGCGGAAGTCGCGCTCGCGCCGTGTCGCGAAGCGAATGTCGCCGCGGATACGCGACACCTTGAACTTCCGGATGTTCTTTCGGTCGAGATCGAAGCCGACGACGTACCAGCCCTCCGGATCCCGGAAGAGGCCATATGGGTTCACGGTTCGCTCTTTCTCCTTGCCAGTGGAGATCGCCCAGTAGGTGAACTTCACCGTGCGTTGCTTCGAGATCGCGCTCTCGAGCTTGCCGAGCCGGCCCGGCGTCTCCGCGGAGTAGTCGGGATCCGCGACTTCGACGCGCAGCGCACTCTCGGTCGGCGCCTCGGCGAAACCAGGCCGGCCGAGCGCGAGGTTCTGCAGCGCCAGGCGCAGCGGCTCCGCGTACGCGAACTTCCCCTCGAGCATGTACAGCGACGTCTGCAGCGCCGCGAGCTCGTCGTCGGTGAGCTCGAGCGCCGGCAGGAAATACTGCTCGGAGCTCAAGGTGTAGAGCTCCTCGCCGGTGAACTCGTCGCGCTGCGACTGCAACGGCACCCCGAGTCCGAGCAGCTCCGCGCGGTCCGAGTAGAAGCGGCGCGCGAACGCCTCGTCCGACATCTCCTGGTAGCCCTCGACGTTCTGCTTCACGTCGCGAGCGGTGATCGGCCGCCGCTCCGCCATCAGGTAGGCGACGAGCGACAGCTGACGGATCAGCTTGTCCGTGTCATGCGACACCCCGCGGCCGACTCTAGCCGACCGGCTAAGCCGCGACCTTGGAGCGCTGTTCTAGGTGCTGATGCGAGGGGCAGTAGTCGCGTTCGGGGAGAGGCGTCCGTTGGCAGGGCTTGCCCTTGCGCGTGGTTGCGCGGCAGCGGGCGACGCCGCCGTCGAGCATTCCGGCCTCGACCTGCTCCTCGATGAACGCACAGGCGGCTGCCACGCCTTCCTGGACCGCCCAGGCGACCTCGGCCTGCGCCGTGATCGGGAAGTAGCGGCGGATGTCCTGGAAGAGCGCGCGCTCCGGCTTGGCGAAGTAGAGCGGGTCGGCCGCGAGTCGCTCCATCGTCTGCTCGCACGCCTCGAGGACGTCGCGGCGGAACTCCAGGTGCGTGGACTGGTCGACGTACGGATCGATCAAGTCCTTGATCGAGCGATAAATCGCTCGCGAGTACTGATACATACAGTGCTGGAGCTGGAGCGTCTGCTCGTCGGTCATGGTCGTCTCGGTCCCCCTTAGAGCCTCTTCAAACGGCTGTTAACCCCGGGTTAAATCTCCGTTGGCCCGACCTTTGGGCCGAGTCTATACAGATCGGCGCCGTGTCACAAAGTCCGGCCGTTGGTTGCCTTCGAAGGCAACGTCAGTGGCTGATCTGGCGAATGTAGGCGGCCGGGTAGAGGCGCTGCACTCGAGGCACGGCGCCCACGGCCGAGCGCTGGTCGGCGTAGATCCCGCTGAAGACGACGTAGTAGCCCGGGTGGAGGCTGGAGAACTCGCCGGAGTCGATTACGCCCACCTCGGGGAGGCCGGAGCGGAGGACTTCCTGGGCCTTCCGGATCGCGACGACCCTGCCCGCGCTCGTCGGGATGGAGGCGATCACGACGGCATAGCCGTTCTGGCTGGGCGGCCACTCGACCAGCGTCGGCTTCGGCTTCTCCGTCGTCGTCGGCGTCGTGGGCTCCGTCTCCGTCGGCGCCGTCGTCGGCTCGGTGGGCTCGGTCTGGGTCGACGGGATGGCCTCGGTGTTCGGGCCGGTGGCCTCGAAGAAGGCGCCGGGCTCGTCGGCGCCGCGCGAGATCCAGATCGCGACCCCGGTCATGAGCGCGGCAAGCAGCAACCCGAGCACGACGGGCCAGAGCCAGTCCGGAGGCTTGCGCTCGCCGAGGCGCCGCTGCCAGGTCGAGCCGACGGCCGCCGCGAGCCCCCCGCCCGGGAGCCGCAGGCCGCATTCGAGGCAGTACTCCTGGCCCGGCTCGACGTGGGCCCCGCAGCGCGGGCAGGTCCCGGCCTCCCCGGCGGTCACGCCTCTGGGCCCGCGGTCGCGCCGCAGCTCGCGCAGAACTTCGCGTCGGCCGGCAGCGCGTGGCCGCAGTTCGCGCACGCGACGAGCGCCTCACCGGCGGGGCGCCCGCAGTTGGCGCAGAAGTGCTGGCCCCAGAGGATCGGCGCTCCGCAGGAGCAGCGGGCAGGAGGTGCTGTGCGCCGAACGTTCGTGGTCGCGGCGAGCAGCGCCTCGAGCTCGTGCAGCCGATCCTCGAGGCCGATCAGCTCGGCGGCCTGCTCGTAGACGAGGTCCTCGCGGAACTCGTCGCGCCGGACCATCTCGAGGACGATGCCGCCGAGGTCGCGGATCCGCTCCTCACGCGCCCGCAGCAGGGCGCGGCGCTCGCGGCGCAGCTGGCCGGCCGGAGGCAGCGGCCGTCGCGCCGGAGTCGGCGACGGGGGCGGCGCCTCGGACGTGCCGGGGCGAAGCACCCGCGAGAGAAACGACGGCGCCATCGCGCGCGAGTCTAATGGGGTCGTTACGGGCGGGGCTCGCGCGCCGCGCGGCGACCGATTCCGGCGGCGAACCCGATCAGCAGCAGGACCCCGACGATGCCCGCGGCGAGGCCGAGCCACGGGATGACGAAGAGCAGGATCAGACCGATCACGATCAGTGCGAGGGCGGCGGGCAGCACGGGTCAGGCCTTCCCGGGCCTCAGAGCTGCAAAACGACGAGCCGCTCTTCCGTCATCTCCCGGACGGCGTGGAGCGGACCCTCGCGTGTGTTGCCGGACGCCTTCACGCCCCCGTAGGGCATCTGGTCGGCGCGGAACGTCGGCGCCTCGTTGATGATCACGCCGCCGAACTCGAGTCGTCGCGCAGCCTGCATCGCCGGCTCGATCTCGGCGGTGAAGATCGCCGCCTGGAGCCCGTACCGGGTCGAGTTCGCGAGCTCGATCGCCTCGTCGAGCGAACCGGTGCGCGTCAACGTCACGACCGGCCCGAAGACCTCCTCGCTCTGCACCTTGTCGGTGGGCGCGGGGTTCGCGATCACCGTGGGCCGCAGCAGTCCGTCCTCGGTCGTGTCGCCGCCGGTCAGCACCTCGCCGGACGATTCGCGGATCCACTCGAGCACGCGGTCGCGCTCCTTCTCGGCGATCAGCGGCCCGACGTCCGTCTCCTCGTCGGCGGGATCGCCGACCTTGAGCGCCTCGACCTGCGGCACGAACTCGCCGACGAAGTCGTCCCAGACGTCGTCCAGGACGTAGATCCGCTGCACCGAGATGCAGCTCTGACCAGCGAAGGAGAACGCGTTCGGCGCCAGCTTCTCCGCCGCGGGCGCCTGGGCGTCGGGACAGACGATCGCCGGCGTCGCGTTCCCGAGCTCGAGGTTCACCTTCTTGCGTGGCGCTCGCTCGCGGAGGCCCCAGCCGACGTCGCCGGAGCCGGTGAACGTGATCAGCCGCACGCGCTCGTCCTCGACGAGGACGTCGCCGATCTCGGACGCCGGGCCGACGACGACGCTCAGCCACCCGGGCGGCAGGCCCGCTTCCTCGGCCAGCTCCGCGAGCAGGAGCGCGGAGAGCGGCGTCTGCGTCGCCGGCTTGAGCACGACCGGGCAGCCCGCGGCCAGCGCGGGCGCGAGCTTGTGGGCGGCGAGGTTGAGCGGGAAGTTGAACGGCGTGATCGCGCCGACGATCCCGACCGGGACGCGGATCGTGAAGCCGAGCTTCCCCTCGCCTGCGCGCGAACCTTCCATCGGCACCATCTCGCCGGCTAGCGTGCGCGCGGCGACGGCCCCGTAGGTGTACGTCGACATCGCGCGCTGCGCCTCGACCCTCGCGGCCTTCATCGGCTTGCCCGCCTCGTCGCAGATCGTGCGTGCGACCTCGTCGTGACGGCGGCCGAGGTAGCCCGCAATCTTGACGAGGATCTCCGCGCGCTTGTGCGCCGGCAACGGTGTCTCGAGCGCGCGCTCCGCCGCGTCGATCGCGCGGCGCGTCTCCTCCGCGCCCCCCCTCGCGACGCGCCCAACGACCTCGGCTGAGTACGGCGAGTGAACCTCGATCCAGTCGCCGGTCTCGACCCACTGGCCGGCGACGAAGAGCTTCCGTTCGGTGGTGGTGGCGGCCATAGTTGAAGCGTATGCCTTCCGGCGACCTCGACGTCCGCTACGCCCGGAGCGGCGACGTCAGCATCGCCTACCGCGTCATCGGCGAGGGCGAGCGTGACCTCCTCTTCGTCCACGGCTTCGCCGGGAACCTGGAGGCCGAGGCCCGGAATCCCGACAACGTGCGATTCGACCAACGGCTTGCCCGGTTCGCGCGTCTGATCAAGTTCGACCGCCGGGGCACGGGCCTGTCCGACCGCGTCCGAGAGACGCCGTCGCTGGAAACGCGCATGGACGACGTCAGGGCCGTGCTCGACGCCGTCACGTCGGCCCGGACGGCGCTCCTCGGAACGTTCGAGGCTGCGGCGATGTGCATGCTCTTCGCGGCCACCTACCCCGAACGGACCTCGGGACTCGTCGTCTACAACCCCGTCGCGAAGGGCTCCTGGGCTCCCGACTATCCCTGGGCGATGACGGCCGAGGAGTGGCGTCGCGAGCTCGCCGATTACGGCGAGCGGTGGGGGACGCCGGAGCTGGTCGATGAGTTCGTCAGGACTATGGCGCCCGGGCGCGCAGATGACGAGGAGTTCAAGCGTGCGGTGCTGAGCAATCTCCGCCTCGGTGCGAGTCCGAGCGGTGCGCAGGCGATCAGACGCATGGCGATGGAGATCGACATCCGTGACGTACTGCCGTCAATTCGCGTCCCGACGCTCGTCATCTCGATGCCGGCGAGCCGCAAGGAGGCTGAGTTCATCGCCGCGCGGATCCCCGACTCGCGAACCTTCGACGTCGCCGGACCGAACTTCCTGATCACGCTGCTCGAGGACGACGTGTACAACGAGATCGAGCGGTTCGTGCGCGGAGTCGACGAAGAACGCGAGCCGGACACCGTCCTCGCCACGGTTCTCTTCACCGACATTGCCGACTCGACGAGACAGGTCGCCGAGCTTGGCGATCGGGGGTGGGCGGAGCTCGTCTCGAAGCATCACGCGCTCGTGCGGCGACAGCTGGACGCTTTCCGGGGGACCGAGATCGACACGGCGGGGGACGGGTTCTTCGCGAGCTTCGAAGGTCCCATCCGTGCGATCCGCTGCGGCTGTGCGATCAGCGAGGCGGTGCGGTCGCTCGACGTCGACGTGCGTATCGGCCTCCATACGGGCGAGTGCGAGCTGGTCGACGGCAAGATCGGAGGCCTCGCGGTGAACATCGGCGCGCGCGTCGCGGCGCTCGCGCAGCCCGGCGAGGTCCTTGTCTCGAGCACGGTCAAGGACCTCGTCGCCGGCTCGGCGATCGCGTTCGACGACCGCGGCACGCACGAGCTGAAGGGCGTGCCCGGCGAGTGGCGGCTGTACTCGGTGGTGAGCGCCTAAGGGACGGTCGCGTCGAGCCGCTCGCCGAGCGCCTCGAGCACCTTCGACTGGATCGACGGCGACTGCTCGAGCATGCGGCGGAAGGAGCGGTCGGTCACCACGAGCGCGCGCAGCGGCGAGACCGTCGTCACGCTGGCCGTCCGCGGCAGCTTCGTGATCAGGGAGATCTCGCCGAAGAAGTCGCCGTCCGAAAGGGTGCGCAGCTTCTTGCGCCCGCGGGTGACGTCGGCCGTCCCCTCGACGATCACGAAGAACTCGCGGCCGGGAGCGCCCTCGCGGGCGAGCTGCTTGCCCTCCTTGAAATCCATCTCGTCGGCGACCTTCGAGATGACGTCCAGCTCGTGCCGGCTGCAGCGGGCGAAGAGCGGCACGCGCTTCAGGAGCTCGATCTTGGAGTTCTTCCGCAGCGCCACCCGGCAAGTCTAAGCTTGAGGCATGGCCGGTTGGAAGTCCGAGGCGCTGATCGTCGAGGCCGTGCGGTCGCCGATCGGCCGCAAGAACGGGACGCTTTCGGCCATGCGTGGCGACGAGCTGGCCGGCCAGGTGCTGAACGGGGTCGTCGAGCGCGCCGGCGTCGAGCCGTCTGAGGTCGAGGACGTCCAGCTCGGCTGCGTCACACAGATCGGCGAGCAGGGCTGGAACATCGGCCGGATGGTGCCGCTCGTCGCCGGCTGGCCCGAGAGCGTGTGCGGAACGAGCGTCGACCGCCAATGCGGGTCGTCGATGCAGTGCAACTTCAACGCGGCGGCCGCGGTCTGGTCGGGTCAGCTCGACCTGGTCGTGTCAGCCGGTGTGGAGATGATGTCTCGCGTGCCGATGGGCTCGAACGGCGGCGACCTCTCGCCGCAGCTGCTCGAGCGCTGGGAGATCGTGCCGCAGGGGATCTCGGCCGAGGTGATCGCGGAGGAGTGGGACCTCTCGCGCGAGGAGCTCGACGCGTACTCGCTCGAGTCCCACCGGCGCGCGATTGCGGCGATCGACGAGGGGAAGTTCGAGCGGGAGATCGTGCCGATCGAGGTGCCCGGGGAGCTGCAGCCCGCAGGCGCGGCGGTGGCAACGGGGCGCTTCTCCGTCGACGAGACGCCGCGGCGAGACACCTCCGCGGAGAAGCTCGCCGCCCTGGCGCCCTCGTTTCGTCCCGACGGGCGCGTGACGGCGGGGAGCTCGAGCCAGATCTGCGACGGGGCGGCGGCCGTGCTGATAGCGAGCGAGGATGCAGTGTCGCGCCTGGGGTTGGAGCCGCGCGCGCGGTTCGTCGCGTTCGGACTCGCCGGTGTCGACCCGCACCGGATGCTGCACGGGAATCCGGAGGCGTGCGCGAAGGCGCTCGCGAAGGCGGGCCTGACCTGGGACGACATCACCGTGATCGAAGTCAACGAGGCATTCGCTTCGGTGCCGCTGCAATTCATGCGCGACGCGGGTCTCACGGAGCGCGTGGCTGACGTAAACCCGAACGGCGGCGGCATCTCGCTTGGACATCCACTCGGCGCGACGGGCGCGCGGGTGACCGCGACGCTGCTGAACGAGCTCGAGCGCCGCGACGCGCGCTTCGGCGTCGCTTGCATGTGCATCGGCTTCGGGATGGCGATCGCCGGGGTCGTCGAGCGACTCTGAGCTACTGGCTGCTGATCCGCGGGCGCGGCGAGAAGCCGCTGCCTGCGGATGTACGCGTCGACGAGATCCGGGCGCATTCGTCCTCGAAGCGGCCGTCGGTGCAGGCGGGCGACCTGGCCGTGCTCTACGCCGCGGTCTGGCAGGCCGTGTTCGCCCTCGCGGAAGTCGTCGGCGACCCGGAGCACGACGCCGAGCGCGAGCGTTGGGCCTGGCGCTTCGCGATTCGCCCGCTCGCCGCGGTCCCGAACCTGCACGACGCGCCTGCGGTCGAGGAGATCGGCGTGTTCCCGCAGAGCATCTGGCGCCACTCGCACATCCGCCTCACGCACGAGCAGTTCGAGAGGGCTCGCGCGCTCATCGACGGCCGTTAGGATCGCGCGCCGTGAAGGTCGGCGTCGTGGGGCTCGGGACGATGGGCGCGGGAATCGCCCAGATCGCGGTTCAGGCCGGCGACGACGTCGTCGGCCGCGAGGTCACGGACGAGCTGGGCGCGAAGGCACGCGAACGGATCGAGCACTTTCTCGCGCGTGCGGTCGACAAGGGGCGCATGTCCGCCGAGGATCGCGACGCGGCGCTCGGGCGGCTGCGCACGACGACGAGCCTCGACGACCTCGCCGGCTGCGACCTCGTGGTCGAGGCGATCGTCGAGGAGCTCGACGCGAAGCGCGAGCTCTTCCGCGAGCTCGATCGCATCTGCCGGCCCGGCGCGATTCTCGCGACGAACACGTCTGCGCTCTCCGTGACCGAGATCGCGGAGGCGACCGAGCGGCCCGAGCGCGTGATCGGGATGCACTTCTTCAACCCCGCGCCGGTGCTGCCGCTCGTCGAGATCGTGCGAACTGTGGGCAGCGACGAGGCAGTCGTCGACGCTGCCTACGAGTGGGCCGAGCGCGCGGGCAAGCGACCCGTGCGCTGCAACGACACGCCTGGGTTCATCGTCAACCGGATCCTGATCCCGCTCTTGAACGACTGCGTGCGCGTCCTCGACGAGGCAGACGTGACGCCCGAGGATCTCGACAAGGCGCTCACGAACGGGGCCGGCTGGCCGATGGGGCCGTGCGCGCTGCTCGACTTGATCGGGATCGACGTCCACGTGCACGCCTCCGAAGCGCTCCACGCGAAGATCGCCGAGGAGCGGATGGCCCCACCCGAGCGCCTGCGTGAGATGCAGGCTGCGGGCACGCTCGGCCGCAAGACGGGCAGCGGCTTCTTCGAGTACGAGTAGCGTCCGACGCACTCCGTACCCTGCGCGGCGTGGCAGGACAACCGGCTCGAGCCGCGAACCGGGCGCACATGACACGACGGGCGCGCTGCGAGCGAACGGAGCGGATCCTGGTCGCGCGGCTGGAGGAGCTGGCGCGGGCGCTCGAGCGGTCGGGATTGCCGGACCAGTCGATCACGCGGCTGCTCGAGTCGGCCTCGGTCGCGACGATGAACGCCGTCGCGCTGAACCTGATCACCGCCGACGCAGCCGACGAGATCTGGCGCGAGGCCGCCGAGCGCCACCCGCAGGTCGAGCCGCTGCGCCGCGCCGCCTAGGGCTGCGAGAGCTTCGCCCAGACGTTCTCGATCAAGCGCGAGACCTGCGGGTCGTCGATCGAGGCGGCGAAGTTGAGCGTGCCGGCGGCGAAGACCTTCGCTCGGGCGGGCGTCTCGTAGTACGTCATCTCGGCGACGCGCTCCGCGGTCACGACTCCGTGCGCGGCGGCGAGCACCTGCGTGCCCGTCGGCGACGCGGCGGTGCGCGCGTCGATCTCGATCCCGTAGCTCCCGAACACCGACCCCGGCGCCCAACCCGTCCCCGCGAACGCCCACGAGTCTGCGGCGACCGTGTAGGGAGCCTGGCGGCGGCCGCCGTCGCTCGCGACGTACTGCACGCCGACGAGCCCTGCTTCCGGCCGGCCGAGCTCGCGCCAGAGGCCGTCCTTGACGAGCCGCGTCCCCTCGCGCTGCACCCGCCAGAAGAAGTTGTTCGCGGAGAGGAACATCAGGTTGCCGCCGAGATCGCGGTAGCGCTCGACGACGTCGTACGCGTGCCTCGTCACGTACTCCGCGTGCCCCGGGAAGACGACGAGGTCGTAGTCGCGGGCGAGCTCTTCGCCGGACTTGAAGCGCTCGAGGTCGTCGTCCGAGAGGTAGTCGACCTGCTTACCGCTGCGGTTCAGCCACGCGACGAACGTCAGGTCCCAGTCGCGGAAGCGGAACGGGACGCCGAAGTCGAGGTACGGCCGGTTCAGGTCGACGCTGGCGATCGAGTCGCTCACGTACCAGGAATCGCCCCAGCCGTCGCCGTTCGCGTCGTGGAAGTTGTACGCCTGCCATGTGTTCGTCGAGAGCACCACCGCGACGCGCGCGGTGCCGAAGCGACTCGGCCGGAGGATGAACGGCGCGTAACCGGTGCGGCCGTCCGGCGCGCTCACGCGCAAGAAGTAGATGCCGCTCGGCCACGGCCCGGCGCGCATCACGCGCAGCGGAGAACGTCGGTCTCGGTGAGCCCGCCAGTCGACGAGCACTGCAGGCGTCATCGCCGTGCCGCTCGTCTTGAAGTCCTGGTCGCCGCTCCGGAACGTCGTCGAGTAGGCGAAGACCTGCAGGCGGAGCGAGCGCGCGTCGGTCGAGACGTCGAGCTCGGCGGCCTCCCCCGGCGCGTAGCTGCGCTCGGTGAATCCCGCGTCGACACCCTGCACGCGCACCACCGGCGCGTCCTGGCGCGAGCCCGGGCGGCGCGCGCCGTAGACGCGCGTCTTCCCGCCTGCGCGCACCGTGAGGCGGAGCACGTAGGTGCGCGGCTGCGTCGAGCGGGCGGGTCTCCAGGTCAGCCGGTGCGTGCCGGCGTGGAGCCGCCACGTGCGTCCCCAGATCGCCTCGCCCGGCGGCCGCCCGACCCGGATCGTGTCCGTGCGCACGGCCTCCATGCGCACGGTGGCCGGTCGGGTGAGCCGGAACGAGACGAACGCCGCGTCACGGAGGCCGTCGCCGTTCGGACTGACCGTGGTGAGCATCGGCCCGTCGCCCGCATATGGGTAAGGGCCGCTCGAAACGGCAATACCCGCAAGGACCGCGAGTGCCGAATGCACCTCGCGAGCGTATCGGGGTCGGGGGTGGCCCTAACGATTTACTTACCTTACGATTAGCTTCAGCAAATTCGGGAGGTCGATACTCGATTCATGCGGCCGCGGATCGTCGTTCCAGTGACCCTGCTCGTCCTCGCGCTGCCGATCGCGGCGAGCGCAGGCATGCGCACGCCCGGCGACGGAACGCTCTCGGTGCGTGACCTCGACGGGTATGTCCTCGTTCAGGCGAAGGGCGGGGTGATCGGGCGCTGCGACCAGTGCAGCCTGTTCGTGAATGAGTTGCGCGGGGCCGAAGAGATCCTCCCGGTCGTCTCCGGCGCCAGGGGCATCGATATCGACCAGGACGACGCGAGCGAGCGCTTCCGGGGCAAGGACCTCCGCTGGAAGGTGATCGGCGGCTCGTTCACGATGATCGTTCGCAACGGAATCGACGTGGATCTGTCCGCCGTGGGCAAGGGACGGGTCGCAATCTTCGGCAGCAAGGGCTCCTATGTCCTGAACGGCGATCAGGCGATTCTCGTCGCTCCCGGTCCGCCGCCCGTGCAGTTCCTGCTGAGCCCGACCGCGCCGTAGCGATGTCGAGCCAGGGGACGCAGACCGTCGTGGTGGTCGAGGACGAGTCCTCGATCGCGTCGTTCGTCTCGCTCTACCTGAAGAACGCAGGCTACGGCGTTCGCACCGCGCCGACGGGCACGGACGCGCTGACCGAGGCAGGCAAGGGCGACGCCTCGCTGATCATCCTCGACCTCAACCTGCCCGACATCGACGGGATCGAGGTCTGCCGGCGGATCCGCAAGAGTTCCGACGTGCCGATCCTCATGCTCACTGCACGCGACGAGGACGTCGACAAGATCATCGGCCTCGAGGTCGGCGCCGACGACTACCTGACGAAGCCGTTCAACCCGCGCGAGCTCGTCGCCCGCGTGAAGTCGATTCTGCGCCGCGCGACGCCCGACGGGCGCGAGAAGGAAAGCGCGCAGCTCCAGCATGGCGACCTCCACATCGACGCGGGCCGCCGCGAGGTCAAGGTCGGCGAGGAGGAGATCCAGCTCGCCCCCAAGGAGTTCGACCTGCTGTGGGAGCTGCTCGACCACAAAGGTCTCGTGCTGACGCGCGACCAGCTGCTCGAGCGGGTCTGGGGCTATACCTTCGCCGGAGACACGCGGACGGTGGACGTCCACGTGCGCCAGCTGCGCCGGAAGCTCGGCGACGCCTCGCCGATCGTCACCGTCTGGGGCGTCGGCTACAAGGTCGCGCCCACCCGCGACGCCGCCTAGGCTTCTACCCTTAAGCCGGAATGTTCCGGTCGCTCCGCTTTCGGCTCCCGCTCTTCTTCCTCGCAGGAATCGTGATCGCGCTCGCGATCGCAACGGCGCTCGCGCTGCGTCTGTTCCAGGACTACGCGCGCGAGCAGTCGCTTCGAGAGCTGCGGCGGGAAGCGGCTGGACTCTCCGAGCTCTTCCTCACCCAGGCTGCGCGAGGCGCCCAGCCCTTCGCCCTGAGCACGCTCGAGTCCACGACCGGCGACCGCATCTACTACGACGGACTCAGCATCTTCCCGGGGGAAAGCTCCGGCCTTCGCCCGATGCCGAGGGGCGTGATCGACGTCAACGCGCTCCCCGCGAGTCGGAGCACGACCTTCGAGTTCACGCCGCCGGGCGAAGATCGACGGTACCTCGCCGTGGCTCTGCCGCTGGAGCGGCGCGGGGCCCGCTTCGGAGCGATCGTCGTGGCAACTCCACGTGCGGACGTCCGCGAACGCTGGCTCGTTCTCCTGCAGCGCCTTGCGCTCGCCGGCGCGGGCGGGCTGCTCGTCGCAGCCGGGCTCGCCTGGTATCTGTCGCGCCGCGTCGCGGCACCGATGCGTGGCCTCGCACGGGCCGCGGACGAGATCGCGAAGGGGCGGTACGACGTCGACCTCCCGCCGGTTCCGGAAGGCGATGAGATTGGCTACCTCGCCGATCGGTTCCGCCAGATGGCCGCTCGGCTCGCCGAGGCCGACGAGCGCGAGCGGAACTTCCTGATGTCCGTCTCGCACGAGCTGCGCACTCCGTTGACGGCGATCCGGGGACACGTCGACGCCTTGCGGGAGGGCGTCGTCGAGGATCCCGAGCTGCGCAGCGCCTCGCTCGACGTGATCGCCGCGGAGGCGGAGCGGCTCGCACGCCTCGTCGGCGACATCCTCGATCTCGCGAAGCTCGACGCGCACCGCTTCACGCTCCTCGAGGAGGAAGTCGACATGGAGGCGCTCACCGAGCGCGCGTACACGTCGTTCTCCGAGGAGGCGCGGCGCCGCGCGATCGTGTACCGCCACGACATCAGCGCGCGGCCTGTGATCGTCACGGACGGCGACCGCGTGCTCCAGATCATCTCCAACCTGCTCTCGAACGCGTTCCGCTGGACGCCGGACGGCGGCCTGATTGAGCTCAGCCTCCAGCAGGCGAACGGGAGCGTCTGCGTCGCCGTCCGCGATACCGGGCCCGGGATCGCGGCCGACGAGCGCGAGCGGATCTTCCGCCCCTTCGTCTCCCGGGACGGAAGCGGCGGCACCGGGCTCGGTCTGACGATCGCGCGCGAGCTCGCCAGCGCGCTCGGCGGGCGCATCGAGCTGGAGAGCACGCCGGGCCAGGGGAGCCGGTTCCGCCTGCTCCTGCCCGGCGACTAGGCTCCCGCGCGTGACGGTTCCGGCGCAGGTCGTTGCGCTACCGGCGCGCCGCTCGCGGACGCGGGCGCTGCTCGCCGCGCTGCGTCCCGCGCAGTGGTCGAAGAACCTCCTCGTCTTTGCCGGGATCGTGTTCGCGGCGCAGCTCGACGACGCACGGCGCTGGGTGTGGGCGCTGACCGCGTTCGCCGCGTACTGCGCGGCATCGAGTGCCGCGTACCTCGTCAACGACGTCCGCGACGCGGAGGACGACCGGCGCCATCCCAGCAAGCGCGGGCGGCCGGTCGCGCGCGGCGAAGTGTCGGCACGCGTTGCACTGGCCGCCGCGGCAGCGCTCGCGGGAGCTGCCCTCCTGCTCGTGGTTCCGCTCGGCTGGGCGACCGTTGGACTCCTGGCCGGGTTTCTCGCGCTGCAGGCGGCGTACACGCTCGGGCTGAAGCGCCTCGTCCTGCTCGACGTCTTCGCGATCGGTGCGCTGTTCGTGATTCGCGCGGTCGCGGGTGCGGAAGCCGTGGAGGTGCGGATCTCGCCGTGGCTCCTCGTGTGCACGGCGCTGCTCGCGCTCTTCCTCGCGCTGGCGAAGCGGCGCGGCGAGCTCGCGGCCGGCGTGCACGTGCCCGACGGCTACTCGCTCGCGCTCGTCGACCAGCTCGTCGCGATCGTCGCCGCGTCGACGGTGATCGCGTACTCGCTGTACACGTTCACCGCGCACTCGACGGCGATGATGGCGACGATCCCGTTCGTCCTTTACGGCGTCTTCCGCTACCTGCTGCTCGTGCACCGTGACGACCTCGGCGAGGAGCCCGAGCAGGTGCTGCTCACGGATCTGCCGATCCTCGCGACCGTCGCGTTGTGGGCCACGACGAGTGCCGCGATCCTCGAGCTGACCTAGGGGTTCGGCCCGCTCGCCGGCCGGCGCTCTTCGATCCGGTAGACCACCGCGCCGCTTGTCGCCTGGAAGTGCTGCTCGAGCTGCGCGAGCCGCTCGTCGACGCCCCTCCAACCGGAGGTGACGAGATCGACGAGGAGCGCAAGATCGTCGACGCGGGCGTTCCTCTCCATGAGCACGTCCCCCTCGAGCCGTTCGAGCCGGCGGATCACGTGGTTCATGAGCCCGCGGACCTCCGCGAGCTGCCGCGCCACTGGGCGCGCTTCGGCGGCGACGCCCTCCTTGACCGCCGCGCCGAGCTTCTCCGGCAATCCGGCCTCCAGCTCGGCCGCCGCCGCCGCGAGCTCCTCGAGTCCCTGCCGCGCGCGTTCGAGGACCGCTTCGAGGTCGCCGGGCTGCGTCCGCGCCGCGGCGGCCTGCGCCAGCCGCTCGTGGGCGCGCTCGAGTGCGTCGTGGTCCACGGGTTCCAAGAGTAACGTCGCTGTCGGATGCGAACCGACGAGCTGGACTACGACCTGCCGCCCGAGCTGATCGCGCAGCATCCGGCGGAACGGCGCGACGAGTCGCGGCTGCTCGTCTACGACCGTGCGAGTGGAGAGGTGCGCCATCGGCGCTTTCGCGAGCTGCCCGAGGAGCTGGCCGGCGAGCTCGTCGTCGTCAACGACACGCGCGTCGTGCCTGCGCGAATTCCGATCGAGCAGCCGAAGGGCGAGGTGCTCCTGCTCGAGCGTGTCGGCGACCGCGAGTGGGAGGGCCTCGCGCGCCCGACGCGGAGGCTCCGCGCGGGGCGGCGGTACGGCCCCGTCGAGCTGCTCGAGCACCTGGGCGAGGGGCGCTGGCGCCTGCGCCTCGACGGAGAACCGGCGGGGGAGACCCCGCTGCCGCCCTACATCACGGCGCCGCTCGAGGATCCCGAGCGTTACCAGACCGTCTACGCACGCGACGCGGGCTCGGCGGCGGCGCCGACCGCGGGCCTGCATTTCACGCCGGAGCTGCTCGCGCGCCTCGACGTCGAGCGCGTGACGCTCCACGTCGGCCTCGACACGTTCCGGCCGGTCGCCGTCGACGATCTCGACGAGCACGAGCTTCACGGCGAGCGCTACGAGGTGCGGCCGGAAGCGTGGGAGCGGATCCGTTCCGCGGAGCGCGTGCTGGCCGTGGGCACGACGACGGTCCGCGTGCTCGAAACGCTCGCGCGCGGCGCGCCGCTGAGCGGCCGCACGTCGCTGTTCGTGACCCCGGGCTTCGAGTTCGAGCGAGTCGACGCCCTGCTGACGAACTTCCACCTCCCGCGCTCGACGCTGCTCGCCCTCGTGATGGCGTTCGCCGGCGTGGAGCAAACGCGCGAGCTCTACCGCCTGGCAATCGCCGAGCGCTACCGCTTCTACTCCTTCGGCGACGCGATGCTGATCCTTTGAGCCAGTACCCGTGCCTGGCACTGTTAAGAACCAGTGCCAGGCACCGGCCGGCGACTTGCAGGGAAACTCCGAGGGGCCATGTCCGCGGCGGGCGCGTGCGGTGCCAGGCACTGTTAGCTAACGGTGCCAGGCACTGTTAAGGACAAAGCAGGGGCCTTTTCGGTCATTGCAACCGACGACGCGGCGCGCGCGGGCATCCTGCGCACGGCGCACGGCGACGTGCCGACGCCGGCCTTCATGCCCGTCGGGACGAAGGCGACGGTCAAGGCGGTCGATCCGGACGAGCTCCACTCGCTCGGTGCGTCGATCGTGCTCGCCAACACCTACCACCTGCACTTCCGCCCCGGTGAGGACCTGATCGCCGAGCTCGGGGGATTGCACCCCTTCATGGGCTGGGACGGGCCGCTGCTCACGGACTCCGGCGGCTTCCAGGTCTTCTCGCTTCGCGACACGTTGCTCGCCGTCGACGACGAGGCCGTGACCTTCCGCTCCGTCTACGACGGCGAAGCGGCGCGCCTCACGCCCGAGGACGCAGCCGAGATCCAGCGCAAGCTCGGCTCGGACGTCGCGATGTGCCTGGACGTCGTGCTCCCCCCGAGCGCGCTGCGCGCCGAGCAAGAGCGCGCGGTGCGGCTCACGACCGAGTGGGCTAGACGCCAGCGCAACGCGCCCCGCGCGGCGGGCCAACTCAGATTCGGCATCGCGCAGGGCGGCATCGACCCCGAGCTTCGCCGCCGCTCGGTCGAGGAGATCGTCGAGCTCGACTTCGACGGCAACGCGCTCGGCGGCCTCGCGATCGGCGAGACCCGGGATGAGATGTTCGAGACCACTGCGTGGGCGGCAGAGCTGCTCCCGAACGACAAGCCGCGCTACTTCATGGGCATCGGCGACCCGGAGGGCGTGCTTGAGGTGATCGCGCGAGGGGTCGACATGTTCGACTGCGTGCTCCCGACCCGTACGGCACGCACGGGCTCTGCGCTGACGTGGGAGGGACGCCTGAACCTCCGCAACGCTCGCTTCGCCTGCGACGAGCGACCGCTCGACGAGGGCTGCCCCTGCCCCGCGTGCACCCGCTTCTCGCGTGCGTACCTCCGCCACCTCGTGAACCAGCAGGAGATCCTCGGACTGCGTCTGCTGAGCCTCCATAATCTGCGTTTCCTGCTCGACCTGACCGCCGGCGCGCGGGCCGCGATCGAGCGCGCCGAGCTGGCGTCTTACACGGCCGAGGCGCTCGACCGGCTCGGCGCAACGGCCGCCCGGGAGGCGTAGATGGAGTCCCTGCCGATCCTGATCGTCGCCGTCGTCCTCGTCGTGTTGCTGCTGAGGCGTCAGCGCCGCGGCGCCGCCGAGCACCGTCGCGTCGTCGAGGCGCTCGAGCCGGGCCAGGAGATCGTCACCCGCTTCGGCCTTTTCGGCCGCGTCACCGAAGTCCGCGAGCACGACGTGCTGGTCGAGATCGCGCCGGGTACCGTCGTCAGGATCTCGAAGCTCGCGGTCGCCTCTCAGGTCGGGCCGCTCTCAAACCCGAAACCCCCTCGCTAACCTTCCCGGGCGTTGTCCGAACGCCGCTCTCACCTGTACCTGCTGGGCCTGATCCTGGCCGCGCTGATCGGCGTGGCCCTGCTCGTCGTGCCGATGTCGCCGGTCCACAAGAAGCCGACCCTCGGCCTCGACCTCCAGGGCGGCCTCGAGGTCATCCTCGAGGCGACCCCCCCGCCGGGCCGCCAGCTGCGCGCAACCGATCTCGACCGCTCGGTCACGATCATCCGGAACCGGATCGACAAGCTGGGCGTCAGCGAGCCGATCGTCACGAAGCAGGCCAGCAACCAGATCTCGATCCAGCTCGCGGGCGTCAAGGACACAAAGCGCGCCTACGACCTGATCGGCAAGACCGCGCAGCTCGCCTTCTACGACCTCGAGGGCGACCTCACCGGGCCTTCGATCTCGACGGGCTTCCCCGTCGCGACGAAGAGCCTCTACGACCTGCTCGCGAGCCAGCAGGCCGAGGTCAAGGCCAAGGGCGGCTCGAAATTCTGGCTCTTCGACAAGAAGACGAAACAGATCGTCGCCGGCCCGCTCGCCGGCGAGAACGCGCCGGACCAGCTCAAGAAGACCACGGCCTACAAAGAGCTCGGCGAGAAGAACGCGCGCATCCTCGGTGTCCCGACCGACCGCGTGGTCGTCACCTGTGGTGGCGGCAGCGCGGTCGTCTGCCCCGGCCTGAACGAGCTGAACCCGAAGGGGACGTACTACTACCTCTTCAAATACCAGCCCGACAACCCGAACCACCCGATCCCCGAGATGACGGGCAACGACCTCCGGCTCTCGGGAACGCGCCAGGACTTCGACCCGAACTCCGGCGAGGCGATCGTGCTGATGCAGTTCACGAAGGACGGGCGCGAGAAGTTCGGCGACATCACCCGCGACCTCGCGCAGCGCGGCCGCTTCAAGAGCTCAGGCGGCCAGGAGCAGCTGCAGCACTTCGCGATCGTTCTCGACAACGAGATCCGCTCGTGGCCGTCGATCGACTTCAACGAGAACCCGAACGGGATCTCGGGCTCGAACGGCGCGCAGATCACCGGCATGGCCGGGATCTCGGAGGCGAAGGACCTCGCAATCGTGCTGCAGACCGGCGCGCTCCCCGTCGAGTTCAAGACGCTGGAAGCGACCGAGATCTCGGCGACGCTCGGCGCCGACTCGCTCCGCGAGGCGTGGAAAGCCGCGCTCGCCGGCCTCGCGCTCGTCGCGATCTTCCTGCTCGTCGTCTATCGCTTCCTCGGACTCGTCGCGGTAATCGGCCTCGCGATCTATGCGGCGCTCCTGTACGCGGCGATCCTGCTCTTCAACGTCACGCTGACGCTGCCGGGCTTCGCCGGGATGATCCTGACGATCGGCGTCGCCGCCGACGCGAACGTCGTCATCTTCGAACGCATCAAGGAAGAGGTGCGGACCGGCAAATCGGTCCGCGCGGCGATCGCGGCCGGGTACGGCAAGGGCTTCCACACGATCATCGACGCGAACGTCGTCACCGCGATCACCGCGCTCGTGCTGTTCGCGCTCGCGAGCGCGGGCGTGAAGGGCTTCGCGCTCATGCTGCTGATCGGCACGGCGATCTCGCTCGTCACCGCGGTTGCGGCCACGCGCGCGATGCTGGGGCTGCTCGCCGGCTTCCGCTGGTTCGACAGCCCGCGCTTCATGGGCGCGGCGGGCCAGCAGAGCGGGCGCTGGCTGCAGATCGATTTCATCGGCAAACGGAACCTCTGGTTCGCGATCTCGGGCGCCGTGCTCCTGATCGCCGCCGGCTCGCTCGCAATCAAGGGGCTCAACCTCGGGATCGACTTCAAGGGCGGAACGCAGATCGCGATGACGACGGCGCAGCCCGTCTCGCTCTCGGACGTGCGCACGCAGGCGGAGCGGTTCGGCGAGCAGAGCGCGGTCATTCAGGGCCGCGGGCAGCAGTTCGGGACGGAGGAGTACAAGGACTTCCAGATCCGGACCGAGGCGCTCGATCGCGCGAAGCAGGTGCAGCTGACAGGCGCCCTGAAGAACCGTTTCCAGGCCGAGACCAGCGTGAACACCGTGTCGGCGAGCTTCGGCCGGCAAATCGCGCGCGGAGCGATCCTCGCAATCATCTTTTCGCTCCTCCTGGTCGTCCTCTACATCACCTTCCGCTTCCAATGGAAGTTCGCGGTCGCGGTGATCGTCGCGCTGCTGCACGACGTGGTGATCGCCGTCGGCATCTACTCACTCGTCAGTCGCGAGGTCACGACCTCGACGGTCGCTGCGATCCTGACCGTGCTCGGCTACTCGATCTACGACACGATCATCATCCTCGACCGCATTCGAGAGAACATCCCGTTGATGCGGCGCGCGTCGTTCGCCCGGCTCGCGAACGTTTCGCTCTGGGAGACGATCCGCCGCTCGCTGGCGACGACGTTCATCACGCTGCTCCCGATCGGCGCCTTGTTCGTCTTCGGCGGCGCGACCCTGAAGGACTTCGCATTCGCGCTGCTCGTCGGCATCGGGTCCGGCGCGTATTCGTCGATCTTCATCGCCGCTCCGCTCGTCGCGGTGCTCAAGGAGCGCGAGCCGGAGTACGCGCGACGTCGCGACGTGCCGGCGAGCGACGAGGAAGTGCTCGAGGAGGCAGAGGAGGCGGCTGCCGAGGAGCCGGTGCCCGCGCTCGCCCCGTTGACGGCCGGAGAGCGCACGGTCGCGGCCGGCGGCGACGGCTCGAAACGCGAGCGCCGCAGGCAGCGGCGCCGCACCCGCCCGCATGGCCGAGCCCGTTAGCTCTGCGAAGAACGTCCTCGAGGCGCTCGCGATGTGGGCGCGCGAGGAGACCGACCGCGTCGGCGAGCGCACGAGCGAGACCGTGAGCGCGCTCCTGCGCGAGCTCGGTTTCGTCACCCAGACCGAGCACGAGGACCTCGAGCTCCGCGTGGCACAGCTCGAGCACCGGATCCGCCTGCTGGAGCGGGCCACCCCGCCTGTCACACTTGAGGGCGATGGCTCAACCGGCAACGCGGAACCTGAGCCGCCTCTCTGAGATCGCGCAGGTCGCGGTCCGGCACGGCTTCGGCTACTTCTTCGAGCGTCACCGCCTCCAGGACCTGCTGCCCTTCGGCGCGCGGCTGACGACGCGCGAGGAGCCGTCGACGCGCGGCGAGCGCCTCCGCGCGATGCTCGACGAGCTCGGGCCGACCTTCGTCAAGTTCGGGCAGCTGCTCTCGACGCGACCGGACATCGTTCCGCCCGACATCCTCGTCGAGCTGCGGAAGCTCCAGGACGAGGTCACGCCGGTCCCCTTCGAGGCCGCACGCGCGGTGATCGAGGAGGAGCTCGAGCTCGAGCTCGAGAAGCTCTTCCTCGAGTTCGAAGAGCTTCCGATCGCGGCGGCGTCGATCGGCCAGGTGCACCGCGCCGTGCTGCCGAACGGCGCCGCCGTCGCGGTCAAGGTGCAGCGCCCGAACGCGCCTCGGCAGATCGAGGCCGACCTCGCGCTGCTCTACCAGGCCGCGCGACTCGTCCAGGAGCGTGTGCGGGCGCTCGACTTCATCGACGCGCGGGAGCTCGTGGACGAGTTCGCGGCCCAACTGCGTGCGGAGCTCGACTACACGCGCGAAGGGCGCAACGCCGAGACCTTCCGGCGCAACTTCAGGAACGACGAGCGCGTGCTCGTGCCGCGGGTGTACTGGACCTATTCGCGCGAGCGCGTGCTCACGCTCGAGTTCATCGAGGGCGTCCAGCTCGTCGACCTGCCTGCCGAGACGCCGCTCGCGCGGCGCCGCGAGCTTGCCTACCTGATGGCCGACGCGTGGATGGCGATGATCTTCCGGCAAGGCTTCTTCCACGGCGACCCGCATCCGGCGAACGTGCTCGTGCTGCCCGACGGCTGGATCGGGCTCGTCGACTTCGGCGCGACCGGCCGGCTCACCGACGAGGACATGTCGAAGCTGACGCGCCTGTTCGTCGACGCAGCGCAGGAGCGCGTCGACCATCTCCCGAAGCGGCTCGCCGAGCTCGGCGTGCGCTACCCGAAGGAGCGCGAAGCGGAGTTCCGCGCACGACTCCACGACCTCTACTATCGCTACTACGGCGCGCGGCTCGCGGAGATCGACCCGCTCGAGGTGATCCGCGAGGCGTTCGACCTCATCTACTCGATGAACCTGCGCCTGCCGACGCGCTTCGTGCTGCTCGACCGCGCGATCGCGACGCTCGGCTCCGTCGGCGTCGAGCTTTACCCGGACTTCAACGTCTTCGAGGTCGCGAAGCCGTACGCGCGGGCGCTGATGATCGAGCGCTTCACGCCGGAGCGGATCGCGATGCGCGCGCAGCGAGAGACGATCCAGCTCGGGCAGATGGCGCGCGAGCTGCCGTATCAGGTGCACGACATCCTCGAGGAGGTGCGCGACGGCCAGATCGAGGTCGGCTTCGTGCACAAGGGGCTCGACGAGTTCATGCATCGCATGGACGTCGTCTTCAACCGTCTCGTGATGGCGCTCGTGGTCTCGGGCGGCTTGATCGGCTCGAGCCTGATCGGGATCTTCGCGACCGGCGGGCCGCAGCTGCTCGGGCTGAACGCGGTCTCAATCCTTGGCTTCCTGCTCTCGGCGGGGCTGGGCGTCTGGTTGCTCTGGGGCGTGCTGCGCTCCGGCCGGCTCTGACGTGTGGGGCGACTTTGCGGCGGCTGCGCCCGAGCTCGCCGCGGCGGCGCGTGAGGTGGTCGAGCGCTGGGGCTTCCTCGTCCTGGGCACGATCCGCCGCGACGGGACGCCGCGGATCAGCCTCGTCGAGGCGCACTTCGTCGGCGATCACCTGATGCTCGTCGTGATCGCCGGCACGCTGAAGGGGCGCGACCTGCTCCGCGACCCGCGGCTCGTCCTGAACGCGCCGGTGCTGGACGCGATCAACCCGGGCACGGAGCTGAAGCTGCGCGGGCGGGCCGTCGAGATCTCGGACGATGCCCTGCGTCACGCGACGGCGGACGCGGTCGAGTCGCGGAGCGGGTGGCGCCCGCCCGAGAGCTGGCACGTCTTCTCGATCGAGGTCGAGGACGTCGCACTCATGCGCTGGACGGGCAGCGTGATGGACATGAGCCGCTGGACGAGCGAAGGCGGGGTCGAGCGCACGCAGCGCGACGTCGCGCCGGGAATCAGCTGAGCGGCTTGCCGATCAGCCAGTGGTGGCCGAAGGGGTCGACCACGCGCCCCTGTCGCATCCCGTAGGGCTGGTCGGCCACCGGGAAGAGCTCCGTCGCTCCCGCGTCGATCGCGCGCCTCGCGAACGCGTCCGGGTCGTCGACGATCAGGCTGATGCGCACGGACGTGCCGCCGAGGGTTTCCGGGCTCAGGTTGTGCGCCTCGGGCGCCTCGTCGACGACGAAGACGGTCGCGCCGTCGATCGAGAGCTCCGCGACGACGATGGTCGGCGTCGTGAAGCGCTCGACCTCCTCCGCGCCGAACGCGCGCGTGTAGAACTCTACTGCCTGTATTGCGCCGCGCACGGTCAGCATCGGTGTCGCGGTGATCGTCACGGAACTCGCAGCGACTCTACTGCGCCGCTCGTCGTCAGGCCGGGCCTCGGACCGCCCGCGAGCACGTAGACGCGGCCGTTGAACGCAACGACGCCGAGGCCGTGGCGCGGAGTGGGGAGGTCCGGCAAGCGGCGCCAGCGGCGTTTCGCGATCTCGTACGCAAAGACCGTGCGGATCGTGCCGGTGGGCGCCTCGCCGCCGACGCTGACGATCGTGCCGCCGACGGTTGCGGCGCCCGTCCCGCCGCGCGAGCCGGGCACTCTCGCAAGTCGAGTCCAGCGCTTCGCGCCCGGTCGCCAGCTCTCGACGATGCGCAGGTTCGTGTTCAGGCCCGCCCTGCGGCCGGCGATCGCGTACACGCGGCCGTTCGCGCTCGTCGCGGCAAGATGCTCGCGCGGGAAGGGGCCGGGGATCGTGCGCGCAGCGCCCGTGCGCAGGTTCAACGCGAGTCCGACCCGCGCAAGCCCGTTCGGTCCGATTCCACCGACGACGTAGAGCGTGTCGCCGACCATCGCAGCGCCGGCTGCCGCACGCGGCTCGGCGATGTGCGCAAGCTCGCGCCAGCGGTCGTTCTCGAGCACGAACACGCGGTCGCTCGGCTGTTGTCGCGTGACGTAGCCGCCCGCGACGACGATGCGTCCGCGCCACGTCACGGCGAGTGCGTGGTTCACAGCCTGTGGAAGATCGGGAAGCCGGCGCCAGCTGTTCGCGCTCGGCGAGAACGCGTCCGCTTGCGCCGACGTGTCGCCCGACGGAACGTAACCGCCGACGACGACGATCTCGTTCCCTGCACGCGCAGCCGCAACTTCTGTGCGCGGAAGTGGAAGTTGTGCGTGGCGCTGCCACGTGGGCGCGGCGCCGACGTTGACAGCGACGAGCGCAACGAGACCGGACCGTCCGAGACGGCTGTCGAAACCTCGTCGCAGAATTGCACGAAAGGACATCTCGACCCGCTCTGAAGGCGATGCTAGCTTCGCCGCCATGTCAGCTGCCGTCCTGCTCGCCGAGCCCGAGTCCGAGGTGCGCGGCTTCCTCGAGCGTCATCTCTCCGAGGACGGGTTCGACGTGGTCGGCGCGCGTGCATGCCGCGAGGCGCTCGAGCTCGCCGAACGCGCACGGCCGGATCTCGTCCTCATGGGCACTCCTCTCCCCGATGCGCCGGGCCTCGAGCTCTGTCGCCGCCTGCGCGAGGGCGAGCCCGGCCGGTCCTGGAATCGCAACGTCGCGTTGATCGTCCTCGGCCAGCCCGACGCCGACGCGGTCGACCGCGTGCGCGCCTTCGAGCGTGGCTGCGACGACTACGTTCCGAAACCATTCGTCTACGACGAGCTGCTTGCCCGCATTCGCGCGGTCCTGCGGCGCGCATCGCCATGGAGACGCGATCGTCTGCAGGCGGGCGACGTGCTCGTCGATCGCGCAACGCGGCGCGTGACGGTCCTCGGCCGCCATGTCGACCTCTCGTTGAAGGAGTACCAACTGCTGGCGCAGCTCGCGACGGAACCGCTGCGCGTGTTCACGAAAGACGAGCTGCTCCGCCAGGTCTGGGGCTACCGCGCCTCGGCGCGCACCCGAACGCTGGACTGCCACGCGTCGCGCCTGCGCCGCAAGCTCGGCGACGCGGGCGGCGGGCCGTACGTGCTCAACGTGTGGGGGGTGGGCTACCGGCTGCTCCGCGAATAGAGCTGGTCCAGCGCCTCGCGGAGACGGCTCGGCCGCGACGGCGGATGCAGGAACGCCGCGAGGCGCGCGGCCTCGTCCTCTTCGACCGAGATCGCGGCCTGCGCCTCGCCGTGCTCGTCCCAGACGCTGAAGCGGACGTGCGGTTCCTGGTCGGTGGTGCGTAGGTAGCGCGAGACGCGGAGCGAGCGGGCGCGGTCGAGCGTGGGGTGTCCGAGGAAGAACTCGACGAGCTTCCGGCGCTGGACGGCGCCGCACCACGGGCAGTACCGGAAGGCTGCTTGGACCGGACGCCCGCAATGGACGCAGCTCACCCGTGGAGCGTAATCGAGGCGCCTTCCAATTGCAGGAGCCGCTCCTTGCGGTCGAGGCCGCCGCCGTAGCCCGTCAGGCTGCCGTTCGCGCCCACGACGCGGTGGCAGGGGAGGACGATCGGCACCGGGTTCCGGTTCATGAACGTCCCGACTGCCCGCGCGGCGCTCGGATGGCCTGCCCGCGCGGCGAGCGCGCCGTACGTCGTGACCTGACCGTAGGGGACGCGCGCAAGCTCGTGCATGACGCGCAGCCGGAACGGTGCGTCGACGCGGAGGTCGATCGGGAGCTCGAACGTCGTGCGGCGTCCGTCGAAGTACTCGTCGAGCTCGCGGCGCGCCGGGTCGACCGCCTTCGGCGTGCGCAGCACCTTCGCGCCGAACTCACGCGCGATCGGCTCGAGGTCGCGGTCCGGCTCGGGGTCGAACCCGATCCGGCAGAGGCCGCGGTCGGTCACGGCCACGAGCAGGTCGCCGAGCGGCGTGTCGACGAGGTCGTAGCCGACGTCAAGTAGCCGTTCGGCGGAAGCACGCTCGCGGAAGCGGCGGTCGAGATCGGCGGGGACGGTCACAGTGTCACTCCCTTTCGTCGCAGTCTGCGCACCCCGGACGACGCGGCCTGGCGGGCCGCCTCCTCGCTCGAGCCGAGCGCGGCCGCGATCTCGGTGTATTCCAGGTCGTAGCCGTACCGGAGGACGACGGCAGCGCGCTCCTTCGGAGGCAGACCGTTCGCGAGATGCTCGAGCTCCGCGTACGCCGGCCGCCGCTCCTCGAACGAAGGCTCTCCGTCAACGACAGTCGGCCGGAGCCGGCGGAACTCGTCAGCCGCCACGCGCGCGGCGATCGTGAACACCCACGCGCGTAGGTTCGAGGCGTGCTGGAGCGAGTCGTAGCCGCGCAGCGCGCGCAGGAAGGTCTCCTGGAACGCGTCCTCGGCGCGGTCGCGGCCGAGCCGGCGGACGAGGAACCCGAACACACCGTCACGCTGCTCGGCGTAGAAGCGTTCGAAGGGCGGAATCGCGGCGGCCACGGCGTCCATCATTGTCTTCAAACGGCTGGGCGGGTCGAAACTGTGAGACTCCGGCGGCATGAACGTCGCCGTCGTGGGCCACGTCGAGTGGATCGAGTTCATCCGCGTCGAGCATGTGCCGGCGCCCGGCGAGATTGTCACCGCGGTCGACTCGTGGGAGGAGGCGGCAGGCGCCGGAGCCGTCGCGGCCGTGCAGCTCGCCCGTCTCGCCGGCTCCTGCACCTTCTTCACGCTGGTCGGCGACGACGAGCTGGGGCGGCGCGCGCTGAAGCAGCTCACCGAGCAAGGCGTCCGCGTCGAGGCGGAGTTCGTTGAGCGCCGCACCCGCCGGGGCGTCACCTTCGTCGACGAGAACGGCGAACGCACGATCACCGTCATCGGCGAGAAGCTCCACCCCAGCACCTCGCAGCATCTGCCCTGGCTCGAGCTCGCCCGCGCCGACGCGGTCTACTTCACGGCCGGCGACGTCGGGGCTCTCGAGGCGGCGCGGCGGGCGCAGCTCCTCGTCGCTACGTCGCGCGAGCTGGCCACGCTGCGGCGCGCGGGAATCGAGCTCGATGCGCTGGTGGGCAGCGGCGAGGACATGGCGGAGAGCTACCAGCCGGGCGATCTCGAGCCGCCGCCGAAGCTCGTCGTCTCGACGGCGGGCGCGCTCGGCGGCTGGACCCAGCCCGGCGGGCCCTTCCGCGCCGTGCCCCTGCCGGGCCCCGTCTCCGACGCGTACGGGGCGGGCGACTCGTTCGCCGCCGGGCTCACCTACGCACTCGCGCGGGGCTTGAGGAGGGAGGAGGCGCTCGAGCTCGCATCCCGTTGTGGTGCGGCCGTGATGACCGGTCGCGGCCCGTACGAGAAGCAGCTCTCCGCCTAGTTCCGGCCGTTCGCCCCCACGAATCGGGGCAGGTCCTCCCTGACCGAGCGGGAGGAGGTGAAACGATGGCGATCAATCCCCGGTCGTGGAGCAGACCGAGCTCGACCTCGAGACGGCACACGGCCAGCTTGCGGAGGGTTACCTCGATTCCACGGTCAGCGCCGACGCGAAGATCCTCGCTGCGGCGATCGCCCAGGCAGGCGCGCAGATCGCGCTCGCGATCGCGGGCACGCCGGACGAGTGCGCTTCCTGAGCCCTGGTGGATAGCGGCCCTGAGGCGGGGCCGCTGCCCCTTCGAGGGGTTGCCAAGTGGGGTAGTGTGGTTTAGAGTGGGGCAAAGTGGAGATGAGCTCCACAGCCCCAGCCCCGAACCATGCTCCTCGGCGAGTACGCCCACACGATCGATGACAAGAATCGCCTCACGCTCCCGGCCAAGTTCCGCGACGGGTTTGCGGACGGGGGCGTCGTCACACGCGGCCTGGACGGCTGCCTCTACCTCTATTCGCGCGACGAATGGGAACGCCTTGTCCAGAGCCGGCTTGCCGAGCTCGATCCCCTTGCGGAGGAGGGCCGCCTGATGCAGCGGTACTTCTTCTCCGCCGCCGCCGAGACCGAGCCCGACAAGCAGGGGCGGATCATGGTTCCGGGCGCGCTGATCGAGCACGCGCGTCTGGGGCGCGAGGTCGTGGTGGCCGGGGTCTACGACCACCTGGAGATCTGGGACCGCGCCGCGTGGCGCGAGCACCTGAAGCAAGTGGAGGGGAGCGCGCAGCATGTTGCCGAGCGTCTTGCAGCCAAACGAGACTGACCACGTCCCTGTCCTCGCAGAGGAAGTGCGTGAGCTACTCGCGGTGCGGCCGGGCGAGACCGTGGTCGACGCGACCTTCGGCGCCGGCGGCCACGCGGCACTTCTTGCCGCCGACCTGAAGGGGCGCGGCAAGGTCATCGCGATCGATCGCGATCCCTCCGTGCGCCCGTACTTCGAAGGCTTCCGGCGCCGCGCCGTTGTCCAGGCACGGCTGCTGCGGGGCGACTTCTCCGTCGTCCTGCGTCAGCTGGGGGACAACGGCGTGCGCGCCGACGCGATCCTGCTCGACCTGGGCGTGTCGTCGATGCAGATCGACCGCCCCGAGCGCGGCTTCTCGTACGCCGCGGACGCGCCGCTCGACATGCGCATGGACCCCTCGGCCGACCTCTCGGCGCGCGAGATCGTGAACGAGTACTCGGATCGCGAGCTCGAGCAGATCTTCAAGCGCTTCGGCGAGGAGCGCTACGCGCGGCAGATCGCGCGCGCGATCGAGCGGCGGCGGCGGGAGCGGCCGTTCGAACGGACGAGCGAGCTCGTCGAGACGATCAAGGCTGCGATCCCTGCGCCAGCCCGCTTCGGTGAAGGCCACCCGGCGAAACGCGTCTTCCAGGCGCTCCGGATCGCCGTCAACGACGAGCTTGGCGCGCTGGAGGCGGCGCTACCGGCCGCGACCTCGATGCTGCGCCCGGGCGGTCGGCTCGCGGTGATCAGCTTCCACTCGCTCGAGGACCGGATCGTCAAGCGGTACATTCGTGCACAGGAGCGCGGCTGCACGTGTCCGCCGGACTTCCCGATCTGCGTCTGCGGGCGGGAGCCCGAGCTGCGCTCGCTGACGCGCAAGGCCGTGCGTCCGAGCGCGGACGAGGTGGCCGCGAACCCGCGCGCAGCGTCGGCGCGCCTCCGCGGAGCGGCGAAGACCTGATGGCCGCTTGGACGAACACCGCGCACGTCGAGGCTCCTGCGCTTCCGGCGCCCCGCGCGCGGCGCGCAGCGCGCCCGGCGCCACGTCGCCGCGTGGCGGGCGGCGTCGTGTGGATCGGCCTGCTCGCCGTGCTGCTCGTCGGGGTGGTCGCGCTGAACGTCGCGGTGCTGCGAATGAACATGAAGCTGGAGCAGCTCGGGCAGGCACGCCTCGAGCTGGAGGCGCAGAACGCGCTGCTCGCCTCGAAGGTGTCGAGCGCGGTCGCTCCGCCGGTGATCGAACGGCGGGCGCGCACCGAGCTCGGACTCGTTCCCGCGGCCGACCCGACGTACGCGGATCTGCACCACGGGCGGTGAGCCCCAGGCTCGTCAATCGCCGGATCCGCATGCTCTTCGTCATTCTCGCTCTCGCATTCGCAGGCACGCTCGCGCGCGCCGCGTGGCTCCAGGGCGTGCGGGCGCAGCCCCTGTCTCGGCTCGCGGCGACACAGCAGCGCGAACTCGTCGTTACGCCCGCGCGCCGCGGCACGCTCTACGACCGCAACGGCCTCGCGCTCGCGCTCGGGGAGCAGGCGACGACGGTCTACGCCGACCCGACACAGATCCGCGACGCACGGCGCGTCGCCGTCGCCGCAGAACGCGCGCTCGGGCTCGACGCCGAGACGATCTACCCCGAGCTCACCGACCGCTCGCGAAGCTTCGTCTACCTGGCCCGCAAGGCCGACCCGGCGAAAGCGGCAAAGCTCGATCAGCGCAGCCTCCCGGGCGTCGGCTTCTACGCGGAGGAGCGCCGCCGCTATCCGCTCGGGTCGGTCGGAGCGCAGGTCCTCGGCTACGCGGGTCAGGACAACACCGGGCTCGCGGGGCTCGAGCTCTCGCTGGACGGGACGCTGCGCGGACGGCCGGGGAAGGAGACGGTCATCCGCGACCCGTTCGGGCGCGTCGTCGACGTGCTGAACGAAACCGACGAGCGTCCGGGTCGTGACGTGTTTCTCACGATCGACCACCAGATCCAGGCGAACGCCGAGGACGTCCTTCGCCGCACGGTACGGCAGTGGGGCGCCAAGGCGGCGACCGCGGTCGTGCTCGATCCGCGCAGCGGGGACGTTCTCGCAATGGCCACCGCGCCCGGGTTCGACGCCAACCGCTTTCCCGACACGAGTCCCGACGTCCAGCGCAACCGGACGATCAGCGACACGTACGAGCCGGGCTCGACCTTCAAGCTGATTCCGGTCGCCGGCACGCTCGCAGAGGGACTGGTATCCCCCTCGACCTCGTTCATGCTTCCCGCGTCGATCCAGGTCGCCGATCGCGTCATCCACGAGCACGACGAGCGTCCGACGACGCGCATGACGGTCGCGCAGATCGTCTCGCAGTCGTCGAACGTCGGTGCGATCACGCTTGCCGAGAAGCTCGGCTCGGAGCGCCTGGCGCGCTGGATCGATCGCTTCGGCTTCGGCCGCGCGACGCGCATCGACTTTCCGGGCGAGAGCCCCGGCATCGTGCTCCCGCTCGCGAAATGGTCCGGGTCGACGATCGGGAACCTGCCGATCGGGCACGGCATCGCGGTCACGCCCGTGCAGATGGCGGCCGCCTACGCGGCGGTCGCGAACGGAGGCGTCTGGGTGCAGCCGCATCTCGTCGACCACGTCGCGGGCGAGGCGCGGACGACCGCCGAGCGGCGGCGCATCGTGTCACACGTCGTGGCTTCGCAGCTCGCGACGATGCTGACCGACGTCGTGGACGAGGGCACGGGAGTGGAGGCCGCGATCCCGGGCTATCGCGTGGCCGGAAAGACGGGGACTGCAGCGAAGCCTCTCCCGGACGGCAGCGGGTACTCCACCTCGAGGTACGTCGCGTCCTTCGTCGGCTTCGTCCCGGCGACGCACCCGCGGCTTGTGATCCTCGTCACGGTCGACGAGCCGAGCACGATCTGGGGCGGCGTCGTGGCCGCACCGGCCTTCCACGAGATCGCGCGCTTCGACCTCCAGTTCCTCGAGGTCGCGCCGGACGCCCCGGTCCGGTAGCGGGTCGGTCCACCCCCCAACCCGGGGGTGGGGCTCTGCGCCACCCGCTTCCCGCCTTCGAGGCTACCCGCGAAGGTGTGCCCTGTCTCGAACCGAACCGTGACGATGGTGGAACGATGTCTCAACAGCCCCGGGTAGACTCGTCCGCCGAGATGCAGCTCGAGCGTGTGATCGCTGCGCTCGCTCCGAGGGACGTGATCGGTCACGCGGCGGTCCAGCTGACGGACCTCGCCTACGACGCACGAGAGGTCACGCCGGGCGCGCTCTTCTTCTGCGTCCCGGGCGAGCGGTTCGACGGCCATGACTTCGCGGCCGACGCCGTCGTGCGCGGTGCGGCTGCGCTGGTGGTAGAGCGGCCGCTCGACCTCGACGTGCCGCAGCTCGTGGTCGAGAGCACGCGGCGTGCGATGGCGCCCGTCGCGGAGGAGTTCTTCGGCCGTCCGACCGAGACGCTGCAAGTTGCAGGAGTCACGGGCACGAACGGCAAGACGACGACCGCGTACCTGCTGCACGCGATCCTCGAGGCCGCCGGACGCCGGCCGGGGCTGCTCGGAACGGTCGAGTCGCGCATCGGCGACGAGCATCGTCCGGCCGTGAGGACGACTGCGGAGGCGATCGACCTCCAGCGCTGGTTCCGCGAGATGCTCGACGCGGGGAACCTGAGCTGCGCGATGGAGGCGACGTCGCACGGCTCGGAGCTGCACCGGCTCGACCGCGTGCGCTTCGCCGCGCTCGTCTTCACGAACCTGACGCACGAGCATCTCGACTTCCACGGCACGATGGAGCGCTACTTCGACGCGAAGCGACGCCTCTTCGCTCCCGAAGTGCCGGCCGCGATCAACGTCGGCGACGCATACGGACGGAGCCTCGCGGGTGAGCTCCCACACGCACTCACGTTCGGGTTCGCCGACGACGCGGAGGTGAAGCCGGAAGCCCTCGCCGGTGTCGACCTGAAGCTCCGCGGCCGGTTCAACGTCGAGAACGCGCTCGGAGCGGTTGCCGCCGCGCGCCTGCTCGGGATCGACGAGGACGACATCGTCGCCGGTCTCGAGTCGGTTCGAACCGTGCCGGGCAGGTTCGAGGAGGTGGACGAAGGCCAGCCCTTCCGCGTCATCGTCGACTACTCGCACAAGCCCGACGCGCTCGCGACCGTGCTCGCGACGGCGCGAGAGCTCACCGCCGGCAAGCTGCTCTGCGTGTTCGGATGCGGCGGCGATCGCGATCGCGAGAAGCGCCCGCTGATGGGTCGGATCGCCGCGGAGCTCGCGGACGTCGCGATCGTGACGTCCGACAATCCGCGTAGCGAGGACCCGCGCGCGATCATCGCGGAGGTCGTGGCCGGCGGCGGAGGCAAGCTCGACGTCGAGCCGGATCGGCGCGCCGCGATCGAGCAGGCGATCGGTCTGGCCGAGAGCGGCGATGTCGTCGTGATCGCGGGCAAAGGCCACGAGCAGGGGCAGGAGTTCGCCGACCGGAAGCTGCCGTTCGACGACCGCGAGGTTGCGCGGGAAACGTTGCGCCGGCTGCAGGTGCGCGCATGATCCCGCTCCGGCTCGACGAGCTCGCGCCGCAGCTCCGTCGGAAGCTCGAAGCCGACGCCGACGTCGTCACGGGCGTGAAGATCGACTCGCGTCTTATCGAGCCAGGCGATCTGTTCGTCGCGGTCGGCCGCGGCGCCGAGTTCCTCGACGATGCGCGTACCCGCGGCGCCGCAGCCACGCTTGTCCCGCAGAATGCGTTCGAGGCGATGGCTGCGCTTGGTGGTGCGGTGCGCGCACGCAGCGACGCACGCGTCGTCGCGATCACGGGATCGACCGGCAAGACGTCGACGAAGGACATCCTCGCGGCGCTCTGCCGGCCAGTCGCGCGCACGATCGCGGCCGAGGCGAGCTTCAACAACGAGCTCGGTGTGCCGCTCACGCTCTGCCGCTTGGAGGAGGACACCGAGGTCTGCGTGGTCGAGCTGGCGATGCGCGGGCTGGGGCAGATCGCGCAGCTCGCGGCGATCGCGAGGCCGCAGCTCGGCGTGATCACGAGTGTCGGACCGGTGCACCTGGAGCTCGTGGGCACCGTCGCGGCCGTCGCGCAGGCAAAGGCGGAGCTGCTCGCCGCGCTCCCGCAGGGCGGCGTCGCGATCGTTCCGGACGACGCCCCCGAGCTGGAGCCGTACCTGCGCGGTCCCACGTTCGAGGTGCGCCGGTTCTCGCCTCAGGACGTGCGCGCGTTCGAGCTCGAGGGCGACCGTTCGCACGCGACGCTCCGCGTGATCGGGCGCGAGCTCGACCTGACGTTCAACTTCACCGCGCGGCACCAGGCCCTAAACGCGCTCGCCGCGCTGCACACGTACGACGCCCTGGGGCTGCCGCTCGAGCGCGCAGACGAAGGGGCCGCTGAGATCGCGTTCTCGCGCTGGCGGGGAGACGAACTCCCGCTCGAGGGAGGCGGCCTGCTGATCAACGACGCCTACAACGCAAACCCGATCTCGATGCGCGCCGCGCTCGAGCATCTCGCCGACCGCGCCGGCCCGCGTCGCCGCGTGGCTGTGCTCGGCGACATGGCGGAACTCGGCCCCGACGCCCCGCGCTACCACCGCGAGATCGGGCGCCACGCCTCGCAGGTCGGCATCGACGTCCTGCTCGCGGTCGGTCCACTGGCGTCGCACTACATCGAGGGTCAGACCGAGATCCCCGCCGCGGTGCACGCAGCCGGCGTGCCGGAGGCGCTCGCCGCCCTCGGCGACGTGCTCCAGCCGGGCGACTGCGTGCTCGTGAAGGCGTCGCGGGCGATGGGACTCGAGGCCGTTGCCGAAGCGGTCGCGGGGGCTACGGCGGGCGGGCGGGTATGAGTCGAGTGATCATCGCGGCGATCGTCGCGATGCTCCTCTCGATCCTGATCGGCCCACGCTTCATCGCCTTCCTGCGGCGCAAGGAGCTCGGGCAGTTCGTCCGCGAGGACGGGCCCGAGGGCCACGTCGTGAAACAGGGCACGCCGACGATGGGCGGCGTGCTGATCGTGCTCGCGGCCTCGGTCGCGTTCCTCGTCCTCAGCCGCTACTCGACGGCCGCTCTGACGGTGTTCTTCGCGACGGTCGCGTGCGGCGCGGTCGGATTCCTCGACGACTTCATCAAGCTGACCCACCGCCGGTCGCTCGGCCTCAGCGGCCGCTGGAAGCTGCTGCTACTCGGCGGGATCTCGGCTGTCGTCGGCTACCTCGCGCACCAGCGCGGACTCGGCCACGGCGTCTACGTCCCGGTCGGCGACTTCCACATTCCGCTGAGCTGGCTCTGGTACGGGCTCGTCTTCTTCGTGATCGCGGGCGCCGCCAACGGCGTGAACCTCGCGGACGGCATCGATGGGCTCGCGGCCGGCACGAGCACGATCGCGATCTTCACCTTCACCGTCATGAACATCTTCACGTTCGTGCGCGCGACGCAGCGCGACATCGAGAACATCGCCGCCCTCGACATGGCGATCCTCGGCGCAGCGCTGATCGGCGGCGCGATCGGGTTCCTCTGGTACAATGCCTTCCCCGCCGAGGTGATCATGGGCGACACGGGATCCTTCGCACTCGGCGGCGCGCTCGGCGCGTTCGCGCTGATGATGAAGATCGAGCTCCTGCTGCTCCTGATCGGCGGCATCTTCGTGATCGAGGCGCTGTCGGTGATCATCCAGGTGGTCACGTTCAAGTACCTCGGCCGCCGGGTCTTCCTGATGGCGCCGATCCACCACCACTTCGAGATGAAGGCGTGGTCGGAAACGAAGATCATGGTGCGTTTCTGGATCGTGACCGGGATCCTGTGCGCGGGCGCGTTCGCGCTCTACTACCGCTACTTCTTCGACTTCCGGCCCGATCTGCTGCGATGACGCTGCCGCGGAGCGCGCTCGTGCTCGGGCTCGCGCGGCAGGGCACGGCGGCGGCGGCGGCGCTCGAGCGCCGGGGCGTGCAGATCGTGCGCGCCGATCGCGAGCTCGGGAACGACGACGACCTCATGCTGCTCGAAGGCGTCGACGTGCTGGTGAAGTCCGGCGGGGTGCCGAACGACGCGCCGCTCGTCGCCGCCGCGCGCGGGCGCGCGATTCCGATCTGGAGTGACATCGAGGTCGGCGCCCGCATCCTGCCGAACCCGATCCTGGGCGTCACGGGCACGAACGGCAAGACGACGACGACTGCGCTGCTCGCGCAGATGCTCGGCGCGCCCGCCGCGGGCAACATCGGGCTCGCGATCTGCGCCCTCGACGGCGAGGTCGAGCCCGACCGCTGGATCGTGTGCGAGCTCTCCAGCTTCCAGCTCGAGTACGTGCACACGTTTCGCCCGCGCATCGCAGTCCTGCTCAACCTCGAGCCCGACCACCTCGACCGCCACGGCTCGATCGACCGCTATCGCGACGCAAAGCTGCGCGCGTTCGCGAACCAGCAGGAGGACGACACGGCGATCGTTCCGAGCGGGTTCGCCGAGATTCCAGGGCGTGCGCGCCGGATCGAGTTCGCGGCGAACGACGAGCTCCCGGCCGAATCCCGGATTCCGGGCCAACACAATCGCGAGAACGCAGCGGCAGCCGTAGCAGCGGCAAGAGCGGCCGGTCTGGACGAAGCAGGGATCGTGAGAGCGCTCCGCGCTTTCGCGGGAGTTCCCCACCGCCTGGAGCTCGTCGCAGAGAAGCACGGCGTGAAGTTCGTGAACGATTCGAAGGCGACGAACGTGGCCGCTGCGCTCCGCGCGCTCGCGGCGTACGACGCGCCGGTCCTGCTGATCGCCGGGGGGCGCGGCAAGGGCGAGAGCTTCGAGCCGCTGGCCGAAGCCGCCCGCGGGAGGGTGCGGCGCGCCTACCTGATCGGCGAGACCGCTGACAAGCTCGCGGACGCGTTTCGCGACGTACCGCACGAGCTCAGCGGCGACCTCCAGGCCGCCGTACGCGCTGCCGCAGGGGACGCCCGCCCGGGAGAGGTCGTCCTCCTCTCGCCGGCCTGCGCCAGCTACGACCAGTTCCGGGACTTCGAGCAGCGCGGGGACGAGTTCCGCCGGCTCGTCCGGGAGGTTGCCGGCTAGCCGCGTCGAACTTCCCGCGGGGAGGATGAAGAAGGCGCAGCTCGAATGGCACGTGCTCCTGCTCGTGACCCTTGCCCTGGTCGCGTTCGGGCTCGTGATGGTGTACAGCGCGACCTCGGCGCCCGCGGCACTCGGGAACGGCGACCCGACCCGCTACCTGGAGCGCCAGGCCGCCTACGCGTTGATCGGGCTCGTCCTGCTTGTCGTCGCCGCGCGCACGAACTACCGCGTTTGGCGTGGGCTCGCGCCCGGCCTGGTCGTTGCGGCGCTCGCGCTTTGCGTCGCCGTGCTCGTGCTCGGACCGCCGATCAACGGCGCGCGGCGCTGGCTGACCATCGGGCCCGCGGTCTTCCAACCGTCGGAGTTCGCGAAGCTCGCGCTTGCGGTGTGGGCGGCCGGGTACCTCGCCCGCCGGCCGGCCCCGCAGACGCTCGGCGAGCTGGCGAGGCCGCTCGGCCTGCTCGCGGCGGTCTTTTGCGCGCTCGTCCTGCTCGAGCCCGACCTGGGCACCGCGATCTGCATCGTCGTCATGCTCGGCGCGCTGCTCCTCGTCGCGGGCACGCCCGTGCGGGTGCTCGGCACCGCGGCGGCGCTCGCGACCTTCCTCGGGCTCGCCGCGATCTGGATCGAGCCCTACCGGCGCGCGCGTGTGCTCAGCTTCCTGAACCCGTGGGACGACGCGCAGGGCGCGGGCTTCCAGTCGGTGCAGGCGCTGATCGGGATCGGCTCGGGCGGGATCTTCGGGAAGGGCCTAGGCGAGGGCGTGCAAAAGATCAACTTCCTCCCCGAGGCGCACACGGACATGATCTTCGCGATCGTCGGCGAGGAGCTCGGGCTGATCGGCTCCACGCTCGTCATCGGTGCCTATGCGGCGTTCGCCTACGCGGGGCTCCAGGTCGCGCTTCGCTGCAAGGACCCGTTTGGCAAGCGCCTCGCCGCTGCGCTCACGGCGCTGGTCTGCGGCCAGGCGGTCGTCAATCTCGCGGCGGTGCTCGGGCTCGCGCCGCTGACGGGGATCCCGCTGCCGTTCGTCTCGGCCGGCGGCTCGAGCCTCGTTGTCGCGCTCACCGGGGTGGGGATCCTCCTTAACATCGCATCCGGTGGAGGGAGGGCAATCGCTGCGGTGCCTGATCGCGGCCGGGGGGACGGCCGGGCACGTCCTGCCCGCGCTCGCGGTGGCGGAAGCGCTCGCCGCGCGCGGAGTGGAGGTGACGTTCGCCGGGTCGCCGGATCGCGTCGAGGCGCGGCTGGTTCCTGACGCCGGGTTCGCGTTCGACGCATTTCGCGTCGCCGGATTTCCGCGGCGGCCGTCGTTCGCGCTCGTGCGCTCACTCGCGCTCGCGGCCCGTGCGCCGTTCGCTTGCCGTGCGATCCTCGAGCGTCGCCGCCCCAACGTCGTTCTCGGCGCAGGCGGGTACGTTGCTGGGCCGATGGTGCTCGCCGCCTGGACGACGCGGATTCCCGCGGCTCTGACCGAGGCGGACGCACGACTCGGGCTCGCGAACCGGCTCGCGACGCCGTTCGCGCGGCGCGTCTTTGTCGCGTATCCCGATCGCGCTGAGGGGAAGTACCGCGTCGTCGGGCGACCGATCCCGTCGCGTTCGGTCGCCGTCTCCCGGGCGGATGCGCGGCGCGAGCTCAGCCTGCCGGAGGAGGGCCTCTTGCTGCTTGTCGCGGGTGCCCTCGCCGGCGCGCGGTCGCTCAACGAGACGGCGGTCGAAGCGTTCGGCGCGCAGGGTCCGGCCGTCCTCCACCTGACCGGCGAGCGCGACTACGAGCTCGTGCGGGGGCGAGTCACGCGCCCGGACTACGTCGTGCTCCCGTCGACCGAGCGATTCGGCGCCGCGTTGTCCGCCGCCGACCTCGCCCTCGCGCGCGCAGGCGGCTCCGTGTGGGAGCTGGCTGCGGCCGGGCTGCCCGCGGTGCTCGTGCCATATCCGCACGCGACGGGCGATCACCAGACTGCGAACGCGCGCCACTTCGAGCGCGCCGGCGGAGCGATCGTCGTGCCGGACGCCGAGCTGGGCCGCGCCCCGGAGCTCGTGCGCTTGCTGCTCGGCGATCCGCGTCGCCTGGCGGAGATGCGCGAGGCGATGCTGCATGCCGCCAAGCCGGGCGCGGCCGACGCGATCGCGGAGGAGTTGATCGCCCTTGCCGGGGCCGCTCGCCGGTAGGCGAATCTGGTTCGTCGGCATCGGGGGCGCAGGGCTGTCGGGCTATGCGCTGCTCGCGCAGGCGTGGGGAGCAGAGGTCGGCGGGTGGGACCGCGTGGAGACGCCGTATCTCCTGCACGTGCGCGAGGCTGCGATCCCCGTCGTCGTCTCGCCCGACCCCGAGGTGCGCGACGGCTGGGAGACCGTTGTCTCGACCGCGTTCGCCGCTCGCGTCGAGGGCTCGAGCCGCGCGGAGTTTCTCGCCGAGCTCGTCTCGCTCCAGCGCGCGATCGTCGTCGCGGGCGCGCACGGGAAGACGACGACCGCGGCGATGATCGCGTTCGTGCTCGATCGGCTCGCGCTCGATCCCTCCTTCCTGATTGGCGGGGAGGTCCCGCAGCTCGGCGCCAATGCGCGCGCCGGGACCGGGTGGCTCGTGGTCGAGGGCGACGAGTCGGACCGCACGATCGCAGCGCTTCGGCCCGAGATCGCCGTCGTCACGAATGTCGATCTCGACCACCACGCGACCTTCGCGTCCCGCGCCGAGGTCGAAGAGCTGTTCGAGGCGTGGCTGGCGTCGGTCCCGCAGGTCGTGCGCGGGGAGGAGCTCGCGCCGGTCGACTTCGCGCTCGCCGTTCCCGGCGAGCACAACCGCCGCAACGCCGCTGCGACGCTCGCTGCCCTCGAGCTCGCAGGCGTCGAGCCCGAGCGTGCGGCTGCTGCCCTGACAGAGTTCCGCGGCGTGGGCAGGAGGCTGGAAGCGCGCGGCGGTGACGGCGTCCGCGTCTACGACGACTACGCGCACCATCCAGCTGAGATCGAGGCGACCCTCGCCGCCGCCCGCGAGCTCGGCGCCGCGCGCGTGCTCGTCCTCTTCCAGCCGCACCTCTACTCGCGGACGCGACATCTCGCGCACGAGCTGGCTGTCGCCCTGTCCGCCGCCGACGTCGTGGCGGTCACGGAGATCTACGCTGCGCGCGAGGAGCCGCAGACGGGCGTGAGCGGAAAACTCGTCGTGGACGCACTCACGGCGATCCGTCCGGGGATGCCGGTCGCGTGGACGCCCACCGTCGAGGAGGGCGCGCGCTTCATCGCGAGCCGCACGCGCGACGGCGACGTGGTCTTGACCGTCGGCGCCGGCGACGTCGATCGCGCCGCGGAGCTGCTCGTGTGAAGATCGAAGAGGGTGTCTCGCTCTCGCGCTTCACGACGCTCGGCACCGGCGGGCCGGCGGCTGCGTTCACGCGGCCCGAGACGCTCGGCGAGCTCGAGGACGCCTTGCGCTGGGCGCGCGAGCGCGGGCTCGCCGTCGCGACCGTCGGGCTCGGATCGAACCTGCTCGTCGCCGACGACGGTGTCGACGCGCTCGTCCTCAAGCTGGCCGGCGACCTGGCCGGCGTCGAGATTCAGGGCGACCTCGTCTGCGCCGGCGGCGGCGCGGCGAACGCCGTGGTGCTGCATCGCGCGCGTGCGGCCGAGCTCGGCGGCTTCGAGTTCGCGTGCGCCATTCCGGGGACATCCGGCGGCGGCGTCTGGATGAACGCAGGCGCGTACGGCGGCGACTACGCCCAGGTGCTCGAGCGCGCGCTCGTCGTCGATGCGAACGGCTCCCGCTGGCTGACGCCCGAAGAGCTGGGCCTGCGCTACCGCCATTCCGAGCTCCGGCACGAACAGGTCGTCGCGGCCGTCGAGCTTCGACTCCACCCCCGGCCTGCAGATGCGATCAAGGCGACAGTGAGCGAGCTGCAGGCGAAGCGAAAGGCCGCGCAGCCGACGAACAAGCGCACGTTCGGAAGCGTGTTCAAGAACCCCGAGCACGAACTCACTGCGGGCCGCATGCTCGAGGCGTGCGGTCTGCGCGGCCACCGGATCGGCGGCGCGCAGATCTCGCCGCGGCACGCCAACTTCATCGAGAACGCGGACGGCGCGCACACGGAGGATGCGATTGCGCTGATGGCGGAGGCGCGGCGCCGTGCGCGCGAACAGCACGGCGTCGAGCTCGTACACGAGGTGGAGTTCCTGGGGCCGATCGAGCTCCCGTGAACGCCGACGACGCGTGGAGCCCCGGGCACTCTGGGATCTGATCGAGTAGGAGCCCCGGCGCGCCCGGCGAAAATGCCGCGGTGGGGACGCCTCGAGTCCAGCGGTCGCGTGCGCGCGCGAAGGCGGCGGTGCTCGAGTTGCCGAAGCTCGGCCGCGTCGAGTTCGGCCGCCTCACGCCTTCCGGCACCTCGCTCCTGATCGCCTTCGCGCTCCTCGCGCTCGGCGTCGGCGCGTACGGTATCGCCCGCGAGTCGCCGCTCTTCGCGATCCAGCGGATCGAGGTGGCGGGCGGACCGCCTTCGGTGCGCGCGCGTGTGCAGCTGGCGCTCGCTCCGCTCGAGGGCCGCAGCCTGGTCGGCTTCCAGCGTGAGGAGCTCGACCGACGCATCGCGACGCTGCCCGACGTCGTTGGGGCGAGCTACGACCGCGCGTTCCCGCACACGCTGCGGGTCTCCGTGCGCCCGGAGAGCGCCTTGCTCGTCCTGCGCCGGGGAGACGAGTCGTGGCTCGTGTCCGCGCGCGCCCGGGTCGTGCGAGCGCTGGCGAAGGGCGCGCACGCGGGGCTGCCGCGGATCTGGGTCACGCGAGAGACCGACGTCGGCGTGGGAGACACGCTCGCCGATCCGGCAGCGCAGCGAGCGGTGCGCGTGCTCGCGCCGGCCGCGCAGGAGCTGCCGGTGACCGTCCGCGCAGTCCGCGTCGACGGCACCGAGACGACGCTGATCCTTCGCTCGGGACTCGAGCTCCGCCTCGGCCGCGAGCATGACGTGCGGCTCAAGCTCGCCGTCGCCGCACGGATCCTGCCGCTGCTCGGTGCGGAATCGACGTACCTCGACGTGGCTGTTCCCGACCGTCCAGTGGCGGGCAGCGAGGCTCAAGCTGAGGTACAGGTCGAGGCTGGCACGCCGTAAGCGCGTTGACAGGCCAGACGACGACACGTACCCTCCTGCGCAGGAGCGCCGCATGAACCCATACGCTTCAGTCAAGCTTGAGCTAGAGGCCACTTGAGCGTTCGCGATCAGAGCAACTTCCTCGCAGTCATCAAGGTCGTCGGTGTCGGCGGCGGCGGCACCAACGCGGTCACGCGCATGGTCGAGGCCGGCCTTTCCGGCGTCGAGTTCATCGCCGTGAACACGGACGCGCAGGCGCTGATGATGTGCGAGGCCGACGTGAAGATCCACATCGGCTCCAAGGCGACGCGCGGCCTCGGAGCGGGCGCCGATCCGGTCGTGGGCGAAGAGGCTGCGCACGAGAGCCGCGACGAGCTGAAAGAGGCACTGAAGGGCGCGGACATGGTCTTCATCACGGCCGGCGAGGGCGGCGGCACCGGTACCGGCGGCGCGCCCATCGTGGCCGAGCTCTCCAAGGACGAGCTCGACGCGCTCACCGTCGGCGTCGTGACGCGGCCGTTCGCGTTCGAGGGCCGCCGCCGCGCCGAGCAGGCGCAGCGCGGGATCACGAACCTCGCGGACAAGGTCGACACGCTGATCGTGATCGAGAACGACCGTCTGCTGCAGGTCGTGGAGAAGCGCACGTCGATCGTCGATGCGTTCGGGCTGGCCGACGACGTGCTCCGACAGGGCGTCCAGGGGATCACCGACCTGATCACGGTGCCCGGCCTCGTCAACCTCGACTTCGCCGACGTGCGCACGATCATGCGCGACGCCGGCTCGGCACTGATGGGCATCGGGATCGCCGCCGGCGAGAACCGCGCGGCGGAGGCGGCGCGGACGGCCGTCTCCTCGCCGCTCCTCGAGGCGTCGATCGAGGGCGCCACCGGCATCCTCCTCAACGTCACGGGCGGCCCGAACATCGGCCTCTTCGAGGTCAACGAGGCGGCCGAGGTCGTCACCGGCGCGGCCGACCAGAACGCGAACGTGATCTTCGGCGCCGTGATCGACGAATCCCTCACCGACGAGGTCCGCGTCACCGTGATCGCGACGGGCTTCGGGCCGCAGAGGCGCCGCCGCCGGCGCGAGGAGAGCCTGGTTGCTCCAGAGCCCCGCGCCCGCGAAGGCTTCGAGGTGAGCGACGAGGTGCTCGACGTGCCCTCGTTCCTCCGCGACGACCGCTAGGAGGTTTCGGAAAGGCGGGTAGCGGTAGGAGAGCCGTGCCCTCTAACAGGCCGATGCGATCTGCGTCGGCTAACGACCCGGTCCGTCGCTCCGGCCTTTCGCCGGAGCGACGCCGTTAAGGATGGGGGAACCCTGGTTCCCCGATGAGCCCTCTCCTCTCGCCAGTAGCATCGGCTTCGCATGCAGACACTTCTGCGGACGCCTCTCCACGACCGCCACGTCGCGCTGGGCGCGCGCATGGTGCCGTTCGCCGGCTGGGAAATGCCGGTGCAGTACGAGGGCGTCATCCAGGAGCATCGTGCGGTCCGCACGGACGCCGGCGTGTTCGACGTGTCGCACATGGCCGAGCTCGAGATCGAGGGACCGCGCGCACAGGAGCTGCTCCAGTCCCTGCTGTCGAACGACCTGGCCCGGATCGGGCCCGGCCAGGCGCAGTACACGCTGCTGACCAACGAGCGCGGCGGGATCATCGACGACCTGATCGTGTACGAGCTGGAGCCGGGGCGATACCTCCTGGTCGTGAACGCGTCCAACCGCGAAGCCGACTTCCGCTGGCTCAAGGAGCACGAGATCTCGGGAACCGAGGTCAGCGACCGTTCCAACGACTACGGGCTCGTCGCCGTGCAAGGGCCGCGCGCGATCGAGCGGCTGGGGCTGCCACCGGCGCCGCCGTTCACATGGGCGATGGGCGAGATCGACGGCGTCGAAGTCATGGTCAACCGCACCGGCTACACCGGCGAGGAGGGGGTCGAGCTGATGACGGTGGCCGGGGACACCCCGGAGCTCTGGGACCGCGTGCTCGAGCGCGGTGCGAAGCCCGCAGGACTTGGGGCGCGCGACACGCTGCGGCTCGAGGTGTGCTACCCGCTTCACGGCAACGACATCACGCCGGAGACGGACCCGATCTCCGCCGGCCTCGGGTGGCTGTGCGCCCTCGACAAGGAGTTCACCGGTGTGCAGGAGCTCAGGCGGATCAAGGACGAAGGGCCGGCGCAGAAGCTCGTCGCCTTTGTAATGGAGGACCGGGCGATCCCGCGTCAGGGCATGCCCATCCTCGAAGGCGGGACCGTCACGTCCGGAACGCAGTCGCCGATGCTCGACGTCGGGATCGGCCTCGGCTACGTCGACGCGGCGCACGCTGCTCCCGATTCCACGATCACGATCGACGTCCGCGGCCGCGAACGCCGGGCGCGCGTCGTCAAGAAGCCGATCTACAAGAAGGAGAAGGAGGAGACCGCTAAGTGGCCGCCGACGAGTCGTACCCCGCCGAGCTGAAGTACCACCGCGAGCACGACTGGGCGCGCATCGAGGACGGCGAGGCCGTGCTCGGGATCACCTGGTACGCCCAGGACGCGCTGGGCGAGCTCGTGCACTACGAGCCCCCTGAGGACGGCCAGCGGATCGCGAGCGGCGCGTCGTACGGGGAGGTCGAGTCCGTGAAGGCGGTCTCGGAGGTGATCGCGCCGCTGTCCGGCGAGGTGCTCGAGGTCAACCGGAAAGTCGTCGACGCGCCGGAGACGGTCAACGACGACCCGTACGGCGAGGGCTGGCTCATCCGCATCCGGTTGGACGATCGGGCCGAGGCCGAAGACCTGCTCGACGCGGACGCATACCGCGCGTTCCTGGCCGAGCAGTGACGCCGTTCGTCTCGCTGACCGAGCGCGACGAGCGGGCGATGCTCGACGCGATCGGCGTCGACTCCGTCGAGGCGCTCTTCGCGGACATCCCCGAGGGCGTGCGCTTCCGCGGCGAGCTGGACGTCGAGCCCGCGCTCTCCGAGCAGGAGGTCGTTGCGCACCTCCAGGAGCTGGCGGTGCGAAACGTCCACGCCGGGCAAGAGGTCTCGTTTCTCGGCGCCGGGATCTACGACCACTACGTGCCGGCGATCGTCGACGCCGTGCTCCAGCGCGGTGAGTTCCTGACCGCGTACACGCCGTACCAGCCCGAGATGAGCCAGGGAGTGCTACAAGCGATCTTCGAGTATCAGACCGCGATCTGCGAGCTCACAGGGATGGACGTGTCGAACGCGTCGGGGTACGACGGAACGACCGTCGCGGCGGATGCGTGCTACGTCGCGAAGCACGCGACGGGCCGCTCGAAGGTCGTCGTCACCGAGGCGACGAACCCGCAGGTGCGGCAGGTCGTGAAGACCTACGCGCCGGGCTTCGGGCTCGAGGTCGCCGAGGTGCCGCACCGGGAGGGCACCACCGACCCCGACGAGCTGGCCGAGGCAGCACGCGACGCCGCGTGCGTCATCTTCCAGCACCCGAACTTCTTCGGCTGCCTGGAGCCGGCACCGGACCTCGCAGCTGCCGCGAACGAAGCCGAGGCGCTGCCCGTCGCGCACGTCGACCCGCTGTCGCTCGGCGTGCTCGAAGCGCCGGGCCGCTACGGCTGCGCGATCGCGATCGGCGAAGGGCAGGGGGCCGGGAACCACTTGTCCTTCGGCGGACCACACTACGGCTTCCTCGCGGCCAGGTCGGACTTCATCCGCCGCATGCCGGGCCGGATCGTCGGCGAGACCGTGGACGCCGCGGGCGAGCGCGGCTATGTGCTGACCCTGCAGACCCGCGAGCAACACATCCGCCGCGAGAAGGCGACCTCGAACATCACGACCAACCAGACGCTGCTCGCGCTCGGCGGTCTCGTCTACCTCTCCTGGCTGGGCCCGCAGGGGCTTCGCGCGCTGGGCGAAACGTGTCTCTCCCTCGCCCAGTACACGAAGACACGTCTCAAAGAGGCGGGCCTCGAATGGACGTTTGCAGACAAGGCAACATTCAAGGAGTTTGCCGTACGCGTCGGACGGCACGGCACCGAGGCCGTTCGCGCCGCGCGGGAGCACGGCGTCCATCCCGGCTATGCGCTCGGCCGCGATTACCCCGGGCTCGACGACTCCGTCCTCGTCGCGGTCACGGAGAAGCGCACCCGGGCCGACGTCGACCGGCTCGTCGAGGTACTCGCCGCGTGAAGCTGATCTACGAGAAGTCGCAGCCCGGGCGCACGGCGTACACGCTGCCGGAGCACGACCTTCCCGCGCCCGAGCTCCCCGAGGAGCTCCGCCGCGCCGATCCACCTCGCCTTCCCGAGCTCGCGGAACCCGAGATCGTGCGCCATTTCACCGCGCTCTCGACACGCAACTTCGGGATCGACACCGGCTTCTACCCGCTCGGCTCATGCACGATGAAGTACAACCCGCGCGTCAACGAGCGGCTTGCCGCGCTCTCCGGTTTCAGCGAGCTCCATCCGCTGCAGGACGAGGAGGCCGTCCAGGGCGCGCTCGAGCTGATGCACCGCCTCCAGCAGGCGCTGATCGAGATCTGCGGCCTGCACGCGTGTTCGCTCGAGCCGGCAGCGGGCTCGCAGGGCGAGCTGACGGGCCTGATGCTGATGCGTGCGTACTTCGCCGAGCGCGGCGAGGGCGAACAGCGGCGCAAGATCGTGATCCCGGACACGGCGCACGGCACGAATCCGGCGTCCGTGACGATGGCCGGCTACGAGCTCACGCCGGTCAAGACGGACCCGCGCGGGAACATCGACGTCGACGACCTGCGTGCGCGCGTCGACGAGCACACGGCCGGGCTCATGCTCACGAATCCCTCGACGCTGGGCCTCTTCGACGAGAACATCGAGGAGATCACGCGGGTCTTCCACGAGGCGGGCGCGCTCATGTACTACGACGGAGCCAACCTCAACGCCGTCTGCGGGATCTCCCGCCCCGGCGACATGGGCTTCGACATCGTGCACATCAACTTGCACAAGACCTTCTCGCAGCCGCACGGCGGCGGCGGTCCCGGCGGGGGGCCGATCGTCGTCCGTGAGACGCTCGAGCCGTACCTCCCGGTGCCGCAGGTCGTTCGCGACGGCGATGCGTACCGCCTCGACTTCGACCGACCGAAGTCGATCGGCAAGGTCCGGGGATTCACCGGGCCGTTCGGGGTGTTCGTGCGCTCGTACGCGTTCATTCGCATGTGGGGTCCCGCGCTGCGGCGCATGTCCGAGATCGCGGTCCTGAACGCGAACTACATGCTCGCGCGGCTGCGCGACGCGTACGACGTTCCGTTCGACCGGCTCTGCATGCACGAGTTCGTCCTCAGCGCACGCCCGCTCAAACGCGACCACGGTGTGAGCGCGCTCGACGTTGCAAAGCGGCTGATGGATTACGGCTTCCATCCGCCGACGATCTACTTCCCGCTGATCGTTCCCGAGGCGCTCATGATCGAGCCCACCGAGACGGAAGCGAAGGAGACGCTCGACGAGTTCTGTGATGCGATGCTCGCGATCGTGCGCGAGTCGGGCGAGTCGCCCAAGCTTCTGAAGGAGGCGCCTCACAACCGGCCGGTGCGGCGGCTCGACGAGGTACGCGCCGCCAAGCGCGCGATCGTGCGCTACCTCTTCGAGGACCACCCCGACATGAGCGGCGAGTCTGTCGAGCCGCGGCAGCTCGAGGCGCAGAAAGGCGCGTAGTGGACCGGCGCGAGCGCGAGCGGATCATGCGGGAGGGCGGCGTCGGCGACTCGAGCACGATCGAGCACGCGGACGCGCGCCGGCTCGCCGAGGATCTCGAAGGGAGCCCGCTCCGCGGCAAGCCGTTGCGGCGGCGCCTGCGCAACTTCCGACCGGGTGTCGACAGCTACGTCGCGTCACTCGGCGGCCCGCTGCCGTACATGCAGCGGCTGCGCGAGCTCGAACGCGCGACCGAACGCCACGAGGCTCGGCTCGCCGAGGCGTGGGACGAGCTCGCGGCGGTGTACCCAGAGCCCGCGGAGTTCGCACGGCGCTGGCGTGCGACCGCCGAGCGGTGGGCCTTCGACGACGTGAACGACCTGATCGAGCGGCACAACCGGTTCTTCCCGATCGAGTCGCGACTCCCGATGGACCCCCGCACGGGCGACTTCGTCCTCCTCGACGGCGAGCACTACGAACGCCGCCCGCTCGACCGGGAGTGGATTCTCGAGCGCTTCCCGGCCGACCTGACCGAGGCCGCGTGAGCGTCGAGCGGCGCCCGTTGGGCGCGCAGGGCCTCGAGCTCTCCGCGCAGGGACTCGGCTGTATGGGGATGTCCGAGTTCTATGGAACGACCGATGAGCCCGAGGCGATCGCGACGATCCACCGCGCGCTCGAGCTCGGCGTCACGTTCCTCGACACCGCCGACATCTACGGCGTCGGCAAGAACGAGCTGCTCGTCGGGCGTGCGGTGGCCGGCAAGCGCGACGCGTACGAGATCGCGACGAAGTTCGGCAACGAGCGCAATCCCGACGGCAGCTGGATCGGGATCAACGGACGCCCCGAGTACGTGCATGCCGCCTGCGAGGCGTCGCTGCAGCGGCTCGGGATCGAGACGATCGACCTCTACTACCAGCACCGCGTCGACCCGAACGTTCCCGTCGAGGAGACCGTCGGCGCGATGGCCCAACTCGTCGAGGAGGGCAAGGTGCGCTACCTCGGCCTCTCGGAGGCCGCGCCGGAGACGATCCGTCGCGCGCACGCGGTGCACCCGATCACCGCACTACAGACCGAGTACTCGCTCTGGACGCGTGACCCCGAGGCCGAGATCCTCCCGACCGTCCGCGAGCTCGGCATCGGCTTCGTTGCGTACAGCCCGCTCGGCCGCGGGTTCCTGACCGGCGCCTTCGCCTCGGCCGGCGACCTCGGCGAGGAGGACCGGCGCGCGCAGATGCCGCGCTTCCAGGGCGAGAACTTCGAACAGAACCTTCGGCTCGTCGAGACCATCCGCGCCATCGCGGAGGAGAAGGGCGTCACGCCCGCGCAGATCGCGCTCGCGTGGGTGCACTCGCGGGGCAGGGACGTGGTCCCGATCCCGGGCACGAAGCGGCGCCGCTATCTCGAGGAGAACGTCGAGGCGCTCGAGGTCGAGCTCAAGGACGAAGACCTGCTGCGGCTCGACGAGGCGTTCCCGCCGGGCGTCACGGCCGGCGAGCGGTACGGGGACATGTCGACGGTCAACGGCTAGGAAGTTGCGGCGAGCTGTCCGCATGCGGCCGCGATGTCGCGCCCGCGGGTCAGCCGCACCGTCGCCGGCACGCGCGCGCGGTCGAGCACCGACTTGAACGCGTCGATCGCCTTGCGCGAGGAGCCGTCGTACATCCCGGTCGGGTTGTACGGGATCAGGTTCACCTTGAAGACGCGCGGGTCGAGTAGGTCGGCGAGCTGCCGCGCCTGCTCGACGCGGTCGTTCACGCCCGCGAGCATCACGTATTCGACGAACACCTTGCGCCGCCGCAGCTCGAAGTAGCGCTCGCATTCGGCGACGACGTCGGCGAGCGGGTAGCGGTCGTTGACCGGCATGATCCGAGACCGCAACGCCGGGTCGGCTGCATGGAGCGAGAGCGCGAGCCGGATCGGCTCCTCGACCTCGTCCACGAAGCGGCGCAGGCCGGGTAGCCAGCCCACGGTCGAGACGGTCGTGCGACGGTGCGTGATCCCGAGATCCGGGAGCAGCCGTGCGGCGGCCACGATGTGGTCGAGATTCAGCATCGGCTCGCCCATGCCCATGAAGACGCAGTGGTCGATCGTCTCGAGCCGACGAAAGTGCAAAGCCTGGTCGACGATCTCCGAGGCGGTCAGGTTGCGCCCGAAGCGCATCGCTCCCGTCGCACAGAACGAACACGTGAGCGGACACCCTGACTGCGACGACACGCAAATGGAGCGGCGGCCGTCGCGGTAACGCATCAGCACCGCCTCGACCGGATGCCCGTCGTGCGTCCGAAAGAGCGTCTTCACCGTCCCGTCGCGCGCCTCGGACTCACGCTCGACAGCGAGCGACGAGAACGGGACCGCCGACGCGAGCTCGCCGCGGAGCGGTGCAGGCAGGTCCGTCATCGCGTCGTACCCGTACGCACCGCGCGCGGTCCACGACCAGACCTGCCGCGCGCGGAAGGGCGGCTCGCCCCCGTCGTTCAGCGTCTGCGCGAGGAGAGCGAGGTCCATCGCCCTCCACGGTAGCGGGCGCTAAAACAGGTCGAAGTCGTCGTCAGGCCGTGGGCCCACACGATCGCCGCGCCGACGGCGCACTATGTAGATCGCGCCGGCGAGGATCATCGCGGCGACGAGCGGGGCCGGGCTCAACCAGGCGGCCGAGAGCCAGACGAGCCCGATGCCCGCCACGACGCTCCAGCGCACGAGCTTCTCAGCCTGGAAGAGCTCCCACAGCAACTCGATTCGTTCCATTACTCCCTCCTCAGGAGCTAAATCGGCCGGGGGTCAGGCCCTCGCATCCCCCGTTTCAGGGCCAGTAGACTGGCCGCAGTGTCAGCCTGACCTGGATACGAGCCCTCGCCGACGCTTGAGCGCGGCGACCCCTTTCCGCTCGATCGAGGAGGTTCGAGATGAGGCCCGGGGCCTACCCGGTCTGGCTCGCGCTGACGTGCGCGGAGTCGCTGATCAACTCGATGGTCTTCACCTACGCGGCCGTGTACTACGTCCGCGACGCTGGGCTCGGCCCGTTCCAGCTCGTCCTCGTCGGGACGGTGATGGAGGCCGCAATCTTCTGCTTCGAGATACCGACCGGCGTCGTTGCCGATCGGTTCGGGCGCCGCCTGTCCGTGATCGTCGCCTTCGCTGTGCAAGGAGCCGCGTTCGTGGTTCTCGCTCTCGAGCCCACCACCGCGGGCGTGCTCGCGGCGAGCGCGCTCTGGGGCTTCGGCTGGACGTTCGAGAGCGGTGCGCTCCAGGCGTGGATCGTCGACGAGCTCGGCGGGCGGGACTTGCAGCGCGTCTTCCTGCGTGGTTCGCGCTGGGCCTACGCGGGCGCGTTCGTCGGCCTCGTCGCCGGTGCTGCGCTCGCCGCGCTCTCGCTCCGGCTGACGATTGCGGTGGGCGGCATCGGTCTCCTCGTGCTGGCGGCCGTGCTCGCGCTCGTGATGCCCGAGCGCGGGTTCCGCCCCCAGGTCTCCGAGGTGCACTTCCCGTTTCGCGACCTCACACGCTCCGCGCTCGAGGCCGGACGCGAGGTTCGCGCACATCCCGTCCTGCGCCTGATCGTCACGATCACGTTCTTCTTCGGCGCCTTCACGGAAGGAATCGACCGGCTCGGCGAGATCCACTACCTGCGGGACGTCGGGCTACCCGAGCTCGGGGTTCTCGATCCTGTCGTGTGGTTCAGCGTGATGGGCCTCGTCGGTCTCGCGTCGAGCTTCTTCCTCGCCGGTGCGCTCGCGAGGCGGATCGCACCGGAGCGCGGGCTCAACCCGTCGAGGACGCTCCTCCTTCTCGACTCGACGCTCCTTGCGGGCGTGCTCGTCTTCGCGCTCACCGACAGCTTCGCGGTCGCGTTCGCGGCGATGTGGGTCGCGAGCCGCGCGCGGGCGCTACACCAGCCGATCTTCGACGCGTGGCTGAACGAGAACGTCACCTCCGCGCGTCGCGCCACGGTGCTGTCGATCGCGAACCAGGCCGACGCGATCGGGCAGGTCGGCGGCGGACCGATTCTCGGCGCCGTCGGCTCGCTCGTCTCGATCCGCGCCGCGCTCGCGACCTCCGCGCTCCTGATCGCCCCGGGGCTCGGCCTCTACGCTCGCGCCTTGCGCCGGCCCGCGCCGGAACCGCCGCTCGAGGAGGCCGCGCCCGGTTAGGTTGCTGCGCGTGACGTGGTGGCGGGAGGGATTCCTCTACCAGATCTACGTGCGTTCGTTCGCGGACGGGAACGGCGACGGGATCGGCGACTTCGAGGGCATCCGCTCGAAGCTCGACTACCTCGAGTGGCTCGGCGTCGACGGGCTCTGGCTGACGCCGATTCACCCGTCGCCGAACGAGGACTGGGGCTACGACGTCTCCGACTACCTCGGCGCACACCCGGACTTCGGCACGCTCGACGATCTGGACGCACTCGTCGAGGACGCGCGTGCGCACGGGATCCGCATCCTGCTCGACCTCGTCCCGAACCACACCTCGAACGAGCACGCGTGGTTCCACGATCCGGCGAAGCGCGACTGGTACGTCTGGGCCGACAAGCCGAACAACTGGCGATCGACGTTCGGAGGCCCAGCGTGGACATTCGACCCGGACGTCGGGAAGTACTACCTCCACAACTTCCTCCCCGAGCAACCGGACCTGAACTGGTGGAACGAGGACATGCGAGAGGCGTTCGACGAGATCCTGCGCTTCTGGTTCGACCGTGGGATCGGAGGCTTCCGAATCGACGTTGCGCATGGCGTCGTCAAGGACGAGCTGCTGCGCGACAACCCGCGCCTGAGCCGCGGCGACGTCCGCACGGAGCGGACGTTCAACATGAACCGCCCCGAGGTGCACGAGGTCTACAAGCGCTGGCGGAAGATCGCGGACGAGTACGAGGACCCGCCGATCCTCGTCGGCGAGACGTGGGTGAGCGACCTCGACGAGCTCGCGCGCTACTACGGTGCCGACGACCAGCTGCACCTCGCGATGAACTTTCCCTTCGTGATGGCGCCGCTCCGCGCCGCGCCGATGCGTGCGCTCGTCGAGTGGGCCGAGCGCGCGTACCCGAAGGAGGCGTGGCCGGTGTGGACGGGCTCGAACCACGACATCGTCCGCTTCCCGACGCGCTGGGCCGCCGGCGACGAGGCGAAGATCCGCTGCGCGCTGCTGATCCTGCTGACGCTCCGCGGCACGCCGATCCTCTACTACGGAGACGAGCTCGGCATGGAGCAGGTGCCGATCCCGAAGGAGGAGCAGCTCGACCGCGCCCACAGCCGCGACGGCGCGCGCACGCCGATGCCGTGGTCACGCCGGACGGAACGCGAGTGGTGGTTACGACACGGTGACCTGACCCGGAACGTCGAAGACATGCGCGGCGACCCGCAGTCGACCCTTGCCTTCGCGAGGAGCCTGATCGAGCTCCGCCGCGCGACTCCCGAGCTTCGCACCGGCGCGTATTCGACGATCGAGGCCGGCCCCGGGGTCTGGGCCTGGCGCCGGGGCGAAGGCGTCGTGGTGGCCGTCAATCTCTCGGATCGGCGGCGGACCCTGCGCGATCTCACCGGCACCGTCCGGCTGGGCACGGAGATGGCACGCGGCGGCGAGAGCGTCTCCGGACGCCTCACGCTGGAGCCCTGGCAGGGGACAATCCTGCTCCCAAATTGAGCCGGACACTTCCGACTTGCGCTCTCGGTTGCACAGCCGTAACTTGCTTGCCGAGGACAGTTTTTCCAAGGCATCTCTGCCTATGAAGGAGGGGGTTCGATGAAGAGCAATCGCGCCTGGAGGCGTACAAGCCTCCTTGGCGTTGCGGTTGCCGCGGCCTTCGTCGCCGCGCTCCCAGCCGCGGGAGCTCAGCCGCACGCTACGAAGAAGACGACGGTCACGCTGGCAGGCTGGTCACTTGCCGGCAACCGGGCAGAGCAGAACGCCCTGCTCAAGACGATCGCCGCCTTCGAGAAGCGGAACAAGGACATCAAGGTGAACTACGCGCCGATCTCGGGCGACTACGACGCAGCGATGCTCGCCCGCTTCGCCGCGAAGCGTCCGCCGGACGTCTTCTACGTCGACTCGCTCGACGTGGCTGACTATCTGCCCGCACTCGAGCCGCTGAACGGGCTGATCGCGAAGAACAAGTTCAACACGAAGAAGTTCTTCCCGCGCCTGCTCAACGCGTTCACGGTGAAGGGCAAGATCTACGGCTTCCCGAAGGACTGGTCGTCGCTCGGTCTGGAAGGGAATAGCCAGATGCTGGCGGCCGCGGGGATCAGGACGCCGCCGAAGACGTGGGCTCAGTTCACCACCGCGCTGCAGAGGCTGAAGTCCTCGAACGCCGTCCCGAACGGCGCGCCGGCATGCCTCAGCCTCGACTGGGCGCGGATTCTCGCGTTCATGTACCAGAACAAGGGCGCATGGCTGAACCCGGCGAGGACGCAGTCGGTGATCAACTCGGCGGCGAACCGCGCGACGCTCGAGCGGTACCTGGGCTGGCTCAAGAGCGGGCTCGCAAAGACACCGGCACAGCTCGGTGTCGGTTGGTGCGGCCAGGCGCTCGGCGAGCAGAAGGCGGCGTACATCATCGAGGGCAACTGGATCAACGGCTTCATGAAGACCGGCTTCGCGAACGTGAAGTACAAGATCTTCCCGATGTTGCGGGAGAAGCAGGGCGGCAATCTCGCGTTCACCGTCTCGTACTCGATCGGGAAGTTCTCCAAGAACAAGGCCGCCGCGTGGCGGCTGCTCGCGTTCCTGACCGGACCGACGGGCATGCGCATCTGGACCGGGGGCGGCATCGCGCTGCCTTCCCGGAGCGACGTCAAGGTCCCGCCGGGCACCGCCGCGCTCGTGAACGCAGCGCCTTCGTCGAGGCCCTGGCAGTTCGTCTCGGGCTTCGACCGAGTCGTCGACCTGGCCGGCAAGGAGCTGGAGAAGACGTTCGAGGGGAACCAGACCGTCGCCCAGATGCTGGCGAACATCGACGCGGCGACGAAGGCAGCACTCCAGAAGTGACGAAGATCCGCTGACAGTGACGCCCCTCCGCGCTCTGACGCGCGGAGGGGCGTTATCTTTCGAGCCCAGGGGACGATGACGGTCGCGGCGAGAACGAAGCGGCTACAAAGCGCCGGCAGCGAGAGGCTGCGCGAGGCGCTCGTGGGCTACGCATTCATCCTGATCCCGATGGGCATCTTCGGGGTGTTCTTCCTCTACCCGATGGCGTACGCCTTCTACGTGAGCGCGCACGATTGGGGCGGGCTGACCGGGAACACCGGCTACGTCGGTCTCGACAACTTCCGCGACGTCTACCACGACAAGCAGTTCTGGGACTGGCCGCCGCACTTCCACAGCGGTACTGCGCTCTGGAACACGTTCTACTACGCCGTGCTCGTCGTGCCGCTGCAGATGGCGCTCGGCCTCACCGTCGCCGTCGTCGTCAACCAGAACATCCGCGGCCGCGGCTTCTTCCGGTCCGCCTTCTACTTTCCGGCGCTCACGTCATCTGTCGCCATCACCGCGATCGCGATCTACCTGTTGAACGCGAACGGCTTCCTGAACTCGGTGATCAGCAAGATCATCGGCCACGACTACCACCATCCCTGGTTCGGCGACTCGAGCACGGCGCTCGAGTCGATCGTCGGCCTGAACGCGTGGACGACGTCGGGAACGATGATGCTGTTCTACCTCGCTGCACTGCAGTCGATCCCGACCGACGTCTACGAGGCGGCGGCGATCGACGCAGCGGGGCGGTGGCGCACGTTCTGGAAGATCACCTTCCCGCTGCTCAAGCCTGCTCACTTCTTCGTTCTCGTCGTCTCTCTGATCGGAGCGCTCAAGATCTTCGACCAGGCCTGGATCGTCTCGAGCGGCTCCGGTGGTCCGGCCGGGTCGACTGAGACCGCGGTGCTCTACCTCTACACCGTCACGATCGGCGAGTTCAACTACGGCTATGGCGCTGCGATCGGCGTCGTGCTGTTCCTGATCATCTTCACACTGACGCTGATCCAGCGACTGCTGTTCGGAAAGGCTGAGATCGGCTACTGATGCCGCCTCGAGACGGGCAAGAGGTCGCGCCTCCGCATGTCGCGGCGATCGAGGAGCTCGCAGCCGGCGGGCCCGTCGCCGCCGGTGCACCCACGGGCCTCGACATCCCCGGCAGGGGACGCCAAGAACAGATCCTGAGGGCGGTCGCGTACACGATCCTGTTCGCGCTCGCGCTCGTGTATTTCGTGCCCTTCTTCTGGACGGTCGCGACGTCGCTGAAGAGCGAAGCCGAGGCGCTGCAGGGGTTCAAGCTGCTCCCGGACAATCCGAGCCTGCACGCCTACCGGGAGGTGCTTACGCGCGACGACCTCCCGTTCCCGACCTTCTTCCGAAACAGCCTCTTCCTCGCCGCGACGATCGCCGCGCTCGAGGTGACGTTCTGCTCGCTCGGCGGCTACGCGTTCGCGCGGCTCCGGTTCCCCGGACGGGAGATCCTGTTCCTCCTCGTGCTCGCGACGCTGATGATTCCGGACCAGCTCCGGCTCGTTCCCGTCTACCTGCTGCTGACGGAGTTTCCGCTCCTGCACACGAACCTCGTCCAGACCTTCAGGGGCTACATCTTGATCAACCTCGTGACGGCGGCGAACCTCTTCCTCATGCGGCAGTACTTCCTCACGATCCCGAAGGACTACGAGGAGGCAGCCAAGCTCGACGGCGCGGGGTACTTCAAGACGTACTGGCGGATCATGCTTCCGCTCGCGACGCCGGCCCTCGCAGCAGTGGCGATCCTCGCGTTCCAGGGAATCTGGAACGACTTCTTCTGGGCCTTGATCGTGTTGGGCTTCGGCGACCCGCAGAAGATGACCGTCCAGCTCGGGCTCGCGCAGTTCGTCACGCAGTACCAGGCGAACTGGCCGGCGATGATGGCGGCGGCGACGATGGCGATTCTGCCAGTGGTGATCATCTACGTCTTCTTCCAGCGCTACTTCGTCGCCGGGATCACGGCCGCGGGCGTGAAGGGATGAGCACGTTCGCCGAACAGGCCGCCGCCCCGTTCGTGCCCCGGCTGCGGGCAGGAACGGCGCTGCGGAAGGCCGTGCGGAGCTTCTACGAGCATTCATTCCGGCTGGTCATCTTCAACAGCCTCTTCTCCGCGGTTGCGATCGCGGTCCTCGTGCTTGCGCTCTACCAGCCCGCGGCGCTGATCCTGCTGCTCCTGCTGGGACCGCTCGCTGCCGCGCTGATGCACTGCGCGGTCACGATCGTGCGAGAGGACGACCTTCGTCTGGTCGACGCGCTCGTCGGTCTTCGTCTCCATTGGCGTCGCGGCTTCGTCCTCGGCGCAGTTGCGTCCGGAGTGGCCTTGCTGACCGTGGTCGCAGTCGTCTTCTACGCGGGCCGAGGCGCTCTTGCGTGGCCGCTGGCCGTGCTCACGCTGTATCTCAGCGGAATGTTCGGCGTCTACCAGCTCGCGCTCTGGCCGCTCGCGGTCGTCGAGCGCGACCGCCCGCTGCGCGCGGTCTTCCGTGGCGCGGCGTACACGCTTCTCGGCCGCCCGTTCGCCTTCACGGGACTCGCCGTCGCACTGCTGTTGATCAATCTGATCGGACTCGTTCTCGCGATCCTTCCGTTCCTGACGATGACGCTCTCGTATTCGTTCCTCGCGGCCGCGTACCTGACGCTGCCGCAGGTCTCCGAGGAGGCATGACCCGATGGCAACCGTGACCTACGACCGCGTGAACAAGGTCTTCGACGGGACCGCAGCCGTGAAGGACTTCTCGCTCGAGATCGGCGACAGCGAGTTCGTCGTCCTCGTCGGTCCCTCCGGCTGCGGGAAGAGCACGGCGCTGCGCATGCTCGCCGGGCTCGAGCGCGTGTCGTCCGGACGGATCCTCATCGGCGACCGCGTCGTGAACAACGTCGCGCCGCAGGCTCGCGACATCGCGATGGTCTTCCAGTCGTACGCCCTCTACCCGCACATGACCGTCTACCAGAACCTCGCGTTCGGGCTCAAGAACAAGGGCGTGCCGAAGCACGAGATCGAGCAACGCGTACAGCGCGCTGCAGAGATCCTCCAGATGGGCGACCTGATCAAACGGAAGCCGAAGCAGCTTTCGGGCGGTCAGCGCCAGCGCGTTGCACTGGGACGGGCGATCGTGCGCGAGCCCGAGGCGTTCCTGATGGACGAGCCCCTCTCCAACCTCGACGCGAAGCTCCGCGTCGAAACTCGCGCGGAGATCCTGAAGCTGCAGGAGCGTCTGGGGACGACCACGATCTACGTCACGCATGACCAGGTCGAGGCGATGACGATGGGCGACCGGATCGCGGTCATGAGCGCGGGCGTCCTTCAGCAGGTTGGAACGCCGGAGGAGCTCTACACAAACCCGCGCAACATCTTCGTCGCCGGGTTCATCGGCTCGCCGGCGATGAACCTCGTGCCCGCCGGCATCGTCAACGGCGGGTCGAAGGACCGCGTCATCGGTTTTCGGCCGGAGCACGTGCGGCCCGGCGCCGGCCGGGGGGACGGGCTCCACTTCGACGCGCGGGTCGAGGTGATCGAGTACCTCGGCGACGAGCAACTCGTCCACCTCTCACGGAAGGACACGCCCCTGCTCGCGAAGCTCCCGATCGAGGAGCACGTCGCGGGCGGCGAGCAGGTGACCTTCTTCGTCCCTCGTGACAAGCTCTACACCTTCGACGCGGAGACCGAGGAACGCATCCGGTAGCTAGCCTGGCCACGTCTTGGAAGGACGATGTACACCGACACACCTTGGTGTATAATGGGCCGATGCAGCGGACCCAGATCCACCTCGACGAACGTCAGCTGAGGGTGCTCGATCGCCTCAGCCGCGAGACGGGCGCATCGCGTTCAGAACTCATCCGACGGGCGATCGACATCACGTATGACGGCGGGCGAGCTCGACCATTGCCACGGTCGATCGGCAGCGTCTCGGTCGGTATCGACGCGTCCCGCGATGAGGAGAGGCTCGCGAAGGACTGGGGGCCTAGCCGCCAACGTCGCAGCGCGTGATCACGCTCGACACGTCGGGGATCCTGTCGCTGCTCGACGCCGCGGAGCCGAGTCACGCTCGCTGTTCCACCGCACTCAGCGATGACGGCGGCCCTTACCTCGTCCCCGTCTCGATCCTCGGCGAGGCGTGCTACATGATCGAGCGCGACCTCGGAACGCAGCCGCTGCTCGACTTCTTGGCCGACGCCGACGAGGATCTCTTCACGCTCGACTGCGGGGACCGAGACGTGACGAGGATTCGTGAGCTGATCGAGCGGTACGACGATCTGCACCTCGGCTTCGCCGATGCCGCGGTGGCCGCGTGCGCGGAACGGAACGGCGGGCGGGTGCTGACACTCGACCGGAGGGACCTCGAGGTCGTCGGCCGAGAGCTGGGCCTCGAGGTGCTGCCACAATGAGCGCGTGATCGAGCTCCGCTCCGACACGCTCACCCAGCCGAGCCGCGGGATGCGCGAGGCGATCGCGAACGCGGTCGTCGGCGACGAGCAGAAGCGCGAGGACCCGACCGTGCTCGACCTCGAGCGCCGCGCCGCCGAGCTGCTCGGCCAGGAGGACTCCGTCTTCGTCCCGACGGCGACGATGGCGAACCAGATCGCGCTGCGGATCCAGACAGAGCCCGGCGACGTCGTGCTCGCCGAGGAGCACTCGCACGTGTTCATCGCGGAGCAGGGCGGACCGGCAGTGCACTCCGGGCTCTTCACGCGGCCGCTGCCCGGCTACGCGGGGCGGTTCACGCCGGAGCAGATCCGGAACGCGATGACCGATCCGCGCTCTGGCCACGAGCCGGTGACGAAACTGGTTGCGGTCGAGAACACGCACAACTCGTCCGGCGGGCGCGTTTGGCCGCTCGACGAGCTGCGTTCGCTTGAGGAGACCGTGCGTGAGCTCGGGCTGCGCTTCCACCTCGACGGCGCGCGTGTGCTGAACGCGGCGGTCGCGCTCGACGTGCCGGCCGCCGAGATCGCCGGTCGCTTCGACACGGTCACGCTCTGTCTCTCGAAAGGGCTCGGCTGCCCGCTCGGCGCCGTCGTCGCCGGCTCGTCCGAGCTGATGCTGAAGGCGCGGCGCGCGAAGCACCTCTTCGGCGGCGCGATGCGCCAGGCCGGAATCGTCGCGGCCTCGGGCGTCTACGCGCTCGACCACAACGTCGAGCGGCTCGCGGAGGACCACGCGCGAGCGCGGCGCCTCGCCGAGGGCCTCGCGGCAGCGGGCCTACCGGTCGACCTCGACGCGACCGAGACCAACTTCGTCCAACTCGACGTTCAGCCGCTCGAGCTGACGAAGGCGGAGGCGCTCGAGCGCCTGCACCAGGCCGGCGTCGGCCTCTCGGGGACCGTGCACAAGACGAAGCTCCGCGCCGTAACGCACCTGGACGTCACCGACGAGGACATCGAGCGCGCAATTGAGCTGATCCCGCGCGCGCTCGGCGTCCTCGTGCCTACTCGTACTGGAGGGCCTCCAGGACATTGAGCCGCGACGCGCGGCGCGCGGGCATGATCGCCGCGAGGATCCCGACGACGATCGCGGCGATCGCGACGATGATCAGCGTCGAGACGGGGACCCTGAAAGCGATGAACTCGATCCGCGCGGCCAAAAGCGCGCCGAGCGCGACGCCGAGCGCGATCCCGAGCACGGCGCCGATCAGCGCCGTGACGACGCTCTCCTGACGGATCATCTGCCGCACCTGGCGGCGGGTCGTGCCGATCGCCCGTAGCAGCCCGAGCTCGCGCGTGCGCTCGAAGACCGACAGCGCGAGCGTGTTCACGATCCCGAACAGGCTCACGATCACCGAGAGCGCGAGCAGCACGTAGAGGATGTTCAGGATCGTGTTGACGCCCGAGATCTGGTTCTTCTTGAACTCCTCGCGGTCCTGCACCTTGGCGTTCGGGAACGCGCTCAGCGCCTGCTCGAGCCGCTTCGTGTTCGCAGGCGTGACCCCGCCGCGCATGTTCACGAACGTGAGCTGGTTGGTCGGCTGCGGATAGTTTGCGTCGAAAGTCGCCGCAGAGAACGTGACGGGGCCGTACGGTGAGCCAGCCGTCGGCGGGTCGATGATGCCCTTGATCACGAGCCGCAGAGTCTTCCCGCCCGGAGTCAGGGCCGAGACCGTCGAGCCCACGCGGAGGTCGTGCTTGTCCGCGTACTTCTCGTCCGTGAACGCACCGTTCCGGCCGAGCTGCGCAGGCACCGACGGCGAGCCCTCGGACCAGTCGACCTTGACGGCCTTCGAGATGTCCGGGTCGACCGCCGAGACGAACTCGGTCTTCCCAAAGACGCGAGCCTGGCCGCTGCGGATGCCGGCAGCAGAGGTGACGCCTGGGACCTGCGCCGCTGCCTGCTCGACGCTGACCGGCAGGGGCGAGAAGTTGTTCTGCGCGGTGAGCGCGTAGTCGGCGACGAAGATGTCGTCCACCCAGCCCGCGAAGGTCGCGCGGAGTCCCTGCGCGAGCACCGCGACGAGCGTGACGAGCGCGAGCCCGATCATCAGGGCGGCCGCCGTCGACGCCGTGCGCTGAGGGTTCCGTTGCGCGTTCTCCCGCGCGAGCTTTCGCGCGGCTTCGTCCGGGATGATGCTCGGACGTTCGATCGGCCACTCGGGGTGGAAGAGGCCGAGCGCCTGGAAGAGCCACATCAGGAGCACGAGCGGGATGAGAAAGACGACCAGCAAGGCGCCGCTGAGAAACGCGCCGATCCGCTTGAGCGCCGAGGCGCGCTTCTCGAACGTTCCGTAGCGAAGCAGCCAGAACCCGAAGAGCACGGGGTAGAAGAGCACCGAGAAGACCGCGACCATGACCGTCGCCACCGGGCTGACGGCCTCGCCGAGCGGCTGCACGAGCTTTGCCGCGAACAGCGCGACCCCGAAGAAGATCAGCAGCGCGCCGGCGCCGAGCCAGAGCAGCACCTGCGTCGTCCCGAGGCCGTCCCTGAACAACCCGTAGCTCAGCATCGCGACGCCGAGCGCGGCGAGCACGAGCGCGGCGTACGGGCGGTAGCCGGCCCAGCGGCCCTCGGGCAGCGTCGCGCCCTCGCGGACGGCCGCGATCGGCGGGATGCGGGTCGCCCGCAGCGCCGGCCGCAGGCTCGCGACGAGCGTGATCACGACGCCTACGAGCAGAGAGATCACGATCGTCCGAGCAGCGAAGACGAGACCGACCTTTGGCAGGTCGATGCCCGCGGCCTCGAAGAGCGAGTTCAGCCCCTTCGCGAGCAGGAGGCCGAGGAAGAGACCCGTGACCGAGGCGAGCAGGCCGATCACGAGCGCTTCGACGATCACCGAGCCGAGGATCTGCCGTCGTGAGCCGCCGATCGTCCTAATCGTGGCGAACTCGCGTGTTCGCTGCGCGATCGTGATCGAGAGCGTGTTCGCGATCACGAACGAGCCGACGAAGAGCGCGATCCCGCCGAACGCGAGCAGGAACTTCTGTAGGAAGCTGATGAACTGGTTCGTGCCCTTCGAGTCCTCGCGTGCCTGGGCGCCGCCCGACCGGACGGTGACGTTCGGGCCGAGCGCCTGGCGCAGTTCGGCGACGAGCTTGGCGTGCGAGACCCCGGGCTTCGCGGCGACGCGGATCTGGTCGAGGCGACCGACCTTGTCGAACAGCCGTTGTGCCGTCGGCAGGTCGAAGGCGGCGAGCGATGCGCCGCCGATCGACGAGACCGCGCCGAAGCGAACGATCCCGCTGATGCGGAACCGCTGCGCCGGTCCGCGTGCGACGACGCCGATCTCGTCCCCGACCGCGAAGTGCTTCTTCTTCGCCGTCGCTTCGTCGATCGCGACCTCGGCGCCGTGCGGCCAGGAGCCCTTGACGAGCGTGAGCGACTCGAAGCGCGGCTCGGAGGGGTCGACGCTGAAGCCGAGATTCGGCGCACCGCCGCTCGTGATCGGCTTGCCCTTCTTGTCGAGCAGCGTCGCCTCTCCGGCGACGCCGCCGATCGCGGCCGCGACGTCGGGAAGTGAGCGAACCTTCTCGAGCGTGCTTTCGGGAAGCGTCTCCGTCGAGAACCCGCCGTCCTCGTTGACGTCGAACGCGGTCTTCGCGGTCACGACCGCGTCCGTTCCGCGGTATGACTCGGTGAAGATCGCGTCGAAGGCGCTCTGGATCGTGTCCGTGAGGACGTAAGTGCCGCTGATCATCGAGACGCCGAGCACGACCGCCAGCGCGGTCAGCGCCGCGCGGAGCTTCCGCCCGAGGAGGCCACGAAGTGCGACGAGGATCAATGTGCGATCTCGGTCAGGACCTCGTGGATCTCGGCCTGCGTGAGGCTTCCCGTGTCCTTGACGATCTCCCCGTCGGCCAGGAAGAGGATCCTGTGTGCGCGCGCCGCGGCCGCGGCGTCGTGGGTCACGATCACGAGCGTCTGTCCGTAGTCCTCGACGGAGCTTCGCAGCAGCTCGAGGATCTCGGTGCCGGTCGTCGTGTCGAGGTTGCCCGTCGGCTCGTCCGCGAACACGACGGTCGGACGGGAGACGAGCGCGCGTGCGATCGCCACACGCTGCTGCTGGCCGCCCGAGAGCTCTGCGGGACGGTGGTCGAGGCGGTCCGCGAGTCCAACCTTGCCGATCAGCTCCGTGAAGAACGCGCGGTCAGGCTTCTCGCCGGCCAGCATCAGCGGCAGGCGGATGTTCTCCTCGGCAGTCAGCATCGGGAGCAGGTTGAAGAACTGGAAGACGAAGCCAATGTGGTTGCGGCGCAGCCGCGTGAGTGCGTTGTCCTCGAGGTCGGCGATGCTCGTGCCCGCGAGCTCCACCTCGCCGCTTGTCGGGCGATCGAGGCCGGCAAGGATGTGCATCAGCGTCGACTTGCCGGAGCCGGAGGGCCCCATCACGGCCGTCAGCTTCCCGCGCTCGACGTCGAGCGTCACTCCGCGCAATGCGTGCACGGCGGTCGGGCCCTCGCCGTAGACGCGGGTCACGTCGCGCGCGGTCACAACGGCGCCGTTCGAGCTCATGGAGCGAGGCTACCTGTCGCCTACCAGGTAGAACGCGGTGGCGGCGCCGACATAGGTGAAGATTAGGAAAACGCCGTCGCGCCGGCTCGTGCGGCCGTCTCTCAGTACCGCCGCGCTCACGAGCACCGCACCGGCGAGCACGGCGAGCTCGACCTGCCGGAACGAGAGCGCGAGCGGGTCGATCAGCCACGACAGCAGCACGACGGCGGGGATCAGGAAGACCGCGACCTGCGCGCTCGACGCGAGCGCGATCTCGGTCGCGAGCTGAATCCTCCCGCGGTAGGCGACGACGACGGCGCCGCCGTGCTCGGCCGCGTTGCCGACGATCGCGACGACCACCGCGGCGACGAAGAAGTCGGAGAGTCCGGCGCTGTCGGCGAACGACTCGATCGAGCCGACGAGGATCTCGGCGATGATCGCCGTGACGACGGTCGCGAGGCCGAGTACGATCAGCGAGGCCGAGAGTGGCCACGCTTGCATCTCTTCCGGCTCGTCGGCGACGTGCTGGAGCCGGTGGCGCCGGAGCGAGTACCACGTCACGCCGATGTACACCGCCAGCAGCACGATGGACGGCGGGACCGAGAGCGCAGCGAGCGTGCCGCGATCGGGATCGCCCGTCCAGCCTGGGATCGCGGGGACGACGAACAGCGCCGTCGCCACCGCCACCTGGCCGAGCGAGAGAAACGCCGACGCACGGTCGATCTGCCCTCGCCCACCGAAGAGCAGCGAGAAACCGAGCACGAGAAGCAGGTTCCCGATCACGCTGCCGGTGAGCGAGCCGCGGACGACTTCCTCGAGCCCGTCGGAGATCGCGAAGAGCGCGATGATCAACTCCGGCGCGTTCCCGAACGTAGCGTTCAGGAAGCCGCCGATTCCGGGGCCCGTGTGATGCGCGGCGTGCTCGGTGGCCTCGCCGATCAGCCACGCGAGGGGAATCAGGCTTGCCGCCGCCAGTACGAAGTCCGCGGTCTCGCCGAAGTGGAACGCGAAGTGCAGAAAGATCGTCAGCGGCGCGAGCGCGAGCGATGCCCAGAGGACGTTGCGCGCCACGCGGCTAGCCTACCCAGCCGTGCTCGAAGCGGTCCTCTTCGACTGGGGCGACACCCTAATGGAGTGGCGGTGGGACGAGAAGCTGCTCGTGGCGGGTCACCGCGCCGGGCTACGCGCGATCGGTCGGGAGGACCTGGAGCTCACCGAGCACTTTCGCGAGCGTTACGAGCCGCTCTTCTGGGCGCCGGGGACGGTCGAGGAGCTCGAGTACCCTGGGCTGGTTCGCCGGCTGCTCGGCGACTTCGAGGTCGAGATCGGCGCCGACGAGCTGGAGCGCTTCCTCGAGGCGGAACATGCGGCGTGGGCGCCCGCGCGCATGCTCGGCTCGACGAGCCATGCGCTGCTGGAGGCGCTCCGCGGGCGCGGCCTCAAGCTCGCCGTCGTCTCGAATGCGTTCGACCCGCCGGCCCTGCTGCATGGCGATCTCACAGACGCGGGGATCACGGAGCGCGTGGACTTCGCCGTCTTCTCGTCAGAGGTGGGAAAGCGGAAGCCGCACCCGGAGATCTTTGAGCGCGCACTCACGGCGCTGGGTGTCGACCCTGAGGGCGCGCTCTTCGTCGGCGACCGTCTCTACGAGGACGTGCGGGGCGCGGGCGAGGTCGGGATGACGACCGTGCAAGCGCTCTGGTTCCGGGCCGACGAGAACCCGGACGGCGGCGAGCCGGACTTCCAGGCCTTCACCCAGATGGACATTCTCAACATCGTGGATCGCCTGGCCAAGTGAGTCGCAACTCAGCGGCGACTACTCCCCATTGGGGGATCTGTCAAGTCTTGCGCAGCCCCTGCCCCTTGCCGACAATTCCTCCATGGAACGCATAGAGCAACCAGCCGGCACGCTGCCCCTGCGGCCGCAGGACGAGGTGGAGTGCCGGCGCTGCGAGGTCCACTGCGACAAGGTCGTCCACCCTGCGGCGTGCGTTGAAAGAGCCTGCCCGTTCCTCTACGCGTACGAGGCGTGGGGGCACACCTACGTCGGCTGCATGCAGAAGGTCTACGCGGTCGAGATCGACCTCGACCTGCTGCAGGCCGCGGAGCGCCGCGGCGGCTTCGGCGCCGTCCGCGCGGTGCGCCGTCCGCTGCCGATGTGCCAGATGGAAGTGGAGAGCACGTACCTGAGCCGGACGAACGACCTCGGCTGCGTGAACCCCGAGTTCTTCGAGCTTCCGGACGGCAACCCGAACTTCCGTATCTTCGCGCGGATCACGCCGAGCACGTAGTGAAAGACGTCGACGGCGCCCGCCCAGGGGCGGCGAGCACCGCCGACTCAGGCGACGGTTACCCGCCGGCCACCTCGAAGGGATGCGGCGCGACCGCGACGCCCGTGTTCAGCCGGATCACGCTCGCGAGCGTGCGGCGGTAGTCGATCCCGTACTGTCGCCGGATCGCCTCCAGCTCCGGATCGTTCGTGTAGAAGAACCGGTCGCCGTCGCGCAGCGCCTCGAACTGCTGCTTCCACATCGCGAGCTGCAGCACGCCGAACTCGGTGCCGCGCACGTGGCGCTCGGAGACCATGCCGACGAACGCGTCGAGCCTGTCGACGCTGCCGTAGACCGCGCGCAGCCGAGCCGCGAGCGTCGTCCGCCGCGTTCCGACGACGGCGTCCTCCAGCGCCTCGTCGCTGCCCGACCGGACCACCTTGCCGTCGGCGTCGCGCAGCTCGACGAACTCGAGGATGCGCGGGTCGTCGATCGCCCGCGCGCCTTCCGCGGCGAGCTCGCGCGGGAAGCTCGCGGTCGTCTCGCCGGTGATCGCGGTGAACGACCGCTTCGGGGCCAGCCCGTACGCGACGCGCAGCGCGTTGTACGACGGTATCCCGTGGTCGCGTCCGAGCTGGATGTCGACGGCGCCGAGATCCTGGATGCCCGTGAAGCAGTTCCGATTCACCACCGGCTTGCCGCACGCCGCGGGATCGGCGCTGCCCGGCTTCGGGACCTGGAAGAGGACGCTCCGCAGCGCGTTGTCGATCTGCTCGTCGTTCTTGTACTGCCGCTCGGCGCCGAGGCTCTTGAGCACGCGTCCCACACCGACCGAGCGCAGCAGCGCGGGGTTGCCGAAGGCGACGTTCAGCGGGATCGCGAGCTCGACTCCGTCGTCCTCGCTCGTCACGGCGATGCCGGCGGCGCGGAACGCAGCGAGTTGCGCAGGCGAATACGCGCCCTCCTCGACGGCGACCTCGAACTCGCCGTGGATCATGCTGTGCGCGCGATAGCCCACGGCGGCGAACTCGTTCGAGAGTCCGGGGTTCACACGCGGGTCGTAGCCGCGGTAGCGGTCGAGGTTGACCCCGAGCGCGCGCAGGAACTCGTTGTAGGTGATGTACTGGATCTCGGCGCCGACGACGCGGCGGGCCATCTCGAACTTCGCACTCTCGGACAACCCGCGCGGGAGCGCGGCGACGATCCGGTTGTGCTCGCGTGCGAACAGGGTGTGGATGGAGGTCAGCGCGATGTTCTCGTTTGCGCGCACATCTCCGGCGACGATCGCGGCGGCGGGCCTGCCCATGAGGGCGCCCATCAGGGAAGCGCGGTTGTTGGACAGGTTTCCGTCGAGGGGTCCTGTGCGCAGCCACTCGAGCCGGGCCGCGGTGCCGCCGAAGACGTTCGAGGCGTCGATGAAGCTCGAGATTGTGTTCAGCTGCTCGCGCGGCGTCGTCGCGCCGGTGCCCGGCGCGGCGGGTGTGCGCGCGAAGTCCATGCCGGGAAAGTCGTTCCTGAACCCTTCGAGCCGGTCGCTCGCCTCGAAGGGGATCGCCGCGGACTCGGCCGGTGTCTCGTCTCTCAGTCCGAAGTCGTGATCGAGGAACTGGCCCCAGGCCCAGCCCCACTGCGATACACCGTTCTCCGAGAACAGGTTCTGGCCGACGTCGTTGAAGATGCGGTTGCTGACGTACCGCGGCGACGGTCCGCGCACCATGCTGCCGCGCCCGTCCGCGTAGTTCGGCGCAGCGAGTCGAAGGTACGGCGTCCCGGCGGTTCCCCAGCCAGGGTGTGCGACGTTGTTGCCGCTCCCGTCCAGCGAGTGGGCCGACGAGGCCAGCGACATGAGAGCGGCGCACGCCACGACCGCGATCCAGGGCATGAGGACACCTCCCGACGAGGATTGCCGGTTGCACCCCTGGACTTCGCGCCGTCTACAGCCGCGTCACGATCGAGTATCGCGCGGCGCGCTGTGAATGCCGTAAAACGTTCGTTAACGGGCCCAGCCGTCGTGCAGCTCGCGCGCCTTGCGGAGCTCGTCCGCGTTTGGCCCTTTGTCGTCGGCGCCCGGCACTTCGAGGATCGCGGGCAAACCCTGCAGCTTCGCGTGACCGAGGAAGACGCCGAGGCGCTCGCCCATCAGGCCCTCGCCGATGTTGTCGTGGCGGTCGCGGTTCGAGCCGAGCGGCGCCTTGGAGTCGTTCACGTGCAGGAGGCGCAGCCGGTCGAGCCCGATGGCGTCGTCCAGCTCCTCGAGCACGGAGTCGAGCACGCCCTCGTCGGTGACGTCAGCGCCAGACACGAACAGGTGACACGAGTCGAGGCACACGCCGAGCCGCGGGTGGCGGTCGAGGCGCTCGAAGATCGTCGCGAGCTCGTCGATCGACCGCCCGATCGTCCCGCCCGCGCCGGCGGAGTTCTCCATCAAGAGCCACGTCCGTTCCGAGCAGAGCTCGAGCACCTGCTCCATCGCCGGCAACACGCGCTCGAGGCCGTGCTCGAAGCCGGAGCCGAGGTGCGAGCCGACGTGGAAGACCACGCCGTCCGCCTCGATCGCGCACGCGATCTCCATCGTGCTGCGCATCGTCGCGACTGACTTCTCGTAGACCTCATCGTTCGGCGCCGCGAGGTTGACGAGATAGACCGCATGGCAGACGACGGGGCCCATCTTCGCGTCGTCGCGCTGCGTGCGGAACCGTTCGTAGAGCTCGGCGTCGGGGGCGGGCGTGCGCCAGGCGCGCGGACTCTGCGTGAAGAGCTGCACCGCGTCCGCACCCATGTCGACCGCCTTCTCGAGCGAGCCCTTGACGCCGCCGGAGCAGTGCGCGCCGATCACCATCGGCGCAGGAACTCCGCGAGGCGCGCGGCCTCGTCCTCGGCCTCGCGACGGACGGTGCGCGGGAGGGGCGCGAACGGCTCCAGCGCGACGCGGCCCTTCTCGGCTCGCCACGTCCCGGCGACGACGCCGTCGACGATGAACGTCTGCGCGACGTCGCCGTTCTTCATCACGACGCCCTTGCGATGCTCGTCGCTCAGCATGCGGCGTCGGTCGGCGAAGCCGAGGAGCACGTTGTCCCACTTCGGGAGGAAGCGCACCGGCGCGGGCGTGTCGGCGTCCGGTAGCGGCGCCCGGGGCAGGTCGATCAGCTCGTGCCCGTCCTCGTCGGCGAATCGGCGCAGCGGCTCGAGCGCGTCGAGGGCAGGAGCGAAGTCGCGCACCCGCATCCCACTCCAGGAGGCGATGTCGGCGCGGCTCGCCGGGCCGAACGCGGCTAGGTAGCGGCGCACGAGCTCAACGCGCGCCGCGAGCGGGTCGACCGCCTCGGGCTCGGCGACGGCCGCGAACACGGTTCGGGCGTTCGCCCGCCGGAGCGCGGTCTCGGGAGCGTGGAGGACGTGCGCGCGGATGCGCGCCACGTGCCAGGCCCGGCGCCGCGTCAGCTCGTCCGCCACGCCGTGCTCGCTCGTCAGGTACTCGTCGCCCGCCCGCCAGGGCTGCGCCCCGTTGCTGTAGAGCTTCCGCAGGCCGCGCACGGCCCGCTCGCCGATCGAGGCCGAGTCGGCGTCGGCCCACCACAGGTACTCGCGCAGCGCGGCGAAGAAGATGGGGTAGTCCCGGGCGGTGACGAGGTGCAGCGTCCCGGGCATCACCGTCGGCTTCAGCACCTCGCCCCGGCTCACGGCCCGCTCGAGCGTCTCGGCGCGGAAGCCCTCGACCCGCGACCAGAGTCCGACGTAGGGCGCGGGAGCCCACTGCCCTTGCATCCCGCCGAGCCGCTCGATCATCCTCAGCGGCGAGACCCGGCGCCGCTCGAGCAGCTGCTGCCGCGCCAGGGTCGCGCGGTTCAGCTCGCGAAGCGTCAGAACGCGCATCGCGCCTACGCTACCGGCATGGCCGTCCGCGTCCGGATGGCGCCGAGCCCGACCGGCTTCCTGCACATCGGGAACGTGCGCACCGCACTCTTCAACTGGCTCTACGCGCGCCTCCACGGCGGCGAGTTCAAGCTGCGGATCGAGAACACGGACACGTCGCGCGAGGTGGCCGAGGCGGTCGACCAGATCCAGGGTTCGCTGCGCTGGCTCGGCCTCGACTGGGACGGCCCGCACACCTTCCAGCTCGACCGCATGGACGACTGCCGCAAGGTCGCAGAGCAGCTCGTGGCCGAGGGGGAGGCCTACGAGGACGAGGGCGCCATCCGGTTCCGCATGCCCGACGAGGGAACGACAGCCTGGGACGACGTCGTGCGCGGCCGGATCGAGTTTCCGAACGAGAAGCTCGAGGACGTCGTGCTCGTCCGGTCGGACGGACGGCCGACCTACAACTTCGCGTCGCCTATGGAGGACGTCTGGGACGAGATCACGCACGTGATCCGTGGCGACGACCACGTCTCGAACACGCCGAAACAGATCAACCTGATTCGCGCGGTCGGCGCCGAGCCGCCGGTGTACGCGCACGTCCCGAGCGTGTTCGGGATGGACGGCAAGCCGCTCTCGAAGCGCCACGGCGCCGTGACCGTCGAGGAGTTTCGCAACGCCGGGTACGTCGCGCCGGCGCTCGTGAACTTCCTCGCGCTGCTGGGCTGGGCGCCCGACGGCGAGACGACGATCATGTCGCGCGACGAGCTGATCGAGCGCTTCTCACTCGAGCGCGTCCAGCCGAGCCCGGCGGCGTTCGACTTCCAGAAGCTCGACTGGATGAACGGCGTCTACCTGCGCGCGATGGATCCCGACGAGTATGCGCACGCGGTCGTCCTCTACCTCGGCGAGCAGGGCTACGACTGGGACGCCGAGCTCGTGCACAAGGCCGCGCCGCTCGTGCAGGAGAAGATCCAGAAGCTCGGCGACTTCCCCGCGTTCGCGGGCTTCCTCTTCGAGGACGTGAGGCTCGACGGGTACGAGCTCGACCCGCACGTGCTCGAAGAAGCCGAGCGCGAGCTCGCGGGCGTGGAGCCGTTCGCCGCGGAGCAGATCGAGGCGGCGCTCCGCTCACTCGCCGAGCGCCTCGGCCTGAAGCCGCGCGACGCGTTTCAGCCAATTCGGATCGCCGTCACCGGCTCGAAGGTCTCGCCGGGGCTGTTCGAGAGCCTGGAGCTGCTGGGGAAACAGCGGGCGCTCGCGCGCCTCAGCGCCGCCCGATCCTGAGCGGCTTTGGGGGTGCGAGCGGGTCGAGGGCCCGCTGGAACTGGAGCCAGGCACGGCGACGGAACGCGATGGTGGGCCGCGGGACGTGTTCCGCGCTCAGCTTCGTACGCACGGCGTGTTCGATGGCTCGGTCAGCCTCCTTACCCATTGCAATAAAGAAACGGGCCGGGGGGCCACATGGGTACGGCGCTCCAGGTAAAGTGACGCGCCGCACATGGCGATGGGAGACGCCACAGTGCTCGTCGTGGACGACGAGCCGTCCTTGCGGCTTCTGTGCCGCGTCAACCTGGAACTGGAGGGGTTCCGGGTCCTCGAGGCGGGTACCGTCCCAGCCGCGCGTGCGCTGCTGGAGTCCGAGGTCGTGCACGTGCTGGTCCTCGACGTGCACATCGCGGGCGAGGACGGCCGTGATCTGCTGGACGAGCTGCGCGCCGCGGATTCGCCCGTTCGAGTGACCATGCTCACCGGCAGTGCCGATCTCCGGAGCTCGCGCTTCGACGGCGCCGATCGCGTGCTCGCGAAGCCGTTCGAGCCGGTCGACCTGATCGCGTCGGTCCGGGAGCTGGCCGAGGGCGCTCGTGTAGATTCGTCTACGTGAGCGTCGCAGCAGTCCGCAAGCCGGCGGAGTACGAGGCCGAGCTCCAGCGCTACCTCTACGAGCGCTCGGAGGAAGGCCGCGCGGTCCGCGTCGGCGAGAAGGAAACCTCGGAGCAGGCCGCGATCGTCGCGAAGTACGCGGCGCTCTTCTCGCGCGACCAGCTGGAAGCACTGCGCGAGGCCGAAGAGCAGGCCTCAGGCGACGAACGGGAACGGCTCTACCGTCTGCGCAAGACGTGCGAGGGCGGGTTGATCTCGGCTGAGCTCGCCGAGCGTGAGGACGAGCTCGAGAATGCGATCCTTGCGGCGCGCGTCGAGTTCCGCGGCGAGGCGATGCCGCTGCGGAACGCGCAGGCGCAGCTCGCAGTGTTGCCCGACTATCAGGATCGCGAGGACCTCGGCGATTTGCAGACGCGCAAGTCGGCGGAGTTCAACGACGACCGGCTCGAACTGATCACGGCGTACGAAGAGCTCGAGGGCGAGCTCACCGGGGAGACCGACGCGATCGCACGCACGGAAGAGGAGAAGCAGATCTCGCTCGCCGAGCTCGAGCGCGCGCTGTCGGCCGCGAGCGATGCGATCACCAGTAGTTGGGAGAAGCTGCGCGGGACCTGGTTCGATCGCCTGCTCGGCCCCGAGCGCGAGGACGTGCCGACGAACGCGCACGTGGCGTGGTTGCGGCGCCTCTCGCCCCTGGAGTCGACGTATCCCAAGGATCGCTGCATCGAGGTCTGCATGGACACGCTCAAGCGGCTCGGCTTCGACCTCGAGCACGAGCCGAACGTGCGCCTCGACCTCGAGGACCGGCCGCAGAAGTCACCTCGTGCCTGCGTGATCGCGTCCGATCCGCCGAAGGTCGTGCACCTGATCACGCGCGCGCAGGGCGGGCTCCACGACTACGCCGCGTTCATGCACGAGGCCGGGCACGCGCTGCACTACGCGGGCTGCGACCCGAACCTGTCGTACACCTTCCGGAAGGTCTCGCGCGACCACGCGCTGACCGAGATCTACTCGTACATCCTCGAGGCGGTCACGCGCGAGCCGGGCTGGCACGCGCGCTACTTCGACGCTCCGGAGAACGCCGAGGCGGCGCTGTTCCTCGAGGCGCTCCTCTACCGGCGCTACGTCGCGAAGCTGCAGTTCGAGCTGGAGTTCTGGAAGGTCTTCCCGAACGGCGTCGGCGGCGACGACTACGCACGGCGCCTGACGGCGGCCACGGGCATCCGCTATCCGGCCGACAACTTCCTGGCGGACATGGACGGCGGCTTCTACTCGGCCGACTACCTGCGGGCGTGGATCCGGTCCGCGCAGCTCCGGACGTCCCTCGAGCGGGAGATCGGAGCCGGCTGGTGGTCGAACGCCAAGACCGGCGACTACCTGCGCGAGCTCTTCCGCGAGGGTACGAGACCGTCGAGCGAGGACATCGCCGCGCGCTTGGGCTTCGAGCCCTACGACACGAGGCCGCTGGTGGCGGAGCTCGGCGGCTAGTGTCCGCGTCGGTCGCGTACGACCGCTACTACACGTACGACGAGCTGACCGACACGCTCCGCGCCTGGGCGGAGGAGCATCCGTCGCTGTTTGCGTTCGAGTCGATCGGTCAGTCGCACGAAGGCCGGGAGATCTGGCTCGCGACCGTGACGAACTCCGAGACCCGCCCGCACGACGAGAAGCCGGCGTTCCTGCTCGAGGCGAACATCCACTCGATCGAGGTGACGGGCTGCACGGCCGCGTTGCACCTGCTCGAGCGGCTGCTCTCCGGGTACGGCTCGGACGAGAAGGTCACGCGCGCGCTCGACACGCGGACGTTCTACGTGATCCCCCGGCTGAATCCCGACGGCGCGGAGCTCGCGCTCGGCGAGCGGCCGCGCTACGTGCGCTCGTCTGTGCGCGCGTATCCGCTCATCGATCCGGAAGACGGCTTGCACAACGAGGACATCGACGGCGACGGGCGGATCCTCTCGATGCGCGTTCGCGACCCGACCGGGAACTGGAAGCTGCACGCGGAAGAGCCCGAGCTGCTCGTGCGGCGCGATCCCGACGAGGATGGCGGTGACTACTACCGGCTCTTTCGGGAGGGAACGATCAAGAACTACGACGGCGTGCTGATCAAGGTCGCGAAGCCGCTCGAGACGCTCGACATCAACCGGAACTTCCCGGGCGAGTGGGGGCCGGAGGCAGAGCAGGTCGGCGCGGGTCCCTATCCGACGTCGGAGCCCGAGATCCGCGCGATGGTCGAGGCCGTGATCGCGCGACCGAACATCTGCGGGCACATCGCCTACCACACGTTCTCGGGCGTGCATTTGCGGCCGTACGCCGCCTACCCTGACGACCACTTCCCGACGGGCGACCTGCGCGTTTATCAGCAGATCGGCGAGGTCGCGACGGAGTTGACCGGCTACCCGGCGATCTCCGTATTCCACGACTTCGCGTACGACCCGAAGACGAAGATCCGCGGCTCCGCGCACGACTTCATGTACGACCAGCGCGGCGTCTTCTCGTGGACGACGGAGTTCTGGAGCCCTCAGCGCGAGGCCGGGATCGAGAACTACAAGTACATCGAGTGGCTGCGCGACCACCCCGCCGAGGACGATCTCAAGCTCTACCGCTGGCAGAAGCGAAACCTCGGCGGCCGCGGGTACCTCCCGTGGCGCCGGTTCGACCACCCGCAGCTCGGCGAGGTGGAGATCGGCGGTTGGGACCTCTTCTACTGCTGGGCGAACGTGCCGTTCGAGCAGCTCGAGGCGGAGGTCGCGCCGCACACCGAGCTCGCGATCTTCCACTGCCTGATCTCCCCGAAGCTCGAGCAGCGCTCGCTCGACGTCGAGCGCGTGGGCGAGGGCGTCTACCGCGTGCAGCTCGTGCTCGAGAACACCGGCTGGCTCCCGACGAACGTCTCGGACAAGGCACTCGAGCGAAAGGTCGTCCGGGAACTCGAGATCGATCTGGAGCTCCCAGAGGGCGCACGCCTGGTCAGCGGCGAGCACAAGACGACGGCCGACCAGCTGACGGGCCGAGTCCACAAGCGCTCGAATCTCTGGTGGGGCACGAACGACGCGACGACCGACCGCGCGAAGCTGGAGTGGGTGATCGAAGCGCCGGCCGGCGGCGAGCTGCAGATCACGGCCCGCCATCAGCGCGCGGGAACCGTTCGGACGAGCTTGCGATTGGAGTGACGCGCCGGCGGCTACCCGCCGGCGCGTCCTTCAGTCGAGCACGAGCGCGTTGCAGCTGGCTCGTAGGCAACCCGCTCGGGCCGGCACCAGCGGCTCAAGGCCGATCGCGCGCGCAGCTCGCCCGGAGAATCGGCGAGGCTGAGGGAGACGATTTACCGCGTCTTCGCCCCGTCGATCGGACGAACTTCCAGATCCAAGTCGCCGCGCGTGTTGGCGCGGTAGGCGAGCCGGGCGAGGATCTCTTCCACTTCACCGTCTGTACGGCGTCCTGGCTACAGGAGAACCCGCCCCAAAGGGTTCCAGTTCTTACGACACGTTCTGCTCGTTCATCGATGGGATTACGGGCTCGTTTCGCGAGCGTTGGCCGACCTCTGCCGTCGAACAGGGGTCGCGACTGGAACGACGTCGCTACAAAGCTTTCGCGCTACGGGCGTGGGAATTTGAGGACTACCGCCCAGCTCGCCCAGTAGCGTCTCTGGCCAGAACGCGGCCTGAGTTTCGCATCAAGCCTTAGCTGCGCGAAGGTCGAGTCGACGCAGCTGGAAGGTCTAGTGCGCCCGGCGACGAAGTCGTCTAAATCGAGAACGTGGCGAACTGGACGGCGGCTCTTGATGCGGCAAAGCTCGCGCGGTTGGAGCGGCATTTGCGTTGCCTCGCCTGCGACGGTCCGGTCGAGGAGTCGCTGACGTTTCTGGGATCCCTTCGCTGTCTCGCCTGTCGGGAAACCAACGCGCCGCTTGACCCGACGTTCGTCTCTGGCCGGGAGCCGCGCAAGCGTACGACCACCTGCTGACCCGGACTGCCGCCTGTTGCCCGGCCAGGCGAAATCCGAGATGGGCACCCGACCTATGGAGGAAAGCGGGTTTCGGCTCCCCCTCCGTGCAGCAGAAAACGGCGCATACGGGATTCGAACCCGCCTGCTAATCAGGCGTTTTTCGCTCGGGAGGGAGCACCGGGGGTGCACCATCCGAGCATGTGCCATAGCCCGAGAGCAGCGCGGGAACGCCGCAGCCGAACGACTACATGTGTTCGTGCCCGAGGCGTACGTTCAGGCAGTCGAGATCGTGCTTCGACGCAAGGGCAAGCCCCCGCTCGGCTTCACTCACGCGGAGGTCGACGAGCCCGGATCGATCAGCCCCGCTCGTGGCCGACGAGCTCGCCGATCCGGGCCCACGGCTCGCCCGCCAGGTGCAAGAGGCTGACGCGGCGGTGACGGAGGCCGTGCGGCGAGAACGCCGGGCGCGTCCCGTCTTCGCCACAGCCTGCGAGACGCGCCAGCGGACCCTCGGCTCGTCGACGTCGCCCCGCGCTAGGGCTTCGAGCTCGCCGACGCGCATCCCGGTCGCATCGAGCACGAGCGCGGGCAGCCGGTAGCGGGAGGGGAGCAGATGAACGGCGGCCTCGACGTGCGACGCGGTCGGCGCCACGATGTGCTTGCGCTCCTCCCGGGGCATTCGCACCGTCAGTTTGTCGCGGGCCGGGTTCGGCGTCACCCCGGCGTGGTCGAGGATCATCGCCAGCGCGATCGGTTGTTAGTCCGCGACGGCTACCGCTGCGTCGACTGTGGGCGGACGACGGACCTCACCGTCGACCACATCGTGCCGCTCGCCCGTGGTGGCGCCCCGCTCGGACCGCTGCGCGTCCTGTGTAGGTCATGCAACTCGAGCCGCGGCGCGCGGAACTGACTCGCGCCCCCCACGAAGATTGTTGGCCCCGACGCGAACGCCGAGGCCAACCTGA
>WNFU01000239.1_pt1 | contig 171589 bp, 172 predicted proteins | sample 5400121 | NCBI WGS metagenome assembly WNFU01 (sample SAMN13153360, study PRJNA577476) | soil metagenome | isolation source: 100 cm soil or saprolite under grassland replicate 1 | place: USA:California | collected 2016-06-15
TCCGACGCAACACCGACCGGCGCGTCCTCCACCGGCTCGCGCAACTCGCCCTCGCGGTCGTGCTCCTCATCACCGCCAAGCTCATCGACTGGCGAGCCCGATGGAGCCCATGACCACGCCTATCCGCTCAAGCTCTTAGCCACTGGTCTGGACGACGCCCACTTCCTCTCCTAGCCCAAGGTTCTAGGTTCGACTCCTACACGGCGCATCGTCATCGTTTCGAGGAAGCCCTGCTGGATGGGTTGAAGGCGTTAGGGGACAATCGCGGTCGTGGCGGCGTCGCGGAAGCGCTCTGGCATGGGTCTGGGTTTGCCGCATCTGGCTTCGCTTTGCCGGCCTGGACCGGCGCTGGCGCGCATGCTCAGGAGGCTGGCCACCCTCGGTGCTGATCCGAGGGACTCCGAGGATGAGCAGCTCAGAAAGGCGACGCTGACGCTGGCCAGCATGCTGATGGCGACCATGGCGATCGTCTGGGTGGTGACGTACTGGTCGCTGGGCCTGTGGCGCTCGGGAGCTATCCCCTTCGGGTACCAGCTCGCGACGGCAGGCGGTCTCGTGGCGTTTGCACGCACGAAGCGCTTCGCGCCGTTCCGCACGAGCCAGGTCGCGATGATGCTCGTTCTGCCGTTCCTGTTGCAGGCCAGCCTCGGCGGCTTCCGCGCGTCGAGCGCGGTGGTGTTGTGGGCGTTCACTGCACCGCTCGGTGCGCTGCTGTTCGAGGGTGTGCGACGCGCGACCCCGTGGTTTATCGCCTTCGTCGGGGCGATCGTGGCATCAGGGATCCTGGAGCCCCGCCTCCATGGTGAGGGCCATATCCCAACGTGGATCGTGGTCGGCTTCTTCGTGCTCAACCTGCTGGGCGTGTCGACCACCGTGTACCTGCTGCTCCGGTACTTCATGGGCGAGCGCGAGCGCATCCTGGATGCGCTTCGGGTCGAGCAGGAGCGCTCGGAGCGTCTATTGCTGAACGTCCTTCCGGCCACCATCGCCCGGCGCCTCAAGGACACGCCCGGCGTCATCGCCGATAGCTTCGAGGCAGTGACGGTGCTATTCGCTGACGTCGTCGGCTTCACGGCGTTCGCGGAAACCCAGCCGCCTGCGGAGGTGGTGGCCGTGTTGAACAGGTTGTTCTCCGGTTTCGACGAGCTGGCAGACCGCCACGGACTCGAGAAGATCAAAACGATCGGCGACGCCTACATGGTTGTCGGCGGACTGCCGGTTCCCCGCCCCGATCATCAGGCGGCCATCGCCGAGATGGCGCTGGATGTGTGTGACGAGGTCGACCGCTTCCGCAGGGAGACCGGCGTCGAGCTGGCTATTCGGGTGGGCATCGACAGCGGCCCCGTGGTGGCCGGCGTCATCGGGCAGCGAAAGTTCAGCTATGACGTCTGGGGCGACACTGTCAACATGGCGAGTCGCATGGAGACGCACGGGGTGGCCGCCGGCATCCAGGTCACGCAAAACGTGTACGAGCGACTCTGCGAACGCTACGAGTTCCGCGAGCGCGGGGTGGTCGAGGTCAAGGGGAAGGGATCAACGACGACCTACCTCCTGATCGGGCGCCGCGTAAGCCGCCCCGCGCGCAGCACGGCTGGGACCTGACGCCGACTGACAAGCGGGGGACCCGAAGCCCGACGCAAGCAAGTGTGCTCTACCTGTCTGGGCTATCGCCGAACGCCGATGTGCCGCTCTGTGCGCGGGGACTCGCGGCCGCGAACGTCGTTCTGGCGCGACATTCTGTACTGCGGCTCCTGAGTGCAGATCGGCAGTTCTGGCGCGAGCGCCCGTTGCACCGTCCGTCCACGTGTCTTCCCGCAAATCCTGAGCAAGAGAACCCCTGCGGCGGTCAGGGGCGGTGCGCCACAGTGAAGTTGGCTTGCTTGATGAGCTCGTAGCCGTCAGGCGCTTGGTGATCTTTGAGCCGTCGCACGCATGCCTGTCGAAAGCGCTCCCAATCCTGCTCGCCGAGCGCGTTGAGGACCGCACCGACGCAGTGGGAGCGCACCCACAGCAGATACGCGTCGAGGTCAGCAAAGACGAAGCGACGCTCCCTGGTCGTTATTGCCACCCCTTCGAACCGGGTCTCCGAGAGGATCTGCGACATGCCCTCTGCGTTGAGCAACGGGCGTCGCATCGCAGCAGCCGCTCCCCGGAGCTGACTTTCCTGCTCGGAGCCCACGGCTATTTCGGCGACAAGGTCGGCGAGCCACGGGTAGTCGAGCGCACCGTCAGCAAACGTGGACGCGGCGAAGCGACCACCCGAGCGGAGCACACGTCGGGACTCCATCACCGCAACCGCAGGTTCGGGAAAGAAGAACACACCGAATCCGCGCATGACAACGTCAAAAGAGTCGTTGGCTAGCTCGAGGCTCTCGGCATCCCCCACTCGGACCTCAGCATTCGAGATGTTGTTCCGGCGGAGGTCCTCGCTGGCCAATTCCACCATCGCCGGTGAGAGGTCAATTCCGAGGACGTGGCCCCGCACACCCACCGCCTCGGACGCTGGTCGCACACACGCACCCCGTCCACATGCGAGGTCCAGTACGCGTTCACCAGCGCGGATCCCAGCTGCCGCTACCAGATCACGGCCAAAGACGTCGAAGAACTCCAGACCAGAGCCATAGGTGGGCGCGATCTGTCCGAATGCCCGCAGCACGCGAGCCTTCGCTTCAACTTCGTCACCGGCCCCCGCGACAAGATCGTCGCCCACACCCCGGTCCGTTCCCGTCATGCGCACAGATTGTCCTGAATGAGGATCTGATGCGGACGCGCGGGTGTTGCTCGTAGCGTCTCGAGGTCCGGCGGGTGGTCTCCAGAATGCCCTGCCACCGTTGGTTGGCTTCCGAGCGAAGCGACCACTCGTCGGGTCTCGGCTGCGGTGTGGCTCGAAACAGGACCGAGCATTCGATCTCTTCAGGATTGCCCGCTGCGGCGTTCCCATCGGGCAAGCGATTGAGGAGGTTCAGGTGTTCGTGATCGGAATCGATCCCCACAAGGGATCCCACAGTGCAGCGGTGCTCGACGAGGACGAGGAGCTCGTCGGTGAGCTCCGAGTGCGTGCCGGGCGAGGGCAACGCGAGGAGCTAGTGGCGTTCGCCGCCCGATTCCAACCGCGGTGTTGGGCGATCGAAGGTGCGACGGGCACGGGTGCCCTGTTGGCGCAGCAGCTTGTTGCGGTCGGTGAGACCGTGCTTGATGTCCCACCGACACTGTCGGCTCGGGCTCGGCTGCTCGACGCCGGCCGGATCGACAAGACCGACGCGTACGACGCGCGAGCCGCGGCGGCGGTCGCGTTGCGGCACTCGAAGCTGCGGACCGTGGTGCGCGAGGACCACTCGGCGGTGCTGCGGTTGCTCGCGAAACGTCACCACGACCTGGTCGCGCACCGGACCCGGGCGGTCTGTCGCCTCCACAGCGTGTTGTGTCACCTCATCGCCGGTGGCCTCCCCAAACGGCTGTCCGCCGTCCGGGCTGCTACCGAACTGCGTCGCATCCGCCCCGTCGATCAGGTCGGGGTCGAGCGTCGTCGTCTTGCCAGCGAGCTCCTCATCGAAGTCCTCGCCGCCGACCGTGACCTCGTCGCGCTCAAGGCCCGCATCACCAGCGCGGTTGGCGCATCGTCGACGACGGTCACCGATGTGATTGGGGTCGGGCCGGTGATGGCCGCGTACCTCATCGGCTACAGCGGCGACGTCCGCCGCTTCCCGACCGCGGGGCACTACGCCCGCTACAACGGCACCGCCCCCATCGAAGCATCGTCAGGACCGCGCGTCCGCCATCGGCTGAACCCGCGCGGGAACCGCCAGTTGAACCACGCCTTGCACATCGCCGCGGTCACCCAAGTCGCGCATGACACCCCGGGGCGCGCGTACTACCTCCGCAAGCAAGGTGAGGGAAAGACGAAGAAGGAAGCGCTGCGCGCGTTGAAACGACGGATCAGCGACGCGGTCTACCGCCAACTCATCGCCGACATCACCCGCTGAGAAGGCCCGGGAGGGCAACCAGGGAACGACTCTCTCATCCAGCGTGGCCGGCACAATCCCTGAACACCGGCACTTCGGAACAGCCACTCCCGGACCAACCCCAACGCTACGCCGAGCGACCGCTCGGATCCATCGACGCGCCCGGAACCGTCCACTTGACACAAACAGGATTCGATCTGGAGCGGTTGGCTCATCCGACGGTTGGGAGACTGGGCTGCGCAGGTACGCCGAGCGCCTGAACACCTGAACCGAACTCCGTCCGCTCGCGCGGCCGGCATCTCGGAGCCCTCGAGACCGTTCCGTGCAAGGACCTCGACGAGGCCATCGAGGTGGCCTCCAGATCCCCTGCGCCCAGCACGGCGCCAACTCAAACGCACAGAAAGGACCAAACCCGTTGATAGGGGAGCTTGTCCCTTGCGTCGCGATGAGTCTCGCCTCGTTCCTCCGTCTTAGTTGCAGGGCTGGATCGAACCCGAGGAGCTCAGATGAGCAAGTTGAGAAAGCAGTTCAGCGCGACGCTGAAAAAGAGCCCGAACAAGGGCGGCTGGACCTTCGTGGTCATGCCGAACTCTGCCGAGTTCTTCGGCACTCGCGGTCTCGTGAAGGTCAGAGGCACGGTCGACGGTCATCCCTTCCGCAGCTCGTTCATGGCTATGGGCGACGGCACGCACAAGCTGCCCATCAAGACCGAGCTGCGGAGGGTGATCGCGAAGCAGGCTGGTGACACCGTGACCGTCCGCTTGGAGGAGCGGCTCGACACCTGAACAGCTCGAGTACAGGAGGTCTGGTCTGCGCAATGAAACGAGCGGTGGCTCGTGTTGAAGACACAGCGTTTTGGGAAGGTCAGCTTGGTAGTCGCGCGCAGCTCAGCCGAGGTGCCGTGGCCGGGGACGTCGATCCATCGGTGCTCGGTCCGCTGCGGGCTGGTCACGCCGCAGGCGCAAGCGGAACCGCGCGGACCATTTTGCCGTGCGTGAGGGGATCCAATCGAAGTTGGTGCACGGCGCCCAAATCAAGGAAGCCGAGTTTCGACGGATAATTGCTCGCGTGTCCACCGTTCCTGCCGACGCCGCCTTCGGCATGGCGATCGCGCACGCAATCGATCGCATTCGGGATCTCGTTCGCCGATCAATCCTCGCAAGAGTGTGTCTGGCCGCCGACCCCGACCCGCTCTGGCCGTTCAGCAACACCGCGCCCGTCGACGCGCTTCTGGTCGAGCCCGACACCCGGGACGCTTGGCAGGCGCGGTTCCGCGAGCGCATGACCGGCATCGGCGCGGAGACAGCTCTCGACCGGCCTCGCGTCGCTGCTGACTTCTTGTCGCGAGCCGATCGATAAGCGCCGCCCGGCTTTTAGGTTTGGCACTGGTTACTTCATTGCGGCGTCAGTCGGGACGTTGCGCAGCGAACGCTGCCAGCTCGCGATCAGGACTCACGTTTCGGCCGTACAGCGGCCCGCACGGGGTCTGGGCGAGCCGCAGGGACAGCGCGACGAGGTTGTGGACGTCGTTCGACAATCGATAGTGGCGGCCGAGGTACGCGAACTCGTTCATAACTCCGAGCACGCTCCGGTTCCGTGTCTTCGCGAGTCGGTGTTCGGCCATCTCTGCGGCCTCGTGCTCGATGAACGTGCGGCTGACGGCGTGCGCTTCGAGCACTGTCGTGACGGTTCCGGGGAACCTATGGAGGACGGTGGCGGCGGGGGCGAGGGGCACCAGCACCGGCAGTAGCGTCGACTCGTTGACGAAAAGCGCGACTTGCAGCTTCCAGAACAGCACCGTTGCGTACCAGTCGCCGAGCGCGGTTGTCGATTGCGCGTCCGCCGTCGCAGTCGGCTCACTCAGCCGATCGAGGAGCTTCTTGGTTGCATGGACGACGAACACGAGCAGCAGTCTCGCGTCGCGGATGGCCTCGCGGCTCAGCCCGGCTTGATCGTCTCGATGAGGAACCTGGTCGAGTGGGCCACGAAGGGTCCGTCACGCTGGATTTGCTCGTGCAACTCCCTGAGCCGGTCCCGGTACTTGCCGACCGTGAACCCCGGGACGATCCAGACCACGAGGCGAAGGAAGTACACGACGGCGCCGACGTCGTAGAAGGTCGTGCGGAGCCGCTCCTGGCGAAGATCTTCGACGATCAGGCCTGCCCGCTCGGCGGCCCTACATGCGCGCTTGGGGTCGCGCTTCGAGCCCGGCGGCAGCGGACCCAGCATGAACTCGCTGAGCTCGCTCGAACCGTGTCTCGGGAAGGGATGGATCAAATGAAGACGTACACCGTGGTCGCGGAGCGAGACGACGCCGGATGGTGGGCGGTCCGCATTCCGGAGCTTCCCGGAGTCCTCACGCAGGCCCGAAGGCTCGACCAAGTCGAGGGGTTCGCACGGGAAGCGATCGAACTTGCCATCAGTGTCGGCCATGCCCCTAAGGGCAAATACGCCGTGCGGGTTGACGCCCACGTTCCTGGGCTCGATCACGATCTCGCGACCGTGCGTGCGGTCCGAGCGGATGCCGAGCGAGTACAGGCTGAGGCAGCCGAACGCACACGCGTGATCGCTCGCCGGCTCGCCGACCGGGGACTCACGGTTCGCGACATCGGTGCGGCGCTCGGAGTTTCACACCAGCGCGCAGCACAGCTCGTCGGCAAGGGATCGGTCCCGACCTCCGGAGCAGCTGCGAAGAGGGCTGCGAAGCGGGCGAAGGTCGGCGCACCCAAGAGGCGCGTTCGCGTCTCGTGATCTGTCGTCATCGAGCGCGGTTCGACGGGTTCTGTCGCGCCGTCGAGCGCGAGGAGCCGAGCGGCCACGGCGTAGATCGGGAGGGGGAGGGGCCCCTTGCACGGCCAGTCCGCTGTGATCTCATTGAGCCAAGGTTCTGAGCCTTGCCGGACCGGTTCGGTTTAGGCGCACCAGGTGTAGGGCCGGCGACGCCGAGAGCCGATTCATCACCAGCAACGGAACGCGGGCACACGGCACCCGGGCGCCTTGATCGCTCGCGGCGGGCCCACACCTCGACCCAGCCGAACCCCGCCAGGCGCGCACCCCCCATCCTCCCTCGCAGTGAGGACATGTGGTTGGCCACCGGGTACGCCGGTACTCGAGTTCGGCGGCCGTCAGCACGGGCGGCCTGCGGGCGATGGTAAGGCGACAACCTTTGTTGAGGTCAAGAGCAGCCCCGCCCGGTGTCCTCGCGCACGTGCTGGCAGCGGAGCCACTGCCGGGAGCGGGTCGGCACTACGCTCCCTGTCGTCCAGCGGGGAGGGGAGTCGGAGCGTGACGGTGCTCGGACGTTGCCGCCCGTCGGTCGTCTTCATCCCCAGCCTGCTGCTGCTCGTCGCTGCCACGGCGGTCCTGCCGAATGCGGTGGGCGTACCGAGCGCATCCGCGCAGACGTCGTGCGTCGAGCAGACGCTCGCGATTGGCGCGAGCGCGGCGACCCCGGGCTTTGCGAGCCTGTTCGGCGTCGCCACGGACAGCGCGGGCAACATCTATGCCGCCGACGCCGGCAACAACACCGTCTACCGCTTCGACGCCGCCGGGAACCAGACGTTGGCGATCGCGAGCGCCGACGCGACCCCGGCATTCGCTTTTGTCTCCGGCGTTGCCGCTGACGATGCGGGCAACATTTACGTCGTCGACCGAGCGTCGACAGCGGGTGGGCGGGTGTATCGCTTCGACTCGGTGGGCAACCAGACGCTGTCGTTCGCGAACCCAACGCCCAACCCCGACTTCGTGCTGGCGAGCTCTATCGCGGCGGACGCGAGCGGCAACATCTATGTGGGAGACGCGTTCGGGGATGCGATCTTCCGGTTCGACGCCACGGGCACGCAGAACCTCGTAATCGCGAACCCGACGCCGGCCCCTGATTTCGGCCAGCCCGTCGGGGTGGCGGTCGATCCCGCCGGCAACATCTACGTTGCCGACAACACCGGCCCAGCGGTGTTCTACTTCGACGCCGCCGGAAACCAGACGCTCGTGATCACGCCGTCGGCGTCCACGCCCGCATTCGACAACCCGCTCGCGGTCGCCGCCGACGGCGCCGGGAACGTCTACGTCGCGGATCGAAGTCTGGGCCTGTACCGGTTCGACGCCGCGGGAAACCAGACCCTCATGATCCCGTTGACCGCCGCCACGCCGCCGCTGAGCGACATCACCGGAATCGCCGCGGACGCCGCCGGCGAGAACATCTACGCGACCGACACCGACACCGACACCGTGTACCGGTTCGGAGTGTTCGACTGCCCCACACCCTCAGCGCCGCCAGCACCGCCGACCGCGCCCCCGGCGCCGACGATCGTCGCGGAGCCCACCTTTACGGGCTGAGCTGCCGGCACCGGTCGAGCCGCCTCACGCACATCTGCCGTCGTGAAGCACGCACGCTGCGAAGCTGATCGGACAGTCGGGCGATCGTGGCCACGTCAACGTCCGGATTTGGCCAGATGATCTCGTTCCCTCCCGGTGCCGATGCCACTGCTGGGATCATCCGACACGTCGATGATGGGCGCTCGCTGGCAGACATCTCTGCGTCTCCCAAATCCATACATGGGAGTAGTCGGCGTGTCGCCGCCGAAGTCACCGGTGAGTTTCGGAGCCGAGGCAGTCAGCGATCGAGCAGAGAACGCTTCTACTCGGCGACACCGTCCGATCCCGGCACGGCTGGGTCAACGCCTTCCGACCATGCCAGCACGTCGGATAGAGGCTTCGGCTCACGTGTTGAGCGAGTAGTCCAACCACTCCTCGCGGCGGCCGCCGAGGCGCTCGTACAGCTTCTGAGCACGGAAATTGTCCTTCGCGGTTTGCCAGGTCAGCGAGGTCGCGCCGCGACGGCCGGCACGCACCCGGCACTCCTCGATGAGGGCTTCGGCGACACCCGTGCCGCGCGCGTGGGGGACCACGAAGAGGTCGTTCATGATCGCGATGCGTGAGGCCGACCGCGTTGACCAGCTCCAATAGACGGTGGCGAAGCCCAATGCTCGGCCGGCATCGTCCCGAGCAAGGATCTGGAAGCCCTCGCAGTCCGGTTCAGCGATCACCGAGCGCGACAGCTCCAAGAGCTTCCCGTCGCTCGGCTCGACCCCGTAGAAGTTGCAGTAGCTGCGCACCAGTGGGAGTAGGGCGTTGAGGTCTTCTTCGGTAGCGACTGTGACGACGTGCACGCCAGGATGCTCTCACGGCGATCCATAAAGGAGCGAGCTACCCCGCGCGTGATCGAGACGACCCCTGATCGACCAAGGATCCGCCAAGAATTACGGCGCCGCACCTCTCGCTCAAGTAGGAGTGGTCAGCGCTTCCGCCAACCACCGGCGGATGCGCCCGCGACTCGTGGCCACTCGGCCGAGGCGTGTCGCAGCCGTCGCGACCGCACGCGGAGGGCGTGCGACCGCGCCGTCGAGCAGGTCGTTCCAGTAGAGGGACCAGCCCCCGGCGATCGTCGACCCGACCACCGGCGCAGTCAGCACTCGCCCGACGGCCGAGACCGCCCTGGGGTGACGAAGGAGCGTCGCGTGCGCGGTCGCAGTCGTCGTGTGGTAAGGCGCGTACGTTGTCGCGAGGTGCGCCCGGTAGTGCTCGGCCGCCCGAGCGGGACCGGCCAGCACGGCCTGCGCGGCGGCGCGGCCACTCTCCATGGCTTGGGAGATGCCTTCGCCCTGCAGCGGGTTCACCAATCCCGCGGCGTCGCCGGTCAGCAGCACCCGCCCGCGGGCGGGGCGCGTGCCGACCATCCCCAGCTTGAGCCAGCCGCCGAGGATGGATGCCGGTGTGGCGGCTCCGAGGAGCCCGAGCTCGCGGAGGGTGTCCATGAACGCGCGCAGGTCACGGGCGGCGGCCACCGCTCCGGTGCGGTCGGACAGCGTCCCGAGGCCGAGGCCGAGGTTGGCGCGGCCGTCGGGACCGGGGAACAGCCAGCCGTATCCCGGGAAGGCACGCCACCGAGAGGGTTCCCACAGCACGATATGCGGCGTGTCGACGGGGGCGTCGAGATAGGCGCGGACCGCGAAGCCCCACAGCACCCGTTGGGGATCGACAAGCTCGGCGGCGGCCGCGACATGACTCGAGGCGCCGTCGGCACCGATGACGACGTCGGCATGAAGCTCGATGCCGGTGGCGAGCGAGAACCCCTCGAGTGCCGCGTCTTCGAAGAGCGGTGCTGCCGCACGGCCCACGAACGGCTCGGCGCCGGCGGCGACCGCGGCGTCGTGGAGTGCCGCGTCAAGCTCGGAGCGGGGCAGTGCGAGTGCGTGGCCCGGATAGGTGTGGCCCGCGAAGCACGGCAGCCGGACCCGGCGTGCGGTCGGGCCGACCACGACCATGTCGCCGACGGGTACGGCGCCGGCCAAGCGGATGCCCAGGTCGGTGAGCAGCTGGACGCCGCGCGGTCCGACGAGGTCGCCGCACGCCTTGTCGCGCGGGAATCGGGCCTTGTCGACGAGCGCGACGCGTGCGCCGCCCCGGGCCAGGACGGTCGCGGCGACACTGCCGGCGGGTCCCGACCCGACGACCAGAGCGTCGAAGCGCCTCGCGTTCATCGGGTCTCCTCCACCGCGAGAACATAGGGTTGACACGCCCCGGGCGAGAGGCGCCTCATGTTGCTCCGGCCGTCCAGTGATCCGAACAGCTTCGCGCAGCGACTCTTCGATGGCCTCCCCGACCGCTACGACGTGCTGGCGGAGGTGCTCTCGCTCGGCCAGAACCGCCGGTGGCGGCGGGCGATGGTCGACCGCATCGTACCGACCGGCCCCAGGCAGGTGCTCGACGTCGCTACCGGCACCGCCGGCGTCGCACTGCAGCTCACCGAGCGAACACCTGCGTTCGTCGCCGGCCTCGACCTGACCGAGGCGATGTTGCGCCGCGGGCAAGCGAACGTTGCCGCCGCGGGGATGCAGGAGCGGGTGGAGCTGATGGCCGGCCGCGCCGAGCAGCTCCCGTTCCCCGACGGCACGTTCGACGCGCTCACGTTCACGTACCTGTTGCGCTACGTCGCGGATCCCGCCGCGACACTGCGCGAGCTCGGGCGGGTCCTCAAGCCAGGTGCGCTCATGGCCAGCCTCGAGTTCCTCGTGCCCCGCCAGACGCTCTGGCGAGCGTCATGGTGGCTCTACACCCGGCTCGTCCTGCCGGTCGCCGGCGCCCTCGGCGGGCGCGGTTGGATCGCGGTCGGCCGTTTCCTGGGGCCGAACATCTCCGCGCACTACCGCCGGTATCCCGTCGCATGGACGGTCCAAGCCTGGCGGGACGCGGGCATGACCGACGTCGGCGTGCGCGAGATGAGCCTGGGTGGCGGACTCGTCATGTGGGGGACAAAGGCCGGTGGCTGAGCGCGACGGCCGGCCCGCCTACTACGCCGCCGCGCCGGGCGGCCTGCGCGACTGGTGGACGCTGCTCCACCCGCCCTACACGCTGTGGCACCTCTCGTACGTGGTCATCGGAGCCTCGCTGGCACCACGCGTCGACGGCATCCGGCTGCTCGCGTCGGTCCTCGCCTTCTTCGCCGCGGTCGGTGTCGCCGCGCACGCGCTCGACGAGCTCCACGACCGCCCCTTGCGCACCCGCATCTCCGACACGGCCCTCGTGGCTGCGACGGCCGGCGGTCTCCTGGTGGCCGTCGCGATCGGCGTCGCCGGCCTGTCGCGCGTGGGATGGGTACTGGTACCGTTCATCGTCGTCGGCCCGATCCTCGTGCTGGGGTACAACCTCGAGCTGCTCGGTGGACGCGTGCACACCGATGCCGGCTTCGCGCTGTCGTGGGGCGTGTTCCCGCTGCTCGCCGGCTACGTCGCCCAGGCCGAACGCATCGACGTCGCCGCGCTGGTCGCGGCGGTCGGTGCGTTCGCGCTCTCGTACGCGCAGCGAAGCCTCAGCACGCCGGCCCGCCTCGTCCGCCGGCGCGCCGTGAGCGTCGAGGGGGCGCTCACGCTCGACGACGGCAGCGTGCGAGCGATCGACGAGCACGTGCTGCTCGCTCCTCTGGAGCGGGCTCTGCGATCGCTGTCATGGAGCACCGTCGCATTCGCCACCGCGCTCGCGATCGCCCGCTTGACCTGAGACCCCGACTGCGGCGCGGGCCCGCGGGCTCCGCCTCAGCGGCAATGCCGAGGTCCCACGCCTCGGCTCGGAGAGGAGTGGAACGCCATGCCAGGTGTCACCGAGTACGAAGTGGAGCAGATCGAGAGAGCGAATGCGTCGGGGCCCAGCCCGGTCGTGTTCATCCACGGTCTCTGGTTGCTTCCGAGCAGTTGGGATCGCTGGCGCGCCGTCTTCGAGGAGGCCGGGTATACGACTCTGTCGCCCGGCTGGCCCGACGATCCCAACACTGTTGACGAGGCGAACAGACACCCCGAGGTCTTCGCACACAAGACCGTGGGGCAGGTCGCGGATCACTTCGCAGACGTGATCGGCAAGCTCACGAAGAAGTCGGCGCTCATCGGGCACTCGTTCGGCGGGCTGCTTGCCCAGATCCTCGCGGGCCGCGGGATCGCCGCCGCCTCGGTAGCCATCGATCCTGCACCGTTCCGCGGCGTGCTCCCCCTTCCGATCTCTGCCCTCAAGTCCGCGGCCCCCGTGCTGGGCAATCCCGCCAACCGCGGCCGTGCCGTTCCGCTCACCTTGGAGCAGTTCCGGTTCGGTTTCGCCAACGCCGTCAGCGAGGACGAGGCAAGGGAGCTCTACGACACCTTTGCAGTGCCGGCATCGGGAGTCCCGCTCTTCCAAGCGGCAACTGCCAACCTCAACCCGTGGACCGAAGCGAAGGTGAAGACCAAGAATCCCGATCGCGGGCCGTTGCTCATCATCTCGGGCGAGAAGGACAACACCGTGCCCTGGGCCATCGCCAACGCCTCGTACAAGCGGCAGAAGCGCAACAAGGGCGTGACCGAGATCGTCGAGATCCCCGATCGCGGGCACGCGCTCACGATCGACCACGGCTGGCGCGAAGTGGCCGACACCGCCCTCGGCTTCGTCCAGCGGTTCATCACGCCCTGAGCCGCCCTCTTGGAGCAGCTCGGCGTCGGGCATGGATGAAGAATTCGATGGCGTGCCCGCGCCTTCCGGTGATGGGAGAAGTGATCGTGTCGGCGACGGTCCATGGGCTTGCCTCGGCGGCGTGTATCGCCTGGTCCAAGGCCAGTCGGAGTTGTGGTTGGTCGGGCGGCGAGGTGGCGAGGCGCAGTTCGTACATGGGCTTGACGAGTGCCACCAGATCGGCGGTCGCTGCAATGGCGAGTGGCTCCAGACTGGGCACCGCGACGCTCAGCGCGAGGTAGGAAAGATCGATCGTGATGATGTCGACGGTCTCGGGGATGAGCGATCGGGTCAGCACTGCGATGTTGGTGCGCTCGAGTGCGTGGACTCGGGGATCGGCACGCAGCCTGCCCCGGAGTTGGCCGTAGCCGACGTCCACTGCGTACACGTGGCGCGCGCCGTGGTCGAGGAGCGCGGCGGTGAAGCCGCCCGCGGACGCACCGAGGTCGAGTGCAATTCGGTCTCGCACGTCGAGGCCGAATCGTTCGAGCGCCACGCCGAGCTTGCGGCTCCCGCGCAGCGGGAGGGGGCGCCGGATCTTGATGGACGCGTCGTTGGCCACGCGGGCATGAATGTTGGTGACGTGACGCCCGTCGACGAGGACATGGCCCGATCGGATCGCGGTTTCGATCTCGGCGAGATCGGGATGCGTCTGGGCAACGCGCTGGACGATGGGGACGTGACGCGGCTTGCGTCTCGCCATTGGGTGCCTCCCTGCGAGTCAGCTCCGTGGGGACGAAGCACAGGGAGGCGATCGAGCGCGAACAGGCGCGCGACGGCGCCACGCAGACGGCGAGTTGAGGACGCGACGAAGCGGCCGGCCAGATGAGCGGCTGGCGACGCGCCGCCGCTGCGCAAGGAGTCAGACCTAACGGAAGCCCGTCATCCGCACATCATTCTGCCACCATCGAGCAATCGGTCTGTGTGCTGTGGCATCTGAATGGCCGCGGGCGCGATCCGTCAGCGGTCGCGGCGCACGGGCTCGAGCGCAGTGATGTAGTCGGTGAGCCGCGCGGCGAGCTCCACCGCGAGGTCGGGATCGCCGAGGTCGGGATCGGGCCATGTCTCCGACACTCGCCGCCAGACGTCCGGCCGTCCGAGGAACGGCCCGGCTACCGCCTCGTCGCCGATCACCGAGCGCCAGCGGTCCTCACAGCGCAGCAGGTGAGCGATGACGTCCTCGTTGTCGGCTACCTGCGGGTACTCGGCGTGAAAGCCGACCTCGAGCGCGAGCACGGTCGCATCGTCGACGTCGTCGGCCGCGATCACTTGTGCCTCGTAGTGCTCGCGCAAGGGTCGCTCGGGGCCGAACCAGACCTTGATGCCATAGCGTCGTGCGCGGTGGCGGAACTCGCGCAGCTCGGGCGGGACCATCCCACGCAGCGCGTCGGCGACTTCCTCGAAGAGTGACAGCTCCACCCGGAAAGCATGGTCGCCGTTGAGTCGACGTATCCACCGTGCGCGGCCGGGCTGTCGTCTTCCTACCGTCGCGGTGGCGGCTGGCTCTCGTCGTGCGTGCCGCGAGGGTCGTAGGCTTGTCGCGGCGCGGCCCGGAGGGAGCACGCATGGCCGTTTCGAACGGCAGGCGCGAAAGCGCGGGCGCGTGAGGTTTTTGGTGCTGGGCCCGCTGGAGATCCTCGACGGCGAACGCCCGGTACCGCTGGGCAGCGCCAAGCAGCGTTTGTTGTTGGCAGCGTTGTTGGTGCACGCCAACACGGTGGTCTCGGTCGACCGCCTCGCCGACCTCCTCTGGGGCGACGAGCCACCGGCCGACGCGGCGGCGACGTTGCAGAGCTACGTGTCGCGCCTGCGCGCGGTGCTGGAGCCGCAGCGGGCGGGCGGCGGCCCGGGGCGCGTGCTGGTGACCCAGCCACCGGGCTATCTGCTGCGCGTCGGCGGCGAGGAGCTGGACCGGATCCGCTTCGAGCGTCTCGTTCGCGAGGGCCGTGTGGCGCAATCCGACGGGGATTCGGCGGCGGCGGCGAGACGGTTGGGCGAGGCGTTGGGGCTGTGGCGAGGTCCGGCGCTGGTGGATTTTGCCTACGAACCGTTCGCCCAAGCTGAGGCCGCCCGTCTCGATGAGCTGCGTGTGAGCGCGTTCGACGACCGGATCGAGGCCGAGTTGGCTCTGGGCCGCCACCGCGAACTGGTCGGCGACCTCGAAGCGGCCGCGCGAGACCACCCGTTGCGAGAACGACTATGGGGCCATTGGATGCTGGCGTTGTACCGGTCGGGCCGCCAGGCGGAGGCGCTGCGCGCCTATCAGGAGCTGCGCGCTCGTCTGGGTGAGGAGCTGGGGATCACGCCGACCGCCGAGCTGGTGGCTCTCGAAGAGGCGATCGTGCTGCAAAAGCCCGAACTCGACTGGGTGCCGTCCGCCCCGGCGGCGATCGGACCGGGCGCGCTCGCCCGGCACGACACGATGCACCCAGGCGTAGTCAGGACCGATTCCGCAATGGCGGTACCCAAGACCCGCTACGCCAAGACGGCAGACGGGGTCCACGTCGCCTACCAGGTCATCGGCGACGGGCCATTCGACCTGGTGGAGGTGGGCGGCTTCGTCTCGCACTTGGAGTTCGCCTGGGAGAGTCCGGAGTACGCCCACTTGCTGCGCCGACTCGCCAACTTCGCCCGGGTGATCTGCTTCGACAAACGGGGGACGGGCATGTCGGACCCCGTTCCGGTGCACGCGCTCCCCACCCTGGAGCAGCGCATGGATGACTTCCGGGCGGTGCTGGACGCCGTCGGTTCGGAACAAGCCGCCCTGTTCGGGGAGTCGGAAGGAGGCCAGATGGCGGCGCTGTTCGCTGCCACCTACCCGGAGCGCACCCGGGCCCTGGTCACGTACGGGGCCTACGCCCGGCTCCGGAGCGCCCCCGATTACCCGCCGGGCATGCCCGACGACTACCTGGAGGCCTTCGCGAGCGAGATGGAGGCCACCTGGGGTGAGATCACCGAGCGGTCCGTGTGGGCCGTCAACGCGACTCGCGACCCGCGATTCAGGGACTGGCTTGGCCGCTGGGCGCGGAACTCGGCGAGCCCGGGAGCAGCGGCGACCCTGCTGCGCATGGATTATGAGATCGACGTGCGCCCGGTCTTGCCAGCCATCCGGGTCCCGACCCTCGTGCTGCACCGCGTCGACGATCCGCTCGTCGGGGTAGACCACGCCCGGTACCTCGCAGCGCACATCCCGGGGGCGAAGTACGTCGAGCTTCCCGGCGACGACCGTCTCGTCTTCGCCGGGGATGTGGACCGCCTCGTCGACGAAATCGAGGAGTTCCTGACCGGGCATCCACCCGAGCCCGATCCCGATCGGATCCTGGCCACGTTGTTGTTCACGGACATCGTCGACTCCACGCGACGGGCGTCCGAGTTGGGGGACCAGCGCTGGCGTCAAGTGCTCGACCGCCACGACGACATCGTGCGCCGCGAACTCGAGCGCTTCCGCGGCCGGGAAGTGACGGCAACCGGCGAAGGATTTCTCGCCGCCTTCGATGGCCCAGCCCGGGCCGTGCAGTGCGCGCTGGCCGCGGCCGCCGCCGTGCGGTGCCTCGGCCTCGAACTACGCGTCGGCGTCCACACCGGCGAATGCGAACAGCGCGGCGTCAGCCTTGGCGGCATCGCCGTCCACATCGCGGCCGGCGTCGCCGCGCTCGCACAGGCCGGGCAAGTGCTCGTCTCACGCACCGTCACCGATCTCGTGGCTGGTTCCGGCCTCGAATTCACCGACCACGGCGAACACGAACTCGAGGGCGTACCGGGCAACTGGCAGCTCTTCGCCGCTCAAGCCACCTAGACCTTCGGCTCTACGAGTTGAGGTTGCACATGCACCACTCGAAGGGGGTGGCAGTGGACCCTGTGGTTCCTACCAAAGAGCCAGAGGAGCCCACTGCCATGACCCCTTCGGAGATCATCTTCCATCGTCGTGTCCGGGTGTTGGAGCATGCCGCCAAGACGACGGTGGCTGACGCGAGCCGCGTGTTCGGGGTGAGCCGCAAGACGATCCACGACTGGAAGCGCGTCGCAGCGGCCTATGGGCTGCATGCGTTGATGCCCAAAGCGCGTCGGGCGCCGGCGATGCCGAACGCGACACCGACCTGGGTCGTCGAGGAGCTGCTGGCCGAGGCGGTCGTGCGGCCCACGCTGGGTGCGGATCGTTATGCCGAGATCCTCGCCGAGCGGGGCTTCGTGCTCTCGCGATCGGGCGCCCAGAAGATCCTGAACCGGTGTGGGCTCGGTCGGCGCCGCCAACGCGTGGCCGCGCTCGCGCAGTTGAGCGCAGCCACGACGGGGCTGGTGACCGAGGCCGCGCTCGAGGGGCCGTTCGGGTTCTGTCACTTCGCGGCCAACCCGGGTGACCTGGTCGCTCTCGACAGCTTCTTCATCGGCAAGCTCAAAGGCGTCGGCCCGGTGTGGCAGCTCACTGCGGTCGACACGGCGACCCGCTGGGCCATCGTCGAGGTCTTCGTCGGTCCTTCCAACGCGACGATCGCGGCGGGGTTCTTGGACCGCACCATCCGCAAGCTCCGCCGCCTCGGGGTGCGCGTCAGTGGCGTGCTCACAGACAACGGCCCCGAGTTCACCGGAACGGTCTTCACCGGTCACCTCCGCGACCTCGGCGTCACCCATCACCGCACCCCGCCGCGGTCCCCGAACCACAACGCGGTCTGTGAACGCTTCCAAGGCACCGCGCTCCAAGAGTGCTGGCGTCCCGCGTTCCACCGCCGCCGTTTCGACCGGCTCACGCAGCTGCGCGCCGAGCTCGAGTCGTGGCTCGTCACCTACAACACCCGCCGACCCAACCGCAGCGACTTCATGCGCGGCAGAACCCCCCGCCAGGTTCTCGACACACACCGCCCGAAACGAGCAGCATGACCATCAACCACAGAGTCCGACTGTCACCTCAACCCGTGGCGCGGACGTCGCTCGCACAGCCTTCGGGTTCGACGGCGGTGCGGGCGCAACCGTGACGGCCCGGGTCGGCGTCCCCCCGGGGAGCTCGCTCTCGGTCTTTCGTGGCCGGGGCCGGGGAGAACGGCACCGTCACCGTCTTCGGAATCGGTGGAGACGGTGGCGTCGGCGGTGGTGGCGCGGGCGGCGCCGGCGCCGGGAACGGCGGCGGTGGTGGCGGTGGGGCCTCGGCGGTTGCCGGTTCGGACGGTGCTGTGCTGGTCGTGGCCGGTGGTCACGGGGTAGACATTGCCGTTGCGGAACGAGGACGAAGGGTGGGGTTCCGATGACGAAGCCGACGATCGACGAGCTGCGAGAGGGTGCCCGCGGCGAGGTCATCACCGCGGATGACGCCGACTACGACGAGGCGCGCAAGGTCTACAACGGCATGATCGACCGCCATCCGCGGGTCGTCGTCCGGTGCGTCGATGCGGGTGATGTGATGGCGACCGTCGACTTCGCGCGCGAGAACGACCTCGATCTCTCGGTGCGTGGCGGTTCGCACAGCGTGCCGGGGTTCGGTACCAACGACGACGGCGCGGTGATCGACCTCTCGCTGATGAAGGGAATCCGCGTCGATCCACTCGCGCAGTCGGTCCGCGCCGAAGGCGGCTGCACCTGGGGCGACTTCAACCACGCGACATACGCGTTCGGCCTGGCGACGACGGGCGGGATCGTCTCGACGACGGGTATCGCGGGACTGACGCTGGGCGGCGGGATCGGCTATCTCTCGCGCGGCTTCGGGTTGTCGCTCGACAACTTGGTATCGGCCGATGTCGTCACCGCCGACGGGCAGTTCCTCATGGCGAGCGAGAAGCAGAACGAGGACCTGTTCTGGGCGCTGCGTGGTGGCAGCGGGAACTTCGGTGTCGTTACCTCGTTCGAGTTCCAGCTGCACCCGGTCAAGGACATCTTTGCCGGCATCTTCTTCTTCCCGCTCGAGCGAACACGGGACGTGCTCGAGTTCTACCGAGACTTCATCGAGACCGCACCCGAGGAGATCGGGATGTTCCCCGCATTCCAGATCGCCCCGCCGCTGCCGTTCATCCCGGAGGCGGAACACGGCAAGACCTTCTGTGCGATCGTCTCGTGCTGGGCTGGACCGCTCGACAAGGGCGAGGAGGCACTCGAGCCGATCCGGACGGCCGCGCCGACTGTCGCGGAGCTCTTCACCCCGATGCCGTACCCGGCGCTCAACAGCGCGTTCGATCCGCTGCTCCCTCCCGGTCTGCAGCACTATTGGAAGGGATCGTTCGCGTCGGAGCTCACCGACGGGGCAATCGCCGCGCATGTCGAGCACGGCCCGAAGGTCCCGGTCGTGAACTCGACGATGCACATCTACCCGATCAACGGTGCCTGCAACCGCGTGCCGTCGGACGCGACGGCGTTCGCGTACCGCGACGCGAAGTTCGCGACCGTGATCGCCGGCATGTGGCCCGACGCGGCCGACAACGAGAAGAACGTCAAGTGGGTCAAGGACTACTACAAGGCGCTCGAGCCACACTCGGCTGCCGGTGGTTACGTCAACTTCATGGCGGAGGACGACCAAGGCCGCATCCGCGACAACTACAAGGACAACTACAGCCGGCTGGCGTCGATCAAGCAGCAGTACGACCCGGGCAACCTGTTCCACATGAACCAGAACATCAAGCCGGCCGGCTGAGCTCCATCCGTCTCGCAGGTAGCCCTCGTACGCCTGGGCGAAGGTGAGCACGTGCGCGGCCACGTCCCCGACCGTCCAGTCCGAGTTCCAGACGGTGGCAGCCGGGTCGGGCGCAGACCGGAGGAGGACCGCGAAGCGCTCCGCGGCCCGCTCGACCGCGCTCCTCACCTCGGTCATCTCCATCACCCGACGCGCCTCGGGATGGTGTCGTTGAGGATCGCCGCGAGCTCGCGTGGTCGCGACAGCATCGGCAGGTGACCGCTGTCCACGGTGCGCGCCTGCGCGTCGCCGAGATTGGCCATCATGCGGTCCTGGAGACGCGGCGAATATCCGGCGCGGTCCCGGAGCGTCTTGACGTAGAAGCGAGGAACTGTTGCCGGCAAGGACCATTGGACGGGGTCGCGGTACAGGCGCGGTGCCTCTCGAACCATCCGGCGCACGACCATGCTCGTGGTCGCCGAGTCGAGGTCGTTGCAGAGCGCTCGCCGCGCCGCGAAGCGGGGGATGCCAACGCCGTTCCGGCTGGTGGTCACGACGAGGCGGAGCATGGCGCGGGAGAACGGCGGGAGGACAGACGGGAACGGGTGGCCGTCCATGGGAACCGGTGCGGCCACCAGGACCAACGCGTCCACTCGCGTGCTGACCCGCGACGCCGCAGCGAGCGCGACGACGCCGCCGAGCGAGTGCCCGACGATGACGACGCGATCCACGTCCAGAGCGGTGACGTCGTCGAGAGTCGACCGCACGGCCGTCTCGAGCGTGACCCGTCGTAGGTCGGCGCCCCTGGCGCCGCGCCCGGGGAGCTCGACGGCGAGCGCGGGTCGGTCGAGGAGCGGGACGACTGGGTCCCAGATCCACGGGCCGAGCGCCGCCCCGTGGACGAGGACGAAGCCGGTCTCCAGACCTGTCATGCGGAGCGGCCTCACCAATACGCGCGTAGCCAGTCAGCGGTCGACGTGAGGTCCAGGGACGACGCGAAGTCCACCAGGTAAGGAACATCCCCGACCGCGTCCGTTCCGATCTGGCGGTCCGGCGGGAACGTCGGCGCGAGCCGGTGATAGCGCTCACCGAGCAGCTGCGAGCACTGGTAGTGGGCGATGCCGTTGACGCCGTCGAGCATCAGGTCGATGAGCGGCCTCACCCATTGCACATAGCCCCAGTCGTGGGTCTTGCCCTCGATCCGGTGCAGGGAGCGACCGGTGCCGAGTGAGAGCAGCCGCACCTCGTCGAGGCTGGCCCGCTCGTCGGGCGGGATCCGCGAGTCCTGCGTCTGGGCGAGCGCGCACATGCTCGGATTCGTCGCGAAGACACCGCCGTCGATGTACCCGTCGAACGTCGCGAAATACGTCGGCGCAGCTGCTGTCGCAGTGCCGACCCGGTACGCGAGCGCGTCACCGTCACTGTCGGCACCGGGGAAGTTGTGGAAGAGCTTCGGCTTCCAGCTGCGCTCGATCGGGGCTTCGTTGTCGAGGGCGAACGTGGTGATGAGCACACGCTTGTCGAGTTGACCGAGCGTCCGATCGCCGAGCACGCGGTGGACCTCTCGCTCCAGGTTGGCGACGTCGTAGTCGGCCCCGAGCAGCTTCCCGAGGTCCTTGATGTCATCGAGGAAGCTGTCGGCGAAGACGTACCCGGCACGCTCTTCGTACAGACGGCGGAGTTCCGAGACGTCGATGCCTGCGGCAAGCGAGAGGGCGACGAGGCCGCCCGTCGACGTCCCCGCGAGAAGGTCGACCCGGTCGAGCCAGCCCTCGAGTCCGGGTTCGGCGCAAAGGCGCTCGAGGACGACCGCCGGGATCACCCCGCGCACGCCGCCGCCGTCCACAGTGAGAACTCGCGAGATGGGCATCCCTCTACCTCGCGCTCAGGCGTACCGGATCGCGACGGCACGTCGACCATCGCCAGGCTAGGCCGACGTGGCGAGTCGCCACCGCCGTCACGTCAGCTCCCTGGGGACGACGAAGCTGACCAGCCGAGCGCTGCCCCAGCCGAGCTCGCGCCACGACGGCGCCGCGACCTCGAAGCTTGCGAGCGCGCCGGTGGGGAACTTCGTCCGGAGCCGATCGAGCGTGCCGGCGTCCCCGGTACCGGCGAGCCGGACGGCGGCGCTCTGGACACCGGGGTTGTGGCCGACGACCATCACCGCGGCCACGGTGTCGGGCAGCGCGCGCAGGCGTTCGATCAACTCGTTGCTGCTCGCGCCGTAGAGCTCGTCCTCGAGTGACACCGCGACGTCGTCGCCGAACGCCGGCCTGATCCCCTCGAGCGTCTCCACCGCGCGGCGGGCCGACGAGCACAGCACCAAATCGAGCGGGATGTGCTCCCGCCGCAGGTGCGCGGTCAGGCGCGCGGTCGCGCGCCGTCCCCGTGGTGCGAGCGGGCGCTCCTCGTCGCGACTGTCCGGGTCGGACCAGCTCGACTTCGCGTGCCGCAGGAGGTAGAGGCGTTTCACCCGATCACGACACCGCAGTGCCCGCGTCGCTCACGACCCGCGCCGAACAACCGTCTTCGTGCGATGGTGCGCCAGCGCTTCCGCGGCGTCGTCCCAGTCGACGATCCTGTCCGTGACCGCCTCGGGATGGAGGAGCCCTCGGGTGACGAGCTCGAGCACGTGGGGGATCGTCGCCCGAGCGTTGACACGCCCGGTCACGAACACCACGCCGCTCGTGTACATCTCGAGCAGCGGCACCGCGACGTCGTTCCAGTAGATGCCGATGCTCGTGCACGTCCCGCCGGGTTCGGTGGAGCGAAGCGCGAAAGCGAGGCCCTTTGGGTCGGCCGACGCGTCGACGGTGATGGGATACCGACCGGCGCGGCGTCCGTGCGGTCCCTCGATGGGGTTCGCACCGAGACGTTCGGCGCGAGCCAGCCGGTCGGCATCATGGTCGACGTAGTCGACGCGCTCCGCACCGAGCGCACCAGCGATCGCGACGGCATAGAGGGGGACACCGGGAGCCCCGCCACCGACGACCAGCACAGGCGCGTGCGGCTGCTGCGCGAGGTACGGCGCGACGGTGCGCCACCCGTCGGGGATGTTGTCGCTCATGCTTGCGAACGCGACCGGGTCGACGCCCTCGGGCAGTGGCAGGAGCATGGCGTCGGCCCAGGGGACGCGCACGAGATCGGCCAAGAAGCCGCCCCACGACCCCCCGAACGGCTCGAAGCCGTACATCGCACCCGGCCCGGCAACCGTGCAGCTTCCGGTGAGGCCGCGGCGGCACCGCTCGCAGGCGCCGCAGCTGAGCTGGAACGGGACGATGACGCGCTGACCGGTCCGGACGCTGACGACCGCCGGGCCGGTCTCGACGACCTCGGCTACGCCTTCGTGTCCCATCGCGAACGGGCCCGAGACCGGGGTGGCGCCGGCCATCAGAGCCGCGTCGAGATCGCAGGTGGCCACGGCCACGGGGCGAACGAGAGCGTCGGTCTCCTCGAGCAACGCAGGTGCCGGCGCCTCTTGCCACTCGAGCCGGCCCGGCTCGACGAACACGAGCTGACGCATCGAGCCTCCTTCTAGAACCCGCCGCGGAGCTGCGACTGGAGCCGGATCATGATCTGGTCGAAGCCGGTGAGCTCGGCCGGGGTGCCGGGGCCGCCGCCGGCGCGGTTCCGGTACGCGGGGACGCCGACGGCCGTGACGAGCAAGCACCGCGCGCGGGTGCCGAAGAACTGCGAGACGAAGTCGTCGTAGAAGGTGAGACCGGTCGCGCCGTACCCGAGCGTGAACGCTGCCAGTGCGAGCCGCTCGGCCGTGACGCCCGCTTCGAGGTGTGCGGCGCGGTACCCGCGTGAGTCCAGCTCGGCGAGCATGGCATCGAGGTCGGTGGCGTGGAAGTCGGTGAATGCCGCGTCGCCGGCGAGGGGTTGGTCGAGGCACAGCTGCGCGGTGATCTCGCGGTAGTCGCCGGCCCGTCGCTGCTCGAGCAGGCCGTCGCGCCAGCGGTAGGCGCCGGGCTCGATGCCCTCGACCGCGTGCACGGCGAGGAGATGTTGCACGAGCGTGCATCCCTCGGCGGTGAAGTCCCCGGGCACGGGTCGCGCCGCCACGCCCACGCCCCAGTCGAGGAGCACGCGCGGGACGGGGTCGGGGCGCATGAGGCGCGTCGAGCCGCGCCGCAGGATGACGTCCTCGAGCGGCTCGCTCCCGGCGTGCGGGGGAACCTGGAGCTCGTCCCGCGCCGGGTCGCCGAGTGACGCGGCGGCGGCGCGCCATGCCGCGACCGCGCTCGCATCGGTGAGGTCTCCGTCGTCGTGTGCCTCCTGGATCAGCGGGAAGTGCACCGGGCGCGGGGCGACCGGAGCCGTGCGCAGGTCGAGGCTCGGGACGCTCGCGGCGTCGGCCGAAGCCGGCGCGTGAGCGTCGCCGCGCCCGACCGTCACGACCGCGAGGGCCAGCTCCTCCAAGCCATCGATGCCGACGAGCTCGGAGACCATGCGGTCGACGAAGCCGACGTGCACGCGAGCCGTGAGACCGTGAGCGTCGGCGAGCGCGAGAAGGTTCCCCAGCATCGTGCCGGCGTCCCAGAAGAGGTGACGGTAGCCGCGCTCCCCGTATTTCCACGCGGTGCGAAACGGGATCCCGGTCATCACGAGACCACAGTCGATGTCGGCGACCTCGGGCGCGGCGGTCGCGGCCGCCAGCACACCGCGATGGTCGCCTTCGCGCAGCGTCGTGAGGCTCACCTCGAGCGGGGCGAAGTGGTGGACGCCGGCGGGGATGTCGCCGAGCCCGGCGCACACGACGTACACCTCGACCGGGTGGAGGTTCCCGGCCGACATCGCGGCGCGGAACCAGGTTGGCCCCCCGTCTCCATGGGGGTGACTCACCCGGGTGACGCCGGCGGTGAAGAACAGCAGCCGGGCGAGGGCCCGGGCGTCCAGGCGCGCCGGTGCGCGACGCATCCGCCCCGAGAGCGCGGCCGCAGCGGGCTCGCCCGACGCGCCGAAATCGGTCGGCAACGCCACGACCGGCCGGTCCGAGTAGCGCTTGAAGGGCGCCGGGCGGTTCGTGGGATCCAGCGGCCGGAACGCGACCAGCTGCGACCGGTCGACCGGCGAGCCGTGTCGGGTCAGCGCGTGGAGGCGGGCGGCAGCATCGGCCACGCGTCAGACCAGGTTGGCGGCGAGGCTACGGCAGCTCTGCAGCGAGTCGCTTCGCCTCGTCCTCGGTGAACGCACGGAGGGTCTCGGTGCGAACATTGCCTCGACCGCCGGCAGCGAGCGCGAGCTTGGCGATGGTCTCGTCGTCGGGCGCTTCGCTCACCACGACCACGTCGTATTGCCCCATCGTGAGGTAGAACGCGACCAGCTTCGCGCCGGCAGATTCTCCGGCCTTCCTCGTCTCTTCGAGCCGCGCCGGCAGATCCTTGAAGCTCTTGACCCCCTGTTCCGTGTAGTGGATGAGCGTGACGTAGGTCGGCATCGCGGCCTCCTTCCGTCTGGCTTCGCGCTCATCGTAACGATAGGTGCAAGCGCCGAGAACGCCGCGGGCTACTCGACGGACTCGAGCCCGGCAGTGAAGCGGCCGGCATGGCTCTTCTCGGCGCGGGCGAGCGTCTCGAGCCACTCGGCGATCTCCTCGAAGCCCTCGTCGCGCGCGGTGCGAGCGAACCCTGGGTACATCTCGGTGTACTCGTAGGTCTCGCCCGCGATCGCCGACTTGAGGTTGTCGGCGCTGGCTCCGACGGGCTCGCCGGTCATCGGGTCCCCGACCTCGGCGAGGAAGTCGAAGTGCCCGAACGCATGGCCGGTCTCACCTTCGGACACCGAGCGGAACAGCGCGGCGATGTCGGCGTAGCCCTCGACGTCGGCCTTCCGCGCGAAGTACAGGTAGCGCCGGTTGGCCTGACTCTCGCCGGCGAACGCCTCCTTGAGATTCTGATGGGTCTTGGTTCCCTCGAGCTCGGGCATCGTCTCCTTCGCCTTTCTTGTGGGTCGGTACTTATCCGGATCCGCGGCACGGGGTGGCTCGAAGCGCCGAGAGTTGCTGCTCGACTTCGGTGAGCGCCGCCACCTCGGATCCCTCCATCACGTACACCAAGTAGTACATCAACAGGTCGGGGAGAGCCCGATCCTGCAGCAAGACTCCGCCATCGTCGCGGCCGAGCTCGTACATGGTCCCGGACCGGCGCGAGTACGCGCGCACCGAGAAGAAGCTTCGGCGGTGTTCGGCCCAGCCTGCCAGGGCTGATGCCGCGATCCGGTGGACGAGGTCCGCCTCCGGCGCTTGGGCGCCGGTCTTCGAGAACGCTGGTGGGTCGGTGCCGAAGTCGACGTCGACGCGTTGCTCCGTGCCGTCGGGGAACACGAGCCCGATCCGGTAGCGAACCCGGTGCTCCCGGTAGGCGCGCACGACCTGGTCGTCACGCGCCGCGGGGGTCGCGAGCCACTCACCGAGCCCGGCAACCAAGCCGACGGCGAGTCGTTCGAGCCGATCCGGTTCGTATCCGTCGGGGTTCGGGTCGGCGAGCGAGGGAACGGGAGCCGTCGGGTCGAACGCGATGCGCTCCGCGTCGTGGTCTTCGGTGCGGGCGACGGGTGATGCATCCACGTGGAGCAGGACGTCGCCGCCGACGGTGACCTCGAGCACGTCGCCGGGGTCGACGACACGAGCATCGACGCGGGGCTCGAGTGCACGCAGATCGCCGACGAACCGTTCACGCGAGATCGGGAAGAGGAACGCGTTGAGCCATTCGTGTTGCCCTCCGAAGCGGAACCCCGCCGATGCGGGCACGACGACGGTCGGGTCGATCCGCAGGGCAGTCTCCAGGTTGCGCCGATGCGTCTCGACCGGGAACCCGATCGCGCGGCTCTCGAAGAACTCGAAGTTCTGGCTCGCGTACATCGCAAACAGCAGGTCGATCGTCCCGAAGTGACTGCGCACCTCGTCGATCGTCTCGTCGGAGAAGGCCGTGTCCACCTGGTTCCAGAACGTCCCCGAGCGGTCATGGAACACCATCCCCATCTCGGGGATCGACGTGACCTCGGACCGGGTCGGGAAGAGCTCGAAGTCCGCACCCAGGATCGGGGCCATGGGCACAACCGGATGGACGTTCGAGAAGCCCAGCTCCCGGAGTGCGTGCACGATGAGCGGGTCGGGCGGACAGATCGCGTCGACGTCACGGCTGACGCGGTCGAGCGAAGGCAGGTCGAAGTGATCGGGGTGGCGGTGCGAGACGACGAGGATGTCGACCTCGGGCAGCGCGTCGACGTCGACCGCGCGGCGAGGACACGAGACGACTGTGCCCTCCTCGAAGGGAGATGCCAGTCTGCCCGACGGTCGGCCTCGGCGTCAGAGGACGCCTTTTCGCGTTGACCCCTTGACCGGGACGGAGCGCCGGCGTACGTTGCGCATGGAGTCCCGAGGGGGCAATCGGAAGGTGGTTTCGAAAGGAACCGTCGGAAGAACGCTTCTTCGGGGCTCCATCTCTTTCGGCTCGGGTCAGGCGGGGCTGTCGGGGTGGAGCAACCCCCAGCTGTAGATGCCGGTCGAGTGCCCGTCGTTCCAGGTGATGCCGATTCCCCAGGCGCCGACGAGCTTCGCGTCGATGATCCTCAGCGGTCGGGGTGACGAGGGCAGCGGCCACACCGGCAGGTCGCGCTCCCGCCGCGTGCGGCACTCCGCGCACGGACAGTGCTCGCGCAGCTCCTCGAGACCGAAGCGCGTCGTCGTGCCGTCCGCCCAGGTGAGCGTGACGCCGTGCTCACGGTCGACGTCGATCGTGGCGGGCTCGGGCGTGTCGGTCATCCGGACTCAGGTGTCGAGGACTCGGTCGATCGTTGCGTGGGCGTAGGCGACGGCGGCATCGCCCCGGTCGCCGGCTACCACCGCGCGGAGCGTACTGGCGCGCGCGGAGTGGTATCTGGCTACTCTGTGTGCGGGCGAATTGGGAGGCCGCATGGCGGAGCCGAATGCATCGCGCCCCGTCTGGATCACCGGGCTGGGCGCCGTAACGGGCTACGGATGGGGGACAAAGCACGTCTGGGACGGGCTGATGACCGGGGAGTCCGCGGTTCGGCCGCGGCCCGGGTACGGCGAGTTCTTCGACGAGGACCACGTGTGGCTCGCGGAGATCCCGGACGACGACGTCGCCGAGACCGAAGAGCACTCGAAGTTCAGCCGGGCGCTGAAGGCATCGGCCCGCGAGGCGATGGACGACGCCCGTGAGCGCGGCTGGGAGCCCGGGCCCACCGTCGGCCTGATCCACGCGTTCGTGCTCGCCGAGGTCCAGGGCTGGAAGGACTTCTATCTCGAAAAGAACCGTCGGGTCTCGCGGCGCGAGTGGATCCGCATGATGCCGTCGACCCCGATCACAAGCTTGATGATCGAATTCGGGCTGCACGGCCCCTGCATGAGTGTGGTGGCGATGTGCGCGTCGGGGAACGCGGCGCTGCTCACCGCCAAGCTGTGGCTCGACGCCGGCATCGTCGACGACGTGCTCGTGCTCGCGGCCGACGTCTCGGCAACACCGGAGAACGCCCGGCACTTCGCCGACCTCGGAGTCGTCGTCCTCGACCGTCCGCCGCTCGACGCCTGCCGTCCCTTCCAGGAGGGCAGCACCGGCTTCGTTGGTGGCGAGGCGACCGTCGGCATGGTCGTCTCGTCCCGGCCCGAGGGGGCGTACACGACCTTGCGCGGCGGGGCGATGAGCCACGACGCGCACCATGTGATCTCGCTCGCCGGCAAGCCGTCTCAGATCGGCGCGTGCTACCAGAACGCTCTCGACAACGCGGCGGTGCAGTCGGACGACGTCGTCTACTTCAATGCGCACGGCCCCGGCACCCGGCAGTGCGACCGGGCCGAGTCGCTGCTCTTCGATCAGATGTTCCCGAACGCCCGCGGCATCTTCTCGTTCAAGCCCCTCGTCGGCCACTGCCAGGCCGCGGCCGCTGCCGTCGAGGTGGCCATCTCCTGCATGTCCTATCAAGAGGACGTGATCCCGGCGCCGCCGAAGGTGGCCGCCGGTCACCCCCGGTTGCTCGGCGGCGTGGTCCCCCGCGAGCCGGGCGTCACCTTCAAGTCCTCGATCGGGATGGGGGGCTACAACACCGCCGTCATCCTCGACGAGCCCCCCGGCTGACGTAGCTCTCAGAGGGGGTCGCCCAACCGGCCCTCAACCCGACCCCCCGGCGAGCCGACTCCATTGGCATCAGTAGCCGCATGGAGCACTTCCCCGAGGGTCTGTGGGGGGCCGACGAGCTCGAGGCGCGCCTCGACCCGGTCGCCCGGCTCTGGCGCGTCGCGAACTGGGAGTACGACCGCGACAGCGACGTCGTCTACTGGTTCGACGCGCCCCTGGATGTCCTGAGCCTGACCGAGGAGGGTGCCGAGAAGCTGCTCGCGCCGATCCTCGTATCGCTGCGCCACGGCGCGCCGTGGGAGCACTACGACCTCGACCGCACGCTCACCGACGTCGACGGCGACCCCGTCGACTTGCGCGTGCAGGCCCGCCCGATCTTCGCTCCCGATGGCCACGTCACTGGCTGCGTCGGCATCGTCACCGACGTCTCCGAGCAGCGGCGCACCGAGCAGGCGTTGCGCGGCGTCATCGATCGGTACCGCCGACTCGTCGAGCTCAACCCGGACCCCGTCGTCGTCCACCAGGACGGCATCGTGCGCTACATGAACCCGGCCGGGCTCCTTCTCTCGGGCAGCGAGAGTCTCGACCAGTTCGTCGGCCGGCCGATCCTCGACTTCATCCATCCGTCCTCCCTCGAGGAGACGCTCGAGCGGATCGCGGCGCTGACCGAGCCGGGCATGGTCTCGGAGCCGGCCGAGGCGATGCTCATCGGGCCGGGCGGCGTGCTCAAGCCGGTCGAGTCGATCAGCGTGCGGATCGAATGGGAGGGACGGCCCGCGTATCAGGTGATCCTCCGCGACATCTCGGAGCGGCGACGCGCGGAGGCCGCGCTGCGCTACCAGGCGAGCCTCGTCACCCACGTCTCCGATGCCGTGATCGCGACCGACCGGGACGGGAACGTGCGGAGCTGGAACCCGGCCGCGGAGTCGCTGTACGGATGGCAAGCCGCCGACGCGAGCGGCAAGCCGCTGGCCGAGCTGATCGGCGGTCAAGCAGTCCACGCCGACGGGACGACGCGAAGCGGCGAGGTCGTGCATAAGCGGGCAGACGGCTCGTCGCTCGTCGCACTCGTGTCGGTCGCACCGCTGCGCGACGAGCTCGGCGACGAGACCGGAACGGTCGCGGTGTGCACCGACCTCACGGAGCGGTTGAAGCGACGCGCCGCCGAAGCGCGCTACGCGGCGGTTGTCGCCGCGCTCGAGGAAGGCATCCTCGTCGTCAGCTCCGACGGCTTGCTGCTGTCCTTCAACCGTTCGGCCCAGGCCACGCTCGGTGGCGTCCTGAGCGAAGGGATGCCGATCACCGAGATGTTCGACCGGTGGCCGCTCGTCACCGAGGACGGCAGGCCGATGGCGACCGACGCGTATCCGCTCATGCTCGGGTTGCGCACGGGCCAGCCGCAGCGACGTGTCGTCGTGGGCCTCGGCGAAGGCAACGACCGGCGGTGGCTCTCGGTGAGCGTGCACCCGCTTGCTTCCGATCCCGTCGCCCGCACGGGCGCCGTCGTGTGCTCGTTCTCCGACATCACCGATCGCAAGCGTGCCGAGGAGGAGCTGAACTTCCAGGCCACGCACGATCCGCTCACTCGTCTCCCGAACCGCGACCTCGTCCTGAAGGCACTCGCCGTCGTCGCCGCCGGTGACGGCCCCGGCGGTGCCGCGCTGCTGCTCGTCGACCTCGACCGGTTCAAGCTGGTCAACGACGCGTTCGGGCATGTGGTCGGCGATCAGGTGCTGGAGCAGGTGGCGTCCCGGATCGCGGGTGCGATTCGGCCCGACGACCTTCTCGGGCGCTTGGCCGCCGACGAGTTCGTGGTGGTCTGTCCCGGCATCACGACGCAGGAGCGGGCCCGCCAGGTCGGGGACCGGATCGCCCGGGCCCTGATCACGCCAGTGCGAATGCCGTCGGGCCGCGATCTCGTCGTTACCGCGAGCATCGGGATCGCGTGCGTCAGCGCGGGCGAGCACACCCCTGAGCTCGTGCTCTCGCACGCAGACATCGCGATGAACCGGGCGAAGGAGCTCGGGCGTGCCCGCATCGAGATCTTCGACGACGAGCTCCGTTCGGTCGTGTCCCGCAGCCTCGTGATCGTCGAAGATCTGCGCGCCGCGATCGACGCGGGTGAGATCACGGCGGCATACCAACCGATCGTGAGTGCGACCACCGGCGACATCGTCGGCGCAGAGGTACTGGCGCGTTGGCACCACCACGCACTGGGCGACGTGCCGCCCGCAGAGTTCATCGCGATTGCCGAGGACACCGGCTTGATGGCCACGCTCGGAGCACGTGTGCTCGAAGACGCGTGTACGCAGATGGCGCGCTCGCAGCGTGAAGGCCGTTCCTCCCCCGACGCGAACCTCCACGTGAACGTATCGGCGCATCAACTCGCGGACCCCGGCTTCGCCGCGATCGTCGCCGAAGCGCTCCAGTCGAGCGCCTTCGACGCTGATCGGCTCTGGCTCGAGGTCACGGAGTCCGTGTTCGTCGACGAGGCCGGCCTCGCCACGACCGTGCTCGCCGAGCTGCGCGAGCTCGGCGTCCACATCGCCATCGACGACTTCGGGACGGGCTACTCCTCGCTCGCCTACCTGAAGCGGTTGCCGGTCGAGGCACTGAAGATCGACGGATCGTTCATCGCGGGTCTCGGCTCGGATGCCGAATCCGACGCGATCGTCGTGGCGATCATCCGTCTCGCGCAGTCACTGCATCTCCGGACCATCGCCGAGGGCGTCGAGACACAGGAGCAGCTGACGCGTCTCCAAGAGCTCGGCTGCGACCTGCTGCAAGGGTTCTTGCTGTCGACGCCGCAGCTGCCCGACGAGTTGAGCCTCTCGCTCGGCTACGACGCGCCGAGCGAGTAGGCGCGCAGTACGGATCAGGACGCGGACCGGCTCGGTCGAAGGCGACGCTGGGCGCTGCTTCACCACCGGTACCCGCGGCGTACGCTTGGTGCATGACCGACGACGCCCGCAAGGACTTGCCCGAGCCGCCCGCCTGGCGGGGCATCAACCACCTCGCGCTCGTGACACCCGACATGGACGCGACCGTGCGCTTCTACGCCGGCGTGCTCGGCATGCCGCTCACCGCCACGCTCATGGCCGGGCCGATGCGCCACTACTTCTTCGAGATGCACGACGGCAATACGATCGCCTTCTTCGAGGTGAAAGGGGCGGAGACGTTCGCGAAGGCGGCGGGCGCGCCGACCGACCGCACGATCCAGCTCGATCACCTCTCGTTCAACGTGCCCGACGAGCATGCGCTCGAGATGCTGCGCAAGCGACTGCTGGCGGCAGGCTGCGAGATCACCGAGGTCGTCGACCACGGCATCATGCGATCCGTCTACTTCCACGACACCAACGGCATCGCGCTCGAGGCGTCGTGGTGGGTCACCGACCCGACCGGCCGGCCCGCCGACTACAACGACGACGCCGTCTTCGCCGACCCCGACCCGGTACCCGCCGTCGACGAGCTGAAGCGTGGCGCGCTCGAGTCGCTCCCCGAGACGCACCTCGTCTGACGCGCCTTTCGGGGCACCGGGCGCTACCAGTACTCGCGCATGAGCTCGGCGGCCCACGCGGGTTCGTGTACCTCACCGCGCGGCGCGAACTCGCGCAGGTAGGGCTTCACGTCGAGGACGGGTGTGCCGTCGATCGCATCGAGGCCGCGCACGCGTAGGTTCAGCTCGTCCACGCCCAGCAGCTCGCAGACGCTGACGCCGATGCGGTTGGGCCGGGCCTTGGCCCGTTGGGCGAAGATCCCGACCCGCGGCCAGTCCGTTCTTCCGCGCGGGTGACGGCTGCCCGTCGTGACCGCATCCGTCGGCACGAGGTGGAAGAAGGTGACGACCTCGACGTGCGAGAACTCGTCGAGGCCGTCGAGCGCCGACGGATCGAATCGATCGTGGAGCGCGATCGACGCCTCGACCGGTCCCCAGCCGTCGTCGACCGGCTCCTCGCGGCCACCGACCACCACCCCGATCGGGTCCACTCGTATCGGTTCCACGGCGCTCCTTCGCATCAGGCGGCATCGAGCGTGAGCCCCGCGGCAACTGCCGCGCCGAGCTCCCAGCACGCCTCGAGGTCCTGCTTGACCGGCTCGCCGACGACCTGCACCGCCGGTTGCGCGAGGTGCCACTGCAATCCGGTGGTGATCACCTCGATCGCTCGGACCGCGCCGGCCGTGTCACTGTTGCCGTGCACGTACAGGCCGTAGGGGCGACCGACCGTCGAGTCGAGGCACGGGTAGTAGACCAAGTCGAAGAAGTGCTTGAGCGCGCCCGACATGTACCCGAGGTTGGCGGTGGTTCCGAGCAGGTAACCGTTGGAGCCCAACACGTCGACCGGGGTCGCCTCGAGCGCGGCGCGGGTGACGACGTTCACACCTTCGATCTGAGGATCGGTGGCGCCGTCGCGCACTGCTTCGAACATCGAGTGCACCGAGGGCGAGGGCGTGTGGTGGACGATCAGCAGCGTCGGCATGGTGGCGCACGAGCGTGGACCGACCCACAGGCTGCCGCAAGTCACGTACCGCTGCGCCTGCCCACGACGGAACCCGCGTCCGGATCCGGGCCCGACCGTCACTACTGTCGGCGCATGGCGGTGATCGAGGCCCGTGGCCTCACGAAGCGCTTCAGCGCGGCGGTGCTCGCGGTCGACGCGCTCGACTTCACCGTCGAAGAGGGCCAGGTCTGCGGGATGCTCGGTCCGAACGGCGCGGGGAAGACGACCACGTTGCGCATGCTCGTCGGCCTCGTCCGGCCGACGGCCGGGGAGGCGTGGCTGCTCGGCGAGCACGTACGCCCGGGGCTACCGGAGCTGCATCGCGTCGGCACGATGATCGAAGGCTCCGCGTTCGTGCCCCATCTCAAGGGCATCACGAACCTGCGGCTGTGGTGGGAATCGGCCGGCGCCGACTGGTCCGACGCCGCCGTCGGAGAGGCGCTCGAGGTGGCCGGGCTCGGCAGCGCCGTCAACCGCAAGGTCAAGACCTACTCGCACGGGATGCAGCAGCGGCTGGGGATCGCGCGCACGTTGCTCGGCCGGCCCGACGTGCTGATCCTCGACGAGCCGACGACCGGGCTCGACCCGCAGGAGATCCGCGAGGTGCGGTTGCTGATCCGCCGGCTCGCGGAGCGCGGCGTGACGATCCTGCTGTCGAGCCACCTGCTCTCGGAGGTCGAGCAGACGTGCACCCATCTCGTGGTCATGGACCGGGGCCGGCTGGTCGCAACCGGTCCGGTCGCGCAGCTCGTCGGTGACAGCCAGAAGTCCGTCTACGTCGAAGTCGACGACGCCGACGCGGCCGCGGGCCTGTTCGAGCGGCTGCCGGGCGTGCTGCGCGTCGATCGGGAAGTCGCCGGGTTCACGGTCGAGCTCGACGGCATGGCCAACACGCAGCTCGTCGCGGAGCTCGTGTACGCGGGGATCGGCGTGAAGACGGTGACGGCCCGGCGACGGCTCGAAGACGCGTTCATCGGTCTCGTCGGTGAGGAGCACGAGCGGTGATCGCGCTGTTGCGTACCGAGTGGGCGAAGACGCTCCGCCGGCCGCGCACGTACGTCGCGCTCGGGTTCGTGGTGTTCCTGCCGCTCGTCGTCACGCTCGCGCTGCGGCTCAACCCGCCCGACGCCGGTGCGGGGGAACGCTTCTTCTACGTCGCGACGCAGACGGGTCTGCTGCTGCCCGCAGCCTTGATGCGCATCATGAGCCGGCTCGTGTTGCTCGTCGTGGTCGCGCTGTTCGCGGGCGACGCGATCGCGGGAGAGGCGTCCACCGGGAACCTGCGGTACATGCTCGTGCGGCCGCTGCCGCGTGGTCGCTTGCTCGCCGCGAAGCTGGTGATCGCGGGCACGCTGGCGCTTCTCGCAGGTGTGCTGCTCATGGCGACCGCGACGGTGGCGGGCGGGCTCGCGTTCGGCTTCGCACCGATCCACTTCCAGGCGTTCTTCACCGACCAGAGCGTCGGGAACCTTCTCGTCCACATCGGCATGGCGACCGGTTATGTCGTGTGGACGCTGTCGAGCGTGGTTGCGTTCGGGTTCATGATCTCGACCATGACCGATTCACCGGCCGCAGCCGCGGGCTCCGCAGTCGGGCTCGGGGTCGCGTCGCAGATCCTGAACGAGGTCGAGTCACTCGGCTCGATCCGTGACGGGCTGCCGACCCGCTATCTCGACGCGTGGGTGGGGATGTTCTGGTCGGATCGGGTGCCCGACGACATGTGGCACGGACTGTTCCAGCCGTTGCCGTTCGTCCTGCTGTTCGGCGCGGTCGCGTGGGGGTGGTTCCGCCGCAAGGACGTGCTCGCCTGAGCCTGCTGCGGCGCGCTAGGAGCCGAGCGCGCCGGCCGGGACCGTGCCCATGCGGCCGGCCTCGAAGTCCTGGAGGGCCTGCACGATCTCGGCGTCCGTGTTCATCACGAACGGGCCGTGCCACGCGACGGGCTCGCGGATGGGCTGCCCGCCGAGCAGCAGGACCTCGAGGTTCGGCGAGCTGCTGTCCTGGTGCTCGTCGGCGTACAGCGTGATCGCGTCACCAGGTCCGAACACGGCGAGCTGACCGGTGTGGAACGGGCGGCGTTCCGCGCCCGCCGCGCCGTGGCCGGCGAGCACGTACGCGAGCGCGTTGAACTCGCGCGGCCACGGCAACGTGAGCTCGGCACCCGGGCTCAACGTCGCGTGGATCATCGTGATCGGCGTCTGCGTGGCGCCGGGCCCCGCGTGACCGTCCAGGTCGCCGGCGATCAGCCGCACGAGCGCGCCGCCGTCGTCCGAGCGGAGCAGCGTCACACGGTCGGCGGTGAGGTCCTGATAGCGCGGCGGCACCCACTTCTTCTCCGCGGGCAGGTTGACCCAGAGCTGGAGACCGTGGAAGAGGCCGCCGCTGCTCACCAGCTCGGCCGGTGGGGTCTCGATGTGCAGGATCCCACCGCCGGCGGTCATCCACTGCGTCGCGCCGTTGCTGATGAGCCCGCCGCCGCCCGTCGAGTCCTGGTGCTGGAACGTCCCGTCGATCATGTACGTGACCGTCTCGAACCCTCGGTGCGGGTGCCAGCCCGTTCCCCTCGGCTCGCCCGGCGCGTATTCGACCTCGCCCATCTGGTCGAGGTGCACGAACGGGTCGAGCTGCGCGAGGTCGACGCCGGCGAATGCGCGACGGACGGGGAACCCGAGTCCCTCGTAGCCGTGGGGCGCGGTCGTGATCGACACGACCGGGCGTGGCGTGGTCGTCGCGGGGTCCGGTTTGGCGATCGGGGGGAGCGTGAGGACGTCGTCGACGGTGACAGCAGGCATACGAGCGACAACGCCGCGGGGCGCCCGGCTAGTCCCGCCCCGAGGCGTTGGAGCCCGCCGACGGTACGGTGGCCACGATGGGCTTCGTCACGAGCCGACTCGGCGCACTCGGGACCGGCGCGCAGCGTTGATCCTCGACGCGGACGCGCTGCCCGACGATGTCCGGGACTTGTTGCACGAGCTGCGCCTGCGAGGGCTCGTCACGGACGCGCCCGACGCCGTGGCCGCCCAACTCTGCGAGCGCGGGCTCGCGCATCGCCAGGGCACGTCCCTCGCCCTGACCTCGGAGGGCCGTTTGGTTCACGCCGCGTGGGCGCGGTACGAGGAAGGTTCCGACGCACACCTCGCCGCACGGACCGCGTACGACCAGTTCCGGCCGCTCAACGCGGCGCTGTTGCGCCTGAGCACCGACTGGCAGGTGCGCGGGGGCAACGTCCCGAACGACCATTCGGATCCGAGCTACGACTGGAGTGTGATCGATCGGCTCGTGGAGCTGGACGAGCGTGCCGGGCCGGTTGTTCGGCGCCTGGCGAAGGCGGTCCATCGCTTCGAGGAGTACCGGCCGCGCCTGAGCGACGCGGTGCGCCTGGTTCTCGCCGGCGAGCACGCCTGGTTCGTCTCGCCGCGTTGCGACTCGTACCACACCGTGTGGATGCAGCTGCACGAGGACCTGTTGCTGGCGCTCGGACTGGAGCGGCCCCGGGAAGACGAGGAGCGCACGGCCGACTGACGAGCGTTCAGACCGTCCAGGCGTACCGGTCGTCGGGCCAGTACACGACGCCCTCGGCCTTCAGCTGGTCCATCTCCGCCGGGGTGTGACCGAGCCACTCCAGGATCTCGCGGGTGTGCTCGCCGACCAGCGGTGGCGGCCCGTGGATCTTGCCCGGTGTCTCGGAGAAGTCGATCAGCATCCCGAACTGACGCATGCGCCCGAGGATCGGGTGCTCGTACTCGGCGACGAGTCCCAGCCGCTCGTTGTCGGCGTCGAAGAAGGCGAGCTCGCCGCCTTTGGTGTCGACCGGGAGCTCGCAGGGCACGCCGGCGTCACGGAGCAGGCGCGACCACGTGAGCGCGGTCTTCGCCTTGAAGCGCTCGGTGAGCAGCGCCTCGAGCTCCTCTCGGTTCGCGTCGCGCGCCGAGCCGTTGGCGAAGCGCCGATCGTCGACGAGCTCGGGCGCGCGCAGCATCCGGCACAGGCTCTGCCACTGCTCCTCCTTGACCGCCGCGATCTGGATCCACCCGTCGGACGTCTCGTAGAGGCGGTAGCACGCGCCGAGGCCCGTCTGCTCGGCGTCGAGCTTCGGGTACTTCACCGTCTCGCCGTTCGCGACGAACACGTCCGACGAGAACATCTGCGCGCCGTCGAGCAGCGACGTCCAGAGCTCCTGTCCCTCTCCGGTCCGCCGCTGGTGGTACAGGGCCGCGAGGCAGCCCACGACCGAAAGCATCGCGTTCGCGGTGTCGGCCATCCCGAACCGGTAGTACATCGGTGGGTTGCCCGCGTGGACCGGGCCCGACTCGTACTCGAGGCCGGCCGTCGCTTGGAACAGCGGATCGAGGCCGCCGAAGCGCGCGAGCGGCCCTTCGACGCCGTACGCGTAGGTGTTGCAGTACACGACATCGGGGTTGACGCTCTTGGCGTCGTCGTAGCCGATGCCGAGCCGATCGGCGACGCCCACGGTCATGTTGTGGTGCACGATGTCGGCCCGCTCGATCAGCTGCATCGCGATCTCGTGACCGGCCGGTGCCTTGATGTTGAGCGCGATATCGCGCTTGCCGCGCTGGCACCCCGTGAAGGGCTGGTTGACGGCGCGCATCCCGTCGCCGGTCACCGGCTCGACCTTGACCACGTCGGCGCCGAGGTCGCCGATGATCATCGGGCCGAACGGGCCGGCGAGGTACTGGCCGAAGTCGACGAGGAGGACGCCTTCGAGCGCGTGCATCAGGCTGCTCCGCTGAACGCCGCGACCGCGTCGGGCGGGTAGCCGAGCGCGCCGAAGACCTCGTCGTTGTGCTGGCCCGGTGCGGGGCGCGGACCCCGGATCGCGCCGGGTGTCGCACCGAGGTGGATCGGGACGCCCACTTGAATGGTTTCGCCGAGATCGGGATCCTCGACCGTCGCGACCATCTCGTTGGCCGCGAGCTGCGCGTGAGGCTCGCCGGCGCCACCGAGTGAGGCGCCCATCGGCACGATCGCCTCGACCGCGTGGTTGTTCTCGCGGAACTCCGCGATCAGCGGGTCGCGCTCGCGCTGCTTGTACGCCGCTTGGCGCTTCGGCGTGATCTGCGCCCGCTCCTCGGCCGAGAGCATCGCGTAGCGCTCGTTGTTCGATGCCTCCGGTACGCCGAGGATCGCGTCCTGGCTCTTGACCGGGGTGAGGCCGCTCATGATCGAGGTGTGGATCCAGTCGCCGTTCGCGACCTCGAAGACCATCTCTTGGTGGCTGCCGGCCGGGTACGACTTGCTCATCACCGTCCAGAACTCGCCCGGCGCCTGCTCGGCGTACGTCCAGATCTGCGTCGTGTAGAGGAACGCGCCTTGGAGGAGCGAGGTGCGGACGTGCTGGCCGCGGCCGGTCTCCTCACGCGCGAGCAGCGCGGCGAGGATACCGGTCGGCACGAGGAACATCGCGGCCATGCTCGGCATCGGCATGTGCAGGAAGATCGGCCCGAGACGCCAACCCGGTTGCTCCCACTGCTGGCCGCTGCTCGCCTGCACGAGCGCGTCGTAGCCGTGATGGCTAGCCAGGCGGTGCCCGTCGGGGTACGCGGGGCACGAGCAGTACACGAGTCGTTCGTTTCGCGTGTGCACGGCGTCGTACCCGATGCCGAGACGGTCGGCGACGCCGGGGCGGAACGTCTCGACGAGTACGTCGGCGTCGGCGGCGAGCGCGCGGAACGCCTCCAATCCGGCCGGGTTCTTGAGGTCGACCGTGACCGAGCGGCGCGACCGGTCCCACACCGCGTACCCGTCGTAGTCGCGGAACGGGCAGCCTCCCGGCGGCTCGACCTTGATCACGTCGGCGCCCTGTTCGGCGAGGAGCAGCGCCCCGAGCGACCCTGCGATGCCCCACGAGAGGTCGAGGATCTTCAGTCCGTCGAGTGCGCCGGGCATGGGGCCTGATCTTGTCATCGACCTGACGTGGTCGTCAGGTCGCGCGGGCCTCGGCGGCAGCTCAGATCTGGTCCTGGGGCCGGCGGTCCGACTCGACGGGCTGGCGGCCGATGCGCATGGGGGAGAGCGGCGAGTCGACGATCAGCGTGCGCCGCCAGTCGGCGCCGAGTACGCGCAGCGTGGTGTGCCATCCCTCGAGGCGCTCGTGGTCCCGGGCCGCCTCGAACCGGGCCCACGTCTGCCAGTCGGGGCTCGCCCAGATCGCGATGCACTCGGAGTCGTGCACCATTGCCACGGCGAACGCGCCGATCAGCTCGAGGCCAAACGCCTCGACCGCGCCCTTCCCCTCGTCGCGCAACGCGGCGAGATAGTCGCGGCCGGCTCCCGGCGGGAGCGTGACGAGTTCGTGGGCGTAGACCGCCCCCCGCACGCCCGCGGCGACCAGCTCGTCGATGGTCCGCGTCCACGGCTCGGGCACGAGGATGCGATCGAAGCCACCGCGGCGAAACTGCGCGGCCTGCGCCCACCACTCGGCGAGCGACGGGTCCTGGAGCGTCGCGTGCGAGAACTCGTGCTCGAAGTTCGTGGCGAGCCCATCCCAGCCCTCGAGCTCCCACAGGTTCACGACCTCGGGCCACCGACCGGTCGAGCCCACCGTCCCCCAGACCCCGAAGCAGCGCATGTTGCGCTCCCGGATCGCCACTGGCACCCAGTTGGCCGTCATGTGGTGCATGTACTTCGCCCGGTTGTGGCCGCGGATGTCGATGAACTCGTGGATGTAGACCTTGTCGTTCGGCATCGGGGGGATCATGCCAGCACGGCCGCCACCGGCGGTGGGCCACCGACGGGTCGCGGCCCCGAGCGGTAGGGTGAACCGCGGTTCGCCTGACAGAGCGCGGATCCTGATATCGATGTTGGGGAGCGCAGATGAAGACCGAAGACATGATCATGATCAGCGTCGACGACCACCTCGTCGAGCCGCCCGGCATGTTCGAGGGGCGCATGCCGGCCGAGTTCGCCGACGCGGCCCCTCGTGTCGAGCGGACCCCCGAGGGCAACGACGTCTGGGTCTTCATGGGCCAGCAGGTCCCGAACATCGGCCTGAACGCGGTCGCCGGGCGCCCCAAGGAGGAGTACGGCGTCGACCCCACCGCGTTCGAAGAGATGCGCCCCGGCTGCTACGACGTCAACGAGCGGATCAAGGACATGAACGCCGGTGGCGTCCTTGGCACGATGAACTTCCCGTCGTTCCCGTCGTTCTCGGGACGGCTGTTCCTCGGGTGTGACGACAAGGAGCTCGCCGCAGCCGTCGTGCGTGCGTACAACGACTGGCACATCGAGGAGTGGTGCGGCTCGTACCCGGGTCGCTTCATCCCGATGGCGCTCCCCATCCTCTGGGACCCGCAGCTCTGCGCCGAGGAGATCCGTCGCGTCGCGAAGAAGGGCTGTCACGCGCTCACGTTCACCGAGAACCCGGCGACGCTCGGCCTCCCGAGCTTCCACGACGCCCATTGGGACCCGATCTGGCAGGCGCTCGTCGACGAAGGCACGATGATGAATGTCCACCTCGGGTCGTCGGGTCAGCTCGCGATGACGGCACCCGACGCGCCGATCGACGTGATGATCACGCTCCAGCCGATGAACATCTGCATGGCCGCGGCCGACCTCGTCTGGTCACGGATCTTCAAGGAGTACCCGGAACTGCGCGTCGCGCTCTCCGAGGGCGGCACTGGCTGGATCCCGTACTTCCTCGACCGTCTCGACCGTACCTACGACATGCACCACCTCTGGACCGGACAGGACTTCGGCGGCCGTCTCCCGTCCGACGTGTTCCGTGAGCACATCCTCACGTGCTTCATCGCCGACCCGATCGGGCTCGCGCTGCGCAAGGAGATCGGCATCGACAACATCTGCTGGGAGCAGGACTACCCGCACTCGGACTCGTCGTGGCCGCGAGCGCCCGAGGAGCTCACGCGGGTCGCGGCCCGGTACGACGTGCCCGACGACGAGATCAACAAGATCACGCACGAGAACGCGATGCGGTGGTACCGGTTCGACCCGTTCGCCCACCGTCCGCGGGAGCAGTCGACGGTCGGCGCGTTGCGTTCCGAAGCAGTCGGCCACGACGTGTCGATCCGCTCGATGAGCCAGGGCCGCTACGACGACGACACCCCACGGGTCACGCTTGGTCAGCTCGCCGAGCGAGCGACCGCATGAGCGCGGCCGCCGGCGAAGCCCACGCGCTCAGTCCCCGAGAGCAGCGCCGGCTCCACCACCGCCACCTCAGCCGTATGCAGATCCTCGACGCGGCCGAGGAGGTGTTCGCCCGCAAGGGCTTCCACGACGCAACGATCAAGGAGATCGCGGCGAGGGCGGAGTTCTCCGTCGGCGGCGTCTACAGCTTCTTCACCGAGAAGGACGACATCTTCGTCCAGATCTTCATGCGTCGCGGCTCGGAGTTCATGGAGGGCATGCGGCGCGTGCTGGAGGCACCCGGCGGGGCGCGTGACGCGATGCACCGGCTCGCCAGCTACCAGGTCGGGTTCTTCCGCGAGCACGCGAGCTTCGGGCGGCTGTTCCTGCGCACGTCGGGTGTCACGCTCGGCGACCTCGACTCCAAGATCGACAAGACCGCGGTCGAGAACTACACGGAGGCGATGAACCTCCAGTCGAAGATGTTCCGGGCAGGGCAGGACGCGGGGGAGCTGCGCGACGGCGATCCCGAGGTGCTCGCGATGCTGTTCAGCGGGATCGTGTCCGCCTACCAGGCGACCGACCCCCTGATCGTCGATTCGCCGATCATGAACGACGGCCGTACCCGCACCGAGCGCATGACGCTCGACGAGCTGCACGAGATCCTCGACGCCGCCTTCCGCGCCTGACGGCAGCCTCCGGGCAGCCCCTTGTTGTGTTTCTGAACCTGCCAGAGCAGGTTCAGAAACGCCACAGGCTCGGCGGCCGCGTCACGACATCGTGTTCGAGGGCCACTCGGGGCGGTAGTAGCCGTCGAAGTGCAGCTTGCCGCCGCGGAGCTCGCGGATCGTGAGGAAGTCGCCCTTGTAGCCCTTGTGGTCGCCGGGACCGAACTGGACGTACGTCGCAGGGCCGCCATTGGTGGCCGATCCAGCGGATCCGGTCGAGCCCGTCGCGCACGTCGCGCGGTGTCGGGATGCGCGCGTTCGCGATGCCGTGGATGGCAGCGCGCGCCGTGTCGTACGAGAGCGCGATCACGACGTTGCGCGTCTTGCGCCCGAACCGGGCCTCGAACCGCTTGATCATCGCCTCGTAGTTGGCGTTCGCGCCGTCCTCGCCGAGCTGGTCGACGCCGTGCCAGCCCTCGAGGCCCTCGGCCCACTTGTTCGAGTTCGAATAGAACATGAAGGCGGTGCCCATGACGCGCGGCGGGTCCCAGTCGAGAGCGCGGAACGCGTCGGCGAAGTGGAACGTCGCGTAGCCGTATCCGCCGTAGTAGATGCCCTCGGTGCCCATCTCGCGCATCTCCTCGAGGTGCTCCTTCAAGTTGCGCGGGTTGGGCTCGAGCTTGACCTCACGCGTCACGATCAGCCCGAGCCGGAACGCCTCGTCGCGGAAGAAGTCGGCGTAGTCGCGCCCCGACGAGCCTGCCTCCCAGAACAGCCCGACCCGCTCGAGGCCGCGCTGCCAGAGCCAGTTCGCGCACATCACGCCCTCGGTCGGGATGTCGCCGTTGGCGACCGTGTAGCAGAACTCGCTCGCGAACCGGTGCGCGCCGGTCCAGCCGATCACCGGCACGCCGACCTCGTCGGCGACGGGTTGGAGCGTGAGGCAGTTGTCGGAGATCATCGGCCCGAGGATCACGACGCACCCCTGCTCGACCAGCCAGTGGTAGCCGTCGATCAGCTTGCGGTAGTTCTCGCGGGGGAGACCACGCGCGTCGGCGGTGACGATCGCGACCGGGCTCCGGCCCCACACGCCCTCGTTGAGCGCGTCCTCGATCGCGAGGATGGTCGGGTCGATCCAGTCGGCGAGGAGCTGACCGAGGTCCATGTCCACGAGCACGCCGATCTTCACCGGTTCGAACGGGTCGCCTTGGGTCTGGAGCCCGCTCGTCGGCGGATAGACGACGATGTTCTGCACAGCCTTCTCGGTCGGCGTGCCCCCGCCCTCGTACCAGGACTTGCCCTCGCCGCCCTCGCCCTCGAGGTAGGAGCTCGTCCCGAACCGCACGTTGCACACGGCGCGGTCGGGCTGCGCGATGCCGAGGTCGACCGGCGCAGGGAACATCCGCTCGGCGTACTCGTGGCGCTGCGGCTGCTCGGCCATCGGGCTCTCCTCGAACGGCGGCTCGCTCGAGATGACTCTAGGTTCGAGCGACGCCGCAGCGCGGCGGAGCCACGCGGGGCCGGGACCCGGATCCCGGTGTCGAACCGGTCCCGGTCAGGTCGGTCACGCGATGCTGTGCGCGTCGGCGATGCCGTCGAGGATCCTCGCGAACTCCTGGGGATGCGTGACGGCAGGGATGTGGCCGGAGTCGATCTCGACGACGCACGCGTCCCGGAGACGGGCGATGCTCCGCTCCTGGAGCTCGGGCGGCGACGGACGGTCCCGCAGGTGCTTCACGTACGTGACGGGAACGTCGCCAACCGCCGACCACGACACGGGCTGGAAGTAGAAGTTCATCGAATCCCTCACGCAGCGGACGGGATCGGTCATGAACGCGACGAGCTCGTCGTCGAGATCGTCACCGCCGTAGGCCTGACGGACCTTGTCCGGTGACTCGGGCCCCGGCGTGGTGAGGACCCAGCCGTCGCGCCTAGCGGCTTTTATGCCCGCGACGACCCGGTCGCGGTGCGACGACTTCATCGCGTCGAGACCGGTGCCGCCCTCCGGCGGGACCTGCGCGGCCGACAGCACGATGTGGTGCACATGTGGCGCGAGCGCGGCCGTCACGCCGGGCACGAACAGCGCGCCCGACGAATGACCGACGAGGATGGCATCGTCGACGCCGGCACGACGGACGTCGTCGACGACCGACTGCACGCACTGGTCGACGGTCAGCGTCATGGGATCGGCCGGCTTCCCCGCTCGGCCGGGGAGATCGACGGCCAGCGCGGGATGCCGCAGGCGCGGGACCAGCCTGTCCCAGTACGCGCCCGACATCGCGCCACCGTGAATGAGCACGAACGTCAGTGCGCGCTCCGAGCTCATGGGCCGAGCCGGCGCTACCGTCGCTCGTACGTGACGCCGCTTGCCTCCACATCCCACGTCGTCGACGTCACACCCTCGTCACGCAGCACGCGCTTGAGCACGCGCCCCACCGGACTTCGGGGTAGCTCGGCGCGGAACTCGATGTAGCGGGGCAGCGCGAAGTAGGGCAGCTCGTCGACGCACCAACGGAACAGCTCCTCCTCGGTGATCGCCGCGTCGGGTACGAGGATCGCGGTGACCTTGAGGTCGTCCTCGGTCAGCTCGCTCGGCACCGCGTGTACCACGACGTCCGTGATCGCGTCGTGCTTCACGAGGATCTTCTCGACCTCGAAGCTCGAGATGTTCTCGCCGCGACGACGGAGGTAGTCGGCCTTGCGGTCTACGAAGTAGAGGTAGTCGTCGTCGTCGATCCGCCCGATGTCGCCGGTGTGGTACCACCAGTTGCGACTCGTCGCGACCGTTGCCTCCGGACGACCCCAGTACCCCTCGAACATCACGTGCGGGCGCTTGGGCCGGAGCACGATCTCGCCGTCGGTGTTGCGCGGGAGCTCGTTGTCGTCGTCGTCGAAGATCCGGACGTCGAAGTACTCGTGGTTGACGACGCCGGCCGCGTTCGCGCGATTCTCCACGCCGAGCGGCGTCCACGACACGAGACTCGCCTCGGTGGTCCCGTACGCCCCGCTGAACGTCGCGACGCCGAAGCGCTCGCGGAGTCGCCGGTCGATCTCGACGGGCAGGGGGGCGGCGCCGAGCAGGCGGAGCGTCGAGTTCTCCTCCGGGGCGCCGGAGCCCGGCATCTCGGGACGGTCTTCGTCGTTTGCGAGGAGATACGCCATCGTGCCGAGGAGCGACACCACCGTCGCGCCGACGCGGTTCATCTCAGGCCAGAAGCCCGACACCGAGAACCGGCGCGAGATGGCGCCCGACCCGCCGACGTCGAGCGTGCCGACGACCACCGTCGTGATCGCGTTGTAGTGGAAGAGCGGGAGCGCCGTCCACGCGATGTCGTCGGGCGTGCGCCGCCAGCACGTGGCGATCTGGCGCGCGAGCGCGACGTGGTAGTGGTTGCTGAGCATGCACCCCTTCGACGGGCCCGTGGTGCCGCCCGTGTAGATGAACGTCGCGAGGTCGGAGGGAAGCCGATCACGGTCGGGCTCAGCGGGCTCGGACCTCAGCAGCGCCTCCCAGTCGTGCGCGTTCACACCGGTGACCGGTGCGTCCGCCTCGCCCGCGACGATGACGTGGTCCAGGCACGGGACGTCGCCCGCAATCGCCGCGGCGCGCGACGCAAGGTCGCCCTGCACAACGAGCACGCGGCATCCGGCATCGTTCAGCTGGTGACTGAGGTAGTCGCCCTTGTAGGCCGAGTTGATGGGCACGCTGACCGCTCCCGCGGCCACCGTTCCCCACCACGCGAGCATCGCCTCGGGTGAGTTCTCGCACAACGTGGCGACCCGGTCTCCAGCCTGTATGCCGAGCTCGCGCAGGCCCGCGGCGATCCGCCCCGCGGTCAGCGCGACCTCGGCGGCCGAGAACTTCGCGCCGCATACGTCGAGGTACGGGCCGTCCGGATCGTGCTCGAGGCGCCGGTCGAGCAAGCCGACGAGCGTGTGCTGCTCCTCGCTGACCCAGACGTCGTCGGACACGGCGGCAGGATACTCAGCAGAAGTCGGAACCACCGTCGACGTTGATGTTGGCACCCGTCATGTAGCTGTTGCGCTTGGACGCGGCAAACGCGATCACGGGGCCGATCTCCTCGGGTTCGCCGGCGCGCGGGAGGTGTGCCGGGTGCCCGAAGTGCTGCTCGATGCCCGCCATGATCGCGTAGAGGTCGTTCGCGTCGATCCCGACGGTCCGGGCCCACCCCTTCAGCGTCTCGGTCGCGAAGCTTCCGGGCGACACCGTGTTGACGAGGATCTCGTCCTTGGCGAGCGACAGTGAAAGGTTCTTGGTGACGCTCGTCATCATCGCCTTGGCGGCGGTGTACGCAGGCAGCATCGCGCTCTGCCGCTTCGTCGAGTGCGCAGACACGTTGACGATGCGAGCCCACTCGGCCTTCCGCAACAGCGGGATCGCGGCGCGCACGCAGCGGATCATCCCCATCGTGCCGATGTCGATCGTCTCCATCCACTGCTCATCGGTCAGGTCCTCGAACGCGCCGAGTCCGCCCGGGCCGGTCGCGTTCACGAGAATGTTCAGCTCATCCCAGCGCTCCTCGACCTCACGAAACGCGTTCGTGACCTCGTCGTACCTCGTGATGTCGGCTTGCAGTGCGAACGCGTCCGGACTGCCGCGCTCCAGGAGCTCGTCGACGGTCGCGTCGAGATCGCGCTTCGTGCGGGCGAGTACCGCGACTCGGGCGCCGTCGTCGGCGAAGCATCTCGCGGCCGCGCGTCCCATTCCCTGGGTGCCGCCTTGGACGACCGCCTTCGCGTCGGCAAGCCCGAGATCCATGCCGTCCCCCCGGTCGAGCCCGGCCGAAGCCCGGGCGAGGCCGGACAGGGTACTGCCGCGGATGTTCGAGCGATGACCGCCGGTCGGGCCGGTGGCGCGTCGCTAGGGAATCGTTCCCGACCTCGACGCCGGCGATCAGTCGCGCGGCTCGGCGCGGAGGGATCGATCCCTCCTTGGTGAAGCACCACTCGTGCTCGGTAGTGTGCGCGGCGCCGAGCGAGGGGGTCGCCATGGTCGTGTCGTCGTGGGACGACTATCCCGTCCACCAGACGTCCGAGTACATCCGACACCCGGCCACGAGCGACCGGAACTTCTACGACCGGTACTACTTCAACATGCATCCGTCGTCGGGCGACTGGTTCGCGATCTTCGGGCTGGGTCAGTACCCGAACCTCGGCGTGACCGACGCCTTCGTCGACGTGCGCATCGGCGAGGAGCAGCACATCGTGCGCGCGTCGCGGCCGCTCACCGACCGTGCCGACACTTCGGTCGGCCCATTGCAGGTCGAGGTCCTCGAGCCGTTGCGCAAGCTCCGCTTCGTCGTCGAGCCGACCGAGCACTCGGTCGCGCTCGACGTGACCTGGGAGGGGCACGGCCCCGCGATCGAGGAGCCCCGCCAGTACCTCCGCGCGATGGAACGGGTCGTCTTCGACACGCAACGTCTCGCGCAGATGGGCTGCTGGTCCGGGACGATGCGCGTCGGGGGCGAGGAGATCGCGGTCACACCCGAGCGGTGCAAGGGGAGCCGTGACCGCTCCTGGGGCGTGCGACCGGTCGGTGAGCCCGAGGCCGACGGCATCCGGCAGGGCGTCAACGTCATGGGCGGGATGTGGAACTACTTCCCGATGCAGTTCGACGACCATTCGATCTTCGTCATCTGCCACGAGCGTGACGACGGCAGCCGGCTGCTGACACAGGGTGAGCGGGTCTGGCTCGACCCCGACCGCCCGGTCGACGACCTCGGCGAGCCACAGCATCAGCACACCTTCGAGCCGGGGACGCGCGTGCTCGCCGGCTCGAAGCTCCGCTTCTCGGACTCGCCGATCGAGATCACGGCCACACCGCTGCTCGCCAACTACCTCTGCGTCGGTACCGGGTACGGACTCGACGCCGATTGGCGCCACGGGATGTACCAGGGACCGGAGCCCGTGGTGCAGGGCATGGTGCTCAAGGTCGATGAGATCAAAGGCCTCGCGCAGTACGCCGTGGTCGACCAGGTCGCGCGATTCGAGTACGACGGCAACGTCGGCTACGGGCTCTACGAGCACGGCTTCTTCGGGCCGTTCCGTCGTTACGGGATGGCCGACGGCGCGGCAGTCGCGCCCGCCTGATCGACGTCGGTCGAGCGCCTCTTCGCTACACGCCGGCGGGCACGTCGAGTCCGTAAAGGCGCGCGCAGTTCCGCCAGAGGATGTCGTCGCGCACGTCGGCGGGGAGGTCGCGGGTGTGGTCCGCGACGACCGCTTGCGAGTCCGGCCACGTCGCGTCGCTGTGCGGGTGGTCGTTGGCCCACATGAGCCGCTCGTGGTTGAGCAGGTGCGTGACCTGGAACGCCACCCAGTCGTCCTGGAACGTCACGTAGACGTTCTCGCGGAAGTACTCGCTCGGCAGCCGCGACATCGCGTCGGCGGTGAGCCAGTTGCGGTGCCGGTGGAACGCGTGATCGGCCCGGTACATCCAGTGCGGCGCCCAGCCCGCATCGGCCTCGACGCACACGACACGCAGCTCGGGATGACGTTCGAACACACCCCCGAAGATCAGCGTGCCGATCACGTCCTGGCAGCCGCGGATGATCCCGAGAAAGCTGTTCATCTTCGGGCCCCGAAAGGCGCGGCCGGTCAGGTCGTCACGGCCGGTGGTGAGGATGTGAAACGACAGCGGGAGCCCGAGCTCCACCGCCGCGCGCCAGAGCGGGTCCCAGCGCGGGTCGTCGTAGTCGCCGTCGGCGTGACACGCAGCGAAGCCAGGGAGCATCGCACCGTGGAGACCGAGCTCCTCGATGCGCTCGAGGTCGCTGATTCCCTCGTCGACGCTGCGCAGCGCGGTCTGCCCGAGCCCGATGAGCCGGTCGGGTGCGTGCGACTGGAACTCGGTGATCCAGAGGTTGTACGCGTCGAAGCAGGCCTTCTTGTACCCGGCGTCGGGGTGGTTGCACAGGAGCATCCCGATCGACGGGTACAGGACCTCCGCCGTCACCCCGTCGACGTCCTGCTCGACGACGCGTGCGGCCGGGTCCCAACCCCCGGCATGGAGCTCGTCCCACCCCACGTAGTGGAACGGGTTGATGGTCTCGACCGGCCGTCCGGCAGCCGCGATCATCCCGTAGGGGACGCGCGTCAGGCCGTTGTCGACGTCCATCACCGCGCCCATGGTGGTATCGGTGTCCGCGCGCGGCGCCCGCTCGCGGTACGCGGGATCGATGCGGTCGACGTAGCAGTCGCCCGGCTCGGTGACGTGCGAGTCGGCCGAGATCGTCAGCAACGCCGTTGCCACCGTCCGAGGATCGTCCTTGACCCGGGACGCGGTCAAGTGTGCCCCCGGGGCGCCGATCATCCAGTCGATGCGGCGCGTGTTCACGAGCCGGGCCCAGCGGGCATCTGCTGGGCATCGGACCGGGCGCCCGAGGGTAGAAGGAGGCCGGCCGATGCAGACGACGTACACCACCAGACGACCGATCGAGAGCCGGGAGACGCACGACGACGGGGGACGGAGCGCCGTGATGTTCTTCCTGGGCGCGGTGCTGTTCCTCCTCGTGATCGCGGCAATCGTCTAGGAGGCGTCGACAAAGCCGAGGAGCGCCTTCCCCCTCCCGAGCATGTGACATCGAACCAGCGAATACGAGGCCGAAATGTCACATGCTCGCTGAGACCGTCGCGTGCAGGCCGCCGGCCGGTGCCGGCGGGCGCATTGCTGTGTCATCCTTCGCTCGCCGGCGACGCCGACGGGGAGCGCTGCTGCGGTGAGGCTCGAGGGTCAGGTTGCACTCGTCACCGGATCGACTCGCGGGATCGGTAGGGCGACCGCGCTCCGCTTCGCCGCCGAGGGTGCGAGCGTGATCGTGACGGGCCGCAGCCGGGACGACGGCCGCGCGGTCGAGCAGCGCATTCGTGACGCGGGCGGAGAGGCTGTCTACGTCCCGACCGATCTCGCGCACGAAGGCGACGTGGTCGCGGCCGTCGACGCCGCGACCGATCGTTACGGGAAGCTGACGACGCTCGTGAACAATGCAGCGCCGACCGAGCTCATGGGCCCCGGGCGTCTGGACCGGCGGGTGACCGAGCTCGCGAACGACGGGTGGGACTCGATCATGCTCGTCGGGCTCAAGGCCGTCATGTGGATGTGTAAGCACGCGATCCCGCGGATCGTCGATGCCGGCGGCGGCGCGATCGTGAACATCTCGTCGGCCGCGTCGATACTCGGCACGCCGGGCCTCGATACGTATACCGCGCTCAAAGGCGCGCTGAACGCGTTGACTCGGTCGATCGCGGTCGAATACGCCGCCGACAATGTGCGGTGCAACTGCATCGTCTCGGGGATGGTCCTCACGAGCGAGGGCGCGTTCAAGATGATGGACGACCCGGCCATCGGCGGCGCGACCCGGGCCATGCACCTGACACGGCTCGGCATGCCCGACGACATCGCGAACGCCGCGCTCTTCCTCGCGTCGGACGAGGCGGGGTTCATCACCGGTGCGCTCATCCCCGTCGACGGCGGCGTGACCTGCCGGATGCCGGTGCCGGACATCTCCGCCGCCGACATCGACCTCGGGTAGCGCGCTGCACCCGCGACTGTCGGTCAGCGCCGTCTCGTCGTGGCGATGGTCACTCGACGACGACCTGCGGTTCTGGACGGCGACCGGGATCGACCACGTCGGGCTCTCGTACCGCAAGCTCGAAGAAGGCGGGCTGCCCGGTTCGGCCGCTCGTGTCCGCGATGCCGGCTTGCGCGTCAGCAATCTCGTCGAGCTCGGATGGTGGCGCCTCGACGATGTGTCGACATGGCCGGCGCAGCAGGAGCGTCTCGTGCGCGCCGTCGCGGCAGCCGTGACCACGGGCGCGTCCTGCATGGTCATCACGAGCGGCCCGGCTGGCACGCTCACTTGGGACGACGCAGCGGACGCGCTCGGCGCAGCGCTCGAGCCCGTTCGGGAACACGCAAGGGAGCAGGGCGTGCGGATCGTGCTCGAGAACACGAGCTCGCTCCGGCTCGACCTGAGCTTCGTGACGACGCTGCGCGACGCGGTGGATCTCGCCCGGCGCCACGGGACCGGTGTGTGCATGGAGATCGGCTCGTGCTTCGCCGAGCGCGGCTTGGGCGCGACGGTGGCAGCGGCGGGTGACACGATCGCCCACGTGCAGGTGAGCGACTTCGTGATCGGCAGCCTGTGCACGCCGGATCGTGCGGTTCCCGGCGACGGCGACATCCCGCTGGCCCGGATCCTCGGCGCGCTCGTCGCGGCCGGCTATCGGGGCGCGTTCGAGGTCGAGCTCGTCGGGCCGCGCATCGAGGAGGAAGGCTACGAATCGGCGATCCGGCGGAGCGTCGGTTATCTCGACAGTCTGCTCAGCGCTGCGGCGAAACCCTGATCACGGGAGCGCGACGCCCTTGGCGCGCAGCGGTGACGCGTACGTGATCTGCGGCACGCCGGCGAGGAGGTCGGCCAGCCGGGGCACGATCGAGCGCACTGCCGGCGATCCCCGGTGCTCGTCGAGCGCGTACTCGTCGGCGTAGACCTCGTAGAAGAGGAGGACGTCGGGCTCGTCACTCGACTCGTGCATGGCGAAGACGATCGTGCCCGGTTCCTGCGCCACGGCGTCGTGCAACGCGGTGAATGCTTCGACGAGCTCGCCGCGCCGGCCGGGCCGTGCTTCGAGGCGGGTGAAGATCACGACCGGCCCCACCGCGGGAGCGTAGGCCCCCGCTCCGCGGGCGGGTCCCGAGGTGGCATCCTCTCGTCGGTGAGCTGGCACCGGCACGAGGGAAGGCCGTGACCACGACCGAGCAGCGACCGCGGATCACCGACGAGGCGATCTCGCGGCTCCGCGCCCGGATCGGGATCGCCGAGCCCCACCCCCAGCCGCCGCACTACCTCCGCCCGGGCGCGGACGCCTTTCGGCATGTTGCCGAGGCGTACGGCGACGACAACCCGTTGTGGTGCGACCCGGACTACGCGGCAACGACGCGCTGGGGCGGGCTCATCGCGCCACCTCCTCTCGTCGGCGGCGACACGCTGATCGGTGAGGACGAGGTGACGGCCGTGCCACCCGAACACCAGGACCTGATGAAGGGCGACCCGCTGCGCGGTGTCCACGCCTTCTACGCCGGCAGCGCGCGCGAGTGGTGGGCGCCGCTGCGCCCCGACCGGAGAGTGTGGCGACGCAATGCGCTGGTCGGTGTGCTGGACAAGCCGAGCGAGTTCGCCGACCGCGCGGTGCACGAGTGGACCGCCCAGGTGTTCCGTGACGACGAGGCGGTGCTGTCCGGCCAGTATCGCTGCATGGTGCGCACCGAACGCGAGCGGGCGCGGGAGAAGAAGAAGTACGACGCGGTCGCGATCGAGCCGTACACCGACGAGCAGCTCGCGGACATCGACGCGCAGTACGGGCGCGAGGCGCCGCGTGGGCCGGAGCCGCGTTGGTGGGAAGAGGTCGAGGAGGGTGACGACGTCGGCCCGCTCGTGAAGGGGCCGCTCACCGTCACCGACATGATCTGCTGGCACGTCGGAATGGGGATGGGCCTGTACGGCATCAAGCCCTTGCGCCTCGGCTACCGGAACCGCCAACGCGTCCCGCGGTTCTTCCACAGGGACGAGCTCGGCATTCCCGACGTGTTGCAGCGTGTGCACTGGGACGCGGCGTACGCGCGGAAGTCGGGCAACCCGACCACGTTCGACTACGGCCGCATGCGCGAGACCTGGCTGATCCACCTCTGCACCGACTGGATGGGTGATGACGCCTGGCTCTGGAAGCTCGACTGCGAGTTCCGCCGGTTCAACTACGTCGGCGACGTGCACTGGATGCGCGGGCGCGTCACGCGCAAGTACCTTGCCGATGACGACCAGCCCGCGGTCGACCTCGACGTCTGGGGTGAGAACCAGCGCCACGAGGTGACGACGCCCGGGCACGCGACCGTGTTGCTCCCGAGTCACGAGCACGGGCCGGTCCGGCTGCCGGCACCGCCGGGCCGGGCCGCCGACCTCCAAGCCGCGCTCGACGGGATCAGCGAGCGCTTCGCCCGGGAGTGACGGTGGCCGATGCCTCGCTCGATGTCCGCCGTGACGGCGCGGTGCTCGCGCTGACGCTGGCGCGCCCATCGAAGCGCAATGCACTCGACGACGCGACGATGGCCGCGCTCATCGAGCAGCTCGAAGACGCGAACCAGGACGAGCAGGTTCGAGCCGTTCTGTTGAGCGGTGAGGGCGACGACTTCTGCTCCGGGTTCGACCTCGTCAGCCGCAACGAGCCTGCAGACGCGCGGCCCCGGGTCGGGAGCATCCAGCGGCGGCTGCCGGTGCAGGCGCACCGGTTGGTCCCGCTGCTGTGCTCGGTCCAGGTGCCGGTGGTCTGTGCCGTGCGCGGGTGGGCCGCCGGCATCGGCTTCCATCTCGCGGTCGCAGCCGACTTCTGTGTCGCCGCGCGCGACGCTCGGTTCTGGGAGCCGTTCGCGCGGCGCGGCTTCACTCCCGACAGCGGTGGCACGTGGCTGCTCCCCCGGCTCGTGGGCATGGCACGGGCGAAGGAGCTGCTGATGCTCGGGCGCGAGCTGTCGGGTGAGGAAGCGGCGGCCTGGGGGCTGATCCACTCGGCGGTCGAGGCGGACCGCGTGGCCTCAGCGGCGCGGGAGCTGGCGGCTCGCCTGGCCGCCGGCCCCACGGTCGCGCTCGGTCTCACCAAGTGGCTCGTGCACGCGGGCGCGGGTCTCGATCTCGAGCGCCATCTCGCGAACGAGGCGTTCGCGATGGAGCTCTCGTCGCGCAGCGACGACTTCAAGGCGGGCATGGTCGCGATGCGCGAGCGGCGCGCACCCGACTTCGAGGGCCGATGAGGTGCAGCGGAGCCGTGGCCGGACGGCCGGGACGGCGGAGCGGAGCCGACCAGACATGATGAGGTGCAGCGGAGCCGTGGCCGGACGGCCGGGACGGCGGAGCGGAGCCGACCAGACATGATGAGGCGCGGAAGCCGCATCGCGGTCGACGCGTCGACGCCCGAAGAGGATGTCGTCGTGGCGGTCCGTGAGTGGATCGAGGCGCATGTCCCCCGGTCGTGGCGCGAGGCCGCAGCGCGGGGTGGTCGCGCCGAGATCCGCGCCGTGCGCAGCCGCGCCGAGTACGAGGAGTGGTACCCGACATTCGGCCGATCCGGTCTCGTGGTGCCGACGTGGCCCATCGAGCACGGCGGCCTGGATGTCGGCGTCGAGACCGCTCGCCGGATCGAGACCGAGCTCGCGCCGTACAACCTCGGCCGGCTGAACCCGCTCGGCCTCAACCTGTGCGCCCCCGCGCTGTACGCGCACGGCACCGAGGAGCAGCGCCGCCGCTTCCTGCCGCCGATCGTCTGCAACGAGGAGAAGTGGTGCCAGCTGTTCAGCGAGCCCGGTGCGGGCTCGGATCTGGCTTCCCTCTCGACGCGTGCGGTGCGCGACGGCGACGAGTGGGTCGTGAACGGGCAGAAGGTGTGGACGACGTGGGCGCACCGCTCCGACTTCGCCGTGCTGCTCGCTCGCACCGACGCCGATGTGCCCAAGCGCAAGGGCATCACCTACTTCCTGCTCGATCTGCACCAACGGGGGGTCGAGGTCCGACCGTTGCGCCACATCACCGGTGAAGAGGACTTCAACGAGGTGTTCCTCGATTGCGCGCGAGTGCCGGACTCGCAGCGCGTCGGCGCGGTCGGTGACGGTTGGCGGGTCGCCGGCGCGACGTTGTCGTCGGAGCGGCAGATGGTGGCAGGCGCGGGTTCGGGCGGTGTCGACCGCATCGGCGGCTCCGGCATCGACCACGCGATCGAGCTCGCGGTGAAGCTCGGACGCGCGCACGAGCCGGTCACGCGGCAGCGACTTGCCGACCTGTACTCGCAGGAGCGGATCCGCGAGTGGACGAACCGACGCGTCCGTGCGAGTGCCGCGGCCGGGCGTCCGCTCGGGCCCGAGAGCAGTGTCGGCAAGGTGCACAGCGGCGAGGTCAACCAGCGCCTGCAGCTGCTGAGCACCGACCTCCTCGGCGCGGGAGCGGCCGCGTGGGAGAGCGAAGCCGCCTCGTACTTCGAGTCGCTGCCGCACGAGGTCGAGGGGATGCTGCGGAGCCGCGCCAACACGATCGAGGGCGGCACCAGCGAGGTGAACCGAAACATCGTCGGTGAGCGGGTGCTCGGCTTGCCCCGCGAGCCCGACCCGTACCAGGACGCCTCCTGGAGCGAGGTCCCTCGGTCGTGAGCGGGCCATGAGCGACTACCGGCGGTTGCGCGTCGCGCGCCATGGCACGGTCGGATGGCTCGTGTTCGATCGCCCACGCGCCGGCAACGCGATGGACGCGGCGATGTTCGACGAGCTCGAGCGGGCGTGGCAGGAGCTCGACGACGATCCCGGGGTGCGCGTCATCGTGAACACGGGGGAGGGCGACGCCTTTCAGACGGGGCTCGACGTGGCCCAGCTGGCGACCGACCGGGTCGCGTTGCGTGAGCACGCTCGTCGCACGCGTGACGCGGCCTTGCGGTTCACCGCGTGGCATCTGGGCGTGGCCAAGCCGGTGATCGCAGCGGTGAACGGTGTGTGCGCGGGCGGCGGGCTCCACTTCGTGGCCGACGCCGACATCGTGATCGCGTCCACAAACGCGACGTTTCTCGATCCGCATGTCTCGCTCGGTCAAGCCGTCGCATTCGAAGGCATCGCGCTGTCCCGAAAGGCGCCGGTGGAGCCGATCCTGCGGATGGCGCTCGTCGGTCGTCACGAGCGGATGACCGCGCAACGCGCCTACGAGCTCGGCATCGTGAGCCAGGTCGTCGATCCGCCCGAGCGCCTCCGCGACGAGGCGCAGGCCCTGGCCGAGAAGGTCGCGAGCAACGATCTGGCTGCGATGACCATGACCAAGCGAATCTTGTGGGGCGCGCTGGAGTCGGGTCTTACGGACGCGCGTCGCGAAGCTGCACGAGAGCTGGCAACGATCTACGGCGGAGGACAGACGTGAACGGGTACGAGCACCTGCTGGTCGAGCGGCACGGCCAGGTCGGCTGGTTGATCAACAACCGGCCCGATCAGCTCAACGCGATGAACGCCAAGATGCGCGACGAGTTCGCGGATGCATGGAAGGAGCTGGACGCCGACCCGAAGGTGCGCGTGATCGTGCACACCGGCGAGGGCCGCGCTTTCCAGACCGGCGTCGACGTCACCGAGATCGCAACCGACGGCCTGGGCATGCAGCGGTACCAGGAGTCGGTCGAGAGCTTCGACCTCCACTTCACGTCCTGGCACCAGGAGGTCTGGAAGCCCGTGATCACGGCGGTGAACGGCGTCTGCTGCGGTGGCGGCTTCCATTGGGTCGCCGACGCCGACATCGTCATCGCCGCGTCCGACGCGACGTTCTTCGACCCGCACGTGTCGATCGGGCAGGTCGTCGCCATCGAGGCGATCGGGCTCATCCGCAAGATGCCGGTCGAGGCGGTCATGCGCATGGCCTTCGTCGGGCGCCACGAGCGCATGACCGCGCAACGCGCGTACGAGCTGGGCATGATCAGCCAGATCGTCGACCCGCCGGAGGACCTCCGTGAGGAGGCGCAGGCCTTGGCCGACAAGATCGCGCGCAACTCGCCGTCGGCGATGGCCGCGACGAAGAAGGCGCTGTGGGGCGCGCTCGAGGTGGGTCTCACGGACGCGTGCCGCGCCGGCGCGCAGCATCTCGTCTCGATGTGGGGCCATCCCGACCAGGAGGAAGGCCCGCTCGCGTTCGCCGACAAACGCGAGCCGCAGTGGCAGGAGCTCCACAGGGAGACGAGCTGATGCAGGGCATTCCCGCACTCGTCGACGCCGCGGCAGCGCAGTGGCCCGACGCCGAAGCGCTGGTCGACCCCCCGGTACGGCTGACCTTCGCCGATCTCGCGGGCGAGATGCGGCGCTCCGCGCGGGCGATGATCGCCGCCGGCGTCGAGCCGGGCGACCGGGTCTCGATCTGGGCGCCGAACATCTCGGAGTGGGTCGTGGCCGCACTCGGGATCCTCGGTGCCCGCGGTGTGCTCGTGCCGCTGAACACGCGCTTCAAGGGCGCGGAGGCGGGCTACGTGCTCGGCAAGTCGGGCGCGCGGATGCTCCTCACGGTCAACGGGTTCCTCGACACGAACTACGTGCAGATGCTGCGTGAGTCGGGCGCCGATCTCCCCACGCTCGAGCGCATCGTGATCCTGCGCGGTGATCCACCCGACGGCACGACCACGTGGGCCGACTTCCTCGCCGCCGGGACTGCCGTCGGCCCGGGCGTGGCCGAAGCGCGGCTCGAGTCGGTCGGCAACGACGACCTCTCCGACCTGATCTTCACGTCGGGGACGACCGGTCACCCGAAGGGCGTGATGGTGACACACGGGCAGTCGGTACGCGTGTACGACGCGTGGACCGACGTCGTCGGCCTGCGCGCCGGCGACAGGTACCTCATCGTGAACCCGTTCTTCCACACCTTCGGCTACAAGGCGGGGTGGATGTCGTGCATCATGCGCGGCGCGACGATCGTGCCGCACCTGGTCTTCGACGTGCCCGAGGTGCTCGCTCGGGTCTCGGAAGAGCAGATCACGGTTTTGCCCGGTCCGCCCACGCTGCTGTTGTCGATCTTGAACTTCCCCGACCGCGACCGCTACGACCTTTCGACGCTCCGGCTCACCATCACGGGCGCAGCGGTCGTGCCCGTCGAGCTGATCCGGCGTCTGCGCGACGAGATGACGTTCGAGACGATCATCACGGGCTATGGGCTCACCGAGACGACCGGTACCACCACCATGTGCCGTCACGACGACGACCCCGAGACGATCGCAAGCTGGTCGGGACGTGCCCTACCCGACACCGAGGTGCGTGTCGTCGATGACGACGGCAACGAGGTGCCGCGCATGCAACCCGGTGAGGTCGTCGTGCGCGGGTACAACGTGATGCGCGGCTACTACGACGAGCCCGAGGAGACCGCGGCGACGATCGACGGGGATGGGTGGCTGCACACGGGCGACATCGCGGTGATGGACGACCGCGGCTACGTCCGCATCACCGACCGCAAGAAGGACATGTTCATCGCCGGCGGCTTCAACGCCTACCCGGCCGAGATCGAGGGTCTGCTGCTCCGGCACCCCAAGATCGCGCAGGTGGCGGTAATCGGGGTCCCCGACGATCGCCTCGGGGAGGTCGGGATGGCGTTCGTCGTGCCCCGCCCCGGACAGACGATCGGACCCGACGACGTGATCGCCTGGTCGCGCGACGAGATGGCGAACTACAAGGTGCCACGCTACGTCGAGATCGTCGACGAGCTTCCGTTGAACGCGAGCGGCAAGGTCCTGAAGTACGAGCTTCGCGACCGCGCTCGACAGACGCTCGGTGCCGCGGCGACCGGCCTTTAGCTCGCGGCCAGCGCGACCTGCTCCTCGACCGCGCGGATCGCGGCGTGCAGATCGACGACCTCGCGCTCGACGGCACCTCCCACTCGCGCGAACACGAAGATGCATCTTGTGACGGTGGTGCCGAGCGCGCATTGGAGCGCCAGCGCGTACGCCGCGCCCTGGACCGAATAACGCCGGAGCGCGGCGTCGAGCTCGTCGTCGCTCGGCGCGCGGTCGGTCTTGTAGTCGACGATCACGTAACCGTCGGGCGTCTCGACCAGCAGGTCGATGAATCCCTCGACGACCGTGCCGTCGACGTCTGCTGCCACCGGCACTTCCCGCCAGCGGCGCCATTTGCCTTCGACCGCGGCGCGCACCACGGGCGAGCCCAGGACGCTGGCGGCGAGCTCGCGGACCTCGCGCTCCCGATCGGGGACGCCCTCGGCGAGTGCCTGTGCGCGCGCGGTCTCGTCGAGCCCGCCGCCGGTGTCGAGGTCGACGGTCTGGAGCACGGCGTGCACGGCGCGACCGATCGCGGTGCCGGCGCGCCCGCGGCGCCACGGCGGTACGTCGCTGCCGTCAGCCGTGCCGTCGGCCGCGAGCGCGGGGTCGTCGGAGACGCCCGTGGCCTCCTTGGCCAGCGTCGTCGCCGCCAACGCGGCCGGTCGTCCGGCCGTTCGGAGCAGCGCGGCGCGCGAGGCGAGCCAGGTCTCTCGTGCGTCGGCGCCTTCGCGTGGTGGGCGACGCCCGCGGTCGGCGGCGGCCGCGAGACCGTCTCCTTCAGCGAGCTGGAGCACCTCGTACGGTGCGCCGGCGAGGTGCTCGGCGATCCGCGCCGCGTGGCAGTTGGACCGCACCTTGTGGTGCAGGCTGACGAGCAGGTAGTCGCGTGCACGAGTCATCGCGACGTATAGGAGCCGCAGCCGCTCGGCGTCCTCGTACCGGCGCTCCGCGTCGAGGCAGGCGGCGTAGCCGGCCGTGGTGACGCGCGACCCGCTGCGCTTGGTGCCCACCGAGATCTCGGGCCCGTCGTCACCCCACAGCACCGGCGGATCGCGTTGGAGGGGTGCGGTGTTGAGCCCGGCGAGCACGACGACGGGGAACTCGAGGCCTTTGGCTCCGTGCACGGTGAGGATGCGCACGGCGTCGTCGTCGGGCTCGGGCGCGACCGACTCGATGACCCGGGCCCGCTCGTCGGCCTGTTGCCGGACCCATTCGACGAAGCCGCGCAGGCCATGGCCGCCCCCGTCGTCCCAAGCGCGCGCCTGGTCGAGGAAGAACCGGATGCGACGCCAGTGGTCGCGCGGGCGCCGTCGGTCGACCGCGAGCTCGAGGAGGCGACGCTCCCGCACGACCGCCTCGACGATCTCGCTGACGCTGCGCCACCAGCGACCGGCCCACAGCTCGCGGAGTGCCGCGAGCGCCGCTTCGACGCGATGGCCCTCGAGCTCACCGGGCGGCGAGCGCCGGTGATCCCACCGACCACCGGCGAGCGACCAGTCGGCGAGATCACGGTCGCTGCACCCGAACGCCGGCGATCGCAGCGCGGCGACCACCGCGAGGTCGTCGGTCGGGTCGTCGATCGCGGTGAGGATCGCGAGCAGGTCACGCACCTCCGCCGTCGAGAACACGAGGGACTGGCTCTCGACGCGCGCGGGGATCCCGGCGACCTCGAGCGCGGCTTCGAGCCCGGGGAGCACGGTTCGGGAAGGGATGAGCAGCGCGACGTCCTCGAACTTCGCGGGACGGGTCGAGCCGTCCTTCTCGACGATCGGCCAACCCTCTCCCTTGACCCGCTGCACGAGCGCGGCCACCTTCGCGGCTTCGCGCTCGCGTATCTCACCGACCGACTGGTCGACGGCCTCCCCGAAGATGCCCGCGGATACGGGACCGTCGTGCGCAGGTCGCGCCGCATGGAGGTGGACGTTCGGGGCCTGGACACCGAGCTCGGCATCGGCGAACAGGCGATCGAACAGGTGGTTCACGAAGTCGACGACGTCGGGGACGGACCGGAAGTTCTCGACCAGGTCTTCGCGGGTGAACCCGAGTCGCCGTTGCGCGTCGTGGTACACGCCGAGGTCGGCGCGCCGGAACCGGTAGATCGACTGCTTCGGATCGCCGACGACCGATACGGCACCTGCCCCGACCGTGACGTCCTGCCACGGCCGGGACCCGGCCGTTGGGTCGTCGGTGCCGATGAGGACGGCGAGCTGGATCTGGAGCGGGTCGGTGTCCTGGAACTCGTCGAGCAGCACCCGCCGGTAGCGACGGGCGGTCGCCGCGCGCACCTTCGGGTCGTCGCGGAGGACGTCGCGCGCGAGCACGAGCAGATCGTGGAACTCGAGGCGACCCTCACGGCGACGCTCCTGCGCGTACTCGGTGATGAAGCTCGTGACGCGCTGGGCCAACGTCTCGAGCACGGCGCGTCGCTGCTCGTCGAGCACGCCGGCGCGCAGCTGCTCGGCGGCGGTGCAGCGCGCCCGGATGTCTTCCACGGCGCAGCGCCAGCCCGCCTTCCGCCCCACCTTGCACGTGAGCGTGGGTCCCTCGTTCAGCACCTGCAGCTTGTCGAGGTGGTCACGAGCCGAGACGAGCTGCTCCCGGTACGGGACGAGACCTGCGATGTGGGAGGCGAGCTTGTCGTCGGCTTCGGTGCACTCGCTGTCGCGCAGCGCGAACAGGTCGTCGAGCGCGCACACGAGCGCGCCGACCTCGACCGGGCACAGCGCGGCCGGCGCAACCGGAGCGTGTGCCAGCCGGTCGTGGTTCTCGTGCAGCTCGCGGGCGACGGCGCGCAGGTTGTCGAGGCGGAGGCCGAGGAACAGCCCGGTGAGCAGCGTGTGCTCGAGCTCGGGATCGGCGAAGAGGTGGTCGACGAACGCCGACCAGTGCTGGTCGAACGCGATCCGTGCCTCGACGTCGTCGAGCACCTCGAATCCGGGCGGGAGGCCCGCCTCGAGCGGGTGCTCGGTGAGGATGCGCTGCGCGAAGCCGTGCAGCGTGGTGAGCGCCGCGTCGTCGAGCTGCTCGAGTGCCTGGTGGCAACGTATGCGCTCGGCCGCGTCGACGACCCAGTCGGTGCGGCCGGCGGCGGCAGCCTCGAGCTCGCCGCGAATCCGGTCGCGCAGCTCCGATGCGGCCGCCTCCGTGAACGTGATCGCGGCCAGGTGGCGGAGCTCCAGCACGCCGGCAGCGACGAGCGCTACGACGCGGTCGACGAGCGCGGTCGTCTTGCCCGTGCCGGCGCCCGCCTCGACGAAGAGGCTGGCATCGTGCGTGTCGCGCACTCGTCGGCGCGCTTCGTGGTCGACCGGCGCGCTCACACGACCTCCTCCTCGTCGCCCTCGGGGAGATCGAGCGAGAGCAGCCGCTCGTAGGCCGGGTCGTCGCCCTTGCGCTCCCACGCCTGGCCCCGGTCGACCGGGCACACCCGGTCGAACGCGCACCACGTGCACGACTCGAACGACTCCCGCATCGCGATCGGGTCCCATGACTGCTCGCCGGGATAGGCGGGGAAGCTCCCGTCGGCGATGCCTCCGGCGATCGTCGCCGCGACCTCCTCGAACCGCTCGCGGCGCGCGGCGTCGACGGGATACCCGACGAGTGCCTGATCGGGATCCGGCGCGTGGACGTACCAGTAGTAGGCCTCGGCATCGCGTGCGTCGACGAGCTCGGCCGCGGCCAACGCGTACACGGGCAGCTGGAGGCGCGTGCCGCTCGCGACGGGATCGTCGTCGAGGGCAGACCGGCTTCTCGGTACCTTGCCGGTCTTGTAGTCGTAGACGACGACGCGCCCGCCATCGGGGGTCCGGTCGACTCGGTCGATGCGACCGCGGAACGCAACCGGTTGCCCGCGCACGGCGAGCGTGACCGGGGGCGAGCCTTCGAGCCCGAACGCGAGCTCGAGGCCATCCGGTGCCGGGGCGGCGCCGCTGCGGGCCCGGATCGCGGCGTCGATCGCGGGGAAGCGCTCGACCGTCTGGAGGATGCGCCGGCGGGCGAGCAGCCACTGCACCCGCCGGCCGGTGACGCCCCGCGCCTCGGCGTCGGCGCAGTGCGCCTCGGCGATCGCGCGCAGGCGGGCGCGATCACTCTCGGTCCACGGTTCGCCCGGTGCGCGCGGCGGTGCGCCACGTACGAACTCCTCGAGCACGGCGTGCACGAGCGAGCCCTCGTCGAGCGGGCTGATGGTGTCGATCACCTCCGGACGAGGCACTTCCCGCAGACGCAGCACGCTCCCGAGCAGGTAGCGGAACGGGCAGGACGCCCAGTCCTGGAGCGCGGTCGGTGACACCGGGCGATCGGCGCCGGGCGCGAGCTCGGGGCGCACGCCCACGAGCCCGTCGAACTCGGTGACACGGCGCGACGCGCGGGCCGCTTGCGCGGCAAACCCATCGGCAAAATCGCCGACGACCAGCGAATGCTCGCGAAGCGGAGCATCCGACGTTCGCCAGTCACGCAACGAGCGGAGGTCGCGTTCACCGACGGATACCGCGTCGCCGTCCTCGGTGAAGCCCTGCTCGAACGACTGCACGACGTGCAGCCAGTCGCTCGACACCAGTGCGCGGAGTGCTTCGGCGGTGAGTGGGCCCCCGTGAAGATGCTCGGCGCTCTCGAGCACCCACCGCGCGGGAAGGCGTTTGCGTTGCGCCCGCGGATCGGCACGTGGGAAGCACAGGACGCGTTCGGGTGCAGCCGCGAGCAGCGCGAGATAGTCGCGTCGCTCGTCGAGGCGCCGTTGCGCGTGCAGCTCGAGGTTGCCGGCGGCCCGCCGGTCGGCGTCGGGAAGGAGAGGGTCTTCGCGACCTCGCGGTGGGAATGCGCCCTCGACCGCGCCGAGCACGAACACGGCATCGAAGCTCGTGCCGTACGCCTGGCTCGTGGAGCCGACGAAGACACCCGTTCCGAACGTCCCCACGCGCTCACCAGGCACGTCGAGCGCGACGGTGACCGCGTGCCGGAAACGCGCGACGTCGACATCGGCACCGACGGCGTCGAGCGACCCGAGCTCGCGCAGGGCCTCGACCACGCGTCGGCCGGCCTCGAGCTCGACGTCCGGCCACGACCCGCGCCTCGTCTCGGCACCGACGTAACGCTCGACGAGCATGGTGACCCACGCGGCGAGCGCGGTCCAGCTGGGTTGCTGCGGCGGCTCGATGCTCGTCGTGAGATCGGCGACGAATGCCGCCAAGCGCGTGGCGTGCTCGCGATCGGACTCGAGCCGGTGGATCTGCCACTCGGGCACGTCGTCGTCACCGCGTGCCGCCGCGAGACGATCGTCGAGGCCGGCGGTGTGGTGCCCGAGCCGCTCGCCCCACTGCGACGTCCCCGCGACGACACCCGCCTGACGCGACACGACGTCCCATCGGGCTGCATCGACGAGCCGGCCGTCGACGGGATCGACGATCGGGCCCGACACCAGCCAGGCCGCGACAGCGTCGCGAGCGAAGTCGCGGTCGGCGAGCTCGAGCAGACCGCGCAGCACGCGGCCCACGACCGAATCGGCGAGCCGTCGCCGCGACGGACCGCTCCACGGCAGCCCGGCGGTAGTGAGGACCTCGCCGACGATCCGCGCGTACGGCTCCGTCGTGCGGTACAGCACCGCCATCCGGTGAAGGGGCGTGCCCGCAGCTGCGCGAGCGAGGAGGTCGCGCACGACCGCGCGTACCTCGTCGTCGGGGTCAGGCGCGCGCAGCACGCGCGTCGCGAGCGGGATCCCCGTTCGGGGTGGTTCGACGTTCGCCTCGCCCAAGGCGGGGGCGAGCCGGGCTGCGAGCGCTCCCGCGTGTGCCTCGTCGACCTCGTGGTCGCCGGTCAGACCGAGGATGACGGTGACGCGCTGCGCGGCCGCGAGCGCGTGCAGCAGTGCCTCCTCGGCGGGTGAGAGCGCGATCGGGAGGTGCACGACGACGTGGCCGATCTCGTCCCGAGACGCGGCGCCGCCGTCCGTGACGACCTCGGCGGCCGCGGCGACGACCTCTTCCTCGTCGTAGAACGGCGTGGTCCGCGCCCGGAACTCCTCGAACAGACGCACGACGTCGGCGACCCGGCCACCACCGGCGGTGAGCACCCGGCGCGCCTCGCCGCCCGCGCGCTCGAGATCGACGAAGGACGCCGCGAGGCGCTCCTCGGTGGACGGGTGGCCGGCGACCGGGGCGAGCCAGTCGGGCGCGGCGGACAGCACCGCGTGCACGGTCTCGGCGCGGATCGCCGCGGTGAGAGGGCGACGCCCGGAGGCGGCGAGGCTGGGTGCACCGAGCAGCTCGGCGATCCGCGCGAGCGCCAGGAACCGAACGTTCACGAGGCCGGACCGGCCGCGCTCCCGGCGCAGCGACAGGCCACAGTGCGGGGAGGGGACCGCCACCGTGACCGGCGCGAGCGGGTCGTCCGCCTGCGCAGCGTCGACGGCGTCCCACAGCGCACGGCGCGCCGGATCACCGTGGGGTACCGCGAGCAGCGTCGCCGGCGCCATCACCATGAACGCACCCTATAGAGAGGGTGTGACGCTTGACCCGGGCCCGGAACGGGGAGCCTGACGAAGGCCGGACCGGGGCCGTCTGCCATCATGGAGGCGTCATGGCCACGCTCTCCGGTGCTGCGCGCCGCCTCTTGCTGACCGTGATCATCGGCGGGACGGCGGTCGGCGCCTGCCTGGCCGCGCTGCTCCCGGGCGCCGAGGTGCTCGCGACCAGCCACCACTACACGAGCGACAAGCTCGGCAAGCTGCGCGACCTCGCGCAGCGTTCCACGGTGTACGACTCGAAGGGCAACCAGATCGCGATCCTCGGCATCCAGAACCGCCAGGAGGTCCCGCTCTCCGAGGTGCCGCAGGTGCTGATCAACGCGGTCGTCGCCACCGAGGACAAGACGTTCTGGACCAACGACGGCATCGACCTCAACGCGGTCTTCCGCGCGTTCGTCAAGAACGTCACGTCGGGCGAGATCGAGCAGGGTGGCTCGACGATCACCCAGCAGCTCGTGAAGAACCGGCTGCTCAACAACAGGCGCGACATCAACCGCAAGATCCGTGAGATCGTGCTCGCGCTCCGCCTCAACGAGAAGTACACGAAGAAGGAGATCCTCGAGCAGTACCTCAACACCGTGTACTTCGGGCAGGGCTCGTACGGCGTGAAGTCCGCGGCCGAGCGGTTCTTCCTCACCAAGGATGCGGGCAACGTGTACCCGCGCGGCAAGAACCTCAACGAGCTGACGCTCGGCGAGGCTGCGCTGCTCGCCGGTCTGATCTCGAACCCGGAAGGCAACAACCCGTACACGTTCCCGGACCGCGCAAAGGAGCGTCGCCACTTCGTGCTCCAGCAGATGGTCCACGAGGGCTACGCGACCGACGCCGAGGCCACGGCGGCCGAGCAGGAGCCACTGCCGACGATCAAGCCCTCGGCCGACCTGCGGCCGAAGACCTCGTGGGCCGAGGAGGTGCAGGACCAGCTCTTCACGAACCCCGTCTACGCCGTGCTCGGCAAGACGGAGAAGGAGCGCCGCGACCGGGTGCTGCGCGGGGGCCTGAAGATCCACGCGACGCAAGACCCCGACATGCAACGCGCGGCCGAGGACGCGATCAACAACAACCTGGGTGGCGCGCCGCCGGGCTTCACGGCTGCCCTGGTCGCGATGGAGCCCAACACGGGCAAGGTGAAGGCGATGGTCGCCGGGCCGGGGTTCGAGAACAGCCAGTACAACATCGCGACCAGCCCGAAGGGGCGCCAGATGGGCTCGACGTGGAAGATCATGACGCTGGCCGCGGCGCTGGAGGCGGGGTACTCGCCCAACGACGTCGTCGACGGCACGTCACCATGCTCGTTCGGCCAGCTGGGGAAGACCCAGAACGCCGAGCCCGGCGGCGGACGGATGACGCTGCGCGATGCGACCAGGCACTCCGTGAACTGCGCGTTCGCCCGAACCGAGCTGTCGGTCGGCTTCCCGAAGGTCATCGAGACCGCCCACAAGATGGGCATCACCCAGGACTCCATCGACCAGAAGCAGGTGCTCACGATGACGCTCGGCGCGGTCGAGTCGACCCCGCTCGAGATGGCGACGGCCACGACGACGATCGCCAGCGGCGGCATCCACCACCCGCCGCTCTTCGTGGACCGGATCGAGGGTCCGGACGGCTCGATCGTGTTCGACGGCAAGAACGTGCCCGGTGACCGCGCCATCAGCCAGGACACCGCCGACTGCGAGACCGACCTCATGAAGGGTGTGATCACCGGCGGCACCGGCACCGGCGCGCAGCTGAACGGTCGCGACGCCGCGGGCAAGACCGGCACGACCGACGCCAAGGCGAACGCCGCGTTCCTCGGGTTCACGCCGCAGCTCGCGGCGTTCGTGTGGCACGGCAACAAGGACGCCAACGTCCCCGGCGCCGGGTTCGGCGGTCAGCGCCCGGCGAGCATCTGGAAGGCGTTCATGGACCGCGCGCTCGCCGGGCAGCCGGCGGTCGGCCTGCCCGCGCCGGGCCCCGCGTGCGCCCGTCCGGGAGCCCAGATCTCGCCGCTCGGTCGCAACGCCGGCGCGCCCCTCCCGCCCGTGGGCGGCGGAGGCGGCCCGGTGCCGACCACCACGCCCCCGACCGTCGTGATCCAGCCGACGCAGCCGGCCACCACAGGCCCGAAGAACCCGTGCGCCATCGCACCGGACCTCCCCGTGTGCAAGCCCGGAGGTGGCACCACTACGAAGCCCGGCGGCTAGTGAGCCTGCCGAGCGCGCTTCACGCACATCGTTCGTGACCGCCCTGGAGCCGCTGCTGACGCTCCAGGAGCGCGACCTCGCGCTCGACCGGCTCCGCCACCGCCGTGACACGCTGCCGGAGCGGGCCGCGCTCGCGGTCGCAGAAGCGCGTGTCGCCGAGCTCTCCACCCGCGCCGACGCGCTGCGCGCCGCGCGCGACGAGGTGGCACGCGAGGAGCAGCGTCTGGACGACGAAGTGCAGACATTGCGCGCGCAGGCCGAGGCAGCAGAGCGGAAGCTCTACTCCGGCGAGATCACGTCACCCCGCGAGCTCCAAGCGCTGCAGGCCGACGTCGACCAGCTGCGCCGTCATCAGCGCACCATCGAAGATCGCCAGCTCGGCGCGATGGAGCGGCGCGAGCCGCTGGATGGCGAGCTGGCAGCCGTCGAGCAGGAGATCGAGGCCACGGCCGCGGATGCCGCGCGGTTGCGCGCTGCACTCACGGAACAGGAGGCCGAGATCGACTCCGATGTCGCCGTCGAGCGCGCCGCGCGCGACGACGTCGCCGCGAATGTCGACGACGGCTTGCTCGGCGACTACGAGCGGACGCGCGCCAAGGCGAACGGCGTCGGCGCGGCCCGCCTCGTGGGAAACACCTGCCAGGGCTGCCACTTGACGATCCCGGCCACCGAGGTCGACCGGATCAAGCACGGGGCGGGCGGCCCGGTGACACACTGCGACAACTGCGGCTGCATCCTGGTCCCGTGACCGAGCGGCTGCGGGAGGAGGTCGTCGTGTACTGCGACGGCGGCGCCCGCGGGAATCCCGGCCCGGCCGCGATCGGCGCGGTCGTCGAGGACCCGCGTACCGACCCGCCGACGCGGCTCGCGACCGTGAGCGAGCGCATCGGCAACACGACGAACAACGTTGCCGAATATCGGGCCCTGATCGCGGGGCTCGAGGCGGCACGGCGGTTCCCGTCGCGCGTCTTGCGCGTCCGCTCCGATTCCATGCTGGTAGTCCGTCAGGTCGAGGGCAGCTGGCGCGTCAAGCAGGCGCATCTTCGGCCGCTGCTCGAGCAGGCCCGCAAGCTCCTCGAGGGCTACGAGGTCGTCGACCTCGCGCACGTGCCGCGTGCGCAGAACGCCGACGCCGACCTCCTGGTGAACGCCGCGCTCGACGCGCCGGACACACTCTGACGAGATGCTGCTCTGGTACGCGGGCGTGTCGGTGCTGCTCGTCGCCAACGTGTTCCGCAGCAGCGGCATCGACTACCGGATCGTCGCGGCCGGCGCCCTGCTCCCGCTCGTCGTGGACGCGCCGTTCGGGCACCGCGCGTACGCGCACACGTTGCTGTTCGCGGTTGCGGTGCTGGTGATCGTCATGATCGCCGGCATCGGGCGCTCGCGCCTGGTGCAGCGCCGGTTGTTGTGCCTGCCGATCGGCGTGTTCTGCGGACTCGTGCTCTCCGGCGCATGGGCCGGGGGCGACGCGTTCTGGTGGCCGCTCCTCGGCGCCGACATCGGCAGTGAGCCGTTGCTGCCCGAGTGGTGGATCGTCGTCCTCGAGGAGCTCGCCGGCCTGGTCGCGTGCTGGTGGGTGGTCGGGCAGTTCGATCTCTACCTGCCGGGCCCGCGCCAGGAGTTCGTGCGGACCGGCCGCTTGCGCGAGACGAGTGCGCCATGATCGTCCCGGCATGATCGTCCTGGTGCGGCACGGGCGGACCGCGGCGAATGCCTCCGGTCTGCTCCTGGGACGCGCCGACCCACCGCTCGACACGCGAGGTCGGGAGCAGGCCACAACGCTCGCGGCTGTGCTCGCATCCGAGCCCACGCCGGTCGTCGCGGTCGTCACCAGCCCGCTGCAACGAGCGCGGGCGACCGCGGAGGTGATCGGCGCGTCGCTCGGCGCATCGGTCGAGGTCGACGACCGGCTGGTCGAGATCGACTACGGCGAGTGGGACGAGCGCCCGTTCGCGGAGCTGCCCGACGACGTCGCGGCCGCGTGGCGCGCCGACCCGCTGTTCGCGGCGCCCGGCGGTGAGAGCCTCGCCGCGGTCGGCGCCCGCGTCGCCGGCTGCGTCGCCGACCTGCTCGCGCGCGCGGCAGGCGCCCGGATCGTCGCGGTCAGCCACGTCTCGCCGATCAAGGCTGCCGTGATCCGTGCGCTCGGGCTCGACGACGACCTCCTCGCGTGGCGCCTGCGCCTGGACGTCGCGTCGATCACCCGTATCGCCGACGGCCCTGCCGGCCCCGTGCTGCTCTCCTTCAACGAGACCGCGCACCTCCATTGATGCGTTTCTGAGCATGCCCGGGCATGCTCAGAAACGCCACAAGAAGGCGGTCGCTCAGTCGGCGTGGAGCGGGATGCGCGTGCGCATCGGCTGTGCGGGTCGCGCGTGCGCGCCCGCGCCGTCGACGACGAAGCGACCCTCGCCCGGCCCGTCGGCGACGGGCATGCCGAGCGCGTCGAGCAGCGCGAGATCCTCCTCCGGCCGGCGTCCGAGCGTCGTCAGGTAGTTGCCGACGATCAGCGCGTTCGCGCCCGCGAGGAGCCCCATCGCCTGTAGCTCGCCGAGCACGCGCTCGCGCCCGCCGGCGAGGCGCAGCCAGGCCGACGGGAGGATCAGGCGGAACAGGGCGATCGCCTGCAGCGCCTCGCGCGGCGACAGCAGCGGCTGGTCGCCGAGGGGGGTGCCCGGCCGGGGGTCGAGCAGGTTGATCGGCACCTCGCACGGGCCGAGCTCGGCGAGCTCGAACGCGAAGTCGACCCGTTCGTCGAGCGTCTCGCCCATGCCGAGGATCCCGCCCGAGCAGAGCTCCATGCCGGCCTCGGTGGCGAGCCGGGCGGTCTCGACGCGGTCGTCGTAGGTGTGGGTCGTGCAGATGCGGGGGAAGACCGCCCGGCATGTCTCCAGGTTGTGGTTGTAGCGGCGGACGTCGGCGTCCGCGAGGCGCTCGGCTTGCTCCCGGGTGAGCAGCCCGAGCGAGCACGCGACCTCGAGCCCGGTCTCCTCGTGCACCGCGTCCACGGCGTTCAGCACCTTGCGCAGGAGCCGCTCCTCGGGACCGCGCACCGCTACGACGATGCAGAACTGCGTCGCGCCTGCGGCTCGTGTGGCACGAGCTGCGCCGAGCACCTCGTCGAGGTCGAGGAACGGGTACACGTCGACGTCGGTCGCGAAGCGCGCGGACTGCGAGCAGAACGCACAGTCTTCCGGGCACGCACCCGACTTCGCGTTGATCAGGCTCTCGAGCTCGACCTCGTCGCCGCAGTATTCGAGCCGGACACGATGGGCGAGCGCGACGAGGTCGGGCAATCGGTCGAGCTCGAGCGCGGCGACGTCGCGAGCCTCGTTGCGCGTCAACGAACGGCGTTCACCGAGGAGGGCGTCTTCGGCGCGTGCGATCGCAGGCGCGGGTGACGGCATGTCGGCAGCGTATCCTGCGCCCCGTGGCCGAGCGTGTGGAGGCCGATGTCGTCGTCGTCGGCGCAGGAATCGCGGGCCTCGTCGCCGCGCGCGACCTCGTGGCCGGGGGTCGCGAGGTCGTGGTCCTTGAGGCGCGCGATCGCGTCGGTGGCCGCACCTACACGTGCACGCTCGACGACGGCACGCCCGTCGACCATGGCGGGCAGTGGATCGGTCCGACGCAGCTCCGCATGGAGCGGCTCGCGCGTGAGCTCGGCCTCGAGACGTTCCCGACGTACAACGACGGCGAGCACTTGCTGCAGTTCGGCGACAAGCTCACGCGCTACCGCGGGACGATCCCGAGCATCAGCCCGTTCGTGCTCTCCGACATGGCGCAGGCGCAGACGCGCTTCGACCGCATGGCCCGCCGTGTACCGCTGGAGGCGCCGTGGGACGCGCCGCGGGCGCGGGCGTGGGACGCGCAGACCTTCGAGACCTGGATCCGCCACAACGTCGCGACCCGGGGTGGGCGCGAGCTGTTCCGCCTCTTCGCGGAAGGGGTCTTCGCAGCCGAGGCGGCCGACTTCTCGTTGCTGCACGCGCTCCTCTACACGCACTCCGGCGGCGGGGTCGACATGCTCGCCGGCACACGCGGTGGCGCGCAGCAAGACCGGTTCGTCGACGGCGCGCAGAGCGTCGCGCTCGGGCTTGCCGCCGGGCTCGGGGATCGGGTGCGGCTCGAGAACGCGGTGCGGCGCATCGACCACAAGGCCGACGCCGTCAGCGTGTTGAGCGACGCACTGCTCGTCAGCGCCCGCCACGTGGTCGTCGCGGTGCCGCCGACGCTGGCCGGGCGGATCGTGTACGAGCCCGGGCTCCCCGCGTCGCGCGACCAACTCACGCAGCGAGTCCCGATGGGATCGGTGATCAAGTGCCACGCGGTCTACGACCGCCCGTTCTGGCGCGATGACGACCTCACCGGTCAAGCGACGGGCGACCGCGGGCCGGCGAAGGTCGTGTTCGACAACTCCCCGCCGTCGGGTCAGCCCGGCATCTTGCTCGCGTTCCTCGAGGGCGCGCACGCACGCGAGCTCGGCCGGGTGGATGCGCGTACGCGACGCGAGGCGGTGCTGCGCTCGCTCGTCGGGTACTTTGGTTCTGCCGCGGAGCTGCCCGCAGACTACGTGGAGCTCGACTGGTCGACCGAGCCGTGGACGCGCGGCTGCTACGGCGCGCACTTCCCGGCGAACGTGTGGACGCAGTACGGCCGCGCACTGCGGGCACCGGTTGGTCGCATCCACTGGGCCGGCACCGAGACCGCGACCGTCTGGAACGGCTACATGGACGGTGCGGCGCAGTCGGGTGAGCGCGCCGCCGCCGAGGTCCTCGCCGCCGGCTGACGCAGCACTACTTTTGCAGCAACGCGAGCGGGGGAGCGGCGCGATGCCGATGTTCATCGATCGTCACGACGCAGAGGGCGTGTCCGCGGAGGAGGTCGCGCAAGCGCACCTGCGCGACCTCGAGATCCAGGACAAGTACGGCGTGGAGTACATCAGCTACTGGTGCGATCCCTTAGCGGGGGCCGTCTTCTGCTTCGTGGACGCGCCGAGCCGCGAGGCGGCCGAGTGTGTGCACCGCGAATCGCACGGCATGGTCGCGACGAACATCATCGAGGTCGACCCGCAAGCGGTCACTGCATTCCTCGGGCGCGTCCACCTGCACCCGCCGGGTGAGGTGTTCACGGAGAGCGCGTTCCGGACGATCCTCTTCACCGACATCGCCGACTCGACGAGGATGACGCAACAGCTCGGGGATGCGAAGGCGATGGAGCTGTTGCACGCGCACGACCGCATCGTCCGCCAGGCACTTGCGCCGCGCGGCGGTGCGGAGGTGAAGCACACGGGCGACGGGATCATGGCGGCGTTCCCGTCCGTCAGCCAGGCCGTCGAGGCGGCGATCGCCATCCAGCGTGACCTCCATGAGCACAACCAGAGCACGCAGATTCCGATCGAGCTCCGCATCGGCATGGCGGCCGGCGAGCCGGTGACCGAGCGCGACGACCTCTTCGGCGCAGCCGTCCAGCTCGCTGCCCGCATCTGCGCGAGCGCGGCCGCAGGCACGATCTTCGTGTCGATCGCCGTCCGTGAGCTGTGTGCGGGCAAGGGCTTTGCCTTCGAGCCGCGAGGCGTCTTCGAGCTCAAGGGCTTCGAGGAGCCGGTCAGCCTCTTCGAGGTGGGGTGGCGCGTCAGCGGTTGATGACGCTCAAGGCCGGCTCCGGGTCGCCCGTAGTAAGGGGTATGGGGTCGAGATGACGGCGCAGGTCGTGTCGATCGTCGGCGTCGTGCTGGCGTCGAGCGTCGCGCTCACGATCGTCGTGCTGCCGACCGCCGCCTGGCGCGACGCGGCCGAGCACTCGAAGCAGTTCTGGGGCTCGTGGGTGCTCGGGTTCGTCACGGTCGGCGTCGTCGCACCCGCCGCCGCCGGCATCGGGTGGGCGACCGGCGCATGGCTGCTCGCCTGCTGTGCATTTGCGGTGCTCCAGCCCTCGCTGCTCGCCGATCTTCGCGAGGTGCGGGCCCACGCGCGCCGCACCAAGCACCCGCGCGGTCCAGTGCCACCGAGCCGGCTCGTGTCCATGGACGACCTCCCGCCGATCCGGTGGAGAGCGCCGAGCGCATAGAGGCGCCCGAGCTGTCGGCGTGGGAGGCTGGCCACATGACCGGCACGCTCCTGCCCGCTGGCGACGTGATCGTGCTGGACCCGTTCATGGACGACGCCGACGCGCGCGCGATGGTCGAGCTGTGCGAGCGGTTTGGCCGCTATCGCACGTACGCGGAGCACGAGCGGATCGAGGCCGACATATCACGCGGTCTCTCCCAACGCCACGACAGCGTGCGGAACTTCCTGCGGACCGGTGGGCGAGCGGGGCGTGGGGAGACCACCGCGGCCGCGCTGGCGGCGCGCACGAGCTACTTCCGTGAGGAGTATGCGTACGGGCGGGAGGCGCGCATCGAGGGCATCGAGCGGTTCCTCTTCCACGAGGGGCTGACCGAGGCAGCGAGACGGGTGCACGGGCGACCGGTGATCGAGCCGGCGATCGCGTACGCGAACCTCATGGTCCCGGGCCAGGAGCTCGCCGTGCATACCGACGTACCGGAGTTTCGCGGCCTCAACCGCAAGCTGGTCCCGCAGTGGCTGCTGGTCGTAATGCACCACTCGGGGCTGTTCGACGAGTGGCGCCTGCCGATCGCGACGGGCATCGCGTGGTTCAGCGAGAACGGTGGAGGCGCGCTCGCGTACTGGCCCGACGGCCCTGCCACGCCGGCTCGCGTGCACGATACGCGGCCGAACACCGCGATGGTGCTCGACACCGACAGCGTGTTCCATGGCGTCGACCCGGTCACGCAGGCCGACGACGTGCCGTTGCCGCTCGTACACCCCGGCGCGACCCTCGACGTTGCCGGCGCAGGCGTTTGGGCCCTGCACACTGCCGACGGCGAGGAGCTCGCCCGCTACCGCTGGGACGACCTGCGCTTCTCGGTCTCGTGGAAGGCGTACTGCTTCCGCGACGAAGGCGAGCGCGATGCATGGCGCGACCACGCCGACGACCTGACGTACGACGACGTCGTCGACCGCCTTGTCGCCGACCTCTGTGCACGCCGCGGCATCGAGCCGCCGGAGCGCAACCGCGACCTCGGGCTCGCGCTCATGGACGAGTACATCCGGTTCCCTGCCGGGTAGCGACGTGGGACAATGGTGGCGGTGGTGAGTCGGCCGGGCGGCCGCGTACCGACCCATCCTTCGGGATGGTGACGGTCCGAGGAACGTCCGGACTCCACAGGGCACGGTGCTGGGTAACACCCAGTCGGGGCGACCCGCAGGACAGTGCCACAGAGAGCAGACCGCCGATGGCGCTTCATCTCCGGAGGGAGCGCACAGGCAAGGGTGAAACGGTGCGGTAAGAGCGCACCAGCGCCCGGGGTGACCCGGGCGGCTCGGCAAACCCCACCGGGAGCAAGGTCAGACAGGGGGAGTGCGGCCCGCACGCAGACACCCCCGGGTGGACCGCTGGAGCCGGCGGGCAACTGCCGGCCGAGAGGGATGGCCGCCACGACGCCGTGAGGCGTCGCACAGAATCCGGCGTACAGGCCGACTCACCACCACATTCCGCGGCTTCGGCCACGACAGGTCACTCACGAGAGGCCTTCGAGCAGCCTCCGTACGCGCGCCTCTTGAAGCAGCACTCGGGCGCGGTCCGGGTCACTACGTTGGCGCGATTCATATCGAATCTTCAGCCTTGCCTCAGTCCTCGATCAGAATTGGCCGCGCCACTCCTTCGCTGCGCTCTGGGGAAAGATGGGACGCGGTTCATCCGACGGGCCCAGATCACGTTCACACCGGGCATCAAGGTTGCGATGCCATAGCCGACCAAACCGGGGGTTTTGTTGATCGCGCCATTTCGACGACGACGTTTCCTCTCGCACCGCGTGCGTCTGGCAGCGGTGTCTGCAGCATGCGTGACAGTGGTCGTTTCTCCGTGTGCACCGTCGAGCGCGCGGGCTTCCGCGACGATCCAGGCGGCGACGCCGGTGTCGATCGATTCGATCCGATCGGTCGCGAATCCAGACAGCGTGCTGAGCTTCGAGCTGCGGTTCACGACGACGGCTCCGGTGATCGCAACGCTGCACGTGGAGGGACCTGGTGCTTCATTTACGGCCAAGCCGGAAGCGAGACCGGCACGTGAGCACAGCCTTCCGGTTGTCGGGTTGCGGGAACGATCGACGTATCAGGCGTGGGTGACGGTACCGAGCAACGGGCGCACGGTTGCGTCGAAGAAGGTCACGATTACCACCGGCGCACTGCCGGCTGACTTGCCACCGATCACGACGACGAGCAATCCGAAGCTCATGGCGCCGGGCGTCACGCTGTTCACGGTCACGCTCTTGGCGGCGCCCACGGCCGTGCCGGGTACTCCAGCCCCGATGCTCGGCACGGCGATCGCGGTCGACAGCTCGGGGAACGTCGTGTGGTACCACCGGACGCCTTTGCCGCTCAGTGATGCCCGCATGATGCCGAACGGCCACATCCTCTACGAGTACAACGACATGGGTGGACAGGAGATCGACATCCTCGGCCATCTCGTGCGCGAGTGGGCAGGACGGCTCGAACGCGGCGCCCTCGCACAAGACCAATACGGACGGACCGTTGCGGGGCCCGATGCGATACCAGTCGACACCGACAGCATCCATCACGAGCTGAGCGTCTTGCCCAACGGGAACTTTCTGACGATCAGCACGGAGCTGCGAACCGTTGAAGGCTTCGCGAAGCCCCTGTGCGGTGAGGCGGAATCGCAGTTCACCGGGAGCTACCAATTGATCAGTGATGTCATCGTCGAGTTCGATCCGGATACCGGACGCGTTGTGCGACAGTTTCCGATCGCCGACTACCTGCATCCACAGACAAACTCGGCCGACGCCAACATCTGCGGCCCGGGTGGCGTCACGATGCGCGTGGTTCCGAACTCCCTGTACCCATCGGCGCCCGATGCTCATGACTGGACGCATGCCAACGCGGTCATCCTCGACGCGAAGCACAATCGACTACTGGTGTCGATTCGTCATCTCGACACGGTCCTCGCGATCCGTTACCGAGATGACCGACACGGGCGTTCCGGCGCTCAGCTGTGGCGCCTCGGCCCTGATGGCGGAGACTTCAAGCTCGTCGGGAGTGGTCTGTGGCAATACCACCAGCACGCCCTGGAGCTGGAAGCCGACGGGTCACTTCTACTTTATGACAACGGCAACGACCGTCCCGATACGGATCCATTCTTCAGCCGCGCCGTCCGCTACGAGATCCACGACCGCGGGCCGCGATCAAAATGGACGGTTCGTCAACAGTGGGAGTTCCGATCGTCCCTGGACGACGCGCCCGCCTACGCGTTCTTCGTCGGCGACGCCGACCAGCTCTCGAACGGCAACGTCCTCATCGACAATGGTGGAATCGCTCTTACTGGCAAGGGCGTCAACGCCCAGATCGTCGAAGTCAAGCCAGCCGGCAGACAGGGTGGGACCGTGGTGTTCGACCTACGCGTGACCGGACCGCTGTCCTTCGCGTACCGCGCCCGGCGCATCCCGTCGCTGTATTCGTCGCGCGCCCGCACGTGATGATCGCGCTCGCCCGTGCAGGATCTGCTCATGCGAAGCGACGCGCCGGTTCCGACCTAGCCAACAGCGGTAAGGCATGTCTGGGTCGCGTGCACCTGGTCTACCGGAGACGTCTTCCAATAGGACTCGGAAGCGAGTTGGCACTGCTTAAGCAAGGAACTCGACGACTGAGTCGTGGGTCACTCCATGGCGCTGGCGAGGTGCGACTCGGTTCTGCAAACCCACGCTCAGCCGTCCGATGCACGACGCACCTTCTCTATGGCGTGCGTACTACGTGTAACCCCAAGTCCTTCCGGACGCGATCCTGGTAATGATGGCGGCGATGGGTTTCGGTCCTCAATCAGTCCTCAGCTCAACGAGAACTGACGAGAAACGCTGCGAAACAACGACAACCGGTTCTGCTGGTCGCGGTCGGTATTCACGCGAAGTCGCAGGTCAACGGAGGCCTGCGAACTATTCCGGCGTACAGGCCGACTCACCACCTTCAATGTCCGTGTCCGGGATCAGGTTCGTATGTGGTACTCGACGTCAGATGCTCGGCCACTTGGCCCGGTCGGGAAGCCCCGAGCGGGCCACGATGCCCTCACCGGCCTCTTGCGCGCGGGCCCACAGGCGCTCCTCGTCGACGGTACACAAGTGGTAGTCCTGAACGACTTTGTGTCCGTCGACGAACACGGTGTGCACGCTGCGGCCGTCGGCCGAGTACACGAGCTGGTTGGCCACGTTCAGCAGCGGCGTCCATTCGGGTCGGTCCCGGTCGTGCAGCACAAGATCGGCCCTCTTGCCCGGCTCGATCGATCCCAGCTCGTCCTCGGAGAGGATGCCCCGAGCGCCCCCGAGGGTCGCCATCTCGAACGCCTGCTCAGCCGGGAACATCGTGGGGTCGCGGCGGGCGTCCTTGAACAACCCGGCCACCAAGTAAGTCGCGCGCATGAGGTCGGAGTAATTCGAGGCGTTGTTGCCGTCAGTCCCGATGCACACGTTGGCGCCTGCCTTCACTAGTTCCGGCATGTGACCGATCTGAGTGATGCCGTACGCCACCTTGAGTGCGGTCGTGGGGCAGTGCGCGACGTTGCACCGCCGCCGGCCCAAGATCGCGACCTCGTCGTCGTCGACGTGGACGCAGTGCACCAACATCGTGCGCTCGTCGAGAACGCCCAGCCCGTCGAGGTGCGTCACCGGTCGTTCGCCGAACTCCTCGAGGAAGCCGGCAGGGTCCATCGCTGCCGGCGCCATGTGGAAGTTCAGGCCCGTGGCGTACCGATGCGCAAGCTCCTTCGCGCCCTTCCACAGCTCGTCGGTGCAGGTCGTGTGCCCGATGAGCATCGACCACCCCCGGATCCGATCGTCGGCCGCAGAACGGTACGTCTCGAGCACGTGCTCGAGGTTCGCGATCGCGTCGTCGGTGCTCTGTTGGTACTTCGCCGGCTCCGGCGGTCGGTCCCAGGTCCAGCGACCCACTCGAGCCCGGATCCCGATCTCGGCCAGCCCGTCGACCACCGCGTCGAGGTACCAGACGGTGCCGGCCTCGAGGAATGTGGTCGTGCCGCTCCTGAGCATCTCGGCCGCCGCGAGCTGAGCGGAGGTCCGCTCGTCTTCGGCTTCGTGCGCCGCGTACAGCGGGCACAACCAGCCGAAGACATTCTCCTCGAAGGTCGTGTCATCGGGAACGTAGCCGCGGGTCAGCGGCTCCCCGGTGATGTGGATGTGCGTGTTCACCATGCCCGGTACAACGACGAAGCGCGATCCATCGATGCGCTCGCTCGGCTGGTACCGGGCTTCCAGCTCACTTGTCTTGCCGACAGCCGCGATCACCGCTCCGGCGATGGCGACGGCACCGTCGGTGATCACCTCACGGCGCTCGTTCATCGTCACGACAATCGCGTGGGCAATCAGCGTGTCGACGCGTTGCCTGGTGGGATCGGGCATGTGCGCGCTCGCGTCAGTACCGCGCGTCGGGCGGGATGTCGCCGTCCTCATCGGGCTTGGTCCAGAGGACGATCTGCGTACCCCAGGGGTCTCGGAAACACCCGTGCCACCCGTTGAACTCGCGCCAGAACCGGTCGCGCCAGAGAACGGTCGCCCCCCGCGCCACCGCGGCGTCGAGGACGCGGTCCTGCTCCGCTCGGTCGGGCACGAGGATGTAGACGCGCGGCGCCGGGCCGCCCGGCTCCTCGGGCGGGATGGGCGGATTCGGATCCGGGCGCGGCTCGCGCGTGCTGTAGATGCCGAGGTGGAGGTTGCCCACGCCCGACGGCGTCCCGTCGTCCAGGAGGAACTCACCCCCGGGGACGATGCGGTGAAAGACGCCCGCGGGGCGGCCCTCGACCTCCCACCCCATCACTTCCGCGTAGAAGCGCGCCGCAGCGTCGGGATCGTCGGCCGGTACATCGACAAAGATCAGCGTGTTCGTCACTTCGGCGCCCCTCTCGCCGTTTGCTTGACCCACGATACGGGGCGCCGATATGGTCTGACAAACAGGCAACTCGGAGCGGGACATGCAGATTCGCCGGCTCAACCACGCCGTGCTCTATGTCCGCGACGCCAGTCGGTCCGCATCCTTCTATCAAGATGTGCTCGGCTTCCAGCCGGTCATCGTGGACGACGCCGGCGCGTACGTGTTCATGCGAGCCTCGGGGTCCGACAACCACCACGACCTGGCCTTCTTCTCGATCGGCGAGCAGGCTGGTGGTCCCACGGTGCCCCGTGACGTGGGTCTCTACCACGTCGCCTGGGAGGTCGGATCGGTCGCCGAGCTCCTCGAAGCACGCGAGCGACTCGAGGCGGCCGGCGCGCTCGTCGGCGCCTCGGACCACGCCGTGAACAAGAGCCTGTACGCCCGGGATCCCGACGGTCTGGAGTTCGAGGTGATGTACCTGGTGCCCGCTGGCGAGTGGGGTGACGAAGAGCATCAGGCGATCGTCCGCCCGCTCGATCTTGCTGCCGAGCAGCGGCGCGAGGCGGAACGTCAGGCCGCCGGACGGGCCGCGCGGTGAGCGACACGAGGCGGCGCTTCGGTCCCGTCGAGCGTCGGACGCTCGCTGAGGAGATCCGCCAGCAGATCCAGGACCAGATCCTCGAGGGTGTCCTCGCTACGGGCACGCGGCTCCCCTCGGAGCGCCAGCTGTGCGAGGAGTTCAATGTTGCGAGGACGTCAGTCCGTGAGGCAATCCAGGGCTTGATCTCGCTGGGGCTCGTCGTCCGCCGCGGGAACCGGGCCTTCGTGATGGAGGAGCTCCCGAGTCTCGGCGGCGACACCCTTGATCAGTACGCCGGACGCGTTCGTGAGCTCTTCGAGGTGCGTCGCGTGATCGAGCTTCCGATGATCGAGCTCGCGGCCGATCGCGCAACTGCGGAAGAGCGCGAACAGATCGTTGCGCTCGCCGAGCAGTTCACGGATGAGATGCCTCTCGAGGAGTTCCGTCGGCTCGATCGCGGCTTCCACTGGGCGCTGGCCCGAGCTTCACACAACTCGTTGCTCGCAGAGGTCTATGGGAAGGTGCTCGACGCCCTCTTCGAGTCCGAGGAGTGGACGCGCCTGCTCTACGAACGCGTCGATCCGAAGACCGTTCGCGGAATCATTGTGTCCTCTGCAGCTGAGCACCGCCACATCTCAGACGCAGTGAAGGACGCAGATCCGCTCGCGGCGCTCAGCTCGATGGCTGCGCATCTCGACACCGTCGAGAGCCGCCTCGTAGCGCAGCTCGTCTGATTCGAAGGGAGGGCACGTGTGAACCCGTTCGTGATGTACCAGGACGAGAGCACTTTTCGTGAAGTGCGGCCCGGCTTCCGCCGGCGCATCATCACGGGCGACCAGATCATGTTGTGCTTCTGGCGCATCAAGGAGGGGGCGGGCCCGACCCCGTACGACAACCATCCGGACAACGAGCAGTTCGGGATCGTGCTGGCGGGAAAGCTCGACTTTCGCGTTGGATCCGAGGATCGACAGGTGCTCGAGCCGGGAGACGTCTACTGGGCGCCCAAGGGCACCGATCACGGAGATTCGAAGTTCATCGGTGATCCCGAGCACGGCGAGACGTGGATCCTCGACCTCTTCGTCCCACCGCGCGAGGAATACCTGGATGGCTGATTGGCGTCTCGCCGTCGACATCGGCGGCACGTTTACCGATGTCGTGCTGCTCGAGGCCGAGTCACGGCAGATCGTCGTTGACAAGACGTTGACCACTCCCTCCGACCTCCTGGTCGGGTTGCGCCGCGGTGTCGACAGCGTGCTCGCCCGCGCCGAGATCGAACCCGGCGACGTACGAGAGCCGATCGTTCATGCCACGACGCTCGTCACGAATTCGCTGATCGAAGGGAAGACCGCGCGCACCGGACTCGTCACGACGTGCGGGTTTGCCGACGTCCTACTTATCCGCGACGAGCATCGCTACGACATGTACGACCTCCAGATCGAGTTTCCGCCGCCTCCGGTACCTCGCGAGCTGACCTTCGAGATCGACGAACGGATCCGCGCCGACGGCCACGTCGTCCGGTCACCGAGCGACGAGGACCTCGACCACTTGGCGCACGAGATCTCGGCGAGTGGCGTCGAGGCAGTTGCGGTGTCGTTCCTCCACGCTTACGCGAACCCCGCCAACGAGAGGAGGGTTCGCGACGGGCTGCGCAGTCGCCTCGGAGAGTTGCCGCTGAGCACCTCGAGTGACCTCGCCCCCCAAATGCGCGAGTACCCGAGGACGGTCACGACCGTGTGCAACGCGGCAACGATGCCGCTGATCGTTCCCTACTTGACCGCGCTCGAGGATTGGCTTCGTGAGCGCGGGTTCTCGGGCGGGTTGATGATGATGCTGTCGAATGGCGGGGTCGTCTCCTCGTCGATGGCGGCGATGGCGCCGATCCGACTCGTCGAGTCCGGTCCGGCCGCAGGCGCGTTGGCGGGCGCGTGGTATGCGAAGCACCTCGGCGAGGGCCGGCTCCTCTGCTTCGACATGGGTGGGACGACCGCGAAGTCCTGCCTCATCGAGCATGCCGAGCCCGCGATGACCACCGACTTCGAGATCGCTCGTGTCTACCGGTTCAAGAAGGGGTCTGGGCTACCGGTCACCGTGCCGTCGGTGGATCTCGTGGAGATCGGCGCGGGTGGCGGCAGCCTCGCACGGGTCGACGACCTCGGCCTGCTCAAGGTCGGACCGGACTCGGCCGGGGCAGAGCCGGGTCCGGCCTGCTACGGGCAGGGTGGTACGGGCGCGGCCGTCACCGACGCGGACCTGCTCCTCGGGCTCCTCGACGCCGACTACTTCCTGGGTGGGGAGATGCGTCTCGACACTGGGGCGGCCGAGGACGCGCTCGGAAAGGTCGCGGCGGTCATCGGCTCGTCCGTGGTTGACGCGGCCGGCGGCGTGTATGAGGTGGTGAACCAGAACATGGCTGCGGCGGCTCGTATGCACGCGATCGAACGCGGGGTCGACCTCCGCGGCGTGCCCATTCTCGCATTCGGCGGCGCCGGGCCTGTGCACGCGTGCGGGGTCGCCGAGCTGCTCGACTCCGACCGGGTCGTGTTCCCGGTGCGCGCGAGCGTGCTGTCGGCGTTCGGCACGCTCGTCACGCCCGTCCGGATCGACCTCGCGCGCACGCTTGTGCGGGACTTCGCCGGCGTCGACCCGGTGGAGCGTGACTCGGTCCTCGCCGAGCTCTGCGAGGAGGGTCGTCGAGTGCTCGAGAGCGCCGGCGTCGCCTCGAGGGAGGTCCGCTTCCGGTTCGGGATCGACGCGCGGTATCGCGGTCAGGCCCACGAGATCACTGTGTGGGTGGGCGAAGGGGACCGCTGGCCCGCCGACGTGGACGAGACGCTGCACCTCTATGCCGACGAGTATGCCCGCGTGTACGGGATGTCGATCCCCGACGTGCCGGTCGAAGTGGTCACCTGGCGCGTGGCCGCCTGGGCACGCGCTCCTTCGCTCGACTTCCCGCCGCTGCCGCGCGCGACCGCACCCGCCGAGCCGATCGCCTGGCGGCCCGTCCGTTTCGATCGGGCGCGTGACGCGGTGCGCGCGCCGGTGTACGAGCGTCTCGCGCTGCGCACCGGGCATCACCTCGACGGCCCGGCGGTGATCCAGGAGCGGGAGACCACGATCGTCCTCCCATCTGGTTGGTCCGCCGAGGTGGGCGAAGATGGGTCGCTCGTCGCGACACGAGGTCGGGCTTGATGGATGCCATCGAGCTCGAGGTCCTCTGGGGCAGCTTGATCAACACGGTCAACGAGCAGGCGCGCGCCCTCCAACGCGCCGCGTTCAGCCCGATCGTGCGCGAGGCCGGGGACCTGGCGAACGCGCTCTTCGACCGCGGTGGCCTGATGGTCGCTCAGGCCGTCACTGGCACGCCCGGCCACATCAACTCGCTCGCGATGGGTGCACGCAACATCCTGGCCGAGCACCCACCCGACACCCTCGAGGTCGGGGACGTCCTGATCACGAACGACCCGTACCTGACGGCCGGACAGCTGCTCGACGTCACGGTCCTCACGCCGGTCTGGCGGGACGGGCGGGTGATCGCGTTCTTCGGGTCGACAATCCACCACACCGACGTCGGGGGCTACGGCATCGGTGCGGGCGCGCGGGACGTATTCGAGGAGGGCCTCTGGATCCCGATCACGAAGCTCCTCGTCGGCGGGGAGCGCAACCAGGACGTGTGGCGGTTCATCCTCTCGAACGTTCGCGAGCCCGAGCACGTCGCCGGTGACCTCCACGCGCAGATGGCGTCAGGCGAGGTCGGCGCGTCCAGGCTCCTCACGCTCTGCGATGCGCACAACCTGGACGACATCGAGGGGCTGAGTCAGGAGGTTCGTACCCGGTCGGAGGAAGCCACGCGCAAGACGATCCGCGCGCTGCCGGCGGGAACGTACGAGGCCGGCTCGGTGCTCGACCTCGCCGACGGCTCCGAGATCGTGATCCAGGTGGCGGTGACGGTCGATCCTTCCCAAGGGTCCGTCGTCGTCGACTACGGGGGGTCGTCGGCGGCGAGCCCATACGGCATCAACGTCGTGAGGAACTACACGCACGCGTACACGACGTTCACGGTTCGCAGCGTCCTCAACCCGGAGATCCCGAACAACTCGGGGAGCCTCGCCCCGATCGACGTGATCGCGCCCGAGGGCAGCATCGTGAACGCCGTGTCGCCGGCGCCGTGTACCGCTCGACACGTCGTCGGCATGTTCCTCCCGATGCCCCTGCTGGCCGCGCTCGGGCAGTTCGTCCCGGAGTCGGTGATCGCGGAGGGTGCCGCCGCGGTGTGGACGATGCAGGTGCACGGCACCCACCCCGACGGCCGGCCGTTCGTGACGTCGATGTTCACCTACGCGGGTGGCGTGGGCGCCCGTGCGGGCAAGGACGGCCTGTCGGCGACCGCGTACCCGACCGGCGTGGCCGCGGTCCCGATCGAGGTGATCGAGGCGATGGCGCCGATCACGTTCCTGCGCAAGGAGCTGCGCCCGGACTCCGGCGGCGCCGGCCGCCACTCCGGCGGGCTCGGGCAGGTCATCGAGTTCACGGTCGACGCCGGCAGGCCCTGGATGCTCAACGCGGTCACGAGCCGGCTGCGTCACCCGCCGCTGGGTCTCTTCGGTGGCGGTGCCGGCGCGCCGGGGCGGTTCCTCGTCAACGGCGAGCCCGTGCGCACCCAGGCGCGCATGGAGCTCGGCTCGGGGGACGTCGTCCGCCTCGAGCTGCCGGGGGGCGGCGGCTACGGGGAGCCGGTCGAGGCGTCGGAGCGCGCGACCGAGGCGGTGGCCCGGTGACCGCGACGCTCGACCCCCGACCCGACTGCCCCGTCCCGCTCGACGAGCTGGACGCGGCCGCGCAGGACTACGACCGCGCCATCGCCCTGCCGCCCGCCTGCTACACCGACCCCGCATTCTTCGAGTTCGAGATGCGCGCCATCTTTGACCGCGAGTGGGTGTGCGTCGGCCGGGCCGACATGATCCCGAACCCGGGCGACTTCTTCACGGTCACCGTCGCGCACGAACCCCTCGTCGTCGTCCGCAACAAGGAGGGTGTCGTCAAGGTGCTGTCGGCCGTGTGCCGCCACCGCGGCATGGTCGTGACCGCCCCCGCCAACCGGCCCGAGGAGGAGTGGACCCAGCCGCCCCCCGAGACCTCGGGGAGCTGTGCGACGTTCCGGTGCCCGTACCACTGGTGGACCTACGACCTCGACGGCCGCCTCGTCGGCGCGCCGGCGATGGACCGGACGCCGGGCTTCGACAAGTCCGACTACCGCCTCCCGGAGCTGCGCGTCGAGGAATGGAACGGCTTCGTCTTCGTGACCTTTGACCCGGAAGCCCCGGCGCTCGCGCCTCGCCTCGGGCCGCTCGACGACTTCCTGCGCAACTACAACGTCGCGAACATGGTGAGCGTCAACCCGTTCACGGTGCCCGACCTGCCCTTCAACTGGAAGATCATGGTCGAGAACTTCATGGAGGGGTACCACCCGGACCGGCTGCACCACGGCATCCACGCGTGGGCGCCGAGCGACGGCGCCCACTATTTCCCGTACGACGAGGAGTCGGCCGCGCTGTACGGCTACATGGAGGCGATCCATTCCGACGGCGGCTTCAACCCGACCTACAAGGCGCTCTTCCCCCCGATCGCGACGCTAACCGACGAGGAGCGACGGCGGGTGCCGTTCGTGCACGTCGCCCCGAGCCTCTTGCTCGGCCTCCAAGCCGACTCCGCGTTCTGGTTCGTCGTCCTGCCCACGAGCGCCGAGACCCACAACCTGTCGATGGGGTACATCTTCCCGCCCGCAACGCTCGAGCATCCCATGTTCGGGCAGCTGCTCGAGTCGGCGATTGCGGGGGTCGCGCTCTTCAACAACGGCGACCTGCCGACGAACACGGCCGTGCAGAAGGGCCTCCGATCGCGGTTCGCGCCGCGCGGTCGCTACTCATGGCAGGAAGCCGTGCTGTCACAATTCAACCGGTGGTTGGTGCGCCGATACCGGGCAGCCGCCGTCGGTTGATGTCCTGGGAGGAGAAACGAATGCCTTCGCCGGAGCGCTTCCGTCATCTCGTGGATGACGACGTCCTGGAGTCGTTCCGCTCGTCGACGGTCGAGGTGACGGACGCGCAGTACATGCCCCCGTACGTGTACACGTCGGAAGAGTGGTTCGAGTTCGAAAAGGCCGCGATCTTCGAGCGATCCTGGCTGTGCGTCGGGAGAGCGGGCCTCCTGCGCAAGCCCGGCGACTACTTCACGATCACGATCAACGACGACCCGATGCTGGTCGTGAAGGGCAGCGACAGCGAGATTCGGGTCATGTCCAACGTTTGCCAGCACCGGGGGATGCTGCTTACCGAGGGGTCGGGCTGCGCGGAGCGGGGGCTGTTCCGGTGCCCGCTGCACTCGTGGTCGTACGACCTCGACGGCCGGTTGAAGCACGCGCCCGAGATGCAGAGGACGAACTGGGACCGCGATGTGTGCCTGCCCCGGGTGAACTCCGAGATCTGGCAGGGGTTCATCTTCGTCACCTTCGATCCCGACCCGCCACCGCTCGCCCCGACGCTCAAGAAGCTCGAGGACGAGATGCGCAACTACGACGTCGAGAACATGGTCGACCTCCCGCCGATCGACGTCCCCGACTACCCGTGGAACTGGAAGGTGATGCTCGAGAACTTCATGGAGCCCTACCACAACGCCTACCTGCACAAGGGCATCCACGACTTCGCGCTCGGGCACGGCTTCGTCGACCACTCACCCGACGAGAACGTGATCATGCACCCGACCGGTTTCGATCGCCCTGACGGGGCCTTCAACCCGCTGCACAAGGCGCTGCTGCCACCGATCGAGACACTGACCGACGAGCAGCGCCAGCGCGTGATGTTCGCGATGATCCCGCCCCTGATGCCGCTGGGTCTTGTCTCCGACCACATGTTCTGGTTCCTGGTGCTGCCGAGCGGCGCCAACAAGATCTCGCTGCGCATCGGCATCAGCGTTCCGCCGAACGCACTCGAGGTCGAGAACTTCGGGAAGCGCATGGACTGGTTGGTCGACGGGATCATGATGTACAACGACCAGGACGTGGTCGCCGACACCGGCGTGCAGAAGGGGCTGCGGTCGCGGTTCGCGCCACGCGGGCGCTTCTCGTGGAAGGAGACCACGGTCAACCAGCTCAACCGCTGGCTGGTCAAGCGCTACCGCGAGTACGCGGAGGACGCCCGCCTGGTCACGGCGCGACCGTGAGCACGCGCGACCGCGCTGCTTGACGCTCCGGGGGGCCCGCACTAGGTTCGCTTGGTCTAACAAACAGTCCACTCGCCCCGGCCGGCACGGGGGAAGGCACCCTGGGCAAGAAGGCTGTAAAGCAGGCGCGCTCGGCGCGACGGCACCCCGACCGGGGCGCGTCGCGACGGCGAGGCGCCCGGATGAAGGGCAGCCGGAAGAATGGGGACCAAGGATTCTAAGAACGCCGGGGGGAGGGACCGGAAGAAGCACGCGAAGAAGCCGAAGGTCGTACGGGCGGCGGCGGACGGGCCCCGCGGGGTCGCGTGGCCGGACGGCTTCGAGAACACGAGGGGGTCACCGGTGCTGGAGAAGCGCACGATGGAGTCGGCCGTCGGCGGGAACGGCCAGACAGCCGACCAAGCCGAGCTCGAGGCGCTCCGCGACGAGGTCGCACGGCTCGCCGACCGCGTCGATCGCCTCGAGGCGGTGAAGGCGGTCTCCCACCTCCTCTATCGCTACGTGCACATCGCCGACAAGGTCAAGGACGCCGACATTGTCGCCCAGTGCTTCACGGAGGACGCGGTCTGGGAGGGGGTCGGGCAGTTCTCGGAGTTCAAGGCGGTCGGCCGCGCCGCGATCCGTGACATGTTCCACGACGTATTCACCACGTACCTGCCGTTCACCGCTCACTGGGTCACGAACCAGATCATCACGTTGTCGCGCGACGGCAACAAGGCGTACGGCCAGTGGCACATCCTCGAAGCAGCGAACTTCAAGGACAACTGCGCGCAGATGTGGATGGTCGCCTGGTACGACAACGAGTTCGTCCGGCAGGACGACGAATGGAGGATCAGCCATGTCCGGCTGATCGATACGTTCGTGTGCCCGTACGAAGAAGGTTGGCTGAAGACGAAGTACGTCTCACCGATCACGCTCGAGAAGATCTCGCGGCTCTGACACGCGACCGGAAGGACGGGTAGCGGAATGTCCGTGCTGACGCAGGAGCTGTTGGAGAGCTTCGACGAGTCGATCGGCCCGGCCACCGGGGCCAAGCTCATGCCCGCCGTCTGCTACACGTCGCCCGAGTTCTTCGCGTTCGAGATGGGCGCCGTCTGGTCGCACGAGTGGATCGCCGTCGGTCGCGCCGATCAGGTTCCCGCCGCGGGTGACTTCTTCACGATCACGATGGCCGGCGAGCCGCTCGTCGTCGTCCGGGCCAACGACGCCGACATCCGGGTCCTGTCCGCCGTCTGTCGCCACCAGGGGATGATCGTCAGCGACGGCGCGGGCAACTGCAAGGCCTTCACGTGCCCGTACCACCTCTGGACCTACGGGCTCGACGGCCGCCTGATGGGTGCCCCCGCGATGGAGCAGAGTGTTGGGTTCGACAAGGACGAGCACTGCCTCCCGTCACTCCCCGTCGAGATCTGGAACGGGTTCGTGTTCACGACGTTCGCTGCGGATCCGGCGCCGCTCGCGCCGACGCTCGAGGATGCCGAGCAGGCGCTCCGGAACTACGACCTCGAGAACGCGCACACGATCATCGACGACGCGCCGGTGCTGCCGTGGAACTGGAAGGTAATGCTCGAGAACTTCATCGACGGGTACCACGCGGACCGGCTCCACCCGTTCATCTACGACTACGGCCCGGGCGACGGGCTGTCGTTCCTGCCGTGGGACGACGACCACAACCACATCACCCGCTTCAACCGCCAGACGATCAAGGACGCGTCGTTCAACCCGACCCTGCAGGCGATCCTGCCCGTGTTCCGGCACCTCACCGACGAGGAGCGGATGAACGGAATGTTCGTGTTGTTCCCACCATCGCTGGCGCTGGCGATCCAGGCCGACCAGATCGTCTACTTCATCGTGAGCCCGCGCGGGCCGGGCGAGATCCAGATCTTCATCGGTTGGCTGCTCGATCCGGCCGTCACGACCGACCCGCTGTTCCAGCGGAAGTTCGACCAGATCGTCAAGCCGGGCGTCATGAACTTCGTCGTCGACGACATCCGTACCGACACGATGATCCAGATCGGTCTCGGGTCACGCTTCCCGCCCCGCGGCCGCTACTCCTGGCAGCAGGAGAGCCAGGCGCAGCTCAACCGGTGGTGCGTGAAACGCTATCGGGAGCACTGGCCGGGCGGCGCGGCGGAGGCGAGCCGTCCCCGCGTCGTCAAATCCGCGTAACGTGAAGCCGCCGCCCTTCGACTACGTCCTGCCGGCGACCGTCGACGAGGTGGTCGTTACCCTCGCGGCATCCGAGAACGCTCGCGTGCTCGCCGGCGGCCAGAGCCTCGTCCCTCTGCTGAACCTGCGGCTCGCGCGTCCCGACGTCGTCGTCGACGTCAACGCGCTCTCGGAGCTCGACTTCGTCGAGGCGTCGAACGGGAGCGTGCGGATCGGTGCGCTCACGCGGCATCGCACCCTCGAGCTAGACCCGACCGCGGCCGAGGTGGTGCCGCTGCTCGCCGAGGCGGCGAGCCTCGTCGGCCATCCGCATATTCGGAACCGGGCGACCGTCGGCGGGAGCGTCGCGCACGCCGACCCCGCCGCCGAGTTCGGAGCTGTGCTCGTCGCGCTCGAGGGCAGCGTGGTGGTCCAGGGCCCGTCGGGACGCCGGTCGATCGACGCGCGCGATCTCTACGAGGGGTTCTTCACGACCAGCATCCGGCCCGACGAGCTCCTGGTCGAGGTCGTCGTGCCGGCGCGCGGGAGCTCGACCGGGTACGCGTTCCGTGAGTTCGCGCCCAGGCATGGCGACTTCGCCACCGCCGGGATCGCCGCTTCCGTCGAGCTGGGCGACGGCCGGTGCATCGCTGCGCGACTGGCCGGGTGCGGCCTCGGCACGACGCCGGTCGACCTCTCGCCGTGTGCGGAGTCGTTGGTCGGCGCGAGCGAGGCGAGCCGGGAGGTCCTCGAGGACGTCGCATCTCGGGTCGCCGCCGCCGTCGACCCGAACGGCGACGTGCACGGCTCCGCCGAGTACCGCCGGGAGCTCGCGCAGCTGCTCGCGGCCGAAGCCGCCCGGCTCGCGTGGGAGCGAGCATCCGGAGGACCGAGATGATGCGGACCGTCGCGTTCGTGGTGAACGGGCGCCGGGTTGAGCTCGAGTGCGAGCCGCGGGAGCTGCTCCTCGACGTGCTGCGAAGTCGCGTCGGTCTCACGGGCACGCACGGCGGCTGCGAGCAGGGGGCCTGCGGCGCCTGCACTGTGCTCGTCGACGGGGTCGGGGTCCGGTCGTGCCTGATGCTGGCGGTGCAGGCGAACGGACGCACGATCACGACGATCGAGGGAATCGGCGCGCCCGGCGACCTCCACCCGGTGCAGCGCGCCTTTACCGAGTGCCACGGCCTTCAGTGCGGGTTCTGCACGCCCGGCATGGTGCTCACCGCGATCGAGTTGCTTCAGCGGAATCCGTCGCCGACACGTGAGGAGATCGAACAGGGCATGTCCGGGAATCTCTGCCGCTGCACCGGCTACGTGAACATCGTGGACGCGATCGAGGCCGCGTCGCAGACGCTCGCAGGCACGCGACCGGCGGGGGTGGCGCGATGACCCAGACGGATGTCAAGGCACCGGAGCGCCCGCTCGGCCGGATCGGCGATCGGGTCCCGCGGGTCGAGGACGAGCGCTTCCTCACGGGGCAGGGGCAGTACCTCGGCGACCTCCAACGCCCGGACCTCAAGCACGTGGCGATCCTCCGCAGCCCGCTCGCACACGCCCGCGTCCGTGGCATCGACGCGGGAAACGCGCTGTCGCTGCCCGGTGTGATCGCCGTCTTCACGGGCCCGGAGCTCGCGGCGGAGTGCAATCCGTTCTCGCACCTCCTGCCGATGATCCCGACGCTCCAGCAGATCCAGTGGTACCCGCTCGCGACCGACAAGGTGCGTTTCGTCGGCGAGCCCGTCGCTGCGGTCGTCGCCGACAGTCGATACGCGGCCGAGGACGCGCTCGAGCTCATCGAGGTCGACTACGAGGAGCTCCCAGCGGTCGTCGACGTCGAGCAGGCGCTGTCCGAGGACGCGCCACGGCTCTACGACGACTGGCCGAGCAACGACTTCTTGTTCATGCCATTCGCGGCCGGCGATCTCGACGCCGCCTTTGCCGCAGCAAACGGCGTCCTGCGCGAGCGGTTCACGCACCACCGCATCGTCGGGCTGCCGTTGGAGGGTCACGGCGCGCTCGGCGAGTACGACCCGACAACCGGCCGTCTGGTGCTGCACGCGTCCACCCAGCAGCCGCACAACCTTCGGACGGTCGTCGCCGAGGTGACCGGGCTCGCCGAGAACAAGGTCCGCGTGGTCGCCCCCGACATGGGCGGGGGGTTCGGCAACAAGGCGCATTTCTTCCGCGAAGAGGCGCTCATCGCGTTGATCGCGATGCGGGTTCCACACCCCGTGGTGTGGAGCGCCGATCGCGTCGAGAACCTCACGGCGAGCCTGCACTCGCGCGAGCAGGTGCACGAGGTGGAGGTCGCCTACCGCAGCGATGGGCGCGTACTCGCGATCCGGACGAAGATCCTCGCCGACGTCGGGAATCCCGAGGTCTACATCCTCGGCTGCGCGCCGGCAGTGGTGACCACGAGCCTCCTGGCCGGTAGCTACGACATTCCGAACTACGGCTACGAGCTGCACTGCGTCGTCACGAACAAGTGCCCGATGGGCGGGTACCGCGGGTACGGGCAGCCTCAGGCGAACTTCACGATCGAACGTGTGATGGACCTGGTCGCCGAGGAGCTCGGTCTCGACCCGCTCGACGTCCGGCGCACCAACTTCATCCCCGACGCCCCGCGACCGTTCGTGTCCCCCACGGGTGCGAGGTACGACACCGGGAGCTTCCACGGACAGCTCAACCAGCTCCTCGAAGCGCTCGACTACGACGGGCTTCGGCGGGAGCAGGAGCGAAGCCGAGCCGAGGGTCGCTACCTCGGGATCGGTTTCGCGTCGCTCGTGGAGCCGACGGCCCCGAACATCCACGCCCTCGCGGGTCGCTTCGGCTGCTACGAGATGGCCTACATGGTCGTGCAGCCGGACGGGCACGTGAACGTGCACGTCGGTACGAAGTCACAGGGTCAGGGCCACGCCACGGTGTTCGCCCAGGTCGCCGCGGACGTGCTGACGATTCCGCTCGAGCAGATCGACGTCGGGGACGGCGACACCGGGGTCCTGCCGTACGGGATGGGCACGTGGGGGAGTCGGTCCGCGGTGATGGGCGGGGGAGCGGTCCTCAAGGCTGCAACCCAGATCCGCGACAAGATGACGACGATCGCCGCCGCCATGCTCCGCGTACCGGCGTCGGACATGGAGCTCGTCGATGGGATGTTCCGTGCGGGCGAAGCAGCCCTCCCGTTCTCCGAAGTCGCCGCGGCGGCGTACCTGCACACGTTCTTGCTTCCGCCCGGTGTGGAGATGGGGCTCGCGACCATCGCGTCGTACGAGCCCGGGCAGACGAGCCCGTTCCCCGATCCCGAGACGGGCCACCTCGACGTCGGCGCAACGTATTCCTCAGCCGCGGCCGCGGCGGTTGTGGAGGTCGACGTGAACACCGGGCGCACCAAGGTGCTCGACTACGTCTTGGTGCACGACTGCGGCGCGGTGATCAATCCGCTGATCCTCGACGGGCAGATCCACGGTGGCTTCGCGCAGGCGATCGGCGTGACCTTCCTCGAGGAGCTCGTCTACAGCCCCGAGGGTCAGCCCCTCTGTTCGACGCTGCTCGACTACAGCATCCCTGCGTTCGGTGACGTGCCCCAACCGCGCATCATCCATCGCGAGACGCCGTCGGCTGTCCTCGGCGGGTTCCGCGGCGCGGGCGAAGCACCGATCATCATCACGCCGTCCGCACTCGCGAACGCGGTCCACGACGCGCTGCGTCCGCTCGGTGTGCGCATCCGCCAGACGAACCTTGGCGCGCACCATCTACGAGACCTGCTCCGGGAGGCAGGCGTGCGCCTCGACGTCCTCGCCGGCGTCGGCGCGGCCCACTGAAGTCGAAGGAGGGAACATGAACGGTCCTCCGATCGGGAGCCTGCTGATCGGCTCGTCCCGCGTCGATCACGTGAAGGCCTGGTATCGGCGCGCCTTCGATGTGACCGAGAACGACATGGGCGCATTCGAGTTCGGTCCCGTGCAGCTCTTCGTCGAGACACATAGCGAGGTCGACGGTACGACCAAGGAACCGGCTCGGCTTATCGTCAACCTGAACGTCGACGACTGCCGGGGATTGGCCGCGCACCTCCGGGAGCTCGGCACCCAGTTCGTCCGTGGCGTCGAGCAGGAGCCGTTCGGGCTGATCGCGACGGTCGCTGACCCCGACGGGAACTACCTGCAGCTGATCGAGTGGGGCGCGACCCCCGAAGCGCATCGAGGGACGTAGACGAGGCGCAGACAAGGAGGAGCCTCGACGTGTCGATGCTGACTCAGGAGCTGTTGAGGAGCCTCGACGACTCGACGCGTCCCGTGAACGAGGCCTGCCTCCTCCCGACGTCGCTCTACACCTCGGAGGAGTTTTACGAGTTCGAGAGGGACGCGATCTTCTCTCACGACTGGCTGTGCGTCGGACGTGCAGACCAGATCCCGAACCCGGGCGACTACTTCACCCTCACGATCACAGATGAGCCCCTGCTCGTCGTGCGCGGCAAGGACCACCGCGTCCACATCTTGTCGGCGGTGTGCCAGCACCGGGGCATGGTGGTCGCAGAGGACGCGGGCAGCTGCCGGCAGTTCACCTGCCCGTACCACCACTGGACGTACGCCCTGGACGGCTCGCTTGTCGGCACCCCCGCGATGGAGCAGGCGGTCGACTTCGACAAGTCGCAGTACGGGTTGCCGTCGCTGCCCGTCGAGGACTGGCACGGCTTCCTGTTCACGAGCTTCGACCCGAACGCCTCGCCGCTTGGGCCACGTCTCCACAAGCTCGAGCCGATCATCGCCCACTTCAATCTCGAGTCGGCGACCACGGTCCTCGGCAGCACCTTGAAGGACCTTCCGTGGAACTGGAAGGTCATGCTGGAGAACTTCAACGACCCGTACCACGCCAGCCGCCTGCACGGGCCCCTCCAGACCTTCGCCCCGAGCCACCTGAACGACTTCCTGCCCTGGGACGACAGCGACGGCGCGATCGGCCGGATCCAACACTTCACGGAGATCGACGGGTCGTTCAACCCGACCAAGAAGTGCCTGTTGCCAGTGTTCCCCGACCTCACGGAGGAGGAGCGCTGGCGGGGCAGCTTCATCCTGGTCCCGCCGACGCTCGCCCTCGCGGTCGTGCCCGACGAGGTCGCGTACTTCATCATCTGCCCGGACGGACCACAGCGGATCACGATCCACATCGGGTACTGCTTCAACGAGGGGACGCTCAAGGACCCGATGTTCGAGTACCTGTTCGAGGCGGCGAACGCGGGCGTCAACAACTTCAACGTCCAGGACGTCTACGCCGACACCATGGTGCAGCGCGGCCTCCGGTCCCGCTTCGGCCGGCGCGGGCGCTACTCCTGGCAGGAGGAGACGCTCCAGCAGCTCAACCGATGGCTCGTCGCGCGGTATCGCCGCCACTGGCCAAGGGAGGAAACATCGTGACCGTGACCGATGCGTTTGCCGAGTCCTTCGATGCCTCGGTGCGTGACGTCAACGAGGCGATCCTGCTCCCGCCGCAGTGCTACACGTCGGAGGAGTTCTTCGAGTTCGAGAGGCGGGCCATCTTCGACCACGACTGGATCTGCGTCGGCCACGAGGGCCAGATCCCCGAGAACGGTGACTACTTCACGCTGACCTTCCTCGACGAGCCCTTGATCATCGTGCGGGGAAAAGACGGCGTCGTGCGAGTGCTGTCCGCGGTGTGCCGCCACCGCGGCATGATCGTCGCCGAAGGGACAGGCAACTGTGGGACGTTCCGGTGCCCTTACCACCACTGGACGTACAACACCGAGGGTCGGTTCCTGGGCGCACCGGCGATGGACCGTCGGGTCGGCTTCGACAAGTCGCAGATCGCGCTCCCCGGCGTGCCGGTCGAGACGTGGAACGGCTTCATCTTCATGGCCTTCGACCCGGACCTGCCACCGATGGCGGACTCGTTGCGCTCGCTCGACGCGCTGCTGGCCAACTACCGCCTCGGTGACGCGCCGTGGCGCGACGGCGGGCTCATCGAGGGTCTGCCGTGGAACTGGAAGATCATGCACGAGAACTTCAACGACGGGTACCACAACAACCGGCTCCACCAGGGCATCGGCGACTTCATCCCGTGCGACCAGGTCGAGTTCCTCGAGTTCGAGGACGGCCAGAACCACGTCACGCGCTTCAACCGGGCCACGCACATCGACGGGTCGTTCACGCCGCAGATGAAGTGCCTGCTTCCGGTGTTCTCGCATCTCACCGAGGAGGAGCGCTGGCACTCCGCCTTCTCGCTGGTGCCGCCGAGCCTCGCGCTCGCGATCGTCCCCGACCAGGTCGCGTATTTCGTCGTGCTGCCCAAGAGCGCGGGCGAGATCGCGATCCAGATCGGCTACCTCTTCGACCCCGCAGCGGTCGAGCACCCGATGTTCGAGCACCTCTTCGAGCAGGTGAAGGCGGGGGTCAACAACTTCAACGTGCAGGACATCTACGCCGACACCATGATCCAGCGTGGGCTCCGATCCCGCTTCGCGCCGAGGGGCCCGTACTCCTGGCAGGAGCAGACGCTCCAGCAGCTCAACCGCTGGCTCGTCGCGCGCTACCGGCGATACATGCGGGCCGCGCCCGCGTCCGGCCCGTCTTGACGACCCCGGGGGACCCGGTTACGGTCTGACAAACTGACAACCTGCATGGGGGGAGACCGATGGCCGTACCACCGCTCGGGAGCGTGCTCGTCGGCTCGTCGCAGGCCGACGAGATGAAGGCCTGGTACCGCCGGGCCTTCGACGTCAAGGAGAACGACATGGGGGCCTTCGAGTTCGGCCCCGTGCAGCTCTTCGTCGAGGCGCACAGCGAGGTGAGCGGGCCCACGAAGGAACCGGCCCGCGTGATCATGAACCTCAACGTCGACGACGCGCGTGGACTCGGCGAGCACCTGAAGAGCATCGGGGCCCGCTTCGTGCGTGAGGTGGAGCAGGAACCATTCGGGCTGATCGGGACCGTGGCCGATCCTGACGGCAACTACGTCCAGATCATCCAGTGGGGTGCGAGTCCGGAGGCTCACAAGAGCTCGTAGGACCTCGCGCGGGGGACGCGAGGCAAGGACGTCGGAAAGGGAGGATCCAGTGGGATTCACTCGGAAGCGCCGCGGCGCTGTGGCAGCGCTCGCGTTGCTCACGGTGCTGAGCCTGACGGGGATGACGGTCGCGAACGCCACGGCCGCCGACGCGGCGAAGCGGAAGATCAAGAAAGTCGCGGTGCTCGTCGCCGGTGATCGCAACGACGGCGGCTTCTACCAGGGCCAGGTCGATGCACTGAAGAAGTCGGCGAAGAAGAACCACTACAAGCTGATCGTCATCGACAAGGTGGGTATCGGCACGTCGACGGAGGCATTCGAGAACGCGGGCCGACAGAAGCCGGACATCATTATCTCGACGGGCCAGGAGCTCCAAGACGGCTTCAACGCGGTGTGCGAGGACCCACAGTTCCAGGGCATCTTCTTCCTGGGGATCGCCGCCTTCCCGCCGCAGTGCAAGGGCGCGGCGCACGCGATCGCCGACGACTACCAGGCGCACTACCTGGCCGGCGTCGCGGCGGCCGAGATCCTCAAGGCCACCGGCCATCCGGGCGGCATCGTGGCGACTGTCGCGGGGCCCCAGCTCAACTTCGTCACCGACGACAACGACGCCTTCAAGGAGGGGCTCAAGGCAACCGACCCGAACGCGACGTTCAAGATCGTGTTCACCGGAGACTTCGAGAACGCGGCGCTCGCGAGCGAGGCGGCCAAGGCCCAGATCGACCAGGGCGCCAACCTCCTCTACCCGTACCTCGGCGGCGCGCTGATCGCGGTCGTGGAGGCGGCGAACCAGGCTGGCGTTCCGGTGCTCGCGACCTCGATCGACGGATGCGGGATCCCGCCGCCCGGGCCGCAGTTCGCCGGATCCGTCCTGTTCAACCCGGCGCCGTTCTACGCCGATCTCGTCAGCCGGTACATCAAGGGGAAGCTCAAAGCGGGTCAGTTCCTCGTGTACCACATCGACTGGCCGGGCCTCGGCGCCAACATCTGCAAGGCCACGCCGGAGCAGCAGAAGGTTCTGGACAACGTCAGAAAGAAGCTCATCAACGGCCAGATCAAGGTCTCCAACACCCCGTTCAAGGAGTCGAAGACCAAGAAGTAGCCGTTGCTGTGGTCATGGTGACCGGCTCACGGTCGAGCGACCCCTAGATGCAGTGAGCGGCCTTCGTCGAGTCGGCGGAGGCCGCTGCTGCGTCGACGCCAAGAGGAAACTCCGATGAGCGGGATCGGACAGGCGACGCTCGGCACTCGCTGGCGCGAAGCCGTCGGCGAAGTTGCAGACCGGCACTTCCTTGTCTGGGAGGACGCGGCCGGTCGCGTGACGGCGTGGACGTACCGCGAGTTCGACGAGCTCGTGGTCCGAGTGGCCGGTGACCTCGCGCGCCGGGAGGTTGGCAAGGGCCGACCGGTGCACCTCGCGGTGGCCAACTCTCCAGTCTTCGTCGCGGTTTGGCTCGCAGCGATCCGGCTCGGGGCGGCGATCGTGCCGTCGGACCCGCGCGGATCGACGCGTGAGTACGAGGACGCGATACGGCGTACCAAGCCGGCCCTGGGCATCTGCGCGCGCGATCGCGCTGCTACCTATGAGCCTGCCGCGAGCGGAGGGCCAACGGTCGTGGAGGTCGACGAGGACGACACCGACCTATCCGACTTCAGCGGATCGTCCACTCTCGACCACGTCGAGCCGGCAGGCTCCGACGTCGCCGCGGTCATGTTCACGTCGGGCACCACCTCGGCGCCGAAGGGCGTCGTAGTCACGCACGCGAACTACGCGTTTGCCGGTGACGTCATGGCCTCGGCCGCTACCCTCTCTTGGTTCGATCGCCAGCTCGTGGTGTTGCCGCTATTCCACGCGAACGCGCAGTACTACTCATTCGCGTCCGCTATCTCGTCGGGGGCGAGCGTCGCCCTCATGAGCAGCTTCTCGGCAAGTGCTTTTGTGCACCAGGCCGCCCGTCACGGGGCGACGCACGCGAGCCTGTTCGCCGCGCCGCTCCGCATGATCCTGGCCCGGGGTGCCGAACCCGTGGACGGGCTCGCCTTACGCCACGTCTGGTACGCGCAGAACGTGACCAGCGATCAGTACGAGGTGCTCGCAGCTCTCTTCGGTTGCCGACCGCGGCAGCTCTACGGGATGACCGAGACGATCCCCGCGGTCCTGACGAATCGAGCTCTCGGTGCCGTGCCGCACGCAATGGGGATTCCGACGCTCGGGTGCACGGTCGACCTCCGGTCACCCGACGGTGACGACCCGGTGCCGGTCGACGAGGTGGGCGAGGTCGTGGTGGGGGGGTCGCGGGGGTCGACGCTGTTCGCCGGCTACCTCGACGCTCCCGAGACGACCGAGGGCGCCTTTCGCAACGGCTGGTTCCGCACCGGCGATCTCGCATCCCGCGACGACACTGGCCGCTATTACTTCGCCGGTCGGCGTAGCGACGTCCTGAAGGTCGCGGGCGAGAACGTGTCGACCGTGGAGGTGGAGGCGGTGCTCTCCGAGCACCCGGCGCTCCTCGAGGCGGCAGTGGTCGGTGTCCCCGACCCCGTCCGCGACGAGGTGCCGGTCGCGCACGTCGTCCTCGCTCCCGGAGCCCCACCGGTGTCGACTGAAGAGCTCGCCGACTACTGCGCCGCCCGGCTCGCACCGGCCAAGCGCCCCCGCGAGTTCTTCTTCGTCGACGAGCTCCCCCGCACGTCCGTCGGCAAGATCCGGAAGTTCCTCCTGAAGGCGTCACCGCCGACGAGCAGGCATTCTTGACCGGGCTCACGACTGGACTTATGGTCTGACAAGCAGGCCAAGAGGGTTGGCAACGCGCATCCGTCAGGTCGTCCGACTGACCGGTGCCCGCCAGCGCGGCTGAGTCGTGACGGAGGACGGGGAAGACGGCGTGGCGGACGACTCGGCGAGCGCGACGCCGGAGCTCATTGAGATCTCGGGCGTGACGAAGCGCTTTGCTGCCGTGATCGCTTGCGACGAGGTGAGCCTGTCAGTCCCGACGGGCGAGGTCCGGGGCCTCCTGGGTCAGAACGGCGCGGGCAAGACAACGTTGATGAACGTCGTGGGCGGAGTCCTGGTGCCGGACGCAGGCCGCGTGCTCGTCGGCGGCGAGCCGCTGCCGCCGGGTGACCCGATCGCCGCCGCGACGGCCGGCGTCGGCGTCGTGCACCAGCACTTCAGCCTCATCGGTCCGATGACGGTCTGGGAGAACGTCACGCTCGGAGAGCGCGGGCGGGTGAACCAACGGGACTCGGTGGAACAGGTCGACAAGATCGGCCACGAGTACGGCATCCACGTTGACCCGCACGCGCTCGTCAGCGACCTCTCACCGCGCGACCGGCAGCGCGTCGAGATCATCAAGTGCCTCCGCAAGAACCCGCGCGTCGTGATCCTCGACGAGCCGACCTCGGTCCTGAGCCAGACGGAGTCGCGCTGGCTGTTCGACGTCTTGCGATCGGTGCTGCCGTCACAGGATCGGGCGGTGATCCTGATCAGCCACCGCCTCGAGGAGATCCTCACCGCGACCGACCGCGTCACGGTGATGCGGGACGGCCGTGTGATCTGCACTGTTGCGACATCCGAGGCGACCGCCAAGAGCCTGGCGACCCAGATGCTCGGCCGGGACGTCGCGCTCGGTCGCGAGGGCGCGGCTGTCGGTGTGGGCGTGGCCGTGGAAGGCGCGTGGCAACCGGGAGTCGACGTGGAATCGTCGCCCAGGACCATGCCTCCGGTGGAGACGACCGCTGAGACCGCGGACACGCCCTTGCTCGAGATCCGTGACGTCGTCGTTGTCAGTGGCGACGGTCAGCGGCTCCTCGACGAGCTTTCCTTCTCGGTCGGACGAGGCGAGGTCCTCGGCGTCGCCGGAGTCGAGGGGAACGGCCAGGGCGTGCTCGTCGACCTCCTGTCCGGCCTCGCCGAACTGGCCTCGGGCACGATTCGCATCGAGGGCGAGGAGCTCGAAGTCGCTCGGCACGGACGGCTCGCCCACATCGGTGTCATCCCGCCCGATCGACACGACTCGGGTGGCGTGCTCGGGATGAGCGTCATGGAGAACCTCGCGCTCGGTCGGCTCGACGACTTGACGCAGCACGGCGTCCTCAGCCGGACGCGGATGGCTCGGCGAGCACGCGAGCTCGTCCGGCAGTTCGCGATCTCGGTACCGAGTGTCCACGCGCCCCTCTGGTCGCTCTCCGGTGGCAATCAGCAGCGTCTCGTCCTTGCTCGCGAGCTCTCGCGGTCACCGACGCTGCTCGTCGCCTCGCAACCCACGCGCGGGCTCGATGTCGGTGCCATGGAGGACATGTGGTCACGGTTGCGGGCCGTCGCAGCCGGCGGAACTGGAGTTCTCTTGGTCTCGACCGAGCTCGACGAGATCATCGCCCTGGCCAACCGAATCGTCGTCATGCAAAAGGGCCGGATCGTGGGTGAGATGTCGAGCGAGGACCTCGACCCCGAACGACTCGGGTTGCTCATGGGAGGACAGGCCGCATGAGCGTGGCCGCGCCAGGGCGCGCGGAGGCGCCAACCGCGACCGAGCCCTCGGAGTCGGGCACCGAACGGAAGCCACTCGGGGACTTCCTGCTCTACGTCGTCCTCATCGCGCTGAGCCTCGTGGGCGCGCTCGGCCTCGCCGCCATCGTCCTCGTCGCAACGGGGTACGACGCGGGTTCGGCCTTTTCGGAGATGTGGAGTGGAAGCTTCGGCTCCAAGGACTCGTTCTTCACGACGCTGAACCACACCGCGCCGATCCTGATCGTTGCGATCGGCGCGTGCATCGCAGGTCGTGGCGGCCTCATCAACATCGGCTTCGAGGGCCAGTTCCTGGTGGGCGGACTCGGTGCCTGCGCGGTCGCGACGAAGCTCGACGCGCCGAGCATCGTGATCCTGCCGCTCACCTTCGTCGCAGGGATCGTCGCAGCGGCGCTGTGGGCGGGGATCGCGGCGGTCCTCAAGTACACGCGCGGTGTCAACGAGGTCGTGAGCACCCTGCTCCTGAACTTCGTCGCGTTTCAACTCGCGGGGTGGGTGCTCGCTCGGCAGTACCTGCTCCAGTCATCGGGACGGATCGGTGAGCCGTCGTCGGTGCTGCGGGCCGAGTCGGACCTGATCCACGACTCCGCCCAGCTGCCCTTCCTCAGTCAAGGTCTGGGGTTCCTGCTCGAGTTCACCATCGCGATCGCGGTACCGGTCGCGCTCGTCGCCGCATTCCTCCTTGCGCGCACCCGCTGGGGCTTCAACCTGCGGGCTTCGGGTCTCAATCCGCGCGCCGCCCGCCGGTTCGGTGTGAACGTCTCTCGCGTCGGCGGGACGGCACTCGTGGTGTCGGGCGCTCTCGCCGGATTAGCGGGCGCGGCGTTCCTGACCGGTGGTGCCTACCGCGTGACCCCGGGGTTCGCGAGCGACTATGGCTGGGAGGGCCTCTTGGCCGGCCTGGTGGCCGGCTTCCGTCCGATGCTTGCGATCCCCGTCGCACTGCTCTACGGCGCGGTCCGCGCCGGCGGCGGTCTCCTCACGGCAAGCGGTGTGAGCACAAACCTCACCGGTATCGTCCAGGCGTTGATCGTCGTCGCGGTCACGTTGCCCGCGCTCTACATGCACCGGCGCGATCGGGTGCGGCAGATGACGGCCCGGCAGCGGACATGATCGGCTTCTTGCCTTCGTGGCGCGTCGCGAGGGGACGTGGCGATGGATGATGTCAGCTTCATCCTCTCGAGCACGTCGCGCCTCGCGGGCCCGCTGCTCTTCGTCGCCTTGGGTGAGCTCATCGCCGAGCGATCGGGCGCGCTCAACATCTCGGTCGAGGGGATGATGCTCGGGAGTGCCTTCGGTGCCGCGCTCGGGTCGGACCTGACGAACTCGCCGGGGCTCGGGATTGCCATCGGTGTCCTCGTCGGGTTGCTGCTCGCGGCGATCCAAGCCCTGCTCTCGCACCGGCTGACGGTGAACCAATTCGTCGTCGGCATCGCGATCAACATCCTGGCCCTTGGCCTGACCGGGTATCTCCTCCAGACGTACCAGATCTATCCGGAGAACCTCCAGAAGGTGGAGGTCCCGCTCTTGCACGACATCCCGCTGGTGGGGAAGGCCTTGTTTGCCCAGAGCGCGCCCTTCTACCTCCTCTATGCGGTGATCCCACTGGTCTTCTGGCTGATCTGGCGCAGCCGCTGGGGTCTCGAGGTCCGTGCATGCGGCGAGAACCCTACGGCTGCGAACGTGACGGGAATCCCGGTGAACAAGCGGCGGCGCCAGGCCGTCTACATCTGCGGCCTCCTCGCCGGTTACGGCGGCGCGTACCTCTCGATCGGTGTCGTCGGCCAGTTCAGCCCCAACATGACGGCCGGGCGCGGCTTCATCGCGATCGCAGCTGTCATCTTCGGCGGCTGGACGCTGCGCGGAACGGTGCTCGGTTGTCTGCTCTTCGGCGGCGCCGACGCGCTGCGCCTAGCAATGCCGGCCCTCGGCTACGAGCTCAACCCGCAGCTGCTTATCGCTGCGCCTTACCTACTGGCGCTCGTCGCGATGGTGTTCTTCGCGAGACGGAACCGGCAGCCTGCGGCTCTCGGCGTCACGTTTACGGGAGGTGTGCCGTGAGTGCATGCGGCCGAGCGTCTGGCATCGGCATGCGCTCATGAACATGCGCGAACTACCGGTTTCGACGACGGCGCTCGCGGATGTGCTCGCGATCCTTGGACGGCGGGGGTGGCTCAGCCCACCGCTCTTCGAGTTCGCGCCCACAGCCGAGCTCGTCACCGGTGTCGCGACCACGATCGCCATGGCCCCCGGCCCCGACCCGAGCGGGGGAGCGTTCGAGAAGCTGTATGCACGGCTCGACGACGACCTCTCGTCGCGGATCGTCGTAATCGGCGGAGCCGGCGAGATCGACGCGGCCGTGTGGGGCCAGATCCTCTCGCGCGCCGCACGCCGAGCCGGGGCGATCGCCGCAGTGATCGACGGCTGCATCCGTGACCGCGTGCACCTGGCAGGAGAAGGGCTCCCCGTCTGGGCGCGACGCGAGTGCACGGTGGGCGGCGTTGGCGTCGTCCACGTGACGAGCATCGACGAGCCGGTCATGATCGGCGGCGTGACGGTTCGTCCCGGTGATCGCGTCACCGTGGATCGTGGGGGCGCGGTGGTGCTCGACTCCGCGAGTGCCGATGCGCTGCTCACACATGCCCGGGAGTACGCCACCGCCGAAGACGCGCTGCTCAAAGATCTCCGCCGTGGCGTGCCACTCGGCGAGGCGTACGAGCACAAGCGCCGTGTCGTGCAACGCATCCGAGAGAGCCTGTAGCTCTTGGCGTCGACGGAACAGGAGACCATATGACGAAGACGACAATCGGACCAGCGGTGCGCCGCCTCCTCTCGAGCGAGCTCGACGCCTCGACGAAGTCGGCCGACGAGGCGATCATGCTGCCGCCCGGCTGCTACACGGATCCGGCGTTCTTCGAGTTCGAGCGGCGCGCATTGTTCAAGCGGGAGTGGATCTGCTTGGGACGGACGGAGCAGGTCCCGGCGCCCGGCGACTTCTTCACGACGACGATCGCGGACGAGCCGCTCGTCATCGTTCGGGACCAGGACCGTGAGGTACGGGTCATGTCCTCGGTGTGCCGTCATCGCGGCATGGTGATCACCGACCCGGGCGCGAAGCCCGCCGAACGCTGGTGGGACACCGAGCCGGTCGAGACGGCCGGCAACTGCGGCCGTGCGTTTCGGTGCCCGTACCACTACTGGACCTACAACCTCCAAGGTCAGCTGATCGGCGCGCCCGACATGGACCGCACAAAGGACTTCGTGAAGGAAGACGTCTGCCTGCCGCGCCTCGCCGTCGAAGTCTGGAACGGCTTCATCTTCGCCCACTTCGACGCGCGGGCACCCTCGCTGTCACCGCGCCTTGCCAGGATCGGCGAGATGATCGAGAACTGGGACATCGAGAACATGGTCCAGTCGACGCCGGAGGACCTCAAGGCGTTGCCGTGGAACTGGAAGGTCATGTTCGAGAACTTCGTCGAGTTCTATCACTCCGATCGTCTGCATAACCGGATCTGTGCTTTTTCGACGAGCGACAGCTACATCGAATCACGCTTCGATCCCGCCGACGCCGCGATCATCTCAGCCGGCAAGACGACTCATCCCGACTTCGGCTTCAACCCGACGTTCAAGGCGTTGTTTCCCCCCATCAAGACGCTCAGCGAAGAGGAACGCGCGCTCGCCGTGTTCTTCCTCGTTCCGCCGACGCTAGCGTTTGGCGTCAACTCCGACTCCGCGTTCTACTTCCTGCTGGTACCGACCGCCGTCGACCGGCTGAACATCCGGGTGGCCGGCCTCTACCCCCGGGAGTACCTCGACCTCCCGCTCTTCCACGAGCTCGAGGCGGTCTCGGCGCTAGGCATCGACTACTTCAACCAAATGGACTTCGCGGCGGTCTCGTCGGTGCAGCGAGGGCTCCGTTCCGACTTCGCCCCCCGGGGACGGTTCTGCTGGCAGGAGACGCCTATCAATCAGCTGCACCGTTGGTTGATCCCGCGCTATCGGGCGGCGCTCGACGAGGAAGTGGTGTGAGTGTTTGATTGGCCCCGGATCGATTGGCGCGAGCTGCGCGCCCACCGTGCGAGCCGCCTCCGGCAGCTCATGATCGACCAACATCTCGATCATCTGCTCCTGACCGGGTTCGACAACATCCGGTACGCCACCGACTACCGCGTGATGACGACCGCCGAGAACTATGACTGGTTCGCGGCATACGTCGACCGTGAATGTGACTCGAAGATCTTCGTCCCGTTCGTCGACGAAGAGGTCGTCGATCCCGTGCCGTCGCTCTCGAATGTCCGAGCGTGGGTGGCGACACCGTCCTGGGCGTCGAGCACGATGCACGCCGACGTCTACTCGCGTGTGCTCGCCCGCGAGATCGGAAGTTCCCGAGCACGTCGAGTCGGCTTCGACCTCGTCCCACCGCAGATCCTCGAGCTGCTGAGAATCGAGCTGCCGCAGGTCGACCTCGTCAGCGTCGCTGTCGAGCTGTTCCAGCTGCGGGTCGAGAAGCATCCCCTGGAGGTAACGCTGCTCCGAGCCGCGAGCGAGGTCAACGCCATCGGCGCCGACGACGCGACGGCCGCGGTCGCGCCCGGTCTGCACGACTACGACGTGTTGGGGATCGCGATGGGGAGCCTCCAGCGCCAGGGTGTCGAGTACCTGATCCATTCCGTCTGCAACGTCCGCAGACCGAGCGGCGAGTGGTTCGCGAACGGCGCCGAGCTCCGAGACGGTGACGCGTTCTTCTTCGACATCGGCTGCTTCGGGGCCGGCGGCTATGCCTCCGACATCTGTCGCACCGTGTTCGTCGGTGAGCCGCCCACCGACGTCACCCGTGCATATGCGATGCTCCTCGACGCATATCGCGCCGGTCAGGAGCGGGCGCGTCCGGGGGTCAAGGTCTCGGAGATCCATGACGCGACCAACGCCGTGTTGGAGAAGAACGGCCTCCCGAGGACGCCCTACGCCGTCGGGCACGGCATCGGGCTGCGGGCGTGCGAGTGGCCGACCATCTACCGCCCCGACATGGTCCGCGAGGACGCCACCCTAGAGTCGGGCTCCACCATTGCGCTCGAGCCGGAGACGTTCGTCGAGGTCGGTGACCACGTCGTGGTGCTCAAGGTCGAGGACAACTTCCTCGTCACGCCGGACGGGCTCGAGCTGCTGAGCCGCGCCGGGTACGGATCCGAGTAGCCGCCCGAGCGCGAGCCGCGCGTGCCGATGGACGCGACCGAGCTTTGCTACGCGCCGGCCACAGAGCTGCGCCGGCTCCTCGGGTCGCGGGCGGTGTCGCCGATGGAGCTCGTCGACGCCTACCTGGAGCGAATCGAGCGGATCGATCCGCTCCTCAACCTGTTCTGCTTCGTGTACGCGGACGGAGCGCGCCGAGCGGCCGCGCGCGTGGAGCAGTCGATGCGGCGGGGAGCTGCCACGCGGGCTCTCGAGGGTCTCCCATACGCGCTGAAGGACTTCACCCCGACGAGGGGGCTACGCACGACGCGAGGCTCATTTGCTTTCGAGCACTGGATCCCCGACGACGATCCTCCGATCGTGGAGCGCCTTCGCGAGGCGGGAGGCATCCTTCTCGGGAAGACGACCACCTCCGAGCTCGCGCATTCGTCGTTCACCCGAACGCCCCTCTGGGGTGTGTCACGGAATCCGTGGAACGCCAAGCGGACGCCCGGCGGCAGCTCGGGAGGATCGGCCGGTGCGATCGCCGCGGGCTTGGTGGCGGTCGCCGAGGGCTCCGACGCCGGCGGGTCAGTGCGCATCCCTGCGTCCTGCTGTGGCGTCTTCGGCTTCAAGCCCGCGCACGGTCGCATCCCGATGCACGCGACCCCCGACGACTTCGAGGAGGTCTTCCACTTCGGGCTCATCACCCGAACAGTCGCCGACGCGCTCCTGATGTTCGACGTCGTCGAGGGTCCCGACGAGCGCGACCCGCTCTCGATCACTCCTGGTCTCCCGCGGCCGATGTCGTTGCGAGTCGACCTCCGGGGCCTGCGAGCCGGCTTCAGCCCCGACCTCGGCTACTACCGGGTCGACGAAGACATCTCGCGCAACACGGAGCGAGCGGCGGCTGCCCTCAGTGACCTGGGTATGGAGGTCGAGGAGGTCGGCCTGCCGTGGGATCGCTCGATCAACGACGCGTGGGCGACGAACTGGAGCGTGGCTCTTGCAACCCTCTACGGCGACGTGCTCGACGGGGTCGCCGACCGGGTCGATCCCGAACTGATGATGCTGGTCGAACGCGGTCGTTCGCTCCGCGCGACCGACCTGAAGCGCGTCGACCTCGTGCGCACACGGCAATGGCAGTCCTTCCGCCCACTGATCGAGAAAGTCGACGTCCTCGTCTGCCCGACGCTGGCGGTGCCCGTGCCGCCGGCCGAGGGCGTCGAGGACTCCGACTACGAGGCCTCCACCACGGAGGGGCGCTTCGCCGGGCTCGAGATGACCTCCCCGTTCAACCTGATTCCCCAGTGCCCGGTCGCCTCGGTGCCGAGTGGCTTCGACCGGCACGGCCTGCCGACTGGGATGCAGATCGTCGGTCGCCGCTTCGACGACCTCACGGTCCTGAGCGTGGCCGCGGGATTCGAACGGGTTCGGCCCTGGAGTGCGCGACGCCCGCCGTACGTCTCGTGACGAGCCTAGAGCGGGCTGCGAACGATCCCGCCGTCCACCGCGAACGTCACGCCGGTGAGGTACGACGCCGCGTCGGAAGCGAGGAAGCACACGACCTCGGCGAACTCCTCGGGCGACCCGAGCCGCCCGAGCGGGATCTCCGCCACCCGGCGGGCGCGTGCTTCCTCGACGCTGATCCCCAGCCGTTCGGCCGCGCGCTCGACAAGCTCCTCGACGCGCGCGGTGTGCACGGAGCCGGGACAAACGTTCACCACCCGGACACCGTCGGGTCCCAGCTCGTCGGCGAGGGTCTTCGCCAGCCCGGCCAGCCCGAGTCGCATCGAGTTCGACAGCACGAGGTTGGGCTGCGAGTGCTTCACGGTGACGCTCAGGACGTTCACGATCGCTCCGCCGGACCGCCTGATCCACGGCAGGGTGGCCCGGATCATCCGCACGGTGCTCAAGAAGAGGAGCTCGAACGCGTCTTGGAAGTCCTCGTCGACGAGCTCGTCGAACGAGCCCGGTCTCGGCCCGCCACTGTTGTTGACGAGGATGTCGATGCCGCCGAACTCCTTCGCGGCCCGCTGCACAAAATCCTCGATGGCGCGGGCGTCCCGGAGATCCAGCGCTTGCGTGAGCGGCCTCGCGCCCCCACCGGCCTCGATGCGCTCGGCCACGTCGTGCAGCCCCGCTGCTGAACGGGCGCAGATGGCAGTGCGCGCACCGTACGCCGAGAGCCGTTCGGCGATCGCGCGCCCGAGACCCTGGCTCGCGGCGCACACGATCGCCCGCTTGTGCCGGAGGTCCGTCATCGCGACCGGAGACCTACGGGGTTCTCGAGAGCCAGGAAGCCGGGGATCTCGCATCGGACGCGGTCGCCGGGAGCGATCACCGCGGCGCCCGGTGTGCCGGTCGAGATGATGTCCCCAGGCTCGAGGGTCATCCCATGTGAGTGGAACCGGACGAGCTCGTAGGGGCTGAACGTCATGTTGGCCACGGTGTTCTCGGCTCGAACCTCGCTGTTCACGACGGTGCGCACCACAAGCTGCGAGACATCCGCGACTTCCTCTCGCAAGACGATGACCGGTCCGAAGCTGAAGAAGGTGTCGAAGCTCTTCGATCGCGTCAGGTATCGCGGGTTCTGCCGGAGGATGTCCTCGGCGGTCATGTCGATGATCGATGTGAAGCCGAGGACGGCCTGTTCCGCGTCCGATGCGGACGCGTCGCGGCACCGGCGCCCGATCACGACACCAAGCTCCGCCTCGGCGGTCACGCGGGCGGCGGTCTCCGGCAGCTCGATCGTCTCTCCAGGGCCGATCACGGCGGTGGCCGGCTTCATGAAGCTCGCCGGTTGCGCGGGAACGTCCTCATCGAGATCGCGGGCGTGCTCGCGGTAGTTCAGCCCGATCCCCCACACCTTGCCCGGCCGGCGGTAGGGAGGCGCGAAACGCACGTGCGCGACCGGCCGCACCAGCTCGGGCACCACCGCCGTGGCCAGCTCCTCCAGCCGGTCGAGCCGCGACGAGCCGATGAGTGCGAGCAGCTCGGTCGGGAAGTCGGTCGCCCAGGTGGCGTTGCCCTCCTCCACCGAGACCACACCGCCGCGTGTGACCACCGCGGCCGTCTCGTGCCCGTCGAGGTGGATCGAGGCGAGCTGGATGCTCACGGGACTCGGAACCTCGCAACCGCGTCGTCGTCGAGCACGATCCCGTGCCCCGGTCGCTGGGGCGCCCTGATCCAGCCGTTCTCGGGTCGGAGGCGTTCGGCCACGATGCGCTCGAAGTTGAGCACGTCCTCCTCGAGGACGAAGTACTCGACCACGAGCCCGTTCGGAACCGCGGCTACCAACGGGACGTGGACGTTCGCGAGCCAGTGCGGGGCGATCGGGATGTCAAAGCCCGCGGCCATGTGGGCAATGCGCATCCACTCGGTGACTCCTCCGACGACGGTTGCATCAGCCTGGAGGATCGCGGCGGCCCGTTGCTCCAGGAGCGCGCGGAAGCCCCAGCGTGTCGCCTCGATCTCACCGGTGGCGACGGGGACGTCGATCGCGGCCGCGATCTCGGCGTGGGCGGCCACGTTGTCGGGCATGACGGGCTCCTCGATCCACCAGATGTCGTACGGCTCGAAGGCACGGATCGCCCGGATCGCGGACGCAGCGTCGGGCCACACGTTGTTCGCGTCGAGCGCCAGCCGAACATCCGGCCCGATCGTCTCCCGAGCGACGCGCACTCGCTCGACGTCGCTCTTCGTGTCGAGACGCCCCACCTTGATCTTCATCGACGTGAAGCCCATCGACACGTATCGCGACAACTCGGCCGCGAGACCGCCGAGATCCTTGCCCTCCCGGTAGTAACCCCCGCTGGCGTAGGCGGGGACCTCGTCGCGGAAACCCCCGAGGAGCCGGTGCAGCGGCTGGTCGGCGGCCTTGGCGATGATGTCCCAGAGCGCGATGTCGATCGCGCTGATCGCCCGCAGGACGGCGCCGCGCCGCCCAACGAGGATCGTCGCCTCGAACATCTTCCTCCAGAGACGCTCGACCGCGTGAACGTCCTCGCCGACGGCGAGGGGCTTCAGGCATTCCTCCAACGCGGTCGCGATGAGCCTGCCTTCGCCCGCGTAGCGCCCGCCCACGGCGAAGCCGGTCCCGGTGACGTCGCCGTCCGTTTCGACCACCACCACGACGTACTCGCGCGACGTGACGAGTGTCGTCGCGAAGGCCGTGGGCTGCTCCAACGGGATCGAGACGATCGCGCTCCGGATGTCGGTGACTTTCACGAGGTCGGCTCCCGGTCGTTCTCCGGCGAAGGGTGGAGGTCCACCATCGGCGAACGGAGCTGCGCCAGTAGCCCGCCGTCGACCGGCAGGCACACGCCGGTGATGTAGGAGGCGTCATCGGAGGCGAGGAAGGCCGTCGCGGCCGCGACGTCACCCGGGCTTCCCTCACGACCCACCGGCACGACGTCTGCGGGGCGCACGGGCCGCCCGACCGCGCTGCGCCGGGCGACGGAGATCACGCCAGGCGCGACGGCGTTGACCCGGATGCCGAACGGAGCCAGGTCGAGGGCGAGCGCGCGGGTGGCCGCCTCGATGGCACCCTTCGTCGCGTCGTACGCGACGCGATGACGATGGGCGCGCGTCGCGCCAACGGAGCTCACGTTGATGATCGATCCACGCCGTTGCTCGATCATTATCCGGGACGCGTGTGCAGCGCACAGGTACACGCTCTTCAAGTTCACCGCGACGAGGCGATCCCACATCGCCTCGTCCGTGTCGAGGAAGTGGCGTTCGGCATCACGACCGTGCGCGATCCCCGCGTTGTTCACGACGATGTCGAGACCGCCGAAGGTCGTGCGCGCCGCGTCGAAGATAGCGGCCACGTCGGGAGGACGGGAGGCGTCGGCGTGGACGGCGACGGCGCGCGAGCGCGGGTCGTCGCCGAGCGCGTCGAGCGTCGCCGTGAGTGTGGTTTGGTCGATGTCGGCGAGCACGACGCGAGCGCCTTCGCTCAGGAACCGTTGCGCGACTCCGCGGCCGATGCCCTCGGCCGCGCCTGTCACGACGGCCACTGAGCCGGCGAAGCGCTCAAACCGGGTCATGGCGATGGCACTCACCGGGTCGTAACGCCACCACCCGGACATCCTGCCGCCGCAGCCCGAGCTCTCGAGCGAACTGGATCGCGGAGTCGGAGCCGGTCGGGTAGTGCATCGGGATCACGACCGGCGCGCCGAGCCAGTCCGCCGCCAGCGCGGCTTCGGCGGGCGGGAGGGGCGCGAGCTCCGGTTCGGTGGCGCCGACGCAGAGCAGGGCGACGTCGGGTCGGTACAACTCGCCGTAGAGACGGAGGTCGCCGAAGAGCGCGGTATCACCACTGTGGAACACGCGCGTGCCGTCGTCGGTCACGATCAAGTAACTGAGCGGCGGTCCTGATAGCCATTGGCCCTGCGCCTCGGAGTACAGGAACGAGATGTGCTCGGCGTGCAGCGCCTTGATCGCGGCGCCGTCCACGTCGCGCTCGCACCCCTGAAGGATCTTCACCACCTGTTGCTTGTTCAGCCCCGAGCCGAGCGCGTGCACGGCGGTCTCGGGCGAGCAGACGAGGGTCGCGCCGGACTGCGAGCACAGCTCGATCGCTTCGCCGAGGTGGTCCCACGCGCCGTGGGTCACGAGGATCACCCGCGAGCCCAGGAGCTCGTCGAAGCGGACGGGGCTCGACGGGAGGCCCCGCGCCGCGTTCCCCTCGAGGTAGGGGTCGATGAGCAAGCGCATCCCGCCGTCGGTGCGCAGCTCGAACCCGGACACACCCAGGTAGCGGAATGTGGTGGCCAACGTTGCCGTCCCCGGGCCCGGCCTGTTTGTCAGACCATACTGCCGAGCGCCGCGAGCGCGGGCAAGGCCCTACGCCGCGTCCCCGCTTGCCCCGTGCGCACCGGGCTCCTACGGTCTGACAAACAGGCCGTTGTCCCCGAGGTCGGATGCCACGCAGCGCGTACCTCCACCCGTTCGCGAGCCCCGCGAGCAGTGAATTCGTCACAATCGTGCGAGGCGAGGGCGCCGCGGTCTTCGACGACCAAGGGCGTCGGTACGTGGACGGGCTGGCGAGCCTCTGGTACTCGAACGTCGGGCACGGCCGTGCAGAGATCGCCGATGCCGTAGCGGCCCAGCTCCGCACGCTCGACGCCTTCAACACGTTCGATCGGTTCACCAACGAACCATGCGAGGAGCTGGCTGCGACGATCTCCTCGCTGGCGCCGATGCCCGACGCCCGCGTGTTCTTCACCTGCTCAGGTTCCGAGGCTGTCGACAGCGCGATCAAGCTCGCTCGGATTAGCCACGTGCTGCGCGAGGAGCCGCGGCGTGTCCTGGTCGTGAGCCGGCGGAACTCGTATCACGGGGTCACGTACGGCGGCTTGTCGGCACAGGGCCTCGAGTACAACCGGGCGGGCTTCGGCCCGTTCGTCGAGGGCTTCCTCAGGGTTGCCCACGACGACCTCGGCGAGCTCGAGGCGCTGCTCGCAACCCGAGGTGACGAGGTGGCGCTGGTGCTCGCGGAGCCTGTGATGGCCGGTGGCGGAGTGATCCCACCCGAGCCGGGATACCTGGAGGGTCTGCGTCGCCTCGCCGACGAGCACAGGACCCTCTTGGGGTTCGATGAGGTCGTGTGTGGCTTCGGCCGGCTTGGTGCCTGGTGGGGCGGAGACCACTACGGGGTTACCCCCGACCTCGTGACGTTCGCCAAGGGTGTCACCTCCGGGTACCAACCCCTCGGCGGGGTGATCCTCGGACGCAAGCTGCTCGACCCGCTCGAAGCTGACCCTGCGTTCGTACTGCGGCACGGGCACACCTACAGCGGGCACCCCGCGTGTTGCGCCGCCGGGTCGAAGGCCATCGAGATCACGCGGCGCGAGGATCTGCTCGCGCGCGCCAAGGATGTCGGCGCGCGATTGGGAGATGGCCTGCGTCAGCTCGCCGAGGCCGGGCTCGTGTCCGCCGCGCGAGGTGACGGCGCGGTCTGGGCGGCGCAGCTCCATCCCGAGGACGACCCGCGAGTCGTCCGAGCCGGGATGGAACGCCGGGGAGTGATCGCCCGGCCCTTGCCGCCCGACACGCTCGCCTTCTGCCCGCCGCTCGTGATCAACGACGAGGACATCGATCGCTGCGTGAGCGCGCTAGAGGGTGCGCTGACCGAACGCCGTCGATAGAACGACGATGCGCGGGCGCGAAGGGTCATAACGCTTGGCCGTCGTCCTCGCGCTGGGTGCGACGCTCTCCTTTGGCTCGGGTGACTTCATCGCAGGGCTCGTGAGCCGCCGCGTCGCGCCGATCACCGTCGCCACGTTCACGCACTGGCTCGGACTGGCCCTGCTGCTGGCGGCCATCCCGCTCGTCGGCGTGGCCGATCCCCGCTCGGCGGACTTCGCGTGGGGGGCGGCAGCGGGCGTCGGGAGCGGTGGCGGCGTCGCGTTCTTCTACCTCGCGCTCTCACGCGGGCGGATGAGCGTCGTCGCCCCCGTGACCGCCGTGCTCGCCGCGGTCCTACCCGTGCTCGCCGGCGTTGCGCTCGGTGATCGGCCCGGGCTGATCGGATGGGTCGGGATCGTCGTCGCGGTGGCGGCGGTCGCGATCGTCACCTCGGTACCGGAGCCCGGCGCGTCCGATACGTTCGGTAAGGACGGCGTGCCGTCCGCGTCAGCGAGCCCAATCCCGCTGCGGCGGCGTCTCGCCGCAGAGAAAGTCCCGGCCGCCTTCGCCGCGGGGGCCGGGTTCGGGGTCTTCTCGATTTGCCTCGACCAGACCACGAACAACGCAGGCCTGTGGCCGTTGGTGGGGGGCCGGGTCGCGGGCGGAATCGGGCTCGCGGTGGTCGCGGCCGCGCTCGGGCTCGCCTGGGTTCCCGCATCCGGCTCGCGCCGCGCGGCGTCGATCGCCGGCGCGCTCGAAGTGCTGGCCGCGGTCCTGCTCCTCCTCGCCTTCCGTCGCGGCCTGTTGTCGCTGGTGAGCGCGGTGCTCGCGGTGTACCCGGCGGTGACGGTCGTCCTCGCGCGGCTCGTGCTGGGCGAGCGGCTGCACCGGCTCCAGCTGGTCGGGCTCGCCGGGGCCATCGCCGGGGTGGCGATGATCGCCCTGGCGTGACGATGAGGTCGACGTTGAGGGAGGATGGGCCCCGGTACCGCCGAGCGCAGGGGGCCGCGACGATGAGTGTCGATCTGACGAGGCCCGACCTCTCCGGTCACATCTTCTCGGGACAGGACCTCAGCGGTCAGGACCTGGCCGGCAAGTCCCTCCGCAACTCGCACCTGATGGGCACGGACCTCTCGGGTGCCGACCTGACGGGTGCGGACCTGGAGGGCGCGGACCTGCGCGGCGCGAAGCTTGTGGCTGCCAAGCTTGTGGGCACCAACTTCTCGTGGGCGCTCCTCAACGACGCCGACCTGACCGATGCCGATCTCACCGACGCCGTGCTCGTCGGTGCCGATCTCGGGGGTGCGACCATCGACGAGGCCGCCCTGGCGCGGGCCGACACCACCGGTATCGCGCGCTAGGACCCTGCTGAAGAAGGCTTCGACGTCGAAGTGGACGCCGCGTCGGTTCGTGGTCGAGCCTGGCGTTGGCTGACCGCACCCGAGGAGTACCGACGTTGAAAGCGCAGACCTCAGCCGCACAGACTTGACTGGGTCCTCTCGCCCTAAGAGCGGGGCGCCCGCCGCTGACGATTCCCTGAAAGATCACTTGCAGCCTTTCGATCTCGCGACCGTAGACCGCCTCTTGACGACCACGCGCAGCGTGCGGAAGCGCCTCGATCTGACGCGCCCGGTCTCACTGGACGTGATCGAAGATTGCTTGGCCCTGACAATGCAGGCACCGAACGCGGAAAACAACCAGACCTGGGATTGGGTGGTGGTGACCGACGAGTCGAAACGCCGCTCGCTTGCCGAGCTCTACCGGCGCAGTCTCGAGCCCTACTTCGTGGCGAAGAACGAGCGAGTGCAGTCCGAGGAGGCGCGGCGCCTGCTCGATTCCGTTCGTTGGCTCACCGAACATCTCCACGAGGTGCCCGTGCACGTCGTACCGTGCATCTCCGGTCGATCCACGCTCGACGCTTCCAATCACTCGGCATCCAGCTTCTATGGGTCGATCCTCCCCGCGGTCTGGAGCTTCCAGCTCGCGCTGCGTAGCCGCGGCCTGGCATCGGCGTGGACGACCTCGCACCTCCTGTTCGAAGCCGAAGCGGCCGCCGTTCTGGGCATCCCAAAGGATGTCGTACAGGCCGCACTCCTGCCGGTTGCGCACCTGGTCGGTGATGATCTCCATCCCGGCCCGCGACGCCCCGTTGCGCAATTCGTGTCGTGGGAGCGCTGGCGCAACCGACGCTAGCGACAACGGGGACGATCGTGGGCGCCGACTCGAGCGAGGCGACGTTCGAATCCTTGCTGAGTACGCAGAGCCGGCCCGAACCCGCCGCCTGAGCGAGTTTCGTCTCAGCTCAACGAGCGTTCGAATCCTTGCTGAGTACGCAGAGCCGGCCCGAACCCGCCGCCTGAGCGAGTTTCGTCTCAGCTCAACGAGCACAGATGCGAACCGCTGGGTAATGACGAAAGGCGTTTTGGCAGGTCAGCGAGGACTTTCAAGAGCGATTGGTGTCGTACCTTCGCGACTATCGCCAACTGCTTGAGGAGGCGCATCTGTTCGTCTGTGGCGGTTGCGGCGTCAACGAAATGAACGATCGACTGCGCTTGCGTCTCGCGGTGGGCGCGATGAGATGGATGCGCACGGCAAAGGCTGGATCCTCGATGCCGGTGATGTCGGGACCGGCGGCTGGTGCCGGACCCGCCTTGGCGATCTCAGCCGCCAACTCCAACGGATCATTCTCGATCCGGGCTTCGCCGAGCACCGTCCCGGCTGCATTGGTGCGCACGATCACCGACCGGCGACGACGCAGATCAATCCCCACGTACTGTTGCGACACAGCAGGCCTCCCCCTCCAGTGGGCAAGTAAGCAACCCGAGCATTGCCCGGGTCAGTCACGGGGAGCGGAGGCCCCGCTCCTTCATCGCATCAGCGCCGTGACCGAATTTCCGGCACCCACACCCACTACAAGCCCCCTGCGTCCGTCGCCTACCCAACCTGCGCGCAACTCTGCGAACTCGTCCAAGCGGCTGACAGACGACAGCTCACCCGTCGACGCCCGTTCTATTCCTGGAAGATGTCTAGGGGAAGAAAGGCCGAGACCATCATGTTCGGGACATCCACAAGCGCGCTCACCTTGAGATCAGCTGCGACGCTGCAGATGATGTAGGCCTGCTGGCGATTCCACCCCTGCTCCACCAAGTAGTCGATCATGTTGAGAAGGGCGTTCCGAGCAGCAAGCGTGAGATCCTCAGGCCGATTCTCGCCGTCTTGTGTCACCGATATGCCTGTTGTCGCGACGAATGCCCTCCGGGAATCGTGATGGCGCGATGGTGATGGCGCATGCCCCGTAAAGCGGAGATCCCGCGTCCTACGTGTGGCAGCGAGACCTTCGTGAAGAGCACAGCGCACGCGGATCGTGGCACTCGTCTCAATTGCTGTACCGCAGGCCTCTCCATCGCCTTGTGCAAAGTGTGCATCACCTATCGAAAACAACGCGCCTTCAACAAAGACGGGTAGGGATACTGATGTCCCGCTCTCAATTGCTTGATATCAATATTGCCGCCGGTTTCGCGGGGCGGAATGGTCCGCCACGCCTCCTGCGCAACACCGAGGTCATCGGGCACCGCGCCGGTCGGATCCGGCGGGAGGACCAGACCGCCACTCGCCAACGCCCGACCCTCGCGCCGATTGACCTCTTCGAGGAGTGCGCGACTTGGCGCGACACCTAGCGTGCCCGGGAACGGCGCTCCCGGAATACGCAAACCCGGCAACTCGTCTGATTCAGCTAAGCCGTCGTTGAAGGTCCATCGCACGAGGAACGGCTCATCCGGAAGGTCATCTCGGAGAAAACCGAAGCCGGGCACCTGCAACGTGTATCCGGAATCACCAACATCGATGGCAAGAAGCTCGATCTCGAGAATGTCGCCAGGCTGCGCGCCCTGAACATGGACAGGGCCTGTGAGCGGATGCACCCGAGTGAGGTCGAGGGAGCGCACATCTTCCGCGGAACGCAGTTGATCGACCTGACCATCGAACGCGTCTCGCGTCTGGAGCGCGACCTCGTCTCCCGTATCGCAGAACAGGCGAGGGCTAATGTCGGGTGCCATCGGTTGTGGCCTGTCTCCGGCTCATCCCTCAGCGGCAGCGACGTGTCAACTCGAAGTTCACGCGCCGGCATCGTCTCTCCCGTCGAGCCGCGGAAACACCTTGGTCGCCGTCATGTCCAACATCTCGACCATTCTCGATCCCGGTATCGGGCACAGCACCAGGGTTTCGACTCCGATGGCTGCATACCGATGGATGGCATCGGCGCACTCTTGTGGCTCTCCGGCGATCGCAAGGTCGTGAACCCACCTGTCGGGCATCTCGCGCTCGACTGCCATAGCACCGCTGCGACGGATCATGTCGGAAAGTTCATCGCTGATTCCGTACGCGTCAGTCAACGGCAGCGGTCCCAGCGCGCCGAGTGTCGCGGCTATCACGGAGCGCAGGGTTGCCTTTGCTCTAGAACCATCATTGTCGACGCAGTACCACGCGAAAGCCGCGATGTTCGGCGTCCGACGTGTCGCTCGTGCCGCGCCTTCAGCCACACGCGCTTTCGCGTCCCTCAGGTACTCCACGGAAGCGAGCACGCTAGTGACAACGCCGTCGGCGAGTTCGCCGGTGAGTTCGAGCATGCGTGGGCCGAGCGCGCCCATAAAGAGTGGTGGCGGGTCATTCGGGGCGTGGGCGAGAGAGACTCCGTCGGCGACGAACGACTCGCCGCTGACAGAGATCTGCTCTCCCCGGAGAAGCGCGCGAACCGCAAGAAAGGATGTGCGCGCGGCAGCGACCGGGGCCTGAGGACGTAGTCCAAGCTTGTCGAGTGACATCGGGAGGCCGAGGCCAAGCCCAGGCATGAGGCGACCCGGGTATGCCTGGGCGAGTGTCGCGATCTCCATCGCGGTGACCGCCGGGTGGCGCGTTAGCAGGGACGCGACACCGATGCCGACGCGGATTCGCTGGGTTGCGCCAAGCGCGATCGCTGCGGATGTGAATGCCGCATTCTCGAAGTAGTCCTCCGAGACCCAGACCTCATCAAACCCGAGACGCTCAGCCAGCGCAGCACCGCGGTGAAGATCACTTGGCGCAACGCCCGCCAGCAGAACGCCGATCGGAAACTGGTCACTCAGCCCCACTTATTTGACTCTAGAGCACCTGACAGACATATTGTCAGTCAAACAGACATTCACGGTCCGGCGACGCGGTGGGCGTATGGCGACCGAAATCGGGCTCGCGGACTTCCCGTCTTGACCTGCGACGAAGGCCTTCCCTCATGACCGTTCTAACTGACGAGTTGCTCCGGAGTTTCGAGGAGTCTGTGGCTCCCCGTCGAGAAAGCGAAGCTCCTGCCTCCTCTTTGCTATACGTCACAGGAGTTCTACGAGTTCGAGCGACAGGCCGTTTTCGATCGCGACTGGATTTGCGTGGGCCGCGCAGACCAGATCCCCGAGCCCGGCGACTTCTTCACGATCTCACTATTCGGAGAACCGCTTCTCGCGACGCGCGAGAAGAGCGGCCAGATCAATGTCATGTCCGCCGTGTGCCGGCACAGAGGCGCCATCGTCACGGAAGAGGCGAAGGGAAACTGCTCGACGTTCCGTTGCGTGTATCACCACTGGACGTACGGACTCGACGGAGCACTCCTCGGTTGCCCTGCGATGATGGAGAAGACCGAAGACTTCAACAAGGCCGAGAAATGGCTTGGTGCGGCTTCCGGTGGAGCTCTGGCAAGGTTTCATCTTCACGAATTTCGACAAGCACCCCAAGTCTCTCATGGGTGGGCTCGTCGGCGCGACTGAACTCCTCACCAACTATGACCTCGACAATGCGTTTCATGTTCAGGGACCGGTGATCGACGACCTTCCATGGAACTGGAAGGTCATGATCGAGAACTTCAACGACGGATCGCATGCTGACCGCCTACATAAGCACGTTGGCGCCTACGTTCCCTGCTCGAAGAACGAATGGCTGGATCTCGACAACGAGGAGAACGACAATCACAACAGCCGAATCAACTGGCACAACTGGCCGGATGCGTCCTTCAACCCGACGCTCAAGAACTTCATGCCGGTGTTTCGGGGTCTCACCGAGGACGAGCGCAATCGCTCGATGTACATGCTCATGCCACCCACCCTTGGCTTGGCCGTAAACACCGACATGGTCGTGTACTTCATCATTGCCCCACATGGGCCCGGAAAGATCACGCTGCATGTGGGTTTCCTCTTCGATCCGGCCGCGCCTGAGAATCCACTGTTTCCTCAGCTTCTCGAACTCGCGATTGCAGGCGTGAACAACTTCAACCGGATGGACATCCTCGCCGACACGTTGGTACAGAAGGGCCTAGCTTCGGAGCGTTTCGCTCCCCGCGGCCGGTATTCGTACCAAGAAGAGAGCCTTGTGCAGTTCAACCGATGGCTCGTCCGCCGCTACAAGAAGTTCTGGCCTCGCAACGAGAGCACCGAGGAAGCCCCTGGGCTCCGGGCCGTAGTGCAGTAGGCAGTGACCGATACGTACGTTCGCAAATGAATCCGCCCATTGCTGCCGGACTCCGACTAACAGATCTCCCGGCTTCCGCCCTACGTGCACGACGTCAGCAACGCAACTGCGAAACGAAAGCGCCAAAGACGGAGCCGTCTCCGCGGCAGAGGAGAACTACTCACCACAGGAAGAGGCCCTCGTGGCGATATCACTGATCTTCGTTGATCTTCCCGCGGAACATCCGGACGAGGCAGCCGCCTTCTACGCAGGCGTCATGGGATGGGAGACACAGGGTCGGCCAAACGGGATCTTTCATCAGATCGTTCCGGGTGGAGAATTTCCACTTCCGGACGGCTCCGCGTCCGGCGTCGAGCATCTGCACCTCGGCATCTACAGCACACGGGAACCCCGTCCCGATCCGAACGCCCCTGCCGAACCGCTTGCATCTGGAACAGCAACACCCCGCGTGTACCTGAACGTCGATAGCCGCACTGAGCAAGACCGCGTGCTCTCTACCGCCGAAGAACGCGGAGCGACGGTGCTCTGGCGTGACAAGTTCTGGCGAGAGTTCGCTGGATGGCACGGATCCTTCCGGGATCCATGGGGAACCCAAATCATCTTGTGGACTGAAGCGTCCGACGACGACCCAGAAATCCCGAGTGACGTCCCCTACTGAACGCCGGCCCTGCTGAAGCGGTTCGCACGTGCGCAGCAACGCCCAAGCGGGAGGCGATCGCCGATGAGGACACGACTGGCCGTCCTGACTTCGAGGGATTGGCGGAGCTGTCGCGGGTCACCCGTCCGGGTGCGCTCGCGATCGGGCCGGGACGCGTTGTGGATCCGCGGTTTCGGCCAGCGCGGATCGAAGCAGGGCTCCGGCCGACCAGCGCAGGGTCGTGACGGCCTGCTTGGTAGAGAGACCGGCGACGTCGGTGAGCCAGACGAGAGCCTCGATACCGGTGGCGCTCCGGATGGCAAGGACGAGGCGCCGGAGGTCGGATGGAGACATCTGCGAGCGCAGGGGTGAGAGGGCTTCTTCGATCCAGCCGATGGCTCTGCCCTGACGCAGCAGCAGCGGGGGCCGCTGTGGCGAATTGTTCTCGAGCGAGAGGCGCAGCATGGTGCGCTGCTGTGGCTCGGTGTCGACGATGAGGCGAGTGAACGCGTCGACGACGAGATCGAGCCGCTGGATCGGGTCCTCGGGCGCGTCGTCGGGCAGCAGCGATCGTGCCTCGGTCTCGGGGTGGGTCGCGACGAGCAGCGCCGCCTGATTCGGGAAGTAGCGATAGGCGGTGGTGCGCGAGATCGAGGCCGCGGCCGCGGCCTCCTCGACGGTGGGTGTCACACCCTGGGCGACGAGCTCCCGCGCCGCGGCGATGAGCGCGTTCCGGGTCCGTTGCTTCTGCTGTGTGCGGCCGGCGAGCTCGTACGGTATTGACATACCCATGATGGTACCTTAGAGTCGTCGTGGTACTCATGTCCCATGAAGCAGGACCGGGGCGCTCCAGGCGCCGGAGGGAAGGGCTGCGATGACGACGAACGCTGGTGTTCCGATCATCCGGGCGAACGGTGAAGGCGAGAAGCGCTGGTGGCTCGGTGGCGGGGTGCACACCTGGAAGGCCACCGTCGAAGAGACCGGCGGCGCCTTCTTGCTGTTCGAGGATCTCATGGGCAGGGGCAAGACGACGCCCGAGCACTGTCATCCCGAGGTGGACGAGACGCTGTACGTGCTCGACGGCGAGATCCTGGTCCGCGTCGGCGACCACGACCACCGGGTCAGTGCCGGCGGAACTGTGATGGCACCGCGCGGTATGCCCCACGCCTTCGTTGTCACGTCCGAGACCGCGCGGATGCTGTGCCTCCAGACGCCGGGTGACGCTCGGGCGGAGGCGTTCTTCCGGGATGGAAGCGAGCCGGCGGCCGCTGACGTCGACGTGTCCGGTCCCGTTGACTTCGCCCTGGTCCAACAGTCGGCGAAGGACAGCGGCGCAACCGTCATCCTCGGGCCACCGCACTTCGACGAAATGACCTAGGCGTCGCCAGCATCGCCCGCCGCACCGCGGGAGGATCTCATCGACGTAGCCCTCCTCGGCCAGGCGATCCTCAGTCAGTCATCAGCTCACCGAGCACCGACGAGAAATGCTGCCCGACCGCGAGCGCTGGTTTCGCAGGTCAGGCGGGCATTTCGCCACGGAGGGGCGATTGGACTCTCCGCACCCCTTGACCAACCGTGTGCCGCCATGTTACAAACCAACGGTCGGTTTGCATAGGGAGGGGATGATGGGCGCGACCACGACAGCGAAGGAGATCCTGGCGAGGCATCTCGCCGCCGAGGCGGCCCACGACCCCGAGGCCGCGGCCGCGACGTATCACGACGAGTGCTGGTACGAGAATGCCGCGCTCGGGCTGCGCTTCGAGGGTCGAGAGCTGGTGAGCTTCCAGTACGCCACGTCGTGGCAGCTGATCGGCGACATGGCCGCGCGCTACGAGTGGGAGCTCGACCTGGGCGACACGATCGTCCAGTGCGGGCGGATCACCGGCACGGTGAGCACCGACGTGCTTGGCGTACCGGCCCGAGGCGGTCCGCTCGACCTGTCGTTCACCGCGGTGATCTCGTTCCGCGACGGCCTGATGGCAGGCGAGCACATCTGGTTCGACCTCGAGAGTTTTTGCGAGCAGGCCGGCGTCGACGTCGCGTCGGTCCGCCGCGCCGCTGAGGAGCTCGCCGCGTCGCTCGCCGCCGCCGCCGCGGTGTGAGCAGCCACCCGTCGTTCGCGTAAGGGCATGCCGACCCAGGCCGAGCGCTCAGAGGGGACGCGCCGGCGCATCCTCGACGCGGCGCGCGACCTGTACGCCGAGCAGGGGTGGGCCGCCACCCCGATCGACGAGGTGGTGCGAGCGGCCGGTGTGACGAAAGGTGCCCTCTATCACCACTTCTCCGACAAGGCCGACCTACTCCGGGCGGTGTACGAAGACCAGGAGCAGCGCAGCATCGAGGGGCTCGTCGGCATCGCCGTCGAGCACGATGACGCGCTCGACGCCCTCCGCGCCGGCTGCCGGGCCTTCCTCACCGCCTGCCTCGATCCCGCGTTTCGTCGCATCGCGCTGATCGAGGCGCCGGCCGCGCTCGGTTGGGAGGAGTGGCGCGCCATCGACGCTCGCTACGGCTTCGGACTGCTGCGGACCGCAGTCGAAGCCGCGATGGAGGCCGGGCGTCTCCGCCGCTTGCCCCTCGACCACGTCGCCCACCTGCTGCTCGCCGCGCTCATGGAGGCTGCGTTGCTGCTCGGTCGTGCCGACGTGCCGCGCGCGATGCTCGACGAAGTTGGCGGCACGTTCGACGCACTTCTCGACGGACTGGAAACGCAGCCGTGACGCGACCATCGATGCCTCCCGCTCCTCGACGATCGTCGCTGGCGTCGCGCCGCATCGCCGCGGCCCTTGGCAGCGCGGTCTTCTTTGCGGTCGCACCGGCGGTCGTCGGGGGATTGGTGCCATGGTTGCTCACGCGCGGGCGAGCTCGTGAGTCGCTGCCGGGCGGAGTCGGACTGCAGGCTGTCAGAGGGCTCGTGCTTGCCGTGGGAGTCATCACGCTGGTGGATGCGTTCGTGCGGTTCGTCGTCGAGGGTCTCGGAACCCCGGCTCCCGTCGCGCCGACCGAGCAGCTGGTGGTCGGCGGTCTGTACCGGCACGTGCGCAACCCGATGTACGTTGCGGTGGTCGCCATCGTCGTCGGCCAGGCTCTCCTGCTCGGACAGCCGGTCCTGCTCGGGTACGCCGCGACAGTCGGCTTCGCCATGGCCGTTTTCGTACACGCGTACGAAGAACCAGCGCTTGCTCGACAGTTCGGTGAGCAGTACGAGCGCTATCGGCGCGCGGTCCCGAGATGGTGGCCGACATGTAGGCGGCATAGCCTCTCTGCGTGCCGTTCATCGACGCCAGCGAGATGCTCCACGGTGCGCCGCTCCCTGGGTGGTCCGGTCGGTTCTTCCATTCAGAGAACATGACCTTCGCCCACTGGGACATCGCCGCGGACGCAGTCGACCTCCACGAGCACGATCACCTCCAAGAGGAGGTGTGGAACGTGGTCGAGGGTGAGGTGGTGCTGGTGGTCGATGGCCAGGAGCGAAGGCTCGGCCCGGGCACCGCCGCCGTAGTGCCTCCGAACACTCCGCATGCCGTCAAGGCGGTCGGCGCCTGCCGTGTGATCGTCACCGACTATCCCGTCCGGCACCAGCTACCCGGAGTGCGCGACACATAACTACCGGGAGTGCGCGACACATAACGCCGGTTCGGCGCTCCGCTCGGCGGCGAAGTCGCCTGTCATTCTGTGCGCCTGGCCCCGCGTCCGTGCGGACCAGGAAGGTCGATATTGCCCGGCTCGGGAAGAGCTCTCGGGAAGCTTCAGGCGGGTAGCCTCCGGCGGCAAGTGAGGGGGGAGCGAGCGTGGTGGCCGGTCCGTGACTGCCCGTGGTGCGCTGCTCTGGAGCGTGCTCGCGCTTGGCGCGCTCTGGCTGGTCGTCGCGCCCGCGACGCCGGCGGGGGCTGTCGGCGAATCGATCAACGCCCGGTTGCTCAACGACACCGGCAAGGGGACGAAGCCGGTCCGTGGTGTTCGCATCGTCGTCCGTCAGGGTGCGACGAAGATCGGCGAGGATCGCTCCGACGCCACGGGCCTGGCGACGATCCCGGTGCCGGGCCCCGGCACCTACCAGGTCATCCTCGACACTTCGACGATCCCGAAGGGACTCGCGCTCGCGAACCCCGACCAGACCCGGCTCCCGAACGTCATCGTCCGGCCAGGCCGGCCCGCCTTCGTCGTCTTCCCGTTCGGCCAGGGCGTGTCGGGAGGGCCAGGGACGATCGACGAGCTCGCCGACCTGACCGCGAGCGGCGTCCGCTTCGGCTTGATCATCGCGCTCTCCGCGGTGGGGCTCTCCCTCGTCTACGGCGCCACCGGGCTCATCAACTTCGCACAGGGCGAGCTCGTGACGTTCGGTGGCATCGCGGCGTACTACTTCAACTCACATGGCGATGGGCTCGGCATCACCCTCGTCGTCGCCACCGCTTCGCCGCCGACGCAGCGGCACGGTGTCGCTGATCGTCGTGTCGATCGGACTCGCGCTGTTCCTTCGCAGCGCGTACCAGGTGATCTTCGGCGCCAACCCCCGGTCGTACGATCAGTACGCGATCCAACGGGCGTGGCACCTCGGGCCGCTCGACATCCTCCCGAGGGATGTCGCCAGCATCGGCATCGCGCTGGTCCTGCTCGTCACCGTGGGACTGCTGCTGCTGCGGACCCGACTCGGAACGGCGGTGCGGGCCGTCACCGACAACGGTGACCTCGCCGAGTCGTCGGGGATCGACGTGCAGGGCGTCATTCGGGTGGTCTGGGTCGCCTGCGGCGCCCTCACCGCCGCGAGCGGCGTCCTGCTCGGCCTCACCGACACCGTCCAGTACGACATGGGATTCCGAGTGCTCCTCGTCACCTTCGCCGCGGTCATCTTGGGCGGCCTCGGGACCGCGTTCGGCGCGATGGTCGGAGGCGTGCTTCTCGGCGTCGTCACCGAGGTCAGCACGTACTGGATCCCGGTCGACTTCAAGTTCGCCCTCGCCCTCGGCGTGCTCATCGTCGTGCTCCTCATGCGGCCGCAGGGCATCCTGGGAGTCCGGGAGCGGATCGTATGAACGGGACGGCGCACTGATGGACTTCGGGCACGCCATCACCGACGGGATCCGCGCCGCGGTCGGCGTGCCCGCAGCGGCCTACGCGCTCGCGGCGATCGGCCTCAACGTCCAGTACGGGTTCACCGGTCTGGTCAACTTCGGTCAGGTCGGGTTCCTGCTCGTCGGTGCCTACGGCACCGCGATCACCGCCGACGGCGGCGCGCCGCTGTGGCTCGCCGTCATCGTCGGCATCCTCGCCGCGGTGGCGCTCGGGATCCTGCTCGGCATCCCGACACTGCGGCTGCGCGCCGACTATCTCGCGATCGTGACCATCTCGGCCGCCGAGATCCTGCGGATCAGCGCCAACTCTCGCCAGCTCGAGGGGTTCACCGGCGGGGCGTTCGGCATCAAGGGTTTCGCCAACTCCTTCTTCGACATCAACCCGATCCCGCAGGGGCGGTACGGGATCGGCGACGTGTCCTTCGACCATCGCACCCTGTGGATCATCTCGGTCGCGTGGGTGTGCGTGATCCTCACGTCGTTGCTCGTGTGGCTGCTCGTCCGCAGCCCGTACGGACGCATGCTCCGGGCCATCCGGGAGGACGAAGACGCGGCCCGCAGTCTGGGCAAGAACGCCTTCGCGACGAAGCTCCAGAGCCTGGTGATCGGTGGCGTGATCGGCGCGCTCGGTGGGATCGTCATCGCGATCGACGCGCAGTTCACCAACGCCGACTACTGGAGGTCGGCGTTCACGTTCTTCACGTACACGGTGCTCATCCTCGGCGGGGTCGCCACGATCTTCGGACCGATCATCGGATCGATGCTGTTCTGGTTCGTCTTCCAGGGGCTCGACACCGTGCTGCGGCAGGCGATCACCGAGGGGTACTTCGGGGACGCGCTCAACCCCAGCGACACCGGCCCCATCCGGCTGGCCCTGGTCGGGCTCACGCTCATCCTCCTCATGGTCTTCCGGCCGCAGGGCCTGTTCGGCAACCGGGCGGAGGCACTCGTCGATGAACAGTGATGCGCTCCTCGTCGCGCGTGGCATCCGACGGTCGTTCGGCGGCCTCCTCGCAGTGGACGTCGAGCACTTCGAGGTGCTGAAGGGCGCGATCCTGGCCCTCATCGGGCCCAACGGCGCGGGGAAGACGACGTTCTTCAACATCCTCACCGGCTTCGAGCGCGCCGACGCGGGGGAGTGGACCTTCGACGGTGTGCCGCTCGCGGGCGAGCCCGCCTACCGGATCGCCCGCGCCGGGATGGTGCGCACGTTCCAGATCCCGAAAGCCCTCGCCCGTATGACCGTCCTCGACAACATGAAGCTCGCGGCCCCGCACCAGCGCGGCGAGCGATTCCTGCCCGCGCTCGCGCCTGGCGCGTGGCGGCACCAGGACCGTGAGATCGAGGAACGCGCGCTGGAGCTCCTCGAGTGGGTCGGCCTCGGCGACAAGCGCGAGGACTACGCGGGCTCCCTCTCGGGTGGCCAGCGCAAGCTTCTCGAGCTCGGCCGCGCGCTAATGGTCGATCCGCGGCTCGTGATGCTCGACGAACCCACCGCGGGTGTGAATCCGGTGCTCACCGAACAGCTCCTCGGCCGGATCCGGGACCTGCGGGAACGAGGCCTCACCGTCGTCTTCGTCGAGCACGACATGGACGTCGTCGCCACGATCAGCGATCGGGTGGTGTGCATGGCCCAGGGCCGGGTCATCGCGGAGGGCGATGCGGCCTCGATCGCGCGCGACCCGGCGGTGATCGACGCCTACCTCGGGACGCGCCACGGCGAGCGGGTCGCGGTGGAGTCGTGATCTCGCCCGCACCGCTCCTCGAGGCCCACGGCATCACGGCCGGCTACGTGGCCGGTGTCGACATCCTGCGGGGGTGCGACCTGACCCTGGGCGAGGGCGAGCTGGTGGGTGTGATCGGGCCGAACGGGGCCGGCAAGTCGACGCTGGTGAAGGCGCTGTTCGGGCTGGTACCGGTGCGGTCGGGCCAGGTGAGGTTGCGCGGCGAGGACATCACGTCGCGCCCGGCGCACGAGCTCGTGCAGCGGGGCGTCGGCTACGCGCCGCAGCTCCGCAATGTGTTCTCCACTCTCACGGTCGCCGAGAACCTTCGCATGGGCGCCTACCGCTCACCCGCTCTCTTCGAGGAACGGCTCGAGACTGTGACGCAGCTGTTTCCCGTGCTCGGCGAGCGCCGCAACGAGCGGGCCGGCTCGTTGTCAGGCGGCCAGCGCCACATGCTCGCGATGGCGCGCGCCCTCATGCCCGCGCCCTCCGTGCTGCTGCTCGACGAGCCGTCGGCCGGCTTGTCGCCGATGCTCCAGGACCAGGTCTTCGACTGGGTCGAGGTGATCAACGACGCCGGCACTGCGATCGTGATGGTGGAGCAGAACGCCCGCCGCTGCCTCCAGATCTGCGACCGCGGCTACGTGCTCGACCAGGGTCAGAACGCCTACGAGGACACGGGTGAGAAGCTTCTCCACGACCCGAAGGTCATCGAGCTGTACCTCGGCACGCTCGCCACGGTCCGCTGACGGGAGTCGACGCGAAGCGGGGGCCCGGTTGCCCGGGCCCCCGCTCGACCCTCGTGCTGGCTCTGTCGAGTCAGCCGATCTTGATCTGGCTCGACGGGTCCTCCGTCTGCACCTTGCCCGCGGTGTCGTACGACCACACGTCGTAGACGCCCTGGTTGGGCTCGGTCTTCCCGAACTTGTCGAACTTCGAGGACGCGCCCCGCCAGTGGATGGTCTTGCCGTCCTCGAGGAGCGTCTTGCAGTCGGCGAACGTGTCGCAGTCCTCCTTGCCCTTCAGGTTGGCGGTGAAGTTCTTCTTGAGCTTCGCCGGGTCGTCCGACTTCGCCTTCACGGCCGCGAGGGCAGTGAGGATGGTGCAGTCGTAGTAGTACGCGGAGAAGATCGGGTCGACGCCCTTGGCCGCGAAGACGGGCTGGAACGGGCTCTGGATGCCCGCCGGTGCGCCCGCCGGGGCGGTGCCCTTGATGCCCTCCGCCTTGGATGCGTCGGACGGGTCGAGGGTCGTCGCGAACTTGCTGCTCTGCATGCCGTCGGCCGTGTAGAGCGGGACGTCACCGGGGCCGATGCCCTTGGCGATCATGGTCTGTACGACCTTGGCGCCGTCGTCGTTGAACCCGATGACGATCACCGCATCCGGCTTCTTCGACGCGACCTTCTGCACGTCGGAGTCGAAGTTCGAGCCCTTGGCGTCGTAGGCGACATTGGCGACGACCTTGGCGCCACCCTGCTTCAGGGCCTTGTTCAACGCCTTGCCGAAGCCGACGCCGTACGAGTCGTTCCGGGTGAGGATCCCGACCTTGCTGTGCCCGTCGGAGAGCACCAGCTCGGCGAGAGCCGGGCCCTGGAGGCGGTCGGGTGGCGCGGTGCGGAAGAAGTACCCACCGGCCTTGGGCTTCGACAGATCGGCCGACGTGGTCGATCCCGAGCACGTCAGCACCGCGTTCGTCTTGATCTTGTCGATGATCCCGAGCGCGGTGCTAGAAGAGGCCGGGCCCATGATGGCGTCGACCTTGTCCGACGTGAGCAGCCGGTCGAGCGTCTGGCTCGCGACCTGTGGGTCGGTGCCGTCGTCGCCGGTGACCTCCTTCACGGGCTGGCCGTTCACGCCGCCGGCGGCGTTGATCTCGTCGACGGCGATGCCGACGGGTAAGCGCAGCGAATCGAGGATCGCACTCAAGTCACCGGTCTCGGGCGCCAGGCTCCCGATGACGAGCTGGCCATCCTTGTTCCCCCGATCGGCCTGGGCGCCGGCGGGCGCCGCGTATGCAGCGCTGACCGCGGCCACCGTGACGACGGACGCCAGTTGTAGCAACCGGGATCGCAGCATCACGTTTGCTCCTTGTTCAGGCGATGTTCAGGTGATGTCCGGACACTAGCGACGAATCAGTGCGAATTCCATGGGCCGGGATCGGGACCCTGAGGGCGGCGCCGGAACGGCGATCGTCAGGGGCTCGACCTCAATCGTCGTCGCTCCGTCTTCGCTTGCCTCGATCGCGGGATCGACGATCGGTCGACGCATCCGCGCCTCGGAGCTCCAACGGACCCATCCGCGCCAGCGCAGCGCGGGCGAGCGCTCGATCGCGTGAGCTCTGCGTGTGGACCGCGACCCAGACCGGCCCGGACGAAGCGTCTTCGAAGGTGACGGTCCACTCCTCCGACAAGCCGACCCCACGCTCGAAGGCCAGGAACACACCCAAGGTGGCGCCGAGCAAGCCACCCCCGACCATGCCCGTGGCGAGCGCAGCCGCGCTCACGTTCCAGCCGGAGGCGGTGGCGACGATCGCCCCGAGCGCGGCGCCGGCGACCAGACCACCGCCGAGTCCGAGCAAGAAGCCGCGCGCCAGGCGCGGGAGCAGATACCCGACGAGCTGCCGGTCGGCCGGCCCTGGCCTGGCGGGGTGGCGGGCGGCGTCGGCGCCCCGGCCGAGCAGCTCGATCTCGCCGGCATCGACGCCGGCGTGCTCGACGGCCTGAATCGCGGCTCGGGCCTCGCGAAGGTCGTCGAAGCGCGCCATGAGAGGCGGCACCGCGCCAGGAGCATGGCGCGACGTCGGCGCCGGCCGACCCGCGCCGGCCGTTCGAGAGCTGGTCCTTCTGGTGTCCACAGCTGTCCACCGGCTTCCATGCTCGTTCGGAGCGCCGGGTTACGCGCGGACATTCCCGTTGGACTCGAGGACGAAACCGTGCTCGGTCCCCGCCGGCCTTGGATCGGCTACCCGTCGCCGCGCGCTTCGTGGGCGGCGAGCACGTCCCGGGCGCGACGGACCATCGGCTCCGACTCGGTGAACCGAGCGACCAGGGCGCGCGCTAGTTGGCTGACCGCGGCACGACGAGGTTCGCGACGGTTCCTTGTCCGGGTGCGGAGCGGAGCTCGAGCTGCCCCCCGATTGCGGCCATCCGCTCTCGGACGCAGAAGAGCCCATAACCCGTGCCGGCGTCCGCGGCGTTGTGCAGCGCGAAGCCGTGACCGTCGTCGGCGATGTTGACGCTCAGTGCGTCGGACGCGAACGCGAGGACGATGCTGACGGAGGCCGCGGCGGCATGCTTCTCGACGTTGTGAAGCAGCTCTTGGACGCTGCGTGCGAGCGCCGACTTGGTATCGGTGTCCGTAAGGTCGTCGTCACCGCGAATGATGAGCCGGCACGCGGTGCCGGTCTCGGCCTCGTAGCGGGTTGCCAGATCACGCAGGCTCACCGTGAGGCTCTGGCTCTCGATGCCGCGCTCGCGGAGGCCTCGAACAGACCGGCGGGCTTCGTCGAGGCCGTCGTGCGCGTGGCGCCCGGCAACTTCGATGTGCCCCACGCCCGCCGCGGTGTCGTGCAGTTCCAACGCCGACAGCGCACTCTGGAGCTGGAGCTGGATGGCGTAGAAGCGTTGGGTGAGGCCGTCGTGGAGCTCTCGCGCGAGCCGGTTGCGCTCCTCGATCATTCCGAGCCGGGCGCGGTCCTTTGTCAGCCGGCTGTTCCAAACCGCCATCGCGATCAGGTCGGCCATCGCCCGCACCCTTCGGTGGGTGTCCTCGGGAGGAGGGTCGGCGTCGAACGCCACCAGTCGCCCGAGCTCGACGTTGCCGACTGCGAGTGGCGCGGAAACCATCGCCGTTCCGGGGTGATCGGGAGACGGGACGTTTGGGCTCCCGAATCGGCGTTTGTCGCCGAGCGGTTCGCGCAGCTCCACTTCGCAGCCAGCGAATCCGAAGCGCAGGCTCGCGAGATCGAGGGCGTGGGGCAGCACGGTCTCGGTTTCCACGTGCGACCCGAGCGTGCGGCCGATCTCGTAGAGCGTTGTCGCCTCGAGCACACGCCGCTTGAGGTCCTCGTACAGACGCGCCCGCTCGATCGCGACGCCGAGCTGGCCTGCGACGACCTTGGTGAACTCGAGATCCTCAGCCTCGATCTGTCGCTTGGGGTCCCGGCTGCAGACGACCACGACCCCGTAATTGGTCGATGACGACTCGATCCGGCAAGCAATCGCGGTCCTCACGGCCTCGGGGATGATCGTCCGGCGCTCCACCTCGGTGATACTCGAGTAGCCGTAGCGCTCGTCGCTGACGTCGAACACCAGAGGCTCCCGGGATCGGAACGCCCGGCTCGGGAAGCTGGAGGTATCAGGGCGGTGGAGCTCGAGGGGCCCGAGCTCGTGGAGGAAGCCGACCGGGCTGTGGCTGACGAGGAGCTGACGCTCTTCGTCGTACAGGTACACGCAGCCGCTGCTGAGACCGGTGACTTCGAGGAGTGACTGGACGGCCCGATTCAGGACCTCGGACGTGTCGAGCGACCCACTGAGCGCGCAGGCGATGACGTGCAGTGCCTGGAGTTGCTTGGTCTGCGCAAGCAACTTGCCGCTGGCGATTTCCGAAACCGGTTCCGTCGGCCTCGGACTCTGCATCGTTCCCCCTCTTGCGGACTGGGAGTGTACCGGTCTTCTCGGCGACGCACACCGGCTGTTCGGCCGATGCGTTCTTTCGTCCGGATGGCCAATAGTCCTCGAGGCGTTCGCTGTTCAAGATGAGTCGCAGGAGTGGCACCGAGATGTCGCGCGCCGGCGGACAGCGGAGGGGACGACGGATGACGAAGACGACGCAGGACGGTATGCAGATTCCGCTCGGGAGCGATGTCGCGAGCACACCGCACCGCCAGTACCAGCCTTACCTGGAGGCGGTCTGGGGTTTCAAGAACCACTGGTACCCGGCCCTCTTCAGCCACGAGCTCACTCAGGAAGGTCTGCAGGCAATCCGGATCGCGGGTGTGCCGATCCTGCTACGCCGGGTTGACGGCGAGGTGTTCGCGGTACGGGACCAGTGCCTCCACCGCGGTGTCCAGCTCTCGGCGCGGCCACTCTGCCTTACCGAGGACACCGTCACCTGTTGGTATCACGGCTTCACCTATGGCGTGCGTGACGGCAAGCTGCGAACGATCGTCGCTGCCCCTGACGACGAGCTGATCGGCAAGGTTGGCATCCAGACGTTCCCGGTGCGGGAAGTCAACGAGATGATCTTCGTCTTCGTCGGCGACGAGGGGTTCGAGCCGTTGCCCGACATCGCCGAGGACCTTCCGTCACGGATTCCTGCCGACAAGCCGCAGCACGTCGCCTATCCGCTCGATCCCGACACCATGCTGCTCGGGATCCGCCGGGTCGCAAGCTCGAACTGGCGCCTCGCTGTCGAGAACGGCTTCGACCCCGGCCACCTGCTGATGCACCGCGACTGCACCGTCGTCCTCGCGCACGACATCGCACTGCCCCTGGGCATCAACCCGAACTCGCCCGAGGCCATCCAGGTCATCGAGGACGACAACGGTCCGAAGGGCATCTCGAACGAGTACGAGGGCGGCCACTACGACCTCGTACTCGAGAACGAGCTCCTCGGGTTGCGCGCACAGGGCGGCCAACCGCTACCCGGTCTGCGTACCTCGATGTATGTGCCGGGGGTGCTCATGGTCGAGAGTTGGCCGCAGCCGGGCATGACTCAATACGAGTGGTACGTGCCAATCGACGACAAGACGCACATGTACTGGGAGGTGCTTGCGCGTCGGTGCACCACTCCTGATGAGCGCGCCCGGTTCGAGTACGAGTTCAAGCACGTCTGGCGTGAAGAGGCGTTGTTCGGTTTCAACAATCATGACGTGTTCGCGCGGGAGCAGATGGAGAACTTCTATTCCTCCGACGGGGGCCCCGGCTGGGAAGACGAACAGCTGTGCGCGATGGATGCAGTGATCGTTGGGTGGCGGAAGCTCGCCGCCCGATACAACCGCGGTATTCAGACACCGCAGGCCCATCCGAGCCCGCGCTGCTGACGCGCCGCATCAGGGAGCCCCGAAGGCGGGCGCTCGTGGTCTTCGAAGATCGGTTGCACGAGGTCGTCCTCGAGTTCGATGACGGAGTTGCGCGTACCGTCGCCGTGCCCGAGCACAAGACGGTGCTCGACGCGGCGTTGGAAAGTGGTATCCAGCTCGCGCACCAGTGTCGGTCGGGAAGCTGCGGAACGTGCTCGGCGCGAGTCGTCGAGGGCGAGGCGGTGATGGCGGCCGACCGCGCGCTAGGTCTGCTCCCCAGTGAGATCGCAGCCGGTCACCGACTCACGTGCTCGACGTACGTGAAGTCGAGGGCTTTGGTCCGGCTCCCTTATCCCAGCGAGCTCGCGTTCGGTCCGCTGCCCAAGCGGCGCGAAGGCGTAATCACCGCGGTCCGGTGGCTGACCCCCCGCGTCGTTCGGCTAGAGGTCCGTTTCACCGACCATGAACGCGTGTCGTTTGCGGCCGGGCAGTACATGCGTCTCGAGATCCCCGGAACGGACGAGTGGCGCTCGTACTCGATGGCGACGACGAAGGCCGAGCTGCCGAACGTCGCCTTCCTCGTAAAGGTTCTGCCCTTCGGTGTGATGTCCGACTACCTGCGGCTGGCATTACCGGGTGACCGGCTGTGCCTCGAAGGACCGTTCGGTTCGTTCCGGCTCCGACCATCGTCGCGGCCACATCTCATGGTGGCCGGCGGCACGGGACTCGCGCCGATCCTGGCCATGCTGGAGGAGCTGCGCCTGGCAGCCGGCCGCACGCCTCGAGTCACCTTGTGCTTCGCCTGCTCGTCGGAGGACGAGCTGTTCCATGTTGACGAGCTTGAACTGCGAAGCATGTGGATGCCGACCCTCGACGTCCGCGTCGGCGTCTCGCGGCCCCGGAGCGACGCATATGGCGGGCGCGTCGGCAACCCCGTTGCCTTGATGACCAGCAACGACTTCGCAGGCGGGGAGGCGGACGTGTACCTCTGCGGACCATCGGGGATGGTTGATGCGGCGCGTGGGCGCGCCCTTGCGGCCGGGGTTCCCGACGAGCGGATCCGCTCGGAGCAGTTCCTTGCCAGCCGCTATGGGTAGCCGGACGCGCTCGCCCGACGCCTTCGAGCGTGACGTCGAACGGACGATGGCGTGCTTCGACCGGGCTGAGTTCCGCGACCTCCTGGTCGAGATGATCGAGGTGCCGAGCCCCACCGGGGACGAGGCGCCCCTGGCTCTGGTCCTCGCCCAGCGCCTCGCCGACTTCGGGCTCGACGCACGTGTCCAGCCGCTCGATGACCGGCAGGCGAACGCGGTCGGACATCTCCGCAGCAGCGTGACCGACGGCCCCGAGCTTCTCCTCTACGCGCCGATCGACACGCACCTGGCCGGTGACGAGGCCGTTGACCTTCCCCAGGCCGGCGAGCGGCTCACCGAGCTGCAGCGGAATCACGCGACGGTTCGGGGCTGGGAGATCGCCGGACTCGGCGCGGAGAACCCGAAGGGCTTCGCGGCCTGTGTCATCACGGCGGCGCGCTGTATCGCAGCTTCGGGCATCAAGCTTCGCGGTGATCTCCTCGTCGGGCTCGGCGCGGGAGGCATGCCGACGAATCCGCCGCTCGGCTCGTGTCGACGGAATATCGGGCACGGGGCGGGTGTCACCTTCATGCTCCAGCAGGGCCTGCGGCCGGATTACGCGGTGATCGCGAAGCCGGAGTGGGGCGTGTCCTGGGAAGAGGTGGGCGTCACCTGGTTCCGGGTCCGCGTGCGTGGTGCGCTGGGCTACGCGGGGATCCGGCACGTCCTTCCCTATCGGAACCCAGTGCTCGGCGCGGCAGCAGTGGTGCGGGAGCTCGAGGCTTGGTTCCCGGAGTACGCGGCCGCGCACTCCTCCGGGCTCGTCGCGCCTCAGGGCGTGGTCGGTGCCATCGAAGGTGGCTTCACCCACAAGCCCACCTTCGTGCCCGCCACGTGCGACTTGTACCTCGACATGCGCGTCAGCCCGCGCGATGACCCACGGGACGTTCGTCGTGAGCTGGAGGCTCAGCTCGAGGCGATCCGGGCCCGCGAGCGTGACCTGGATTGCGACGTGGAGATGCTGCTGGCGATCCCAGGGTCGCACACGCCGCCCGGAACTTGGGTCGTCCAGAGCTTGATCCGCGCCTGGGAGGCGATGGAGCAGCGTCCCCATCAGGCGCCTGCCAACGCCAGCGGAGCGACCGACGTGGCGATCCTCCGCATGTGGGGGATACCGACCGCACGGCTCGGCGTCCCCCACGATGCCGTGGGGCGAGAAGGGCCGTGGGCGGGAGTGGATGACTTGCCCATGAACATGGTGCACGTCGATGACTGCGCCCGCTTGGTCGAAGCGCTCGTGCGTGTCGCGCTCGATACCTGTGGGCGGTCGCGTGCGGAGATCGTGGAGGCCGGCACATCGGCAAAGGAGACGAAGTCGTGACGATTCGCAGACTCGCGTACCTTGACTTCGGGGTCTCCGACCTCGACACGTGGCGAGCACTCGCGGTAGACGTGCTCGGCGCGGAGCTACGAGGCGACTCGCCGCCCACCGAGGTGCTCCTCCGTCTCGACGAGCGGCATCACCGCATCCGCCTCGTCCAAGCGGCAGAGGACGCACTCGTCGCGGTGGGCTGGGAAGTCGATGACGAACGTGCTCTCGACGCGGCGGGTGCCCGGATTCGCGAGTTCGGCATCGAGGTCGAACGGGTCGGCGACGCCGCGGCGGCTGCGCGCGGTGTGGCGGGTCTGGCGCGCTTTCGCGATCCGCAGGGAGTCGCGTGCGAGCTCGCCTGGGGGGCATGTGACACCGGTACGCCCATGCGGCCGAGCAGACCACTGAGCGGCTTCAAGACAGGTGAACTGGGCATCGGGCACGTCGTGTTCATGGCCGCCGACCTCGAGAAGGGCTCCACCTTCTACCGTGACGCGCTCGGCTTCCGAGTCAGCGACGTCATCGTCGTATCGGGCATGAGAGCGATGTTCTTGCATTGCAATGCCCGGCATCACTCCATCGCACTCGTGGAGGCGCCGACGCCGGACCTGAATGGTCGGCTTCTGCACTTCATGCTCGAGGTGCAATCACTCGACGATGTCGGCCGCGCCTACGACCGGTGTCTCGACGGCGCCGCACCGATCGCGCTCTCGCTGGGCCGACACACCAACGACCAGATGACCTCCTTCTACCTCCGGACGCCGTCCGACTTCGAGATCGAGTACGGCTGGGGCGGACGAGAGCTTCCTGACGGCGACTTCGTGGCCGGCAGCTACTCGGCCCCGTCACGCTGGGGTCACCGCCCGCTCCTCGACGAGCGAGCGACCCCTTGATGAGCGCGTCCGAGGCCCCGATTCGCGACGCAGCCAGCGGATCTGCCGCGGCGACCCCGCTGCTCGAGGCACGCGCCGTCACGAAGCGGTTCCCCGGTGTGGTGGCGCTGCAAGACGTCGATTTCGAGCTGCGCCCTGGCGAGATCCACACGCTCGCAGGCGAGAACGGCTCCGGGAAGTCGACGTTGATGAAGATCCTCGCAGGCGTCCTCCGACCCGACGCCGGAAGCGTGACCGTCGATGGCACCAACCTCCTCCACGGTGGCGTTGCCAACGCGCTCGCGCACGGCGTCACGCTGATCACGCAGGAGCTGGCGCTCGTACCCGATCTCACGGTGGCCGAGAACATCTTTCTCGGCCACCGACATCGTCGTCGCCGCGGCTACATCGACTGGCGTGCCACACGCGCGGCAGCGAGTGTCATCCTCGAACGCCTCGGGGTCGATCTCGATCCCGAGCAGCGTGTCGGCATGCTGGCCGTCGACCAGCAGCAGATCGCGGAGATCGCACGAGCGCTCTCCTTCGACACGCGCGTCCTGCTCATGGACGAGCCCACCAGCTCTCTCGACCCGACTGAAGTCGGTCTGCTCTTCCAGGTCATGCGCCAGTTACGCGACGAAGGTGTCGCCGTAGTGTTCGTGTCGCACCGGTTGCCCGAGATGCTCGACGTGGGTGACCGCGTGACCGTGCTGCGCGACGGCGCCATTGTCGCCGAGGGTTGCCGGGGGGATGTCGACGAGCGCTGGCTCGTGAGAAGCATGGTTGGGCGAGAGCTCAAGACCTTCTTCCCGCCGCGACCCGAGCGGCACATCGGCGCTGTGCTCGACGTGAATGGGCTCCGCGATCGCGCGGGTCGCGTGCGGGACGTCTCGTTCGAGCTCCTCGGAGGACAGATCACCGGCCTCGCCGGTCTCGTCGGCGCGGGTCGTACCGAGCTCGTCGAGACCATCGTGGGGTTCCGGCCCCGGGCCGCGGGGCGCGTGCGCCTAGGGGAAGCCGATGTTCCCTGTCACCCGGCGGCCGCGCTGGCAGCCGGCATCGCGCTCGTGTCCGACGACCGGCAGCGTAAGGGCTCAGTCGCGACGATGTCGGTGCGCGACAACGTCCTCCTCGCCGAGCGCCGCACGGCCCTAGGGCTACGACACCGGCGCAGCGAGCGAGCCCTCGCCCAGAGCTGGTGTAACCGGCTCACGATCCGCTGTCCGGACGTCGAACGGCCGCTCACCGAGCTGTCCGGCGGGAATCAGCAGAAGGTCATGCTCGCCCGGTGTCTGTCGCGCGAGCCCAAGGTGCTGCTGCTCGACGAACCCACTCGTGGGATCGATGTTGGCGCGAAAGCCGAGATCTACCGACTGGTCGTTGAGCTCGCCGAGCGCGGAGTCGCCATCCTCCTCGTCTCTTCCGAGCTGACGGAGATCCTCTCGCTATGCGAGCGGGTGCTCGTCATGCAGGGGGGGCAGCTCGTGGCTGATCTCCGAGACGACCTGACCGAAGCGCGCATCGTCGCCGCAGCCACGGGGGTGCCCACATGACTTCGCAAACGGACGCCGATCTCGAGCGCGTCCAAGTCCGCACGGTCGAGGGAACGCCTGCGGCGCACGTCAGCGTCGGTCTGTCCGGCCTACGTCGACGACTCACCGCCCGGCTGAGCCTCGAGGCGCTGCCGAGCTACTCCGGTGTGCTCGCGGCCTTGATCGTGCTCGTGCTGGTGCTCGCGCTCACTCAACCGCAATTCTCGACCACCGAGAACATCCTCAACATCCTTCGCACGAGTGCCATCCCGATGATGCTCGCCATCGGCGTGACGTTCACCATCCTGCTCGGGGGCATCGACTTGTCGGTCGGGTCGCTCCTCGCGTTGAGCGGCGTCGTGCTGTTCGGGCTCCTTGGCGTCGTGCCCGAACCGGTCGCCGTGCTCGGCGCGGTGCTCTTCGGGGCGGCGCTCGGCGCCTTGACGAACGGGCTGTTCATCGGGTGGTTGCGTCTGCCTCCTTTGGTCACCACGCTGGGCACCCTCGCGGCGTTTCGCGGCTTCGCCTACATCTTCACCGACGGCACGACAAAGTACGTCGACCGGTATCCCCTGGTCGCCGACCTCGGCGACGGCTCGGTCGGCGGGGTGCCGATCCCGGTCATCATCGTCACGGTTGTCGCGGCTCTCGCCGTGTTCACGCTGCGTGCCACGTACTTCGGTCGCGACGTCTACGCGATCGGCGGCAACCGGGAGGCGGCACGCCTTTCCGGAATCCCCATCGCACGCGTCACGGTGCTCATCTATCTCGTTTCGGGCGCGACCGCGGGCCTGGCGGGGGTCATGCAAGCCGGACGTCTCGCGTCAGTATCGCCGGGCGTTGCCCAAGGCCTGGAGCTCTACGTGGCCGCGGCCGTCCTGCTCGGCGGTACGAGCCTGGCAGGTGGGCGCGGCGGGATTGTCGGCACCGTTGTCGGCGTGCTGCTCCTTGTCACCATCGAGAACGGTCTCACGCTCATTGGCGTGTTGTCGTACTGGCAGCAGGTGGTGACCGGATCGATCCTCGTGATCGCCGTACTCCTCGATCGCCTGCGCGAGCAGCTGATCATCCGCCGCGGGGCGAAAGCGGCGCTCTCTTGACATCACACCATCCGGCGAGGACGGGCCAGAACGGAACGGGAGGGAAGGAAATGCCAGCCAAACGAATGGTGAGAGCAATCTCAAGCGCGGAGATCGAGAGCTACAACCGAGACGGCGTCGTGTGGCTGAACGACATCATCGACCCGGCCTGGGCGGAATTCGTGATCGCCGCGATCACCGATCTCCGGTCGAACCCTGACGCCGGCCATGCTCTCGACTTCACGGGACTGCGTCTGGCGGCGGAGTCGGAAGCCCAGCCCGAGTTCACGGCGTCGGGCGCGTGGGCCGACGAGAACCGCGAGTTCGCGGCCACGAATGCGCTTGGTCGTCCCCAACTCGTCGACATCGGCGACGGCGAGCTCGGACACTTCCTGTCAGTTACCGGGGCGTTCCTCACGCACCCAATGATCCGCGAGGTCGTTGCCGCCTCGCCGCTGGGTGAGGTGGCCGCGACTCTCATGGGTTCAAGGCGTGTCTTCGTGTACGGCGATCAGGTCTTGGTGAAGCCGCCGCGCACAGCCGAGAAGACCGTTTGGCACCAGGACCTGCCCTATAACCACGTCATGGGTGAGCAGGTCTGCGCGGTCCGCCTGCCGTGCCAGGTCGAGACTGACGACATCGGCCCGGTCTCGTACGTGGCGGGCTCGCACGCTGACGGCACTGTATACAAGGTCAACTTCTTCATCTCCGATGGTGTGAACCCGGAAGACGACGGCGCGGACGTTCCCGAGATCGGCGAGGGCGACCCAGCCATCGTCACGTGTTATCCGAAACCGGGTGACCTTGTGGTTCACCACCTCCGAACACTGCACGCAGGCGGTGCGAACGTCTCCGACTCGAAGACACGGCAGGCGATCACCGTCCGGTACTGCGGCGACGACGCGAGGCGTCGCTTCAGGAAGTTCGCGCCGCCACAAGACATGGACAATCTTCAGGACGGCGACAGCTTCGACCAGGATCCCGAGAATCATCCGATGGCATGGCCGCGCGCCTAGCCAGCTTGCTTGCGCACAGAAGGAGTGCCGACATGTACGTCGCTCGCATCGTGTATCCGTCCTCGGACTCCGGACGGTTCGATCTCGACCACTACCGAACCGTGCATGGCCCCCTCGGGCTGCGGTTACTGCGCAAGCACGTGCAGGTCGAGCCGCAGCGTTGGGATCTCGACACGAATGCGCGCAGCCCATTCCCCGACGCGCCCCCTGCTTACCAGTGCGCCAGCTCCCTCTATTTCCGCACCGAACAGGAGGCGGCTCGCTTCATGGCCCTCTTCGGCATCGCCGAAGCCGCCGAAGAGCTCATGGCCGATATTCCCAAATTCACCGACGTGCAGCCGCAAATCACGGTGTGCGCGGTCGAGGAAATCGACCCGGCCACCATTTCCTGACGCGCTGAGCGCTGACATGCGAGCGCCGGTACCGATGAGGGTGGCTGGCCTGGCCCGTCCACGCGCTTCGTCGCGCGTCCGAATCGGAGCGACATGTTCGGCCATCGGGACAGGTCGATGAATGTCCGATCGGACAATTCCGCCCGATGAACATCGTCCGTACGATCACTTCGCTGCGAGCGATCGGCGTCTGTCGCCGTCGTTCGATCCTATGGGGGCAAGTCGCGGCGCGCGGAGCCGCCAGGGGGGAACACAGTGAAGACACACAAGACGGTCGTGGCGCTCTTCGTCGCGCTGGCGATCATGGGCGGAACTGCCGTCTCAGCGGCGGGTGCTCCACGTGGAGTCGATGCAAGCGCAAAGAAGAAGAACTTCACGGTCGCGTTCTCGTTGCCGACCGGCGCGAACCCCTTCCTCAAGGCGACGAGCGATGCTCTTGGCGCATACGTCAAGCACGCCGGCGGCCAGTACAAGACCACCGACGCCCACCTGAATCCCAACCAGCAGATCGCTGACATCGACCAGCTCGTCGCCGAGCAAGTCGACGCGATCGCGCTCGTCGCGTTCGACGCGAAGTCAGTCGGCCCCGCCCTAAGGCGGGCTCACGACGCCGGGATCAAGGTGTTCGGCGTCGTCTTCGACATCAACTACGACGGCGCACCGCCCGCTGCACCGGTCGACGGACAGGTGCTCGACGACCGGCCGCAGATCGCGAAGGACCAGGCCGTGTACGTCAACAAGCGCCTCCACGGCAAGGGGCAGGTCGCCTACATCGACTTCGGCTTCCCGGTCCCGGCGCTTCAGTTCTCGCAGAAAGCGTTCAGCCAGGACCTAGACCAGTACCGGGGTCTCGACCTCGTGGGCACGTTCAAGAACCCCACCGACGACACGGCCGGTGGGCGGACACAGGCCGACGACGCACTCACCAAGTACCCCGACCTGAATGCGATCGTGGCCTACAACGACACGACGGCCCTCGGCGCGGCCAGCGCGGTGTCGGCGGCGGACAAGACCAGCGACGTGGTCATCGTCGGCGCGCAGCTCGAGCCAGCCGGGGCCACCGCGATCAAGCGCGGCAAGCTCGACGCCAGCGCCGACAACCAACCCGTAGTGATGGGCACGGAGCTCGGCAAGCTCATCATCGCCGTGGTGCAGGGCAAGCCGCGGTCGCAGTGGCACAAGACCGTCATCGTCCCGGCCAAGTTCTACGACAAGAGCAACATCCGGGACTGGGTCACTTGGGACAGGCAGATCGCCGCCATCAGCAAGAAGAAGTGACGGGTGCCGCCCGAGGCGCTCGCGCGTCCCCTATCCTTCCCCCGGTCCGCTAGGCGCGTGGAGCGGACCGGGGGAGGCGCCGGGATGGCGGGCTCGGGTTCCCGGAAGAGGATCCGAGTGCTCCTCGTCGATGATCACCCGATCGTGGTCGACGGGCTGTCGGCGGTGTTCACTCGCGAGCGCGATCTCGAGGTCATCGGGTCGGCCGCCGACGGTGTGCAGGCGCTCGAGCAAGCCGCGATCGCCCGGCCCGACGTCGTGCTGCTGGACCTTGCCATCCCCCCGCCGGCCGGTGCCGAGCTGATCCGGCGTCTCCGCGACGTCGTACCCGACACGCGCGTGCTGATCCTGACGACCTATGACGACGACGAGCACCTGTACGAGGCGGTGTCGGCCGGCGCCTCCGGATACGTGGTGAAGGGCTCGCCGGTCGCTGAGGTCATCGAGTCCGTCCGGGCCGTCCACCGCGGCCAGTCGCGGCTCACTCCTGAGCTCACCGCCCGGCTGTTCGCCCGGGTGTCCAGCCAGCCGAGTGACGCGAGCCCATCGCCGGCAGGGTCCGAGCTGACCGCACGCGAACGCGAGGTGCTGCAGATGCTGGTCACCGGCGCCAGCAACCAGGAGATCGCCGACGTGATCTTCGTCTCGCCCCGGACGGTGAAAGCGCACCTGGCCTCGATCTTCCAGAAGCTCGGCGTCCACGACCGCACCGCGGCGGCGATGGAGGCGGTGCGACGTGGCTTCGTGGAGCTGCCCGCAGGCGAGGGTTGAGACCATGGTCGACCTTCACGCCGTCGCGGCCGCGTTGCATGCGGCCGAGCAGCAGCGGGCACCGATCGACCCGCCGAGCGAGCGGTGGTCCCAGCTCACCGTCGACGACGCCTACCGGATCCAGATGCTCAACGTGCAGCGCCGCCTCGGCGAGGGTCGCGTCGTGCGAGGCCACAAGGTCGGCCTGACGTCGCACGCGATGCAGGCGATGCTCGGCGTCTCCGAGCCGGACTACGGTCACCTCTTCGACGACATGTTCGTCGCCGACGGCGCGAGCGTCAGCGCGTCCCGGTTCTGTACGCCGCGGGTCGAGCCGGAGGTCGCGTTCGTGTTGGGCCGCCCACTTCGCGGGCCCGATTGCCGGCCCGAGGACGTCCTGGCCGCGACCGAATTGGTGTGTCCCGCCCTGGAGATCATCGATTCGCGGGTTGTCGACTGGCGCATCACTCTCGCCGACACGATCGCCGACAACGCGTCCTCGGCCGCGGTGGTCCTCGGCGACGAGCGCTTGCCGCCAGGGGAGCTCGATCTGCGCGACATCGACGTCTCCTTGACCAACAACGGCGAGACCGTCGCCGCGGGCTCCACCGGCGCAGTGCTCGGCGACCCGACCCTCGCGGTTGCATGGCTGGTCAACAAGCTCCACGAGTACGGGGTGCAGACGGAAGCCGAGCACGTCGTCCTGCCGGGGTCCTGTACCAGTGCAGTCGACGTGGCTGCCGGAGACACGGTGCGCGCCGAGTTCACCGGGTTCGCGTCCGTCTCGGTGTCGTTCGTCGAGGTGCCGTCATGACAACCGCCGCCATCGTTGGCTCGGGCAACATCGGCACCGATCTCCTGTACAAGTTGCTCCGCTCCCCGCTGCTCGAGCCGCGTTGGATGGCCGGCATCGACCCCGCGTCCGAAGGGCTTGCCCACGCCCGCGAGCTCGGCCTCGAGGTGAGCCATGAAGGCGCTGACTGGCTGCTCGCGCGTCCCGAACGGCCCGACATCGTGTTCGAGGCAACGTCGGCCGCAATCCACGCACAGAACGCGCCCCGTTACGCCGAAGCCGGCATCCGCACGGTCGACCTGACTCCAGCGGCTATCGGCCCAGCGGTGATCCCGACTGTGAACCTCTCAGCGCACCTCGAGACCGCGAACATCAACCTCACGACCTGCGGGGGTCAGGCGACGATCCCGATCGTGCACGCGGTCAGCCGGGTCGCGCCGGTGGAGTACGCGGAGATCGTGGCGACGGTGGCGTCGGCGTCAGCGGGGCCCGGCACGCGGGCGAACATCGACGAGTTCACGCAGACGACTGCACGCGGTATCGAGACCCTCGGCGGCGCGGACCGCGGCAAGGCGATCATCATCCTCAATCCCGCCGAGCCACCGATCGTCATGCGCGACACGGTGTTCTGTGCGATCGCTCCGGACACCGACATCGGCGCGGTCGAGGAATCGGTGCACGCCATGGTCCGTGAGGTCGCCAGTTACGTGCCGGGCTACCGCCTGATCGGTGCGCCGCAATTCGACGAGCCCTCACCTGCAACCGGTGGCTTGAACCGCGTCGGCGTGTTCCTCGAAGTCGAGGGACGCGGCGACTACCTCCCGACGTATGCCGGCAACCTCGACATCATGACCTCGGCGGCTACGAAGGTCGGCGAGGAGATCGCCCTCAGCCTGGCCGCTCCGGCCCCGGTGTCGACCGCACCTGACCCGTAACGCGACAGGAGTCCGCGATGCCGTTCTCAGCTGATCTCGACGTCCGCATCACAGATTCGTGCTTGCGCGATGGCTCGCATGCCAAACGCCACCGGTTCACCGTCGACGAAGTGCGACGAGTCGTCAGCGCGCTCGACGTAGCCGGTGTTCCGGTGATCGAGGTGAGCCACGGAGACGGACTCGGAGGCTCGTCGTTCACGTATGGCTTCATCGCCACCGACGAGCGCGAACTCGTCCGGGCTGCCGCCGAGACCGCGCACCGAGCCCGAATCGCGGTGCTGATGTTGCCGGGGATCGGCGTGAAGGACGACATTCGCGCGGCGTGTGACCACGGCGCCTCGATCTGTCGCATCGCCACCCACTGCACAGAGGCCGACGTCTCCATCCAGCACTTCGGCGTCGCTCGTGACCTCGGGATGGAGACGGTCGGCTTCCTGATGATGGCCCACACCGTGACGCCGGACGCCTTGGCGCGTCAGGCCCGGATCATGGCCGACGCCGGTTGCCAGTGTGTCTACGTCGTCGACTCGGCGGGAGCGATGGTGCTCGAGCACGTGGGCGAGCGGGTGCGCGCGCTCGTCGACGAGCTCGGCGACGACGCGCAGGTCGGTTTTCATGGCCACGAGAACCTGGCGCTCGGCGTCGCCAACTCGCTTCTGGCGATCCGTGCGGGCGCGGTGCAAGTCGACGGCTCGACCCGTCGGCTCGGCGCAGGTGCTGGCAACACACCGGTGGAGGCGCTCGTGGCTGCGTGCGACAAGCTCGCGATCCGCACCGGAATCGATGCGTTCGCGATCTTCGACGCGGCGGAGGACGTGGTCCGCCCGATCATGGACGGCGAATGCGTGCTCGACCGCCTCGCGCTCGTCATGGGTTACGCGGGCGTCTACTCGAGCTTCCTGAAGCACGCGTACAGAGCCGCGGAACGATATGGCGTGTCGGGCGCGGAGATCCTCGTGCGCGCCGGAGAGCGTCGCCTCGTCGGCGGCCAGGAGGACCAACTCATCGACATTGCCATCCAACTCGCCGAATCGGCATGACCGGAACAGTCCATTCGGCCGACATGGCAATTCGGCCAGATGGCCAATGTCGTTCAACGACGTCGATGCCTAGTTTGAAGCGGAACGCGCGTTACGGCGACTGCGTAGACTCCGGGGCGCTTCTGTGCGATAGGAGCAGTGATGAAGTCCACGACTCAGTTCTCGGATCCTCACTATGCCGATCAGGTCAGCGACCTCGAAGCGAGCGTCCTCCAAGGTGAGGGCGCGCTCGACCATGGCGTCCGCATGGCGGCGTTCCAGGGAGGGGAGATCCCGGAAGCGCTCGGGTCGTACGTCGAAAAGGTTCGCAGGCACGCATACAAGGTCATCGATCGTGACGTGGACGAGATGCATGCCGCCGGATATTCGGACGATCAGCTCTTCGAGCTGACGATCGCCACCGCCCTCGGCGAGGCAAGGCGCAGGCTTGATGCCGGACTCCGGGCACTCCGAGAGGAGTCATAGCGATGCGACTGGCGACGCTCGACAGTGGTCACCCACTCCGCACTCGCATCGCGTTCAAGGTGCTGCGGCTCATCATCCGGGAAGATCCGCCCGATGTCGTGAAGACGCTCTATTACCGACCGCAGTATTTCGGGGTTGGCTTTTCGCTGCTGTTGCAAACGGCGATGCGCGGACCGTCCGACTGGAGTGTGGGTGACCGTGAGCTGTTCGCGGCCTTCACGTCACGCCTCAACCAATGCCCATTCTGAACTGCTGCACACGGCGCGGTCGCGTCGAACGAGCTCGGAGAAGAAGTTACGCAAGCGGTCCTCGATGATTGGAGAACCGCGCCGATCGAGCCGCCGGTAAGAGCCACGCTCGCGCTGCTCGAGAAGATCACTCTCGATCCGGACGACGTGGGTCCGGCCGATGTCGACGAGGTCCGACAGACCGGCGTTTCGGACCAGGCAATCTCCGACGCCATTTATGTCTGTTACCTCTTCAACACGATCGACCGCCTTGCGGATGCCTTCGACTTCGCCTTGCCGTCCAAGGAATCATTCGACAAGAGCGCGAAGCACCTTCTGAAGCAGGGTTACAAGCTGAGCCCGTTGCTCACCTAGTGACCGGTCTCCGGATCGATCGTGAGGCCGAAGGCATCGGCGAGGCGGGTGACATAGTTGAAGTAGCCGACGATGTGCGCCACCTCGAGCAGAGCTCGGTCGTCGAACCCCAGGTCCCGTAACGGCTGCCAGTCGCCGAGCACGATGCGGGTCGGCTCGAGGGTGATCTTCTCGGCGATCTCGCACAGGGCCTGCTGGCGCAGCGTCAAGAGGCCGGAGTCGCGCCAGCGCCGCTCCACGATCGCCTCGATGACCTCGTTGCTCTCGCCCTCGACACGGAGGAACGCTGCGTGTGAGGACGTTCAGTAATGGCAGTCCTGCGCGACCGACGCCACCACCGCGAGCAGCTCGCGTTCTGACCGGTGCAGCATCCCTTCACCGAACATCAACTCGGTTTGGAGCACATCGATCGCGGGAGCGATCCGAGGATGCGTCATGAGCAGCCGGCCCATGGTCGGCACGACCCCCGGGTTGTACGGGTGGTCCGGCGAGCGACGCTTCTTCGCCTCTAGCTGGCTGATGAGCTCTATGTACGCCTCTGGAGCTCGGCTTCGATTGTCATCGGCCATTGGTGTCCCTCTCTTACACTCCGGGTCGTGGTAACGCGCAAGTCATCGGCCGCTGACTTCCACTCGTATTTCGTCGCGATCGCACGGGCGCGCAGCGTCGTTCGACGGGTCCTCCGCATGATCGATGAGCAGGCGAAGCGGCTCGGACTCGAGGCGCTCGAGCATCAGACGCTCATTCAGGTCTACGGCGCCGACGATCATGGCGTGCAAGTGCGCGACCTCGCCGAGCGTCTGGACATCTCGCCGCCGCACGCGTCCCGGCTGGTGCGGACGCTCGAGGAGCGCGGGCTCGTCGCACGCGGGGGGTCGCCTGCCGACCAGCGGGCGACGATCGTCCGAGCGACTGAAGCCGGCGTCGACCTCCTCCGCCAGATCGACGCGGAGGTCCGGCTCGAGGTGGGCCATTACCAGCGCCAGCTGCGGGACGCGGATCGGTTCAACGCGCTGTCGATCTTCGCTCTCTATGTTGGACTCGACATCAGTCCGGAGGCGCTCGCCAGGAAGCTCGGCCGCCCCTAAGCCGGTACCCGCGCCGACGCCGAGGGTGCCGGCGACCCCTTGACAGTAGTTCATCAGAGTCATTATCCTGAGTATACGATCTGGGTCAAGGGAAGGCTTCCGACTGTGAAGGTCGAGTCCGCCGACGTAGAGCGGTTCCGTCGTGCGCTCGGCTCCTTCGCGGTTGGCATCAACGTGATCACGTTCCGGAGCTCGGACGGCGAGCCCCGTGGGATGACGGCGACTGCGATGTGCAGCGTGTCGGTGGACCCGCTCCTTGTCCTCGTATGCGTGAACCGCTCGACCCGCACCCACGACGAGATCCTTGCCGGAGGGCGGTTCGGCGTAAGCATCCTCGGGCTGGGTGGGCACAGCATCTCGAAACAGTGCGCGCGTCCCGGTGCCGACAAGACCCTCGACTCCTCATGGCTGGTTCCCGATGCCGAATGCGCAACCCCGGTGCTGCGCGACGCGATCGCCCACCTCGACTGCGCGGTGCACGACACGTACGCAGCCGGCACCCACACTGTGATCCTCGGTCGCGTCGAAGCGGTCGGCGTAGCCGACGGCGGCGAACCGCTCATCCACTTCCGGGGTTGCTACCGGCAGCTCGCGAACACGAGGCAGGGGAGTGACTCGTGACGCGTAGCGGCAAGGAGTACATCGCGCGGCTGCGGGACGGCCGTCAAGTGTTCATCGACGGGGATCCTGTCGCCGACGTCACCGAGCATCACGCATTCGTGAGGTCGATCGAGACCATCGCCGGCCTGTACGACCTCGCGCACGACCCCGCAAACCGGCAAACGATGACGCATCGGTCGCCGGCCACCGGAGACCCGGTCAACACCGCGTTCCTCATCCCTCGCTCGGGCGCCGACCTCACACGCCGCCGCCAGGCCATCGAGATGTGGGCGCGTCCCACGCTCGGCCTGATGGGCCGGAGCCCCGACCATGTCGCCAGCTTCCTCACGGCGTTCGCCGCGGCCCGGCGAGTCTTCGGCCGCGGCGGTAACCAGTTCGCCGACAACGTCGTGCGGTTCTACGAGCACGTGCGCGACGAGGACCTGTATTGCTCCTACGTGATTGTCCCGCCGCAGATCGACCGCTCAAAGCCCGCCCATCAGCAGGCCGACCCGCACCTGTACGCCGGCGTCAAGGCGGCCACGGACGATGGCATCGTCATCCGAGGTGCCCAGATGCTCGGCACCGGCACGCCGCTCTCCGACTACGTGCTGCTCAGCACCATCCATCCCATGCAGCCCGGTGACGAGAACTACGCGATCTCCGTCGCCATCCCGGTCGAGGCGCCCGGACTCAAGGTGCTCTGTCGACGCTCCTATGCCACCGCGGCCTCGAGCGTCTTCGACTATCCCCTCGCCACGCGCTTCGACGAAATGGACTCCTTCGTCGTATTCGATGACGTGTTCGTGCCCTGGGAGCATGTGTTCGTCTATCGCGATCTGGCGCTCACCCGCGCGCAGTTCTTCGAGACGGCTGCTCACCTGCTGGGCAACCATCAAGCGCAGGTGCGCTTCAGCGTGAAGCTCACGTTCCTCGTTGGCCTTGCGCACCGGGTGGCCGAGATGAACGGCAGCCTCGCCATCCCAGCCGTGCAAGGCGCGCTCGGCGAACTCGCGGCACATGCCGCGATGGTGCGCGCGCTGGTGCTCGCTCAGGAAGGAGCCCCCGTCATCGACGAAGACGGCGTCGCCCGTCCCAACCCGCAGGCGCTCTACGCCAATATGACCTTGCAGGGCGACATCTACGCAGCCGTCTGCCACAAGATCCGCGACCTGTGCGGTGGAGGCCTCATCCAGTTGCCGTCGTCCTATCGAGATTTCGGCTCGCCCGAGATCGCCGGCGACATCGACCGCTACATGCAATCACCCGGTTTCCCTGCTCCGGAGCGAGTGAAACTGCTGAAGCTGGTGTGGGATGCAATCGGATCGGAGTTCGGTGGCCGCCATCTCCAGTACGAGATGTTCTACGCGGGGGCGCCATTCGTCGTGAAGGGACACATGTTCCGCAACTACGACTTCGCCGAGGCTACGCGTCTCGTCACCGAGGCGCTCGCCGGCTACGACCTGCCCCCGCTCGACGAGGACGCGCACGCAGCAAAGCAGGGATTGGGATCGTGAGCATCCGGACCGTCGGGCGGGGGCACGGCCTTCTCTTCTCGCAGATGGAACCGCAGCCCGGCTCGGAAGCCGAGTTCCACGACTGGTACGAGCATGAGCACATCCCGGCCCGGCTGCAGCTCCGCGGATTCTCGGCGGCGCGGCGGTACGTGGCCCGCTCGGGCACTCCGCGCTTCCTCGCCGTGTACGAGCTCTCGCAGCTCGATGCCCTTGAGAGCGCGCAGTACCAGCAACTGAAGCGCAACCCATCGGCACGAACTGCCCGAATGCTCTCCACCGCGAACGGGTTCACCCGGTTCGTATGCGAGGAAGTCAGCGACACCGGACCCCGCGCGCCCGCCCCGTGGCTTTCGGTCGTCGCGTTCTCCGTGCCAGGTGACGACGAGCCGATCTTCAACTGGTGGTACGAGCAGGAGCATGTGCCCCTGCTCATGGGTTCGGCGCTCTGGTGGAGGGTGCGACGATATCGGGTGACCGATGGCGAAGGCGGGCCCTGGACCCACCTCGCGCTCCACGAGCTCGCCTCGGAGGCGGCCATGGACGCACCCGAGCGCGACATGGCACGCCAGACGCCACTGCGCGGAAAGCTCGCGTCGAAACCGTGGTTCGCGGCGTCGGGCCGGTGGCTCTATGAGCTCATCTCGAACTCCCTGGAGGTGACATGACCCGACCGGAGCTGCGCGAGTGCTACGTCGATGTCGGCGGGCTGCGAACCCGCTACTGGGAGGCGGGCGAGGGTGACCCGGTCGTGCTCGTCCACGGCGGCGGGGCCGGCGCCGACGCGTACGGCAACTGGAAGACGTGCGCGCCCCTGTTCGCTCGCCGCTTCCGGGTCTTGGCCGTGGACATGTTCGGGTTCGGGAAGACCGCGTGTCCCGACCCGGCGACCACCGAGTACTCGCAGGACGGTCGCAACAAGCACTTGCTCGGCTTCCTCGACGCGCTCGGACTCGAGCAGGCCCGGCTCATCGGCAACTCGATGGGCGGCGGCTCCTCCCTCGGGGTCGCGATGTCGGCACCGGAGCGGGTGAAGCACCTCGTGCTGATGGGCAGCGCCGGACTTTCGAAGGGGCCACCATCGCCCGCGCTCCGCACGATCGTCGACTACCGGGAGCCAAGCCTCGACGGGATGCGCGCGATCGTGCAAGCGCTCACCAACCCGGGGTTCGAGATCGACGAGGAGCTTGTGCGCTACCGCTACGAGCTCACGCGTGATCACGCACTTATGGCTGCCTACCGTGCGAGCCAGGATTGGATCAAGGAGGTCGGCGGGCTCTTCTATGAAGAAGATGCCATCGCGGCCGTGAAGACGCCGACGCTGGTCGTTCACGGCCGGCTCGACGCCGTGGTTCCCTACGAGCAGGCCTACCGGTTCAGCGAGCTGCTCGAGAACTCGCACCTCTACGTGATGCCGCACTGCGGGCACTGGGCGATGATCGAGTATCCGGAGGCCTTTACCGGAGTCGTGGAGCTCTTCTTCGACATGGTCGGCGGCTGAGAATGTCTGACGCGTCCTTTGAACGCGCCCGTGCGGTCTACGAGCAAATCGGGATGGGCGTTACCATCGGGCTCGGCGAGCGGCCTGCGGTGCTGGTCGTCGACTTCACCTACGGCTTCACCGATCCCCATTCGCCGATCGGTTGCGACATGTCCGCGGCGGTGGAAGCCACCGTTCGGCTGCTGGCGGCGGGACGCGCCGTGCCGTGTCCCGTCTTCTACACGGTCAACGGCTTCCGGTCCGATTTGCTCGACGCCGGCGTGTGGCCGAAGAAGTTCCCAGCGCTGCGCCATCTCGTGCTGGGTACGCGCTGGACCGAGATCGACGCTCGCATCGCGCCGTGCCCCGGCGATGTCGTGATCGTGAAGCAGTACCCTTCCGCGTTCTTCGGCACGTCACTTGCGTCCATGCTCACCGCGCAGAACGTCGACTCGCTGGTCGTTGCAGGGGCGACAACCAGCGGATGTATCCGTGCCACGGTGGTAGATGGGCTCCAGCATGGCTATCGAGTCGTTGTGGCAGCGCAGTGCGTTGCTGACCGGGATGACGCGCCGCATCGGGCGAACCTCTTCGACATGCACGCCAAGTACGCCGACGTCCTCGACCTCGATGAGGTGTGCCACCTGCTCGCTGACCGCGCGGGCAAAGCCGGTCGACCTTGACCGCGGAGCGCTTCGCGATCCGGAAGGTCCTGACGCAGATCATTGAGACGCGGCGCGACGCCGGACAGAAGACGATGCCGCCACTACGCAAAGTCGTGGTCGCAGCGGTCGTCGCCAATCCGTACGCCGGGCGCTACGTCGAGGATCTCTCCGAAGCGGTCGAGTACTCGCCAAACCTGGGGTCCATGCTCGGGGAGCTTGCCGTCGCAGCCCTTGGCGTGTCCGCCACCTCATACGGGAAGGCCGGTATCGCCGGCATGGCCGGTGAGCAGGAGCACGCGGTCATGTTCATCACGACGCCGTTCGGCGACGCGCTGCGCCAGTGCGTCGGCGGGGGCGCGGCGTGGATCTCGTCGGTCACCACCGTTGCGGGGCCCGGAACCCCGCTCGCGATTCCGCTGGCGCACAAGGACGCGCTCTACGTGCGCGAGCACTACGACGCCGTGACCTTCTATCCCGAGGACGCGCCCCGCCCCGATGAGATCGTCGTCGCGGTGGCGGTCGCGTCCCGCGGTCGGCCGAACCACCGGCTCGGCGGTCTCCGCCCGGAGGAGGTCGTCGGGGCCGACGGCTTGCGGTGAGAACCGTCATCCGCAACATCGGCGAGGCGCTGAGCGGCGACCTCGACACCCCCCGCTTGGAAGTCGACGTGCTGGAGGTGACTGACGGCGTCATCTCGGCGCTCGGTGGGGACATCGACGCCGACGGAGCCGACCGGGTGATCGATCTGCGCGGCGGCACGATCGCGCCTGGCCTCGTCGATTCGCACTGCCACGTCGTGCTGGGCGACTTCACGCCCCGACAGAACGCGCTCGGTTTCCTGTCGAGCTATGTGCATGGCGGGATCACACGCGTCGTCTCTCCCGGTGAGATCCATCTCCCGGGTCGTCCTCACGATGCCGAGGGCGTGAAAGCCCTCGCGATCGTGGCGCAACGCTCGTGGCAGGTCGAGCGTCCGAACGGGATGAAGGTGCTCGCCGGATCGCTCGTGATGGAACCGTCACTCTCGGAGGACGACTTCGCTGAGGTTGCCGCGTCGGGCGTTCGGCTGGCCAAGTTCGGGTTCGGGAGGTACGCGGCGCCGCTCGACGGGCTCGCCCATGTCCGAGCAGCGCAGGCGGCGGGCATCCTGGTCACGTGCCACTCGGGCGGCGCGTCGATCCCCGGCTCCAAGCCGATCACCGCCGACGACCTGTTCGTGCTCCGCCCCGACGTGTGTGGCCACATCAATGGCGGCCCAACCTCGTTGTCCGAAGAGGGGGTCGAACGGCTCATCCGCGAGACGGACATGGTGCTGCAGCTCGTGCAGGCCGGCTGCCTGCGCTCGTCGCTCGAGATCCTCGAGGTCGTACGCGAAGTGGGCGCCGAGTCGCGTGTCGTCGTCGGCTCGGATACGCCGACCGGGACCGGCGTGATACCGCTCGGCGTACTCAAGACACTTGCTGAGCTGTGCTCGCTCGGCGGCGTCGATCCCGCCACAGCCTGGGCCTGGGCGTCAGGCGTGTGCGCGGATGTGTATTCGCTGACGGAAGGCCGCCTCGAGATCGGCCGACCTGCCGACCTTTGCATGACGGACGCGCCGTGGGGTTGTCAGGCGGATGACGCGGTCGGCGCGCTTCGGCGGGGAGACATCCCTGCGGTGAGCGTTGTCATGATCGATGGCGATATCCGGGTCGCGGGCAGCCGGAACACTCCGCCGCCCCGACGGGCACCAACGATCGAACCGCCGGTCGGCGAGCTTCCGGGCTCCGCACATGTCTGATGCGTCCAGCCCGTCCCCGGGTGGGGGCGAGGCTCGGCGCAAAGTGATGAGGACAGCGCCTGGACGCTCTACAAGTCGCAGTCTGGTGTCAACCTGTGAGCCGCCCTCCTGGGTAACAGGTCGGGAGGCGATGCGAGTGGTTCGCTACGGCCCGCATCTCCGCAAGACCATCACGATCGCGGTGGTGGTCGGGACGATCCTGTTTTGCATCAATCAGCTCGATGTTGTGCTGCGCGGCGAGGCTACGACCGCCGTCTGGGTGAAATCGGTCGTGACATACCTGGTTCCATTCTTCGTGTCGAATGCCGGCGTCCTCGTCGCGACGCGTTCCCCACATTGAGTTCTCGATGCACCAGAGTCTCGAGCCTCAGCTCCCCGCGACGGTGCAGCCCGGCACGTACCCGTGCGAGCACGCGGCCCGAGCGGGCAATCTTTGCAGGCACAACACGAGAAGGGGGAACGATGGATCGCGAAGAGATGATCGAGCTGTTCAGGCTTCACCGCGACGCCGAGTCACGCCGCGACTATGACGCGATCATCGATACCTTCACGGAGAACTGCTACATCGAGACCGTCGCGCTTGGCCTTCGTAGCGAGGGGCGGGCGGCTACCGGAGCTGCGTACGTCGGGTATTTCACTGCGTTCCCTGACCTTGCACCCGATGACCACGGTCTGGCGGCCGGCGAAGATGTTCTGGTTGCCTGGGGCGTGTTGGCAGGGACGAGCGGGGGCGAGTGGCTCGGCGTGCCGCCGACCGGCGGCACCTTCGCCGTGCAGTTCGCGAACGTCTCTACGTTCAGGGATGGACGGATGGCGGGAGAGAGCATCTACTTCGACGTCGCGACCCTGTGCGAGCAAGCTGGTCTTCCTCTCGGTGACGTGAGAGCAGCCGCGAAGGCACGAGCAGCGAACATCCCAAACGAGTAGTCCCCGCGAGTCGACGCAGCACACCGAACTGCCGATACGCGGGTCGCGGCAAACGTGGTGCTGGCAGCCACGGCTGCTCACCTCACTGCGGTGCTCGTGGTGGGCGCGGTGAGGATGAGTCGTGCGACTTCGGCGGGGGCATCCAATTGCGGGAAGTGGCGGGCGCCCGGGATGGTCATCGCCTCCCCGCTGGCGAAGAGCGCGGCGAGGGCGCGGCCTTGGGCCGGCGAGAGGTACGGGTCGTCGCCGAAGGCGAAGCGAACCGGCGCCGGAAAGGTGCGCAGCTCGGGGGCACGCTGGGTGTTCGCGACCACGGCTGGGGTGAGGTCGGCGTTCAGTGCAAGGAACGGGCCGAGGGTGCTCGGTGTGTCCGTGAACTGCCGGTACAGCAGCGGTAGGAACTTCTTGCGGACCTTGTTGTTGGCGATGAAGCCACCGACTTGGAAGTCATAGAGCCAGCGGAACTCGCGGGGTGATGTGCGGAAGTGCTCGGTGAGTCGCTTGAACGCGGGATCCGAGAACAGTCGGATCGCCTCCGGCGGGTTCGGCGGGGCGTCGGGCAGGAGGCTGTAAAAGGTGTTGAGCGCGACGATCGCCGCGACCCGGCCGGGGTGGTCGAGTGCCCAGTTGATCCCAGCGGGGCCGGAAGCGTCGTGGGGAACGAGGATGACGCGATCCAGGCCGAGGCGGTTGACCACCGCGTCGAGATCGCCTTCTTGGTTGGCGAAGGTGTAGTCGTAGTCGGCGGGCTTGTCGGATTTCCCCCAGCCGAGGAAGTCGAACGTGACGACGTGACGGCCCTTCAGGTACGGGACCAGTCGGTCATAGAGATGGTGGTTGTCCGGGAAGCCGTGCATCAGCACGATGGTCGGCTCCTCGCCGGACTGTTCGCGTACGTGGATGCGGTACCGGCCTCGCTCGACGAACCGGTCGCGAAAGCCGTCGTTTGCGTGCCTGTTGTCGGCGGCGGTAGCCGCCGCGTTGAGCACGCCGGTGTTCACGAGGGTGACGGAGGCCGCCGCCGCCAGCAGCACCGACGCCATCAGCGAGGTTTGAGCGGCTCTGGGTCCTGAGTTCATGGTCGTCATGAGCGCCTATCCCGTTTGGATTGCGAGAGATCGAATTGAAGAAGGTCCGCACGGCGATGGCCACGGCGACGTTCGAGATGTCCGTCACCGGCGGTGTCGCGAAGTTGCCCCGGAACAGCCTCGTTGTCTTGAACGAAACGTTCGTCCGTCACCATCGGATCAGCTCGAGCGATCGCAGCGACAGCTCGCCGGGGGTTCGGCCCAAGAAGCGCCGCGCGGCGCGGGTGAGGTGGGGCTGGTCGGCGAACCCGGCGATCGCTGCAGCCACCGCGGTTGGTGCGTGGGGCAGCCATGCGATCGCCCGCGTCAACCGCGACCACAACCGCAACTGCGTGAGCGGCACGCCGACGGCTGAGCGCGCCACGGCCCGCAGCTGTGACGGCGACATGCCGACGTCCGCGGCCAGGACGTCCAAGCGAGCTGTTGCTGCCAGACCGTCCATGACGGCCGCGAGCCGTGAATCGACCGGGCCGATCCGCCCGACCAACGGGACGAGCTCGGTCACGGCAGCGGCGAGGTCGATGCCGCGCTCGACGTCGAGGACGTCGAGCAGTCGCCGAGTGGTCAACGCGCCAACGACCCGTGGGCGACGGCATTCCGGGCGCGGCGACACCCACGCGTTGAGGTACAAGGCGACGTGCGGCCCGTCGGTGGCCGCTCGGTACGAGTACTGCGGAGCGAGGAGCACCCCCTGGCGGTGTACGACCGCACCGGCGCTGCCGGTCACGGTGACGGTGGCGCCATCGACCGGTACCAGCAGCGTCCACGCGGGATGGGCATGGGGAGCGGAAACCCGAGCCGAGCTCGTCTCGGAGAAGACGCTCAACTCGGGGCACTCGGCAAACATGACCCGCCGGTGGTGACGTTCGAGACGCCAGGACGTGGCCAGGGTGCTCCCCACCCCGCCGGGCTGCGTGCGGGTCATCGGCGCAGGCGGCTCCGACCCGACGACCACGAGTGGGGCCGGAGCAGGCCCCATCCCGGTGTCAGGCATGCCGTACGATGCCCACGAGATTCGAGATGCAAACCACCACCTACGAAAATATCAGCATGGCCTTCGAGCCTCGAAGTGCACGGCTGCGGACGAGGGGTCTCCGCTGAAGGGCTACCGCCAGTTCTGCTCCGTGTCGCGTGCCCTCGACGTGCTCGGCGACCGCTGGGCGATGCTCGTGGTCCGCGAGCTGCTCCTCGGACCCCGTCGCTACACCGACCTGCTGAGCGGATTGCCGGGTCTCGGCACCAGCGTCCTCGCGGTCCGCCTGCACGAGCTGGAGGAAGCCAACCTCGTCACTCGCAAGAAGCTTCCGCCACCCGCGGCATCCACCGTCTACGAGTTGACTCGCGAAGGCGCTGACCTGCGGCCGATGATGGACGCGTTGGCACGATGGGGATTGCGGCTCATGGATCGGCCGAAGCCTGGCGAAGCACTGCGCGGGTCCTGGATGGCCTACTCGCTCGCCGTCAGCCTGCCCCCGACGGTCCTACCGGCCGACGCAGAGCTCGAGGCGCGCATCGACGGTGAGCCTCATACGTTCTCGGTGCGCGCTGACCGTCTCGAAGCTCGCTCGGGCACGGCCCAAGACCCGCTCGCCGTCGTGGCGTCATCCATCGTTGCCTTGTACCTTCTCGTCACCGGCCAGAGCGACCGTGCCGAGCTCCAGGCGCGCAGCGAGTTCGTGATCACGGGCGACAATCGGATCGCCGAACGGTTCCTCGACGCCGCGTACGAGGCATGGCTCTCCCCCAACGAGCCGGCGTCGGGGGCGTAGCGGCCGCCGCGATCGGCGCGGGAATGGATGTCCCGAGTCGAGCCGTCGCCTTCCCCGCCCGCGTCGTCGATCCGAACGACGATCCGTTCAAGACACCCCGGTCGGCGTGGCCGGATGATGGATCCGATGACTCGATGTCGCGGCTCTCGCCGCTCGGCTCCCGACGCAAAGAACCGATCCTGAGATGGTCCGCCGAGTACCTCTGGCGGCCGCCCTGCTGGTAGCTGTCGCCTTCTCTTCGGCTCACGAAGCGCGCGTCTCGGCGCTCGAGGACCAAGCCCGTGTCCACGCCAAAGATCAATTCGTGCCGCGTGGTCGCTACCACATCTTTGCCCGCGAGTACCCGGGCAAGGGTCCCGCGTTCGTCCTGATGCACGGGTTCCCGGACAACTCGCACCTCTATGACCGCCTCGTCCCCGAGCTCTCGGGCCGCCGTGTAATAGTCTTCGACTTTCTGGGCTGGGGCCGGTCGGACAAGCCGCAGACCTATCCCTACAACTTTGCGAACCAGGTGGCGGATCTCGACGCGGTCGTTCGCTACTTCCACCTCGAGCACGTGAATCTCGTCGCGCACGATGCCGCCGGCCCGGCCGCCGTGAATTGGGCGCTCGACCATCCCGACCGCACGGCATCGCTCACACTGATGAACGCCTTCTATCAGCCCACCCCGACGACACGTCCCCCCGCCCTCATCGCCCTGCTCGCGCTCGGCCACCTCGACGGGCCCGTCTTGGGAACCGACCTCACCGGCAACCTGGCTGCCCTGGGCGAGGAGATCGCCAGGCAGCCCCGAACGTTCCGGCGCCTCTTCATCTGGCAGGAGCGACAGTTCTTCTCACGGCGCCGCGACGCCGATCATTTCATTCCGCTCTTCTATCGCCAGTTCTCTGGCAAGAACAGCAGCCGGGTCGCATTGCTCTCCTTGACGAGCGACCTGATCTCCGCCGTCGGAGCGGACGTGCGGCGCCTTGGCGAGCTGGCATCCTTTCCCCGGCCGATCCGCCTGATCTGGGGGGACAAGGACCCCGACCTGAACAGCGGGATCGCTCGCGCGCTTCACGAGGCCGCACCCGCGTCCGAGCTCTTCATCCTCCCCGACGCCCACCACAACCTCCAGATCGACGAGCCCCGACGAGTCGCGCAGCTCCTGATGACGATTCCGTCGAGCGCGTGATGCAGCCATCCACATGCTCAGGGCAAGCGGATGGGCACCCTTGCGTAGCCGCGGACGGTGCTCGTGTGCACCCATTCGACCGCCGTCTCGTCCACGTCCCACACGGGAAAGCGCTTCAGTGTCTCGCGAAGCGAGACGCGACCCTCGAGGCGCGCGAGCGCGGCACCGACGCAGTAATGCGCCCCGTACCCGAGCGAGAGGTGGCGGTTGGTCTTGCGGCGCACGTCGAACCGATCCGGCTCCTCGAACTGACGCTCATCACGGTTCGCGGCACCATTGAGCAGGATCAGCTTCGAGCCTGCAGGCACCGTCGTGCCGTGGAGCTCGACGTCGCGAGTGACCCAGCGCGCGTTCACCGGCGACGGTGCCTCGTACCGGAGCAGCTCCTCGATCGCATTGGCGATCAACGACGGGTCCTCGACCAGCAGTGCTCGCTGGTCGGGGTGGCGGGCGAGGATCACCGCCATCCAGCTCAAGAGACGCGCGACCGTCTCGGTGCCGGCCATCGCCAGCAGCTGGACGAACGCGTACAGCTCCGCGTCGGTGATCCGGCGCGTCTTCCCCTCGTCCTCGATCTCCGCGTGGACCAGTGCGGAGATGAGATCGTCAGTGGGTGCGCGCCGGCGTTGCTCGATGAGCTGCGGGAGCATGCCGAACACCGTGCCGCCCAGCGCGCTCGTGGTGGCCACTTCGATCGGGTCACTGCCCTGCTGCATGATCGCTGACGGCAGTGCCCCTTCGCCCGCGGCGGCCGCGGCGCCGGTCGCGCCCATCTCGTGGAACATCTCGTCGATGGCGTGACGCCACTCCTGCTCCCGCCCCTCCGGGAAGCCGAGCATCTCCAAGATGACCGTCGGGGGGAGCAGCGCTCCGAAGTCGTCGACGTAGTCGAAGCCCGTGCTCCCGACGAACGGATCGAGCAGGCGGCCGCAGATGCGGGCGATACGCTCCTCCAGCGCGGCGATGGCGTGTGGCGTGAACGCGCGGTTGACGAGCTGGCGAAGCCGGGTGTGGTCCGGCGGGTCCATCCAGATCATCATCGGGATGTCGGTAGGGGCGGGTGCCATGAGCTCGAGCGTCGTCGTGTGCGCCGAGCTGAAGGTCTCCGTGTCGAGCGTGGCGGCGAGCACGTCGTCGAAGCGTGACAGGGCGTAGAAGCCGAGCTTCTCGTTGTAATAGAGCGGAGCCTCGTCACGCATCCGCCTCCAGATCTCTTGGGCCTGGACGTCGACGTCGTAGTCGTATGGATCCCAGTAGATGTCGCTGATCGCCGCAGTCTGTGGCATCGGCCTCGTGCCCCCTCTCGGCTCGAACCGGCTGAACGTAGATAATATATGAATAGTGGGAGGCGGCGGCCAGCGGGCTAGGCGTGGCCGCCCGCTTCGGTGGCTGCAATCACGTCCCGGGCGCGACGGGCCATCGGCTCGTCGACCATCTGACCCTCGAACGCGACCGCAGCCTCTCCCGCGGCATGTGCACGCTCGTAGGCATCGAGGAGGCGACGGGCGTGGTCGACCTCGTCGGCCGACGGCGAGAACACCTGGTTCGCGAGCGGCACCTGCGAGGGATGGATGCAGAGCTTGCCGCGGTACCCGATCGCCGCTCCCTCGCGCGCATCTCGCACGAACCGCTCCTCGTCGGAGAACGAGGGGACGATCTGGTCCAGGGCGTGGACACCCGCGAGACGGGCGGCGAGCGCGACCTGTGAGCGCGCGTACAGCACTTCCGTGTTGCTCTCGGTGCGCACGCCACCCATGTCGGCGACGAAGTCCTCGGCGCCGAAGTACGCGACGGCGATGGGGTCGCGCATGACCTCGTCGGCCCGCGCGACACCCGCGGCCGTCTCGATCCCCGCGACCACATGCAGCCCGCCGAGTCCCCGGGACGCCAGCGCGTCTGCGACGGCGTCGAGCTGCGCGGTCGACTCCAGCTTCGGCACGACGACACCCGCGAGCGAGGAGGTGAGCGCGAGCGCAACGTCCTCTTCGAACCAGGCGGACGGCACCGCGTTGACGCGCACGTAGACCGCGAGCGATGGGTGCTCGTTCGCCAGTTGCTCGCCGACCTCGCGAGCATGCCGGCGTGCCTCGACCTTGCCGTCGGGTGGCACCGCATCCTCGAGGTCGATGACCACACCGTCCGGTTCGCTGCGTGGGAGCTTGGCGAGGACGTCGGGACGGCTCGCCGGCGCGAACAGCAGGCTTCGGAGCCGGGGCGGAGTATGACTCAACGCGCGAGCTCCTCGAGGTCTCGGAACTGCTCGAGCGCCTCCGGGTTGGCGAGCGCCTCCACGTTCGCGCCCGCCCGGCCGTGGACGACGTCACGGCCGGCGAGCTCGGTCAGCTTGCCGCTGCGCGTGCGGGGCAGATCACGCACCGCGACGATGCGCGCCGGCACGTGACGCGGCGACGCCCCGCTGCGGATCCGGTCACGAATCGACGCAGCCAGCTCCTCGCTCAGTTGCGCGCCGTCGCGCAGCACCACGAAGAGGACGATGCGCACGTCGCCGTCCCAGTCCTGGCCGATGACGAGGCTTTCCTCGACGTCGTCGAGCGCCTCGACCTGCCGGTAGATCTCAGCCGTGCCGATGCGGACGCCGCCGGGGTTGAGCGTGGCGTCCGAACGGCCGTGGATGATCACCCCACCGTGCTCGGTCCACTCCGCGAAGTCGCCCTGGTGCCAGATCCCGGGGAAGCGCTCGAAGTAGGCCGCTCGGTAGCGCGCGCCGTCGGGATCGTCCCAGAAGCCGAGCGGCATCGACGGGAACGGCTGGGCGCACACCAGCTCGCCGGCGCGCCCCGGTGGGACCGACCTGCCGTCTCCGTCCAGCACATCGATCGCCATCCCGAGCCCGGGTCGCTGGATCTCGCCCGCCCAAACGGGCCCGGTCGGGTCACCGGCGACCAGGCACCCGCACAGGTCGGTACCGCCGGAGATCGAGGCCAGGTGCACGTCCTCCTTCACGCCGCGGTACACGTACTCGAAGCCCTCCGGCGCGAGTGGCGAGCCGGTCGACGTGATCGTGCGCAACGACGTGAGCGGGTGGTCCTCGATCGGGCGAAGCCCGAGCTTGTTGCACGTGTCGAGGTACTTCGCCGACGTGCCGAACAGCGTGATCCCCAGCTCGTCGGCGAGGCCCCACAACGGGGTGGCCGTCCCGCGCACCGGGGCGCCGTCGTACACGACGAGCGTCGCGTCGCTCGCGAGCCCGGATGCGAGCCAGTTCCACATCATCCAGCCGGTCGTCGTGAAGTAGAAGACGCGGTCGCCCGATTTCACGTCTGCGTGCAGGCGGTGCTCGACGAGATGCTTGAGCAGGATGCCGCCGGCACGGTGGACGATGCATTTGGGCAGCCCTGTCGTCCCCGACGAGTACAGGACGTACAGCGGCTGGTCGAACGGCAACGGCAGGAACTCCACGTCGGCCGGCGCATGGGGCTCGAGCCAGTCGTCCCAGCGCACCGCATCGCGGACGCCGCCGATGTCCGGCGACCCGTCGAGGTAGCCGAGCACGGCGACCGTGCGGACCGTCGGCAGCTCCGCGACGACGTCGCGCAAGCGGTCGAGACAATCGAAGCGCCGCCCGTCGTAGTGGTAGCCGTCGACGGCGCAGAGCACGGTCGGCTCGATCTGCCCGAAGCGGTCGACGACGCCTCGCACCCCGAAATCGGGCGAGCACGACGAGAAGACGGCGCCGACGCTCGACGCGGCGAGGAGCAGCGCATACGCCTCGGGGGCGTTCGGCAGCCACGCCGCGATCCGATCGCCCGGACCGACGCCGGTCGCCCACAGCGCCTGCTGCAACCGCGACACGAGGTCGTGCAGCTCCTGCCATGACACGGTGCTGCTCAACCCGTCCTCCCGGACGAAGACGAGCGCGGGACCGTCGTCGCGCCGGCGGAGCAGGTTCTGCGCGTAGCTCAGCTCGGCGCCGGGAAAGAACGTCGTCCGCCACACCTGCGAATCCGACGCGACGACGATGTCGCCGGGCTCACCGACGACATCCGTGGAGTCCCAGACGCTCGCCCAGAAGCGGTCCGGCTGGTCCACCGACCAGCGGTGGAGCTCCTCGTAGTCCCGGATGTCGACGTCCCACCGCTCTCGCGCCGCCGCGATGAACGAGGTGAGGTTGCTCGCGAGCACGCGCTCCGTGGACGGCTCCCAGAGCGGTGCGCTCACCTGCCTCACTGCTCCGCGGGCCGGCGGTGCATGAGCGCGTCGCGCTGAGCACGACAGACCAGTTCGCCGCGCTGGTTGAACGCGCGGTGCTCGAACGTGACGATGCCGGCGTCCGGCCTCGACTTCGACGCGCGCGCCGCGAGCACCTCGGTCTCGGCGTGAAGCGTGTCACCCACGAAGACGGGGGCCGGAAACGCGACCTGCTGGAAGCCGAGGTTGGCGATGGTCGTCCCGTGCGTCGCCTCCAGCACGCTCAACCCCACGAGCAGTCCGAGCGTGAACATGCTGTTGACGAGCGGCTGGCCGAACTCGGTCTCGTTGGCCGCGTACTCGGCGTCGAGATGGAGGCGCGCCGGATTCATCGTCATCGTGCTGAAGAGCACGTTGTCGGTCTCGGTCACCGTGCGCGTGAGCGCGTGGCGGATGACGAGCCCGACCTCGAGCTCCTCGAACCAACGACCGCCATGAGGGAGCGTCGTCACTTCGGCGCGCGCGCGGCGGCGCCCTCGAGCTTCGCGCGTGCCTCCTCGAGCATCCGCTGCCGACTGTCGCCGCGCGAACCCGCGATGGGCAAGAGGTGCTCGAGCAGCGTGTCGTTGATCTCGCGCAGTCGGTCGAGCTGGGTCGGCGAGAGCTGGTCGAACAGGTGGGTGCGGACACTCTCGACGTGGTGTGGGGCCGCGGCCTCGAGGGCCGAGAAGCCGGCATCGGTCAGCACGGCGTAGGCGCCGCGGCGGTCGCTCGGGCAGCTCTCGCGGCGGACCCACCCGAGCTCTTCCAGGCGCGCGACCGCGTGGGAGAGCCGGCTGCGGGACGACTGGGTGGCATCGGCGAGCTCGCTCATGCGCAACGAACGCCCCGAGGCCTCGGACAGCATGACGAGGATGTCGTAGTAGCCGAACGGCATGCCTGCGTCTCGCTGGAGATCCCGCTCGAGCTCTTCCCAGAGCAGGCGCGTCGCGAAGACCCATGCCAGCCAGACCTTGCGCTCCTCGTCGTCGAGCCACCGCACCTCGGCCGCCATGCCGTGATCGTACCAGATTTTGGTTGACCTCTCAATCAACTAGTGGTATCGTGCTCAATAGTTGAGTAGACAACAGAGAAGAGGAGCATCCCCATGACGGCCATCGACACGTCCACCGAGATCCCCGGCTACATCAGCGGCACCTGGGCCATCGACCCGGTCCACTCGGAGGTCTCGTTCACCGTCCGGCATCTCATGGTCAGCAAGGTGCGAGGGCGCTTCACACGATTCGCGGGCACGTTCGTCACCGGCGAGGACCCGCTCGAGTCCAGCGTGGAGGCGTCGGTCGAGCTCGCTTCGATCGACACCGACAACGCGGACCGGGACGCCCACATCCGCTCGGCCGACTTCTTCGACGTCGAGCGCTACCCGACGCTGACCTACCGATCGACCGGGATACGGCGTGACGGCGACGGATTCATCGTCGACGGCGAGCTCTCACTGCACGGCGTGACCAGATCGGTCCCACTCGCACTCGAAGTGAACGGCTTCCAGGCGAGCACGCCCTTCGGCGACACGCGCGCCGGGTTCTCCGCAACCGCCGAGATCAACCGGAACGACTTCGGCATCGAGTTCAACGCGCCGCTCGAGGGCGGCGGAGTCGTGCTGGGCAACAAGGTCCAGATCGCGCTCGAAGTCGAGGCGGTGCGCCAGACTTCGGAAGCCTGACGAGCCCATCGTGATCACGGGTCACCCCGAGCGGTCGTTTGCGGCCCGGTAACTGCGGTACACGCCGAGCAGGGCCTGTTGCTGCTCGGGCGTGAGGTCCGGGTCGCGCAGGATCGCGGTCTCCGTATCGACGTCAGCGGTGCTCTCGGGGTCCGGCTCGACCAGGCCCGCGTGCTCGAGCAGCTCGTCGGCCGGGATGTGCAGCGCCCTCGCGATCGACGAGAGCACCCGCACGGACGGCTCGTGCAAGCCGCGCTCGAGCTGGCTCAGGTACGGGTTGGAGATGCCGGCCCGGTCGGCCGCGGCGCGAAGCGAGAGGTTCGCCAGCTCGCGCTGCGCCTTGATGTAGGTGCCGAGCGCCCGGGCCCGGGCGTGGCGCTCGTCGTCGGGGGTCATGGCCCGGAAGCCTCGCGCGAGAGCTTGACCGCCTCTGCGGCCGAGCTCCCGTGGAAGACCGATGTGGGAACGGCGCGTGCCCGTCACACACCCACGAGGCGGTTGACCGACTGCACCGCGCTGTCGGCGAGCGCCCGCTGGCGGGCGATCACCTGCTCGGCGAAGCCGAAGCCGAGGTCGAGCGCGCTCTGGATGTCGGGCTGGGCGGTCTTGACCGCGTTGCCGACGACCTTGCGAGCGGCGTCGGACACGGACTTCGCACCGAACAGCAGCTGGTCACGGGCGCTCTCGAGCCCGTCGATCGCGGTCTGAACGTAGTCGGGGGTCGGGGTTGCCATGCTGGGGGACTCCTTGTTCGTGGTTGCCAGTATGCGTACTATAGCACCATGAAGCAGATCGGTTTGGTGCTGGGGGCGGGCGGGACGACCGGTCATGCGTTCCACACCGGCGTGCTGGCGGCACTCGCGGACGAGGCCGGGTGGGATGCACGCGACGCGGAGGTGATCGTCGGCACGTCCGCCGGCGCGATCGTCGGGGCCCTCGTGCGCGCCGGCATCCCGGCCGCCGACCTGCATGCCGACGCTTCGGGCGGGTCGCCGTCGCTCACGGCGCGCCGGCGCATCCGGAACGCGGGGCAGACCGCGTCGGACGTCCCGAGCCAGCCGGCGCCGGCTCGCCCCGGCTCGCGCCCGGCCTCGCCCCGGATGGCCGCGCGCACACTGCTCGTGCCGTGGACGTTCCGCCCGGGCATTCTCCTCGCCGCGCTCCTTCCCGAAGGCGCGATCGACACCCGTGCCTTCGCCGCGGGTCTGCGACCGCTCGTGCCCGAGCAGTGGCCGTCGGCGCCACTCTGGCTGTGCGCGGTTCGCCTCGACGACGGACGGCGCGTCGTGTTCGGACGCGACCACGTGCCGGCGGTCGAGCCGATCACCGCGGTGAGCGCGTCGTGCGCGATTCCCGGGTTCTTCGCGCCGGTGACGATCAACGGCGTGCGCTACGTCGACGGCGGCGCCCATTCGCCGACCAACCTCGACCTCGTGGCCGGTCTCGGGCTCGACCTCGTCGTCGTCAGCTCCCCGATGTCACACGTGGGAGCACGACCGCCGCTCGGCCTCGACGGACCGAGCCGCGCGCTCGCCCGGGCGGCGCTCTGGCGCGAGGCACTCCGGGTGCGGCGCTCGCGCACCGCGATCCTCGCGTTCCAGCCCACGCCGGCCGACCGGGCAGCGATGGGGCTCAACCCGATGGACGCGACCCGTCGCGAGGCGACCGCCGAGCAGGTGTACGAGTCGGCGCGGCAACGCCTCCGTTCCCGTGGCGCGCGGGAGCTGTTCAGCTCGCCGGCTGCTCGCGGGAGAGCTTGAGGAGCTGCGCGACGCCGTCCTCGATCCCGCGCGCCAGCACGTCGAGGTCGGGCGCGCCGTCGTAGTCGCCGGTGATCCCGAAGTTCAGCGCCCCGCAGTACGAGAAGATGGCGATGCCCACCCGGGTCGTCGGGATGAGCGGCACGAACGGGAAGACCTCCAGCATGCGCCGCTCACACAGGTACAGCGGGGACTGCGGGCCGGGCACGTTCGTCGTGACGGTGTTGAGATTGCGCTGGGGCACGCGCGCCGCGACGCGGGTCCCGAGCGTGAGGAGCATTGACGGCGCGAAGCCCGACAACGACGCGAGGATCTCGCCCGCAACTGCCTGCTTCGACTCCTTGAGCCCGTCCATCTGGGCGCGGATCGCCGCGAGGCGCGCGGCCGGGTCTTCGATCCCGACCGGGAGCGCCGCGAACATGGCGGAGACGCGGTTGTCGTAGACGCCTCGTGCGTCGCCGGTCCGCACCGACACCGGCACGAGTGTCCGGACCACGCGGTCCGACACGTCCTCGCCGCGCGAGAGCAACAGCTCGCGGAAGCCGTTGGTGATCACCGCGAGCACGACGTCGTTGACCGTGCCACCCAGGGCGCGGCGGATCTCCTTGACGTCGCCGAGGCTCGCGTTCGCCCAGTCCCAGCGCCGGTGCGGCCCGATGGCGCCGTTGAGCGAGGTGGACGGCGTCGGTCGCGCGAGGCCGAGCATCGACACGACGCCGCGAGCGAACTCGCGTATCCCGTCCTGCAGCGCTTGCACACCGCCGCTGCCGGCGAGCATCGACCGCACCTGCTGGTACGGATGGGTCACCAGGCTCGTGACGGCTTCGCGAGCCAGCTCCAGGGCGCTGGGCTCGTCCGCCGGCTCGAACGGCGGCGCCTCGGTGACTACCGAGCGCGGCTCGGCGTCGAGCAGCACCGCCAGCAGATCGGTGCCCGCGATGCCGTCGACCATGCAGTGGTGCACCCTCGACACGACCGCGAAGCGCCCGTCTTCGAGGCCTTCGACGATCCACATCTCCCACAGTGGCTTCGTCCGGTCGAGCTGCTGCGACATGATCCGCCCGACCAGGTTGCGGAGCTCGCTCCGGCCACCCGGAGACGGGAGCGCAGTGGAGCGGAGGTGGTAGTTCAGGTTGAAGTGGGGGTCGTCGACCCACACGGGCCAGTTGAGCTGGAGGGGCACCGTCCGGATCCGCTGGCGGTAGCGGGGGACGAGCGGCAGCTTGGACGCGACGACCGCCTCGACCGCGTCGTGTGCGGGCCGGGGGCCCTCGAAGATGCCGACGGACCCGATGTGCATGTGGTTGACGCGGTCCTCGAGGAGCAGGAACGACGCGTCGAGCGCGCTCAGACGGTCCATGGGAGCCCTTCAGCCGGGTGTGCTCACCGTCTACCGTGACCCGCCCACGGTACCGAGGTCAATGCCGGGCGTCGCCCGGCTGCACGTCGCGCGTGAAGGCGTGCAATTCCGCCGCCCGGTCGGGATACCGGCGCGCGAGCGCGTCCCGATCACCCAGCTCGACGTCCTGCGGCTCGACGCCCGGCCACTCGGTGCTGGCGCCGAGGAACCACCGCCCGCCGTCGGCGAGGCGAGCCGTGTGAAAGGTCCCGCCCGGGATGAACAGCTCGAGCCGCTGCGCGCGGTGCAGCTCCGGCCCGACCTGCACGCGGTCGCTCGTGCCGTCCGGATACAGGAGGAGCACGTCGAGCGCGTCTCCGAGGTAGCGGTGGTAGAGCTGGTCGTTGCGGATGCGGTGCAGATGAACCGGCGCGTCCGGGGTGACGAGGAAGCACAAGGCCGAGCCGAGCGGCCGTCCGTCGGAGAAGGGCGCGGGGAGGCCGCCGGACGCGATCCGCGTCTCGCTGCGGTACGTCTCGGCGACGAAGCCGCAGGTCGGGTGCGGCTCCAAGCCGAGGAGGCGGCGCAGCTCGTCCGCGGTGAGGTCGCCCACGCGCGCCGGATGGTAGGGGTGAGGTCGCGGGCGGTCCACCGTGGGCCTCGGCCGCACGCCGTGGGCCTCGTCGCGCGAGAGTCGGGTCATGGACGACCGGCCACTCGACGGGATGCACGCGCTCGTGATCGGCGGCAGCAGCGGCATCGGCCTCGCGGCCGCACGGCTCCTCGCGCTCGATGGCGCGAGCGTCACCATCGCTGCACGCGACGAGGAGCGATTGACCGACGCGGCCCGGCGACTCGCCACCGAAGGGCTGACCGTCGATGCCTGCCGCTGCGACACGCTCGTGGCCGCGGACGTACGCGCCGCAGTGGAGCGTGCCCGCGCGCCGCTCCATATCGCCGTGACCGTCCCCGGCGGCGGCTCCTTCTCGTCCGTCACCGCGTACGGCGACGACGAGTTCGGCGCCGAGGTCGACGCGAACGTGCGGCCGGCGTTCCTCCTCCTCAAGTACGCGGCAGCCGCGATGACCGGCGGCGGGTCGATCGTCGCGGTGTCGTCGACCGCGGCGGCGTTCTCGACCCGTTATCTCGCGTCCTACAGCGCGGGCAAGGCGGCCGTCGACGCGCTGGTGCGCGTCGCGGCCGACGAGCTCGGCGCGCGCGGCATCCGGGTCAACTCCGTGCGGCCCGGGCTCACCCGTACCGCGTCGACCGCGGGGATGTTCGCCAACCCCTCGGTGACCGCACGCTTCCTCGAGCTGCAGCCGATCGCCCGTGGCGGTGAGCCCGACGACGTCGCCCACGCCATCCGCTACCTCGCCGGTCCCGAGTCGGCCTGGGTGACCGGCCAGCACGTCGCGGTCGACGGGGGTCACACCCTGCGGGCGTTCCCGGATCTCGGCGACCTCGCGTCATGAGCAGCGCGCCTGCGCGTGGCCGTCTCACGGGGAAGGTCGCGATCGTCACCGGCGCCGGGCGCGGCCAGGGCGAACGCGAGGCACGGCTGTTCTGCGGCGAAGGTGCCAGCGTGATGCTCACCGACGTGATCGAGGACGGCATCGCGTCGGTTGCCGATGAGCTCGGTGACGCTGCTCGGTGGGCCCGGCACGACGTCTCGTCCGAGGACGACTGGAACGCGGTCATGGAGGCGACCGTGGATGCGTTCGGCCGCGTCGACGTGCTGGTGAACAACGCTGCCATCCACCACCTGCGGTCGATCGAGCACGAGACGCTCGCCGACTTCGAGCGCATGGTCGCGATCAATCTGACCGGCACGTTCCTCGGCGTGCGGAGCGTGATCGCCCCCATGCGCGATGCGGGCGGCGGCTCGATCGTCAACATCTCCTCACTCGCCGGGCTCCAGGGCTACGTCGCGCACAGTGCGTACGCGGCGACCAAGTACGGCGTGCGCGGCCTCACGCAGGTTGCCGCGGTCGAGCTCGGTCCGACCGGGATCCGCGTCAACTCGGTGCACCCGGGACCGATCGACACCGACATGCTCCCGGCAAGCTCCCGAGCTCGTGGTCCCGACGCGTTCCGCAATGTCCCACTCCAACGTGTGGGCGCGCCGGACGAGGTCGCGGCACTGGTGCTGTTCCTCGCGTCCGACGAGTCGTCGTACCTGAGCGGCGCCGAGATCACGGTCGACGGCGGCCTCGGCGCCGGTCAGGTGCCGCCCTCGTAGCTGCCGGTTGTCGATGCGCGCCTGGCAGGTGCACCGGCACGGCGAGCCGGCGGACGCGTTGCGCCTCGTCGACGTCGAGCCACCGGTGCCGGGACCGGGGAGATGCGGGTTCGCGTGCGCGCGGCGGCGGTCGGCATGCCCGACGTCTTCATGTGCCGACGCGACGGTCATGGGCCGCGACAACACGTACCCCATGCCAGAGTCCATGAGTGACGAGGCGGCGGCCGGGTTCCGGATCGGGTTCGCGGCCGGCCGCTGGCCGGACGTGAGCGTCGCGCACATGGTCAGGCGCAACTATTCCGTGCTCGGCGTTTACGCCGGGGCGTACACGCGCGACGAGAACGAGCACGACCACAACAGGCTCATGGCGCTCGTCGAGCGCGGCGAGCTGAAGAGCTGCGTCACGCGCTCCGTCGCGTTCGACGACCGCCCGTCCGCGCTCGAAGAGGTTGCACGCGGCGATGCGGTCGGCAAGCTCGTGGTTGCGGCTGCGTCTTGATCACCCGCGTCCGCTTGCGCGTCAGGGCACCAGGTACGGATCGTCGGGCTGATCGGTCGCGCGGATCGACAACACGTCGACGGTGACCGTCCCGTCGTTCGCCGGCGGGCCGTGCTCGCGGACGACGGCAGACAGCCACGCTCCCTGCCTGGGCGGCGTACCCGGCCAGCCGGTGACGTTCACGCTCAGCAGCTGCGCGTCCGCGGCGCAGCAGGAGATCAGGTAACGACCGAGGCGGGGCGGTTCGCCGTCGACGACCGCGAACGCGACCACACGCACGGGGACGTCTCGCACGGAATGCTTCGGGTCGAAGCGAACCCGCTCCCAGAAGTCGGCCAGCGACAGGTCGAAGGCTCCGTGCCGAGCATGCCCGAGCGGGCCGTAGTCGTTCGCGGGGTCGAAGTTGACGACTCCGCTGGTATCGCTCGCGTCCGCACCGAGGGGACGAGGGGTGAACGCGAGCAGCGCAGCGACAGGCACGACGAGCAGCCACGCCGCGCGGGGCGTGTGCCCGGCGGCCCGCTCGTCGCCGCGCGGCCAGGCGGTGAGCACCCCCGCGGCGACGAGCACGAGCCCGGCCAGGATCATCGGAATGCGCATGCGGTCGCGGACGTAGAACAACAAGTCACCGGTGAGCCCGAGTCGGAGCGCGGCGAGTCCGACGACCGCGACGAGCACGCCTTGCACGCGGCGGCTCACAAGAGCACCGATCCGACGACGACCGCAGCGGCGACGGCTACGAGCAGGGTCAGCGGGGCGAAGCGCGCCGTGAACGGACGGCCGAACGTCCCCATCTGGAGCGCGACCAGCTTGAGGTCCACGACGGGACCAACGACCAGGAACGTGAGCTGCGCAGTCGGCGAGAACTGCGTGAGACTCGCCGCCACGAAGGCATCGGCTTCCGAGCAGATCGCGAGCACGACCGCGAGCGTCGCCATCGCCAGCACACCGAGCACACCGGTGCCTCCGATGTCGGTCAGCACCGACCGTGGTACCACTACCTGCAGGGTCGCGGCGACCGCCGCCCCGACGATCAGGTAGCCGCCCGCGTGGAGGAAGTCGTGCACCACGCTCGCCCGCATGCGCTCGAGCGGCGGACCCGGTAGCGCGACGCGGTCGCGCGCGCGGGCGACCAGGTCGTCGTTCCCGACGCGCAACCAGAGCCAGCCCACGACGACCGCGGTGAGCAGCGATGCGACGAAGCGGGCCAGCACCATCTCGGGACGTCCCGGGAAGGCGACCGCGGTCGAGACGAGCACCACGGGGTTGATGGCCGGCGCGGCGAGCAGGAAGGCGAGCGCGGCGGCCGGTGTGACGCCTGCGGCGACGGCCCGTCCGGCGAGCGGCACCGACGCGCACTCGCAACCCGGGAGCGCGACGCCCGCGATCCCGGCCACCGGGACTGCGGCCGCGGGACGGTTGGGCAGCAGCCGGGCGAGGGCCCCGGGCGGCGCGAACGCGGCCAGCGCACCCGACAGGACGACGCCCAGCACCAGGAACGGCAACGCCTGGAAGGTGATGGCCAGGAAGATCGTGGTCCAGGTCCGCGCCGAAGCCGAATCGAAGGGGTGGAACGCGAGGATCAGCGCCGCGACCTGGACGGCGATCGCGACGATCAGTGGACCACGCCGGTTCTGGGGGACGAGCGGCCGCGGGGGCGTCGTCGTCTGCGCCATGCGATCGTCCTCTTGGTGGCCGCTAGCGACCGCCGATGCTACGGGCCGGGCGGAGCGCGGTCACCGCACCGGGTCGGGCGGGCGCGTCCGTTGTGGGGAGGATCGCGGCGCCGCGTCCGAGAAGTGGCGATCGCCCCACTCGTTGTCTAGAGTGCCCCGGCACACGAAACCTTCGTCAGTCCGCCCTGAGACCCGCGGGCCCGAGTCGCAGTGGTCAGGAAGCGGATGACGAACG